>Ga0154332_112_pt1 | contig 2294 bp, 2 predicted proteins | sample RifGroA2_FD_115860 | JGI IMG/M metagenome (GOLD analysis project Ga0154332, IMG submission 115860) | Omnitrophica WOR_2 bacterium GWA2_45_18 | reverse complement strand
GGAGTTCCTGCACACCGGCAAACGGGCAGAGGCTTCCGCAAAAGAGCATGCCCAAGAGCAGGGAGGTCAGGAAGGTCAACCCCATGAGCATGTACCACAGAGGGCTTTGTTGAACATCCGGGAGTTTGACCAGTCCGATGTTGACAATCTGGACGCCGGAGACCATGGTGCTTTTAAGAATGCCGAAATAGAGGATTCCGCCGAGCAGAGCGCTCCAGCGGACGGCCGTGTTGCGCGACAGGACACCCGCCGCGGCAAGGATAAAAAGGACAAGAGGAATAATGAATTGATCCCAGGGCATCCGTTTCGACGGGGCTACGGACGCTTCGGGGATTTCCAGGTTGAATACTTCTTTGGCCGCGAGTTTCAGGGTTTTTTCCACCGAACGGGCAACGGCCTCACTGGTAATGGTGGCGCGGGTAATGCCGTCCAAATCCTTGCCGAGCTGGAATTCATCCCGAAAGGACTTGGATTCAAATTGCCTGAGAAAATCATCCAGATCGACGACATAGGAGGGAGTCTCTGAATGGGAAATGATGCGCAGCTTGTTGATCGTCCCATCGGGCGTTATGCCGACCATGGTCTTGATCGGACCGGCGTAGCCTGTTATGCCGGGTGCCGCGTCGCTGGTTAAGACCGCCGCGCCCATGCATTGCTCTTCACCACTTGGGGGGGCTGCCTCAAATCCTTTGTAATGGGGCGGCGTTTCGCCCTTCACAGAAAAACGTTTGGCCTCCGGCAAGACGAGGGACAGGCTTTGGGTTTCTTTAAAAGCCTCGGTGGATTTTAGATGAATTTCTTGGATGAAATGAAAGATCCCGCCACTGATAAAAACAAAAAGAAATACGATGGATAGAATTGGGTAGTTTTTCATCAAATAAACAAAAGACAAGGATTTTAGCGTTTGAAATTAAACGCAAAAATCCTTATTAGGAGAAAACAAAAAGAATTTGGAGAAATAGAAATTTTATTGTAGGTAAGGGGAAAGAAAGATTTTTTCATTAATAAGAAATTAGTACTCTTCCATCAACACCTTTATTGCCACCTGGACTGTTCCCGCAGGCGCTGGTCTGTGCGTCTCCAGCAGCACCACCTTGACCAACAATTACTGAATAAGTTGTTCCTGCGACAACACTAAAAATGCCTTTTCCGTAAGCCCCGCCGCCGCCACCGCCACCGCATTGGCAGTTGCAACCGCCGTCTCCACCTCTACCGGCACCAAAACCTCCATTCCCGCCATACTGGCTGCTTCCTGCTTGTCCTGAAACGTTAACAGGGGCACTGCTGGTCCCTCCCCCTCCAGAAGCGCCGCAGCCACCGCAGGTTCCGCCTTCTCTTCCTCCTCCACCTCCTCCGGCGGTAATTAAAGCGCCAAAACTGCTTGTTCCTCCAGTGCCTCCGCTCGATGCATTTCCATACCATTGCCAGCAATATCCGCATCTGACGCCCCCACCCCCACCTCCTCCAGATCCCCAGCCTTCAACCATCACTTGGGTTACGCCCTGAGGGATAGTAAAGGAATAAGTTCCAGGCGTATCAAATGATTGAAGATTCGAAAATGACCCGCCTGAAGGTGGAGGTTGCCAACTGGCATTTCCAGTGCCGTCAACCATGAGAACATAGCCCGCCGAAGAGCCGGGGGGCATCTTGAGTCCTTGAATGTTGATAACGCCATTTACTTCAAATTTGTCTTGAGGCGTATTAGTTCCGACACCCACATTGTAATTCGTATTTGATGTGTGAAGATTATTTCCTGATAGTGTCCATCCCGTTGCTCCTTGCCATTTAGTTGTGAGTCCGGAGGGGTCCCGGGAACAAATCAACAATTTATTATTTGTATTATCGAGCGTATCAAGGTAGTAGGTCATTTCTCCTTCGCTGGTACATAAAGTATCAGGTGTTATATTACTGTTAGGAACAAGTCTGATTTTTTCGTAACCGCCATAAGGGGCGGGGTAGTAAGTACTGAGTTTAACGGATTGTTGGGCAAGGGTAGGTGAAGATAATGCTAGCGTTTCAAGGATAAGGAAGAAAAATAACCGTTGGATTCTTAATTTTTTCATGACGTTTTCCATCGTTTAACATAAATTATTAGGAGGAACAGCAAAGAAATTTTTAAGTTAAGGAAAATATATCATGAATGTCTTTTGGAAACAATTATATATTATTAATTAATTACTAATTAGTTACCTAACTCATTAACAGAAAAAGGCGGAATGCTAAAGTTAGTTGAAATTCTTTGAAAAAGAAGGGCAGGGTTCTCCTAAAATAGGGTTTGCAAAGACACTATTTAA
>Ga0154332_118_pt1 | contig 24379 bp, 28 predicted proteins | sample RifGroA2_FD_115860 | JGI IMG/M metagenome (GOLD analysis project Ga0154332, IMG submission 115860) | Omnitrophica WOR_2 bacterium GWA2_45_18 | reverse complement strand
AATCGCGACAGAGGCGAAGAAATTACCAACGGCCCGTTAAAACCAATGGGAGAATCCGGGAGAGTTTCAACTAAGAAAAACATTGCACCTATTGTCCTATACCGTCCGTCATTGTCATATATTAATTGAGAAAAATCCTGAAATCACCCTCCTGTTTTTCGACATCACATACAAATGACATATTAGGCATGATTTTTGCTTATTTATATTTACTGAAAGAGAAACATATTAATAATCTCATAAACACAGGCAAAAATAATGAAAAAAAACATTTTAATCCTAATTTTCGGCCTTATCGTGGGGATCTTTGGCTTTAATTGCTCCAACGATGCCTATGCATTAATTATTATCGATGCCGCAACAGATTCATTTACAGTGGGTGATTTTCTGGTTACGGGCAGCAATGAACCAACAGGTTCTGCCGGAACCGGCCGGAATTATGAAATCCTAAAATACAGCGTCCGCGGTTCGGGGAACTCAGGAACGGCTTTTGACGGTTCCTCCTTTAGCGGAGGCTTTCAGGACGACCAAGCCCCGAATGGCGATGTAAATACTGGAGATCTATGGACACATTTGGACGATAATGGGGTCACTTCAGCTACCAGCCTCTTGTTTGGCTTCGACACAAATCAAGGGCCGGGGGAGACCATTGATATAGACTCTCTCATCATTAAAATTTATGACGGTCTTACCTTTAGTGAATTTAACACGAATGAGACGATACGCGTCTTCGAATATCACATCCCCGGCAGCAGTGTTGCCGAGGCAAATTTTAAAATCGATCTTGGATTCGATTTCATACAGAAATACAGCGCCTCCTCAACAGACAACTTTTTCATTCAGGCCACGCATTCAAATGAAAAAGCCGGTTTTGATGAATACTTTCTTATTGGGGCTGACTGTGAGAACGGCGACGGCTGCGTTATCCCTGAGCCCTCAACGATCCTTTTATTTACAAGCGGGGTCTTTGGACTGTTCTTCAGAAAAAGGCTGCTATTCCTAAAATAGCATCAATGGAAGGCTCGGCCCAACCGCAAGACGTTTTGATCAAATCAATATCCACAGCCGTGATTTGCCTCGCGCCGTCTACCGGTGAAAATAAGCTTATCCACTCCTGCCACCTCTTATCTCCGGGATAAAAAATTTGGACGCGCCCGTATAGTCTTAAAATCAGCGGTTTTTCATTAAGAAAAATGCCCCAAGAAAATTCTCTTTAGGATCAAAGGCGTCAACGAAATCTGTATTGCCGTAAATTTGAAGGCCCGAAGGTTTGATGATGTCCTCAGAAAGCTTGTCATAATAGGCGAACCGCAATCCCTTGTCTGTCAACAGCACCTTGCGTTGATGATCATAGTCGGTGGTCAACCCCGCCATCCCACCGGGTTTTAACACGCGGGCAACCTCTTTCATCATAAAACGCCGAATAGATGACGGCAGATGTTCAATCACGCAGATAGAAAACACACAATCAAAATGGTTGTCCGGGAAAGGGAGGGGTTTGGAAATGTCTCTGTCCAGGGCCGTTAAATTCCACTTCATCTTCTTAGCAACGTAATTGGTATTATAAACCGTCGCGCAGTTGCCCCAATCGTTGTCAATGACATTGACCTGGCATCCGAGGCCGGCCAGATAAAACGCAAAAAGAGTCGAAGCTCCGCCGATATCCAAAACCTGATCACCTTTCTTAACTCCTGAATGGGCAATAATCCAGTAATTCTCCCAATCCTTTCGTCGTTGTGTCGATTCCAGGTAAGTCTCCGGGACAAACGTCCCGGCAGGACTGCAAAAGGACAATCTTTTGGATTTCAAAGTCTTTTTAAGTTCATTCATTCTGTTTCTAACCGATCTCATCGCCTCCCGGCTCAAGTCCTCGTCAATCCATCGGGCGCACTTGTTGATAGCCGCCGGATTATCCGCGATGAACCAGTAACCCTCGCTTGGCCAAACGCCGGTCCCGTCAGGAATAATATTTTCAGGCTTCAGTTTTTTGGCCACCATTTCCGCTAAACGCGCGCGAGACTGGCGATAAACTTTTCGTAGGACAAGAAACTGCCGATAAGAAAAAGGAATATACGGCGGGCAGATTTTATGCAAATGTTTCTTCAACGCGATGCCTTTCCAGGCTCTCCCTGAGTGACCTCACCACTTTTTAAAGACAAAGAAGACGGCGCCTATAATAAACGCGAAACCGACCAGGTAATTCCACTTCAGGTCTTCCTTCAAATAAAGAACCGAAAACACACAGAAGACGATCAACGTAATGACTTCCTGGATCGTTTTTAATTGGGCGGCGGAATATTGATAATGGCCGATTCTGTTGGCCGGCACTTGAAAACAGTACTCAACAAAAGCGATGAGCCAACTGATCAAAATCACTTTAAAAAGGGGGGAATCTTTATATTTCAAATGCCCATACCACGCGATGGTCATAAACACATTGGATACGGTAAGAAGAATGATTGTCTTCACTTAAAGTCTCCTTGAATTAGGGGGTCTTATTCCCATTCTCTTCTTTCTCAAATCATCCCCATGCCTAAAAGGACAGCGATCGCCAAGAGCATACCAGAAACAATGACTTGAACAAATTTCATCGTCACTTTTTTCATAAACCGCCGGCCGAGATAAACACCGGTAAACGCGGACAAGACAGCCGGTAAAACAACCGGCCAGTACTCTTGAATACCTGATGCGATAAGATTTTGACTATAAACAGAGATCCTGGAAAAGTCAACCAGGCAGGCAATAATGACACCGGTGGCGATATAGGTTTCTTTACTTAATCCGCATTTGATCAAGAAGACGCTGCGCAGCGCCCCTTGGTGGCCTGAAAGCCCGCCGAGAAAACCGCTGATCATGCCCCCCAAGGGAAGATATCTTTGAGGAACACTGACTTTCCCGAGGAACGGAAGAGATTCAAGAAGCAAGAAAACCAAAATCAGGAATCCGACCATCAACTTAACCGGCGCGACAATCATCTCTTTACCCAAAAACGAATACGTGAAGAGCGGCGGCATTTTCTCGAGTAAAAACAACCCCTTGGCTCCCCCCCAGGCAAAAATAAAAGCGGGGAATCCAAACTTTCCGATCACGCGCCAATCAGCCTCTTTCCATAAAAGAACAAACTTGAAAATATTATTAAGGAAATGAACCACCGCTGTTAAGGCGATCGCTATTTCCAACGGGAAAAAAATAGCGAAGACAGGCATCAAGATTGTCCCCAGGCCGAATCCTGAAAAAAAAGTCAGACATGAAGCCGCCAGAGCCACGGCACAAATTAAAATAACAGACATTCCCCGTCTCCCGCTCCTTGAGACAAAACGTTATTTAAAGCATCTTTGGCGGCCCTTTGTTCCGCCTCTCTCTTATTTTGTCCGTCCCCTTTTCCCAAGACCTTCCCCTTCACCAAGACCTCTATTTCAAAAATCTTCTGATGGGATGTGCCACTTTCCTGAACAACTTTGTATTTCGGCAGAGATCGGAATTTTTTTTGACAAATCTCCTGAAGATCACCTTTAAAATTCTGCCCCACCTCATTCTGAAGCTCATCCGCAAAAAGATCATAAACCACGGTCATGGACATGACATAGGAGCTATCCAGATAAATTGCCCCGATGAGGGCTTCAAGCGCGTCCGCCAGTATCGCCTCTTTATCCCGGCCCTGCGCCTCTTCACCGCGGCCTAACAAAAGAGACTCTCCCAAAGCAATCTTTTTAGCTATGCGAGCAAGAGCCGCTTTACAAACGATCTTGGATTTGGTACGGGTCAATTCCCCTTCGCTGGCCTCGGGTTTCTTCAGAAACAAAAAACTCCGCACCGCCGCCTCTATCAAACTGTCACCAAGAAACTCCAGTCTTTCGTTATTGGCCACGCTCATCTCGCTGGCATAAGAGGCGTGCGTCAGAGCTTGTTCCAAGAGCTTTGTATTTGAAAACTTATAGCCGATCGTTTCTTGTAATTTACCAAAGGGTTCATTCATTCTGTTGTTTTTGAAAAACTCCTGATAAACCGACTTTCTCTAACGCCATTCGAATGGCCTCATTGATCGGCCATTGCTTTGTCCCCAGGGCTATATCAAGACAAGAAACCTGAAACGCATAGGAAGCCATCGCCGGAACCGGCATTCCCTCTTTGATTCTTTTTTGAATACGGGTATAACACTCCGATTGTGTCTCTTTGATCACTTTACATGTGACAAAAACCGGACGGGCGTGTTTGTCTTGCTTCGCAGAAAATCCAAACAGCCGGCAAATGAGCGGACGGTACGCGTAAAATAGACATCGTCCCTGACCGGCCTTGGCCTCATCGGGACAATAAAGAATGCATCTCCCTTTGGGATTGCCGTTGACGGCCTTTTGGAACCAGACTTCGGTTTCCCCCGCATTCCATAAATAATTGGCCAACGGCATCATCTCCAACACTGTTGTTTCTATCTCAGAGCCCTCACAACAATGCCCGCATCGAGCCGGACAATCTAAACGCGAAGCCTCTTTGAATTCTTGGATGTCTTCATCCAAGGACGCAAATAAATCCATTAAAATCAGGTCTGTCTCTTTGTAAGAGGGCTCACACATCATTCCCATTTTCCGTCGCCCCCTTCTTCCCCTTCCTCATTTTATCTAGAAACAGGGAAAATAAATTCTGAATGGCAGGCAATACACTGATCATTTGATGATCGCTTCTCAAAATATGTAAATCCGAATGATATTCTTGCGCGTAACGGATAGAGCTCTCCACAGGGACCACGGCATCATTCCATCCATGGAGGATCGTTACATATTTAGCCCGCGGCTTGGGATTTTGAAATTGATAATTGCGCGGACGGTAAAAGGCAGGCGCCAAGAGAAATAACCCCGAGACCTTGAGAACGCTTGAGGCCACGGCAGAAACATACCCGCCCATGCTTGAGCCGACTAAAACCAGGTGTTTAGTCGCCCTCGGTTTTAACGCCAGCAACATCTTGACCCGATCATCGGGATTCAGGATGGAGGAATAATCAGGGCTTTCGACGTGAAATCCTTTTTCTCGAGCCACCTGGGCCAAAGCCGTGATCTTTGTCCCCCACGGTCCCGTTCCCTTGCCATGGGCGAAGTAGACGATATGAGATTCTTGAATCGGCATCCTGTAAATCATTCCCGCTTGAATATAAGATATTAACAATGAATTGAGGGGTTTATCCCGATGCGAGAAAAAATTGCATCACCACAAACAACACATAACCCAAGATCAGCATCACCCCTTCTTTCCGCGAGATGACCTTGCCCGTCAACATAAAAACAAATAAAAGCACACTCATCCCAAAAACCGCAGGGATATCAAAAAACAAATTTCTCTGTGAAATCGTTATGGGGGACAGGATCGCCAGGACCCCCAGCGTGACGAGGAGCGTGAAGACGTTTGAACCCAGAGTTTCGGATACCGCGACATCGGTCATGCCCCGTTTAGTCGCGTGATAGGCGGCCATGATATTCGGGATAGACGGGCCGATGGCGCCAATGGTCATCCCCATAAGCAGCTCGTTGATGTGAAACAATCTGGACAACGTAATCAGTTGATTGGTAAAAACCTGCGCCCCAACGAGGAGCAGGCCTAGCCCCACAATAAAGGCTATCCAGGGAGACCGGATCTTTCCAAAATTAAACCCTAATAACTCCAGTTCCACTTCAATCTCTTTTAACCGCTCTTCCTTTGGCTCCGGTTCCTCTTTCTCCTGCAGAAAGACATTAATCAAGTAAGGAATGAATAAAAGAAAAAAAACAATCCCTTCCAACCGTGTGATCCTGCCCGCCGCTCCGACAGCAAACACGAGAAGCGGAACGATGATGGAAAAAATCCCGTCCCGCAGGATGATAACCGTGGATACCTGTAAGGGCCTGACAAGCGCTGAAAGACCCGTCATGAGGCCGATATTACAAACGATGGATCCGATCGTTACCCCGAAGCTCAGCTCCACGTGCCCCCGCAGAACACCGTCGACCGCCACTAAAATCTCCGGCAAACTGACCGAGACCGAAACCAGGATAAGGCCGATGCTGACCCTCGATGTACCCAGACGACGAGCCATCGGGATGAGCGCGTCTGTAAACCAGTCCGATCCCTTACCGATGGCAATAATACCGATGAGAAGCCAAATAAAACTAAGGAAGATTTCAAGCATAATGTATCCTGACCGCTTTTCTCCTAGGCCTTAAACATCTATGCCAAACACTTTTCTCACAAGCAGCCCAACCCCAAAGTTAAGCCCTGCGACAGACAAACTTAACCCGGCCATTTCCAGAAAGTGTTTACGGAAAGATAATCCCTGGGCCACGGATATGTAAAACGTAAAAACGATGATGATCAACAGCGCGTTTAAAAGAGCCTGCCCCAAAGCCAGGAATATATTGCCATAAAGAAAATAAGGAAAGATGAGAAAAACCACAGTTCCGACATACGCGGATCCGGTGTAAAGACTGGCCTTAATGGGATTCTTGGTTTTATCTTCCTGTTTAGTAGAAAGATATTCGGAAGCGGCCATAGAAAGAGACGCGGCAATGCCGGTGATAAGACCGACTATCGCGATAAGCCGTGTATTCTGCAAGGCCAGCGTCAACCCGGTCAACGCGCCTGTCAGCTCCACCAAAGCGTCATTTAACCCCAACACCATGGAACCGACATATTTCAAACGTTCCTCATCAATCATATCCAACAACTGCATTTCATGTTTTTTCTCATCATGGATCAAGTTTTCTATCCCGGGGTATGTGCCTTTAAGCTGAGTATAAACATGCTGAGCGATGTCCTCCCCGTGTTCCATAAGCCGCAAGCCAAAATTAAGACCGAAAATTCGACTGACGGTAACGTAATAAAATTTCTTCCAGGAATCGGCTGTCACCGTTTGATTTGTAATGGTCTTGAGAAAACGACTGTGCGCTAATTCTTCCTCCGCTATTCTTTCAAGGACATTGCGATGCTCAGGATGTCTTGTGGTAGCGGCCAGAGATTTGTAGATCTGATGTTCGGTCAATTCATTGCGCTGAGCGCAGAGAATTTTTTTCAAGATACTTTTATCGATAGACATAAGCTCTCCTCCTACACTGTTACATTATTTTCTGAACATTTTTCTTACAAAATCCGAGAGAAGTACTTTGTTCCACAATTCAGAAATTTAGGTTACAAAGTACTCCTTAAGTGGCGCCATTATAACATATCTGTCAAAAGCGCTGTGACGGATCATGGGACCCGGAATTTGATCCGGGGACCATCACACCGCCGTCATTTGCCAGCATCGATGAACGCGTTTATTGCGGTAATCCTCTGGAATACTCGCGGGCGTTAATTCCTTCAAGTCCCTCACACGAAGGTCTTCCAGATGCGGTTCGAAACGCTGGTGGTTCGTCGAAAAAAATACCAGGGATCCCGGGGCCATCACCTTCAGAACATTTCGGATCAGATCAGGATGGTCACGATTAATATCGAAAACCGCCCCTTGACTTCGATCCCGGAAAAATGACGGCGGATCAATGAAGGCCAACGAGAAGCGAAGCCCTTCGCGACAGGCCCTGGCCAAATATTTATTAACATCCGACTGTATCAGGGTATGCCGCGGATCCCAGAGTCCGTTTAACTCCAGGTTGTCCCGCGCCCATTTGAGGTAGGTATCGGACCGGTCGACCGTGACGGTCGTCTTGGCGCCACCGGCCGCGGCAGCGCAAGTGAACGCGCCGGTGTATCCATATAAATTCAAGAAATTCTTCCTGGCGGCATGCTTTCCCACAATAACACGCGTGTCCCGATGATCCGAGTATAACCCGGTATCCAAAAAATCATCCAGATTCACCCAAAAACGCAAATTCCGTTCACGCACGATCAAACGTTCCCCCTTAGAACCTCTCTTGCGGTAACGCGGTCCTTCTTTCGTTTTTGTACGGCGACGTTTCACATGAATCCGATCCGGTGAAATATCCAACGCCTTTCCCACAGCCGCGGCCATTTGAGAAAGCCATGTCGGCCCGGTCTGCCAACGCACATATTCCCCAACGACCAGATGGCCCGCGTACCAATCCACCACGGCACGGGCCTCAGGAATATCCCAGTCATATAAACGAAAGCAGTCAATGTTTTGACGAACAAATCGCCGAGAAAGATGGCGGAAACGATTAAGCACGCGGTTCGATAAAATTTCCGCGTGATGTTTAATCTTTTCGGGGGTCATGCAAGAATTCGGCTTGGATTTCATATTCAAATTTCACATTGGAGTTCTTAAGACATTGGACAACCCGCGTAAATTATAAGGAATTAATTATACGTGTCAATGAGATAAAATGCTCTTTGCCGTAAATTGATTAACCTACCCGCTGAAGTAATAATTGTTGCCTTTTTTAATCCCTTGTGGGAATATAGCCGAAAAATTGGCTATACGGAGAACCTATGAGCTCAAAAAAAGACAGGCAGGAGAATGAAAAGAAACCAGCCGCGAAAAACGTTAACCATGGGAGGCAATCTTTCATTGCTGTTCTGGCATTGGCGGTTGTCGTGTTCATTACTTTTTCCTCAGCCCTGCATAATCAATTTACCAATTGGGATGATGATTACTATGTGACGGATAATGACTGGATCAAAGCCATCAACTTTGAAAACATCAAGGCCATGTTCACGCATCTGGTCACGGATGTTTATGTTCCTTTGACCTTAATCTCTTTTGCCATTGAGCATCATTTCTTTGGTCTCCATCCCTTCCCTTACATTCTCGATAATATCCTTCTTCACATTGCCATTACCGCGATGATATTCATTTTTGCCCAAAGGATTGGATTGACACGGCGCGCGGCCTTTCTGGGGGCGCTCGTCTTCGGGATCCATCCCATGCACGTCGAATCGGTTACGTGGATCACGGAACGAAAAGACACATTATATTCTTTTTTCTTTATGCTCGCCGTCCTTCAATACTGGCGGTATCTGGAAACAAAAAGACCGGGTTCCTATCTTTGGACCATCCCCTGGGGCGTTTTGAGTATGCTGGCCAAACCCATGGCTTTAAGCCTTCCTTTTATCTTTTTGGTTTGTGACTGGACGTACGGACGGAAAATAACCAAACCCGTGCTCCTGGAGAAATTCATCACTTTGTTCTACGTTGCCCCACTGGCTTTTGTGACCTTGTGGGCGCATCATGCCAAGGCCCCTTTACTCGGGTTTATGGAAGGGGTCATCCTCTGGATATGGTCATTTACGTTTTATCTAAAGAAATTCTTCTTCCCTTTCACCCTTTTCCCCATCTACAACGTGCCCAGGCCTATTGCCTTTGGTCAGTGGGAATATGACACAGCCATCATTGTATTAATTGTCTTTACCTATCTCATGATCCGTAACCGTCAGAACAAGTGGGTACGTTTTGCCTTTCTCTACTATTTAGCCTCCATCTTTCTGATCCTGCGCATGAAGGTTGAAATCCACGCCAGCACGGTTGCCGATCGATTTATGTATCTGCCGAGCGTCGGTTTTTGTCTTTTGATCGGCTATTTTCTCGACGAACGATTAAATCATTTTCGGAAAAAAATCCTATGGAAATACGCGGTCATGGTTTCAGCCACCATAATCCTTTTTTGCTTCTTCGCCCTTAAGACGCACACGCAGTCAAAAATCTGGAAAGACAGCTTAACCTTATGGGACTTCGTTGTTAAAACAGTCCCTACTTCGACCGCTCACAACAACCGGGGACAAATCTATCTGGAAACCAACCAGTACGATCTGGCCCTCAAAGATTTTAATACCGCTATCGAATTTCTCCCGGAGCATCATCACGCTTATTACAATAAAGGACTCATTTACCAGAATCAGGAGAAGTATGAAATGGCTTTGGAAGCCTACGATACGGCCTTGAAGAATAAGCCTGATTATTCCAAGGCCTACCATAACAAAAGTTATGTGTGCCTGAAGCTCAAGAAATATGACCTTGCTATCGAGAGTGCCACCAAAGGCCTGGCCCTCAAACCGAGTTCGGCGAGCATGTACGCCAACCGCGCCATAGGGTATCTCAAGTTAGGCCGTTATGACGAAGCCCTGCGCGACGCTCAGAAATCCAAAGAATTGAATTATGAAGCCGCCGATAATATCATCAAGGAAATCGAAGACGAGCGCAAGGCAAACACGGCCCAGCCCTAATGGAAACGTTGATCACATGCAAAGAAGGCTGCGAGAAAATTCTCGCCAATGAGGCCGCATTGTATCATGGGAAGCTTCAAACCAAGGGCCGTGGTTGGATCATTGCGCAATGGAATAATGCCTTCCTTCAGGAACTTTGCTTTGCCTATCACATCCTGAAAGATCCGCTCAAGGTTGGCGCTCCCTCCGTCAACGTCTTAACCGAGAAACTGCTCGACCTTTTTACCGCCCACATCAAAGAAAAACGGATTGTGGAACCCTGGCCTTAACTGTTCTCTTCTTCCGGCGATAAACAATGGCTCCATCGCGCCAAAACAATGGAAAAGAACAGGCGGAATAAGCTCCAAAAGAAAAAGTCGCGTGTCGCCAAACTTTCTCAAGGGGATATCCCGCATGGGTCGAAATGGTCCGAAGGTTTTTTTGTTCACCTTATTGATTTTACCGAAGCCCTTGTGTCTTTCAAAACTCTGGGGGCAAGGCAGAAGCGGATGCGCATGGCCCCCACGCTCCTTCACGCTCTTATCTTAAAATCGAAGAGCCTTGCACATCTTCGAATGCGCTCCTGGAGAAAATGACACCGTGATCAATCTCGGGGCCGCGCCCGGCGGATGGAGTTACAGCGCGCTCAAACGAGGTGCCCGTGTGACCGCCATTGATAACGGCCCTTTGAAAGGCCCTGTTGCCTCACATCCTCACATCTCCCACCTTAAAGTTGACGCGTTTAAATACCGATACAACCGCTCTCACCCTGCCGACTGGCTGTTCTGCGATATTCTCGAAAAGCCGGAAGTTATTTTAGAACTTCTTCATGAATGGTTGAGCCGCCGATGGTGCCGGCGTTTCGTCGTAAATTTAAAAGTCGGGCGCACCGATCCTATTCTTTTATTAAAAAAGATCCGTGACACGCGCTAAGGAATCGCGTCCTACTGCGTCCGTTTCCATGTGAAGCAACTGTACCATGACCGGGAAAAAATAACGTTGATGGGAGAAGGGAAGAAATAAGTACCCAAGACTTCTATCCGATGTCGGGCGTATTTCACGACTGATTACCATTTGGATAAACTACTCGGAAAGAATTCGACTCCCCTCCTGCCTGATTCTTACACAAGGATCCTAAGAAATTCTAACGCGGGGGCAATCCGAATTCCTTCCTGGGTCTCATAATCTTTCTTACCGACAGCATGAATCTGCCACGCCTCGGCATTCGGAAATTTATTTTTCAGATACCTTAGAGACTTGCTGACCTCGTCATCTGCCCATTTGCATTCAACCAGCATGATGGGCCGCCTGTTTTCTGTGACCACAAAATCCACTTCGCGTCCGTCAATATCGCGAAAATAAGAAAGTTCCACTTCGCGGCCCTTAGTGTCCTGCTCAAAATGGACCCATTTTAAAAGATGTGATGCCGCCATATTCTCAAAACGGAGCGGCATATCCGGCACAAGAGACCAGTCGAAATGATAATGTTTTTGTTCCTTCTTCACGGCACGAATTTTGGGAGCGCCAATTGGACTCAAACGAAATATGGCATACATGCGCTCTAACACCGTCACCCAGGACGCCAGTGTTTTATGACTTATCTGTAAATCCTCTCGCAAGGCATTCAACGAAAGCGGACTGCCAACCAGTTCGGGGAGTCTAAGTATTAGAAGTTCCAGATTCCCTAAGTCCTGGATTCTTTCCAAAGAGACAATATCTTCACGAATCAGACGAGTGCGATATTCCCTTGACCAGCGCTTGGCTTCCACTTGAGACCCTCCCAAAAACGGTTCAGGAAATCCTCCCAACTCAAGCAAAGTTATCATATCTTCGTGACGGGTAATATGAAGTTCCGCTACAGACAGCGGATGAAGACGAAGGTAATGATACCTTCCCTGCAAAGAGTCTCCGCCAAAACAATACAGGTCAAGCCGGGCGCTTCCGGTTACGAGAATTTTGCGTTCTTTTAAGGAGAGATCAAAAAGACCTTTAAGATAATTGCGCCAGGAACGATATTTGTGAATTTCATCAAGAATAAGGATGTCTGTGACAGGAATCTCGCGTTTAAGAATCTTTTCCCTGTGTTCCGGGATGTCCCAGTTAAGATACCCTTTAGGATTTTTGGAAATATGCCTGGCTAGGGTTGTTTTCCCGACTTGACGTGGGCCGCCAAGAAAGACCATTTTTTTATCAAGATCATGTTTAATCTGCGCTGTCAGATATCTATTCATGAAAAGACTATACAATGAATTCATACCCATGTCAAATTCACATGCGTGTATTCTTGACTGGTATAGAAAAACCATGTATCCTAAAATACATTGTGATGGACTTCAGAGGACTATGCCTTTTTTCTCCGTCGTAGCATTGCCGCGGCTCCGAACAAACCACCTCCCAATAAAAGCACGGTGGACGGTTCCGGATTGGTAATGGTTGGAATTCCTCCCCCCTGAAATTGTGCGGAGTAAAAGCCAGGAGGCGTGGGCGGAGTCGGCGCGAAAGGTAATGTCGGGCCGAAAGGTAATGTCGGCGACGTTGGCGACTGAGGCGCAAAGGGAGAATGGGGTGATGTCGGTGCGTTGGGAGAAAACGGGGAATTTGGCGGAATTGGGCCGACGGACGAACCGCTCACTCTTAATCCCCATTCAAAAGGTTTACTATGCATAGCGCTCCAATTCTCATAATTTCCTTGATACGCTGAAGCGTTGTTAGTTAACGGAACCGGTGATCCAAAAGGTAAAACAGAAAATCTATAGAAATCATCGTCGGAGGCAACATTGATAAAAGGCTCTAACGCTATCCAATATTCTCCAGGGCCAACGGTCCAATCGAGATTGGATACACCATACCAGTCCGTCATTGAGGTTTCAACGACGCTATAGGAAGTTCTGTAAAGTTCATCCAGTGTATTGGGTATATCTCCCCCGTCTCCATATAGCGCTAAATCCATAGGTCTATTGGGTGCCCCAATACCATAAATATATTGCCAATGATAGATATCCGTTATTCTCGTGGCCTTCGATAAACTGATTTCCGTTGCCTTCCAATATTCTTTATCAGCCACATATCCCGGCGCCCCTAAATTTCCAGAACCCGTATCAATAATAATAAACGCCTGGGCATTCCTGGATGCAAGCACAAAGAATGTAAAAAGTAACAGGAGCGTCAAATTCTTTTCCATGGTTAACCTCGCTTGTTATGATGTTAAAAAATGGTTTAAAAAAGTATTTAAAAAATATCAAAATTATGCGATTTCGTCAACAAGACAGACTACCCCAAAGTAGGCCATGGACAATCAAACTCATTCATCGTCTTAGACATAGGGGAATCCCCCACGAGAAATTAACGCACAGGGATCTGCGATAATACAGAAATCACGGGACATCATACTTGATTATTCAGGACAATTAAGAAATATATCATCGGAATCTTTATTGAAATGCGTACGCCGGGATTTACCGATACAACTCTGCCAGGCCTTGATCCAGCAGGGTTTGATTGAGATATTCCCCGTGGGCAGCGATCTTGTGAGGATCGTCGCAGCCGGGCAGGCAAAAGACATCGGCCAGCCAGCGGCCGTACATTTCAGATTTGCTGCTGCGGATGATGATGACCGGGCAATTGGCAAATTGATCCTTCAGGAACTTACGAGCAAGACGTCCGGCCTGGGTATTGATTTCCGGGGCGTTTATTCCTTTTAACCGCAAGCGGTCGTACAATCCGATCCCAAAACCCACGTCGATACGCGCGTCAATAGTATCCCCATCCACCACCCGGGTAACAACCGCCGCATACGTGTATAATTTATCGCGGCCATCCCTATATAAGTGGATGGTATACTTGCCGTTCTCCTTGACCGAGCGGATAACCCGGCTCTGCTCGGGGACATGCAGAGAGTCCGCCGGGAGACATGTGTTAATCTTGAAACCGCAGTCAATGCGGAAAATCTCTCTTCCATCGAGGCTTGTTTCCGGGCGTAGGTAATAGACAAAGGGCTCCCCCCGTTCGCACACCAGGCATTTGCCTTGTCCCGTTGAAACGGGCTGACTCTCCAGGTTAACTCGAGTCACCTCCTCCTTTAGCTCAGGGACAGTCATGTCTTTCTTTATCGCGATCTTTTCAAGCTTTAATCTGAACTCAGGATTTTGGATGCGCTGTAACGCCATATAGTGGGAAAAGGTAAGTGTTGTGCCGGATGGAAAACGAGGATAATTTTTCTGAAACTGAGTCATGCGGCCCAAGGCATCGACGCTTAAGTCAAGGCCGAGTTCTCTGTTGATATCGCGACGGATCTTCAGGTAAAGGGTTTCCCCCAAACGCAATTCCCCCTTTGACGTGGCAACCGCCGCGTTTATCTCTTTGCCGATTTGCCAGTACGTTTTCAAACGTTCGTATTCCAGGACTTTTTGAGCGGCAAGAAGACCGCCAGTCAAAGCCTTCTTGACGGCTGTGAGGAGATTTTGATAAGACGAAGACAGGATTCGCTTGCCGGGCATGAGGTAATTATAACTTAAAAATGTTTTTGGGGAAAAATATCAGCATTAAAGGTGATATACCATAAAGTTGGGATCTATGGTAAACTGTCTTTCCTTAATTTCAAAAGACGACCAAGATAAAATATCCCATGGAAACATTGATCACCTGCAAAGAGGGTTACGAGAAAATTCTCGCCAATGAAGCCGCGTTATATCATGGAAAGCTTCAAACCAAGGGCCGTGGTTGGATCATTGAGCAATGGGATGGAGACTTGCCTCAAGATCTTTGTTTTGCCTATCATATCCTGAAAAATCCTCTCGAAGTTTCCGCAGTATCCGTCAACGACTTATCCGAAAAACTGCTCGATCTTTTTACTTCACATGTCAAAGAAAAGCGTATTGTGGAACCCTGGCCTTTACTGTTCTTTTCTTGCGATAATGAACTATTAATCCATCGCGCCAAAACGGTTGAAAAAAACTGGCTGGATAAACTCCAAAAGAAGATGTCGCGGGTCGCCAAACTTTCCCAAAAGGGTTTCTCGGATAGCTCAAAATGGGCTGAAGGGTTTTTTGTTCACCTTATCGATTTTACCCAAGCCCTTGTATCTTTCGAAGCCCTGGGTGCAAGGCAGCAGCGGATGCAAATGGATCCGCAGGCCCCTTCACGCTCTTACCTTAAAATCGAAGAAGCCTTTCACATCTTTGGATGTGAACCTGGAAAAAATGACACTGTGATTGATCTGGGAGCCGCGCCCGGCGGATGGAGCCATAGCGCGCTCAAACGAGGTGCCAGCGTTATCGCCATTGATAACGGCCCGCTGAAGGGTCCTGTTGCGTCACACCCTAAAATATCTCACCTTAAAGTGGACGCGTTCAAATACAAATACAACCGTTCTCAACCTACCAATTGGTTACTCTGCGATATTCTCGAGAAGCCGGAAGTTGTTTTAGAACTCCTCGATGAATGGTTACGCCGCCAGTGGTGCCGGCGTTTCATCGTGAATCTTAAAGTTGGACGAACCGATCCCATCCTTTTATTAAAAAATATCCGAGACCCGCGCAAAGGGATCGCGTCCTACTGCACGCTTTTACATGTGAAACAACTGTACCATGACCGGGAAGAAATTACGTTGATGGGGAAGGTGAAAGGATAAGTGTAATATCCTCAGCAACTTTCGATACAGAGTAAGGACTTACCGTTGCAATGCTTTTTTGAAACTCCATAGGTTCGGATTAAACCTACGCTCTTGCTTATGTCCTGCGCAAGGTTTTTACTACCGCGACATGAACTCGAAGGATAACAAGAACCGCCTTGCTTAGCTATCTTGACATAGCCTGCCTGCAACTATCTTCTTAAAATCTTTAGGTTTCTTTTCCATAACCTTTAAAACAGCACGAAACCATACCAGAATCGTCACTGCCCAAGATCCAAAAAACCACCTCCATGACCAGGCACATAAAGGAAGATTATTTTGAAGCGGCTTTGGCTTGCTTGTTCATTTGCTGGGCGTTATACAAACACCCTTTAGCGACGCAGAAAAACGGTTCGACCGCTTTACGGGCTTCGCTGATCGGCACTCCAAGGTCAATGGATTTTAATTCCTGACGCACAACTTCCATGAACCCGCCGATCATCGTCGATCCTCCGGCAAAAACCATATCAATCGGCTCTTCAAATTGTGGCGATTTATCCGGGGCATGAAAAACTTTTGCGATCTGCGTTAAAAAATAATTGATGTATTTCTTATAAAAAAGCGCAATGGCTTCCTGCTCGCGGGTCTCAGGTTTCAAAATACTCATCCCTTTTTCCTTGATCAAAGCGACTTTATTCGCGGAGATATCCAAAACCTGGGAAGCATGTGCGTCGATCCAATCCCCGCCCCGCGCGACGGAAAATTCAAGGATAGAGACTGCTTTATAAGAAACGCAAATATTCGTCATCCCGCCTCCGCACGAAACCCCGATCCCGGTAAACTTCTTTTCCTTTAATTCAGAAAGAATGATCGCAAACGCTTCATTCATTGGCATGGCTTTAAATCCAAAAACAGACAGCATGGTTTCCGCGACGTTCCGATGGTAAAAAATATCCGTGTTACTATCAACGGGTTGGGCGGGAACACAAAAGCAACAAATCTCATTCGGGACACGCGGTTTCCAGAGGATGCTATCGACGATCATATTCACAATATGGATTGCATCACGCTCAAGCGGATTAATAACCCCGACATTCATCGGCCGCTGGGTTGTCCGATCAAAATAATTTGAAAAATCAAAAGCATTTTTCCCGAGTACACAAGGTCTTTCTTTGACCATGTGCTTGGGAATTTTCATCCGCGCTAAAAGCTCACTGGTTCCCTCATCGGTACGAATATATAAAAATGCGTTATGGGAATGTTCAACCTCAACCCCCTTATTTATTTCACGGGCGGCAACAATATTCGCGGTCCCTATGTCAAGGCCGACACCTAGAAGATTAACATCAATCGCGACAGTGTCAGAGGATTTTGCCTTAGCCGAAAGAACTGTTTTTTCCGGTTTACTTTCTTTTATTTTTGAAATTTTCTTGATTTTTAAAGGCTTCGGAATTTTTCGCGTTTTCTTCTTTATTGCCATTCTTTGCCCCTCTTCCCTTCGTGAGCAATTGCCGCGATCAAACAACCTCGAGCGATCGCATATAACGGATCATCAGCCAAATAAATTTCATTGATCTCTAACGGAAATTTAACTTTCTCGAACTCATTTCTGACGATCTCAATAAAACCGCCCGGTCTTGATGTCCCTCCGGCGCAGACAATATCAATGGGGCCGTTAAGAACAAACATTTTCGGGTTATTCTCCAGCTTTGAGCGCAACCCTTCAATCGCATAACGGATCAACTCTTTGTAATATATCGAAATGGCTTTTTCCGTTCGATTTTGGGGCGCTTTGAGATGGACGCCTTTTTCCTTAACGGCTGTTACTTTGCTCGCAGTCATCCCCAAGACTTTGCCAGCATTTTCATCAATCCAATCTCCGGCGCGGTTCATTGAAAAACTCTCCAAGGGTTTTGCCCAATGACTCACACAAACGTTCAGTAATCCGCACCCGCAAGAAATTCCGATACCGGTAAATTTTCTCCCTACCAGACCACTATAAACGACAGCCAATCCTTCATTGACCGGTTTGGCCTGATAGCCTAATGATTCTAAAATTTCCTGAATGATGCCGGAATGATAAACCAAGCGGAATTCTTTTTCATACGGCTCTGCCGGGGTGCTGTAATAGCAGACGGAATCTTTCCCCGCGGACGGTCCGATCAATGCTTCGATGAGAATCTTTAAAATGAGTTCCGCTTTCTCCTCATTAGGGTTGAGTATCCCATCTTTCATCGGCCGACTAATATCTTTACCCATCGTGCAGGCCATTTTGAAGGCAGACCCGCCTAGAATATAAATATCATCATCGATCTCCGCATACTGCATTCCCTCCTCCGTCAAGAAATTAACCATGGATGGTTCAACTTTGACTTTAAGAAAAGCATGCCGGATTTCTCTAAAATGAATTTCTTTAGGAGGGGAATAGGACGCGCTGACCAAATTCATCGTACCAATATCTAAACTTTTGATCTCTTTTGGCATAAGATGGTCGCTGTCCAGAAAACATTATGGACAAAATATTATTTATTTTTAGCCACGGCGCCAATGACACGGCCGACAGCATAAAAAATACTTCCTAAAAAACTTCTCGTTTTTTTGTCTTCGACCGGTTCGGCAAGTATAGATTCTTCCTCACGCGACGGTATCGGCTCAACTGGTGGTTGCTCAGGTTCGGGCTCAATCTTCGGCGGCGGCCGCAGGGATACTTGGTCAACTGTTATATTTTCCAATTCCGTCAATTCCTGGGCGATCTCATCAATTTCATCAAGAGAAATATTTTTTGAAATTATATTCGTAAGATGAACGGATTTGACAGGGTTCACTGGCGGTTGTTTTTTAAAGGCAGACATTACTACTCCAATTTATTATGATCCCAAGCCCTCCGGGCTTAGGGATGAACTCTAGGGTAAGGAATCCTAAAACTAACCCGATGGTTCATTTAACTTTTTCCTGAACCTTCTTTAAAAAAATATCTGTATCGAAAGGCTTTACGATGTAATCATCACATCCTAAGTCGAAAGCGTCCAACCATGGCGCCCTAGACGCTGTTAACATGATCACGGGGATGGACTCGCCATAACCATATTTGATCCCACGAGTCTCTTCTTCTTTGCGGATTTGTTTTAAAACTTCCAGTCCATTGATCCCCGGCATGTCAATATCAAGGATGATCAACTGATATGGCGTCTTTTTTGACAAAGAATACAAATATTCTTCAATTCCCTTCTGGCCGTCGTTAACACTCGTAATTTCATAACCTTCTTTTACCAAAATCGCTTTAACGAGCGTTCGGGTCACGCGCTCGTCGTCGATCAATAATATTTTTTTAGGCATAACAATCCTATATGATTAAAGGGATTTCACCGCTTTTTCTTAATTCAAACTGAGAGTAATTATATATCCCTCACTTCAAAAATACAGAAAAATAATTTAAAAATTTTACTAGATATCCCTGGCTTCACAGCCAGGGGACTTGATTGATCCTGTAATTTCAAGCTTTGCTTGTCCAGCGACTGCGTCTCTGGATTTGCTCTCATCCCCGCCTTCACAGGCGGGGAATTCCCGCTTAAATTAAAGCCCCGAGCGTTCCAGAATATCCGGATTAGTTTAGGCTAAATGCGTGGACTTCTTTCGAAATTTTATTACCTATTTCATCTAATTCCAGATCCAAATCATAGGCGGATTGTAGATTCATCCAAAATTGCGGTGACGTCTTAAAGTAAATGGCCAACCTCAAAGCTGTATCAGCTGTGATACGTCGTTTCCCTAAAACAATTTCATTAATCCGTCTTGGTGGCACTTTAATATCACGAGCAATTTGATTTTGGCTTAAAGACAACGGTTTCAAAAACTCTTCATTAAGAATTTCTCCAGGATGGATAGTATTTAATTTTTTACTCATATTGTTATTTCTCCTTTACTTTAATGATAATCAACTATTTCAACGTCATAAGCGTTATTGACATGCCATTTAAAACAAATTCTCCATTGATCATTAATACGAATACTATACTGTTCTTTTCTATTTCCCTTTAGCTTCTCCAGTCTATTACTCGGAGGAGCGATTAAATCTTTTAAATCAATTGCGCTATCAAGCATTCTCAATTTCCTCAAAGCAACCTGCTGAATACTATTGGGCAAGTATTTAGAAAATACCCTGTTAAATACTTTTTCTGTTTCTTTACTAGAAAACGATTTAATCACAATGAAAGTATATAACGCGTAACGTTATAGAGCAAGGTAAACTTTAGTTTTACATCAATCATTTTCAAGACGCCAAAAGATTTTTCATTAAGCAACAAATAAAAAAACCTGCAAGCTCTAGAAATTAAATAACTTACAGGATTTTTGATAAAAAACTCCGCAGTCCTCTAACTAGTCGATTTTGAAAAAGCCTGTTTTAGGCAAATGTTCTTTGAAAATGAACTGGTGCAATGCTGTCGATGATGTTCTGAATCCAGAGCCAAAAAGCTCTCATGAGCTTTTTGATGTTAAATCCGCACGCTGAGAAGACTACATTGATCTGATCTCCGAATTCTCCAGCGAGCTGATTGCGGTTTAACCGGTGATCACTTTTTTGATGCCCGATAATCGGCTCGATGGCGTTGCGTCGTCGCCACCATCGTCGTACCGCCCGGCTTGCGTGGTCTTTCCGACGAGGAACAATCGATACTGACGATGTTGTGACTCCATGCCCGCGGTAACATTGATCACAGACAACTTTTTGAATCGATGTCTGCGTTAAACGTTCGGCTTGGTCTAAACTTTTCTGTAAAATATGCCCATCATAAGGATTGCCACTAAAAGCTTGTGCTCCGACAATCCAATTGCCTTTGGTTGTTACTGAATAACCCACTTTGCAGCCAAATTCATAACGTTGATGCGCCTTGCCCTTGGCGATACACTCGACATGCGGTTCATGAATAGAATAAATCTTATTTTTACTGTCGCGTTTTTGTTCCATTAATCTTTTGGCTAAACTTAATTGCTCTTTTAAAATTTCAGAAGGTTTATCTGTTTTTCGGTCGATGTCGAGCACCACACGGCCGAGAAATGTCTTTAATCGTCTCGTTTCCTTGGCGGCTCGCCGGCCTTGTTTAGCATGCGCGTAATTTTGCTGGCGACGCAAAACTTTTTTACCAATGCGCTCATAACTTTGACGCAGATTAACACCGTCGGTCACGGCACTTTTGACCAGCTTTTCGCGCATCCGGTCGTATAAACGCGCGTCCGTAGGATAACGAATCTCTTTGGTCTGGACTGTTGTGTCGACGCTGACTTTGGTTAATTGCGCACGTTTCAAATAACCTTCTTTAACGGCCGTTGTAATGGTCTGGCTTAATAAAGTCTCTGCTCCATCGACGCCGATGCGTTTACGCCAGCGCGACATGCTCGATGGATCAATCGGGAATTTATGCTCAAAACATTGCCGCCCGCTGAAATGCTGCCAGTACGGATTTTCAACCCACAGCGCCACGGTATCATCGTCACTGAGATCGTGCGTGTATTTCAAATAATGCAGCGCCACCATCAAACGCGTGGCTATTGCCGGCCGGCCATCGTCGGAAAAATGTGGCTCAAACTTTTCGTCAAACACGGCCCAGTCTATTTGTTTAGCCAGCTTGGCCAAAGGATGACTAGGATTGATGATGCGATTTAATTCAATCTTAAACAAATCCATTTGTGGATCTTTCTTAAATTTTTGTGGTTTCATTTTGCAAGGTTTCCTTTCGTTTCCGTCGGATTCTTGCAAATCTTACCACACTTTTTACACTTAACTCTATTGAAATCAACTATTTAAATCGTATTTCAAGACTGACTAGATATTTCCCCGTAGAGCATCTAAAAATGAAAAAACCGGGGTTTTAAGGATGGGGCGCTATAGCAATGATTGTGATCTGTTTTTTGTCCGGCCCGTAGCACCAGAAAATTCGATAAGCGGAGGGAGTATTATTTTGAGCATAAGCCTCAAACACTTTTTCTTTTGGATTAAACGGGTGCTCAATAAAATCATATGGGTGTGTATTCAGGGAAGGGTGTTTGGGATTGGTCTGAAGATAGCCTAATGACTTTTTAACTTGTTTACACAGGCCTGCATCAGAAGGACTTCCTTCAATTGCCTTTAACTGTTCTTTAGCATTTTCAGTGAACTTTAACTCAAACATATCTAATCATCGACATATTTTGAATAATCTTCAGGAGCCTTCACTAAACGCCCTTGCTTGGCATCTTCCAAACCGGCTTGAACCATTTTTGCTGCTTTTTTGTTCTTGAAAAGCCATTGCTCATGAGCAGGAATAGTGATTTGCGGATCCAAAATGATCTGTCCGATGGTATTGCGATAAACTTTATAGATGTGGATTTTCATAACTTTATTTTTACCCAATGTGATCCGGTTTTTCGAATCCACCTTCACTTCCGCTATTTCTTCAAATTGTGAGTTTTTTACAATACTGTTTCCGGTCATAATCAATCACCTCCTTTATCTGGTACAAATATACCATATGGTGGGAATAGATACAAGTGGGATTCTTATAACTTCCCACAATTATATTTTCGAACCTTTCCAAATGATTTAATTAAGAATTGACATCATTAAGAGTAAGAAAATTTATTTTACGTTTTTTTAAAACTCTCATTTACTTAGCATATCTATATAAAGTTTAATCAAGTTTGCGAAAATCCTCGACGCTTGAACTTAAAGAGCTCTTGCCGTATTTCGTCAACTATATCCGCTTTACACCGCAGGAAATAAAAATAGCCCTTTACGACCAACCGGCCGATAAAGGGCTATTTGTTAACCACTCCAGCGCTGGTGCGCTGGAGTTAGAATGGCTCCCCCGACCCCCAAAAATCCGAACTTTTCTATAACTATTTATTTGGGAGTGAATTATAAAAAAACAGGCGAAAGGCACATAATTGTATTTTAAATAGAAGACATGACTTTTTTCAATAATGCCCCGCCGGGCATCTATTCTTTTGCAATATCACTCAACCAATTATTAATTTTGATAGCAGCATTCTCCGCCGTAGAATATTCAACATATAATTTATGCAATATGTCTGTGGGCATCGCTTTCAACTGGTCTGATTTCAGCAACAAACATTCTCTTTGCAATAAATGCATATATCCCAACTCATACGCAACATTAGGATTATGAACCGCCAGATCCTTAGCTGGCTTATCAAAAATTGCGATCCCATATCGACAACATAACAAACATGCGATTGGATTGAACAGATCATCAGTTATTTTATTTTTATTCGCTATGATCGGATTAAAACTCTTTGTTTCATTTGAAAAGTCTTTTACTGCGTTAACCACTGACTCAATTATCCTATCGGCACTACTTGCATACCGAGTCATAATAAAAATATTTTGATCAAAAGGATTTTTCTGCAAAAAATTCTTAATATTGGTTTTCCATCCAACTAATGATTTTGGTGTTAATTGAATTAATACATCTGGTATTTCATCTAAAAATTTGACTTGTGTTTCATGGTGACTCGATGTCTCAGCAAGAGGTACCCCTGCCTTGATTTCTTCGATTTGTATTTTGTTTCGAATTTCGCTTTGAACAAAAGATAACCCCCTAGAATACTTCGATTTTTGAACCTTTTTATGTGCGTCCCGGGCTATTTGTTCAAGGTATCCATCAATTTTAGCTAACGAACTGGAGTCAGAATAAAAAGACTGAACATAAGCCTTCATTGCGTACCATGACTCGAGAAGTTGAATTAATCTTTCCCTTAAAAGATCACTCTTTAATGTTTTACCCGGAGCCCCCTTAATCTCCTTAAGAATGGCATCGATTTCTGAGGAAAAGGATTTTATTTTTTTCATTTTAATATTACTTTGTTGCTTTTGAATTTAGCTTTTCAATAGCTTCTTCGCCTGTCGTTGTTAATGCAAAAGCTCTAGTGCCATCCACGTTGCCTGAGCCCATCATCATCCCTTGTTTTACCAATTTAGCTACAGTATCGCTTATATTTGTAAAAGGCGTTTGTTTTGCATTTTTATTAATTTCTTTTAGGTCGTTAGTTGTAAAATTCTCTTTACCATTTTGCGTCTCTAAATAATACCCTAACAGTAATGCGCGATCGGCTTGAGATTTAGGGGACGCCTTTTTAATATATTCCGCAGGTGCAACTTTTTTCGTTTGTTGATTTTCTGTCGATGTTTTCTCCTTTGTCAACTTTGAAGGAGCAGACTGAATATTCCCGTATTTTTTCAGAAGCTCATCTAACTTCTTTTCCGCATACTCAGCTGGGCCTGAAACCTCTACCAAAAAATTCCCATATTGAATTTTTAGTGTTATATTTTCCATCTTATTTCCTTTCTAAATTATAACTTGTTAAAAAACAGTGCTTTTCTCAGCGATAAAATCTCCCACAGAACATATTCTAAAGAATGTGCTAAATTCACAAGCCTTTCGTTTAAACATCCCTCCCTTCTGAATATGGAATTCTTCGATTCCAAAGGTCTCAAATACAATTCTCCTAAATTGCTTGATAGGAAGCCCTTAGTTTTTCAACTCTTCCTTATCGACAATTTGTTTAATTGGTGTTTTATTATCAACCCACATTCAACCTTGAAGTGCAACACGTGTTAAGGAGAAGACTTCGTAAGGAGTCCTAAAGTTAAGACACTTA
>Ga0154332_106_pt1 | contig 33615 bp, 30 predicted proteins | sample RifGroA2_FD_115860 | JGI IMG/M metagenome (GOLD analysis project Ga0154332, IMG submission 115860) | Omnitrophica WOR_2 bacterium GWA2_45_18 | reverse complement strand
CTCAAGACGGTTGGCAATCGTCTTTAGAGTGCAAAGGCATAAGGGAGCTTAACTGTGAGTCCGACAGGACGAACAGATACGAAAGTAGGGCTTAGTGATCCGGTGGTTGATTATGGGATTGCCATCGCTCAACGAACAATAGGTACTCCGGGGATAACAGGCTGATAGCGCTCGAGAGTTCATATCGACAGCGCTGTTTGGCACCTCGATGTCGGCTCATCCTATCCTGGGGCTGGACAAGGTCCCAAGGGTCCGGCTGTTCGCCGGTTAAAAGGGTACGCGAGCTGGGTTTAGAACGTCGTGAGACAGTTCGGTCTCTATCTGGTGTGGGCGTGCGATACTTGAAGGGGAGCTCTCCTTAGTACGAGAGGACCGGGAGAGACAAACCTCTGGTGTTCCAGTTATCCTGCCAAGGGTAATGGCTGGGTAGTCATGTTTGGAAGGGATAAGCGCTGAATGCATATAAGTGCGAAGCCCCCCCCAAGATGAGGTATCGTTTCCCTTCGGGGATGAAGGCACCTTGTAGACTACAAGGTTGATAGGCTGCGTGTGTAAGGACTGTAAGGTCTTTAGCTAAGCAGTACTAATGTGCCGAAAGCTTGACCTTATTTATAGTAAGAGTGATAAGCGGTATTTATGATGCGTTGCTTCGGTAACCATTGTAACGTATCGCTTATCACCTTACAAAAATGAGATATCATAGATTAAAATCAAAGCGGTAAAAGAAGCTGATACTCTTTTTTACATAATTGGATTTATTACGTGGAAGTAAAAGTGAAATAAATTTCCGGTGACTTTACTGAAGGGGCTACACCCGTTCCCATACCGAATACGGAAGTTAAGCCCTTCGAGGTCAATGGTACTAAAGTCGCAAGGCTTTGGGAGAGTAGAATGTTGCCGGATTAAATATAATCCCCATATCGTAAGATATGGGGATTTTTTTTGCGCGCCCGGTAAGGCGCGGGTATTTGAATGTTCTCGTCTATTGTTCCCATCCATATTTATTCGCAATCGTTGACAAATAAATATAATTTGTTACTATTTGGCAATGCTAACAATCGTTCATTTGATTCAAATAGTTGCGCGTAGGTAAATAATTTCCTGAATGAAAAGTCAAACTCCGAAAACTGCCTATAAAGTTTCCATGTTCATGCCTAAGGTTTCCAGAAAGATCTTCGTTAGTTTCTTTCAAAACGGAGATCTTTTTTTGAGGACTCTGGCTTCGAATACCCGTTATGTTGGACTATCTTTATTGATATTTTTTCTGGCAGTCTTTTGCGGTTTTGCAGAAGAAGAACCCTCGTCGACATTAAAGGCGGCAGAGACTAAAATCTATCTGTTATCCCTCCATGAAACCACCCGGATCGCCTTGGCGAATAATTTTGATATCCAGTTGATAAAATATGACGCCTGGATCGCCCGGACTAAAAACAAGACCGCCCAATCGATTTATGATACCGTCTTTGAATCAGAGGCAACGTACCGCAATAATCAACGCCAACAGACCTCCACCATTTTGGGGACAAAAGTCGTCGATAATGAGTATGCGATGGGGTTAAGTAAGAAATTGCCGACGGGGACTAAGTTGGCGGTGGATTTAGACAATCAGCGCAGCTACAGCAATTCCGTTTTTTCGACATCCTCGCTGGCGCATGATTCGACTCTGGGGATGACCGTTGAACAGGATTTAGGAAAGAACTTTTTTGGTATTCAAGATCGCGGGGTCGTCAAAATGACAAAGCTGGAAGTTGAGAACGCCGAATACACAACGCTGGACAAAATTGAAGAGAGCATTGCCTCGGTGCAAAAGGCCTATTGGGATCTCGTCCTTCAGTTGGAAATGGCCCACATAGAAGAGGACATGGTCGATCAAGCCAGGAAACTGTACGAACTGCATCAGGAAAAATTAAAAACAGGTCTCGTGGAAAAACCAGAGGCCGCGGCCTCTCAGGCGAATTACCTTAACCGTCAGAATGCATTGACCCTCAGGAGACATCAAGTTCAGACAAAAATCAACGTATTAAAACTTTATTTGAATATTACCGATGACGATATTAACATAAAACCTACGGTTCAATTACTTTCTCCGTCGATCGATATCAACCTCGAAGACTCCTTACGGCAGGCCTTTGAATATCGTCGGGATTACAAATGGACCCGCAATGAAATTCAAGCGAAAGAAATCCAGCTCTCCATGAAGAAAAATAACGTCTGGCCGGAAATTAACTTGTCGGCAAGTCTGGAAAGAAACGGTTTAGGGGATCATTTTAAACAGGCGGTAACCAACATCACGGATGAAGATAATCCACATTTCCTAGCTCAACTCAGGGTCAGCATCCCCTTAGAGAATTCCGAGGCGCGGGGTCAATTACAAGCGGCAGAATTGGAAAATGCAAAGACCCTTATTCAATTAAAATATATCGAACGGAAGATTGCTATTGGTATTATCGATCAGGTGCGTCAATGCCGTGTTTTGGGGGAAGTCGCCTTGAGCCAGGAAGAGATTTCTAATCTGCAGGCGCAGAAGCTGGAGGAAGAGGAAAAAAGGTTTCTGCAGGGCCGCTCCGATACAGACACAATGATTCGTTTTCAGGAAGACGTGTTATCGTCTAAAGATGCGGCGGCTAACGCCAAGCACCGTTATTTAACAGCCTTGATTGATTTACGTCAGGAGATGGGCACGCTCTTGGATACGTATTGGGACGGGAAATTGTAGAGGGAGCATTTGAGAAGGATAAAGGATAAAAGATAAAGGAGTTGGGGGAATTCCCAACAGCAAAAACACCGCCATGAAATTAGCAGAGTTTTCCGTCAAGAATTCATTATTCGTAAATCTTATTTCTATCTTTATGCTGGTGGCGGGCATTTTTGCCATGTTTAATCTTAGACGGGACGCTTTTCCGCAGGTCTCTTTTGACCAGGTCACTGTCCAAACTATGTATGCCGGCGCACCTGCCGAAGATGTTGAGAAATTAATTACTATTCCGATTGAAAAGGAATTGAAATCCGTTTCCGGCCTCAAAGAAATTAATTCCAGTTCCGAGGAGGGCTTATCTTTAATCTCGTTGACGATTGAGCCTGAAGAGAGAGATAAGAAAAAGGTCGTGGATGATATCCGCCGGGCCGTTGATCTGGTGAGTGATTTGCCTAAAGAGGTCGAAGATCCTCTGGTCCTGGAAGTTTCAACAAAAGATATGCCGATCCTGGAGATTTTTTTAAGCGGTCTCCGCCCAGAAGGCGAATTACGACAGATGGCCGAGGGCCTGGAAGATCAGATCCTGGATGTGGATGGGGTTGCCTCCGTGAGGAGATTTGGCTGGCGTGATCGTCAATTTTGGGTGGAACTGGACCCGCTAAAACTGGATCGGTTGCATGTTTCCCTAAATGAGGTGATGGAAGCTCTGCGCTTGAGGAATATCACAACTCCCGGCGGGCAGATCCGTACTCCGGATATGGAATTTAATGTGCGGACCACGGCTGAATTCATGACCCCTCAAGAGGTGGAAGAGGTCGTGATTCGTTCCAATGACGCGGGGAATTTCCTCAAGGTGAAAGACATTGGCCAGGTCATCGACACATTCGAGGATGAAACGCGCGTGGCCAAGGTCAATGGTGAGCGTGCTGTGGCAATGGTCGTTGTTAAGCGAGAACAGGCCGACGCGATCAAGGTAACAGATCAGGTCAAGAGAATTGTCGACGGATTCAAAAGGGAAATGCCCGCGGACATTAAGGTCGGCGTTGCCAATGATTTCTCTTATTACATCAAACGACGTCTGGGGGTTTTGCAGAGTAACGGTATCCAGGGATTTATCCTTGTCCTGTTGATTCTTTTTGCCTTCATGGAACCCGTGCCCGCTGTCGCGACCGCCCTGGGGATTCCCTTCGCGTTTTTATCCACCTTCGCGTTCATGTTAATTACAGGCATGACGATTAATTTGGTGACCATGCTGGGGATGATTATTGTCGTTGGGATGATCGTGGACGACGGGATTGTCACATCTGAAAATATTTATCGTTACATCGAAATGGGAATGCCTTTGCGCGAAGCGGTTGTCAAAGGGGCTTCGGAAGTTTTTTCGCCTATCGTTGGAAGCATCGTCACGACTTGGGCGGCCTTTTTCCCTCTTTTATTTATGACCGATTTGATCGGTCGGTTTATCCACTCCATCCCCATTGTCGTTATCGTGGCCCTGGCTGCCTCGCTTGTGGAATCTTTTTTGGTCTTACCGACCCATATCGCCGACTGGTCGAAACATTTTACCAAAGGACCCCTGGCGCATACAACTCCACGAAGGGAAAAGCCCTGGTTTAAGAAACTCGTCTATTATTATTCCAAAGTTTTGAGTTTTTCCATTCAACACCGTTATCGCGTTGTTCTGGGCCTGACGCTGGCCTTTGTGGGCGCGGTCTTATTGGCGGTTTTCCATCTGAAAATCATTCTATTTACAGGGGAAGGAGTCGAAGAGTTTTATATCCGGGCCGAGGCACCCAAGGGGACGCCTTTAAAGAAGATGGAAGATCTGATTACGCCCGTGGAACGTCTGGTGGAAACCATCCCGAAGACGGAATTGGACACGTACCGGACTTATCTGGGGAGTATTGAAGAAGAGGGGGGTTTTGATCCACGCGCCAGACGGGGAACACACCTCGGCCAGGTCACGGTTTTCTTAACACCGATGCAAATCCGCAAGCGCAGTCCCGAGAGAATTATGGACGCGCTTCGTCCGGAGCTTTCTAAAATCCCCGGATTTGAAAAATTATATTTTTTCAAACCGAAGGAGGGGCCGCCGGTGGGACGCCCGATCGCGGTGTCTGTGCGCGGAGAAAACTTCGATACCCTTCAGGAAATATCGCAAAAGTTTTTGAATTTCCTCCAGGAGATTCCGGGGGTGTCTGACGTCAATCTCAACTACGAATACGGTAAGAAGCAGTTGAAAGTTGTCATCAATGAAGAAAAAGCCAGGCAATATGATTTGAGTATCGCGCAGATCGCGTCAACGGTCCGTAGCGCCATTCAAGGCGGACTGGCTACAGCCATCAAACCATTGAAAGCGGATAAAGAGATCGACGTCCTTGTCCGGTTTCCGGAATCGGCGCGCGATGATCTTAAGGTATTTGAGAAGATATTTGTTTCCAATCAGAAAGGGAATCTGGTGCCGATTTTGTCCGTTGCCCGTATAGAAGAAATCAGCGGGGCCTATCAAATTCATCATATCGACGGTAAACGGGCGATTGTTGTTTCCGGGGAAGTGGATAACAAGAGGGCGACCGCCTTCAGCGTGAACCGGGATCTGCAGAAAGAAATAGGGCAGATTCGCCAGCAGTATCCAGGCTATGCCGTGCGGCTGTTGGGGGAATATGAAGAGCAGCAGAGGACTTTTCGTAATATCCTCATGTCGTTTACACTGGTTTTATTTTTTATTTTTGTGATTCTGGCCCGGGAGTTCAACTCCCTTCTTCAGCCGGTTTTGATTATGATCACCATTCCTTTTGGATTTATGGGCGTGGTTTATACGTTTTTCCTTCACGGAAGACCCCTCAGTTTTTTCGCCCTTCTGGGATTAGTCGGGTTGTCCGGCGTTGTCGTTAATGGCGCGATTGTCTTGGTGGATTTTATTAATCGTCTGCGCCGGCAGGGGATGGCCTTGCGGGATTCTCTGATGGAGGCCGGCAAGGTCCGGTTGCGGCCGATCCTGATGACTTCTTCGACGACTATCGGCGGGCTGGTTTCCGTGGCCTACGGGATTGGCGGCGGAGATCCTTTCTTAAAACCCATGGCCCTGGCGATCATGTGGGGCCTGGCGTTTTCCACTACATTGACCCTCATTGCCCTCCCCGCCATCTATGCCATCTTTGATGATTTCGCCGAGAAAGTTTTTCATAAGCACTTAGTCAACCTCAATGAGGAATAGGGTGTTTCGCCTGCCGGCGTTCATGAATTTCTCTGGGCGAAGAGTTTCTTTTGGTTAAAGGCATATTGAAAGCACGCGATATACGACGGAATATAGGCTGAAACCGACAGCAGAGTGATTTTTAGGCAGACCTGGGGATCGTAGTGGTAGAGGGACATCAGATCATGGATTTCATAGGGATGGCCGATGATATCAAAAATAATTCTCAGAAGGAACAAGGCCTGCCAGATTTGCGGATCCCATAAACGTTGACGTGTGATGTAGAGAAATAATGGGACGAGGTGAGCGATGTCGAGGAGAATTTGCGAAAAGGCCGCGCCATAGCTGATCTGAAAGTAAGGGTGAAAAGAATTCAGAATAAAAAAGTAAAAATTGACGGGAGAATGAGAAGTAAAAAAGAAAAACGTTCTTTTCGCGACAAAGAAGAAATGAATACAAAAATAAACTTCCCAAATGCGTTTCATGGTCACAATCGAGCTCAAAGGGGTTTTTATAATATGGATGAAAGAAATTTTAACAAATACTTTGATTTTATTTTATTTTTTTGTAAAATTTTTATGTATGGAACAAGAATTTGATACCATCGTTGAAAACATCTTTGAAAAGGACGGCCGCTATAGAATGGATGCGTACGCCTTTGTAATGGATGCTTTGTTGTACACGCAGAAGAAATTTAAGTGCGTGAAACATGTTACCGGTGATGAAATCCTGGAAGGGATGAAAGAACTTTTGTTGAATAAATTCGGCCCCATGACGATGTCTGTATTAAGGCATTGGGGCATAAAAAGTACGGAAGATTTTGGGAATATTATTTTTAATCTGGTGGATTCCAACGTTTTGAGCAAGACGGCTGAGGACGATATCGACAAGTTCCGTAATGCTTACGATTTTGAAGAGGTCTTTAATTACGGTTACAGAAAACAACTCCATAAAAAGATCAGCCGCATGAGGTCGATTTGAACCATACGACAAGATTTTACTCTCTTGGGTAATCCCGCGAGTGAACGAATGATTCCTAAAAAGACAGGGCCGTTAAACCTTGTCTTTTTTTTATTCAGGGATAACCGGGATCCGGATCAGTGTTCCAATAATGAAAAATCTCTCGGACATTTCCATTCAATACATAAAAGGCGTCGGCCCTAATCGAAGAAAACTTTTCAACCGGTTGGGAATCGAGAGCGTTGAGGACCTCCTTTATTTTTTCCCTCGTCGGTACGAGGATAGGCGCGATCTGACGCCCATAGCGCAGCTTAAACTCGGAGAATGGCAAACCATCAGCGGGACAGTTGTCACTTCTGAGGGCAAACGCAGTTGGTACACTAAAAAGCATGTCTTTGAGGTGTTGCTCGATGATAAAAGCGGACGATTGACGTGTATCTGGTTTAATCAGCCTTATTTGGTGAATTATTTTAAGTTGGGGGGAAGGGTTGTCTGTTACGGCAAAGTGGATATGTACAAAAATAGTTTACAGATGATTTCTCCTGAATATGAAGTGGTGGAAGAAGAGGAGGAGAGTCTCGCGATGGGACGAATCGTTTCCGTCTATCCGTTGACAAGGGGAATCACCCAGAGGTATCTGCGTAAAACGATTAAAGCGTGCTTGGACCATTATCAAGATCAAATGGTGGATGAACTGCCCGTGCCGCTGCGCAATAAACATCGGTTGGTTAATATTAAAAGGAGTATCCATAACATTCATTTCCCAGAGAGTTTTGAAGAGCAAGACGAGGCTTTAAGGCGCCTCTCATTTGAGGAATTCTATTTCTTTCAAATGTCCATTATATTACGTCGGCTAAGCATAACGCAAAAGCCGGGATACAGTCATGACATCAGTGACGGCCTGACGCTTAAGTTTATTTCAGCATTTCCTTTTAAATTGACCTCGGCTCAAAACAGGGTGATTAGAGAAATCCGCGGGGATATGAGCCGCCCTAGACCCATGTTGCGGTTATTACAAGGAGATGTCGGATCCGGAAAAACATTAGTGGCTTTCTTCGGATGCGTGGCCGCCTTTGAAAACGGTTTTCAATCAGCGATTATGGCCCCCACGGAAATCCTGGCCCGTCAGCATTATGAGAAAGTCGAAGGGATGCTTAAAAACGGTTCGTTTAAAGACATGAGAACGGTTCTGCTGGTCAGCGGGCTTAAGAAAAAAGAAAAAGAAAAAATTTATCAACAGATCCGCTTGGGGGAATTTGATTTAATCGTTGGTACTCATGCCTTGATTAATGAAGAGGTTGTTTTCAAGAATTTAAGTTTTGTGGTTATTGATGAACAGCACAAATTCGGTGTCAGGCAGAGGGCTCTATTAAGCGAGAAGGGAAGCAATCCGGATATCCTCATCATGACGGCCACGCCCATTCCCAGGACGTTATGTATCACTCTGTTCGGTGATTTGGATGTCTCGATCATTGATGAACTTCCGCCGGGCCGGGGAAAAGTGAAGACCATGCTTTTTAGTGACGCGCAATCTCAGGAAGTTTACCGTCTCGTCCGTGAAAAAGTGAATGGCGGTGATCAGGCGTATATTATTTATCCTATTATTGAAGAATCTGCTACACTGGACCTCAAAGCGGCTCAACAGATGTATGAGGATTTTAAAAAAACTGTGTTTAAAGGACTCCGTCTGGGTCTTGTCCATGGACAAATGAAACGGCAAGAGGCCCAAAAGATCATGGATCAATTTAAGAATAACCAGATTGACATCCTGGTGGCGACCACGATTCTTGAGGTCGGCGTGGATGTCCCGGAGGCCAATGTGATGGTGATTGAACATGCCGAGCGTTTTGGACTTTCTCAGCTCCATCAACTCAGGGGTCGTATCGGGCGGGGATTCAAAGACGGGTTGTGTCTTCTGGTGGCGGAGCCTTCAACGGCGGAGGGGACTGAACGGCTTAAGGCGATCCTATCAACGCATGACGGGTTTAAGATCGCCCAGCATGATTTAATGATCCGTGGGCCGGGGCGGTATTTCGGACGGCATCAGCACGGGTTGAATGAATTAAAAGTGGCTAATCCCGCCACTCAGTTGGATGTCCTGGAGTTGGCCAGAAAGGAAGCCATGGCCTTGCTCCATGATGACCCTCAGTTGATGGAAGAGGGGCATCTGCGGATTAAGCAGATCATTAAAAAACGTTATCCAACCTATTTGGAGATGGTGGCCGCGGGATAAAATGAAAATTATTGGTGGAACATGGAGGGGACGTAATTTTTACACGCCGCTGGAAATTCGACCGACACAAGGGGCTTTGCGAAAAGCTCTTTTTGATATTCTGGGGCAAGAGCTGAATGGGATGGCCTTTTTGGATCTTTTTGCTGGGAGCGGGGCTGTGGGGTTGGAGGCGCTTTCCAGAGGGGCGCGTAAAGTGGTATTTGTAGAGAAAGACGAACGGTTCGCCCAAATCATCGGGGAGAATTTAAGGCTTTTGAATAGGGATGTGGCCGCTAACGGGAGCGTTGCCTGTGAACTGAGGCACGCCGATGCCTTTGCGACTATTAAGCTTTTATCTCGAAACGGGGCGAAATTTGATCTGATTTATGTTGACCCTTCCTACGGCCTGGGACTGGCAAAAAAAGCCTTGAAAACCCTGGAGGCCTATGATATATTAGCGCCCAATTGCCTTGTCATTATTGAGCATAATTCAGACGAGAATTTGCCAAAACAGCAGGGAAAGTTTCTTATTTTTAGACAAAAAGAATACGCAAATTCGATTTTGACTTTTTATAAGATCATCGAATCTGCGGGAGTTGGCTCTTGAACCGTTCTGCCATATATCCGGGTAGTTTTGATCCTGTGACATACGGGCATCTTGATTTGATTAAGAGAGCGGCGCATATTTTTGATCACGTGATTGTCGCGGTGGCTTTAAATTCGTCGAAGAAGACTTTGTTTACCAGCGAAGAGCGCGTTGAGATGCTTAAAGAGGCCACGAAGGGAATCAAGAATATCCGTATAGAACTCTTTGACGGATTGATCATCAATTTCGCGCGTAAGAATGAAATTAATGTGTTGATCCGCGGTTTACGGATGATTTCTGATTTTGAGTACGAACTCCAGATGGCCCTCACGAACCGGCGTTTGGATGAAAGCATTGAAACGGCCTTCTTAATGCCTTCGGAACGATATTCTTTTCTTTCCTCGACATTATTGAAAGAGGCCGCTTCGCTTGGAGCCGATGTTTCTTCATTTGTGCCGGAATTTGTAGCCAGGAAGTTGATGGAACGTTTAGCTTGCTGATGCCCGCGCGGATTTTAACAAAATGAAGATATCTATTCGAGAAATCGGTTCCAATGGTTTAGAGGCTAATGATCAATTTTCTCAAGCGTCAATCGGGTTCACAGGTCAAGATGATTTAAAATTGATCCTTCCGGTTGATGTGAAGGCAAAGGTAGAGCGGGCCGGGAATACGGTTTTAGCCAATATCCATGTGAGCAGTAAATATTCGGCCACCTGCGGCCGATGCCTCGAGATGGTTGAAGAATACTGGCGCAAGGATTTTCTTTTTGATTTTCCTGTTGAACGCCACACGGAATTCATAGAACTGGATGAGGATATCCGTCAAGAAATCCTCCTGAATCTTCCGACAAAAGTATTATGCCAGAAGGATTGTAAAGGCCTCTGCCCCGGCTGCGGGGTTAATTTAAATAAAGAAGAGTGTGGGTGTAAAAATATTTAAACAGATAATAAAAACAAGGACCAATGACCAAAGATTGAAAGTTAAAGCCAGAGCAATAAATGCTTGGGATGAAATCGAGTGTCATGCGAGTTTAGTTTTTTTCTAAGGAGAAAATTATGCCAAATCCAAAACGACAACATTCACGCCAGAGACAACGAAAACGCCGGACGCATTATAAGTTGAAAACGCCGGTTTTTGGGGCGTGTCCACAATGCAGCAAACCCATTCTCTCTCATCGAGTTTGCCCGTTCTGCGGATACTACAAGGGGAAACCAGTTGTAGAGATTAAACCGAAGAAGGAAAAAGAGGCCGCTTCTTAAGGCCTATTCCTGAATACGTTGCTTTCTTTTTGTTGGCTGAGTCGATCACAGGGTCTGCCGGCTCTTCCATGGGGAAAGCTAAATTTCCTACTGACTTCCGCAAAAGTAATGGAACTCTATGGTAGTCAGCCCCAACTTTCCTTGAATAATTATTTAGATGTGTTGACTAACGCAAAAATAATGTTTTTCGTGGATGGATAGCGTGTGTCGTTGACGCGGTGGGCGTTATGATGACAATATTTTTCTGAGAGAAACCAAGGCCCCCGAAGTATAACCTGCAGGTAAATGGAGATTAAAATTGAAAATTGTCGTTGATGCCATGGGTGGGGATTACGCCCCACAATCTATTGTCGCCGGGGTGGTTGAGGCCGTCCGGGAATTGGGTGTGAATGTCGTGCTTGTAGGGATTAAGGATCAGGTCGAAGAGGAATTGAGGAAGTTTGATTATCCAAGGAAAAAAATCGAAATCATCCACGCCCCTGAAGTGGTGGGAATGGATGAGCCGGCCACGGTCAGTATTCGGAAAAAGAGAGAGTCGTCTATTTCCGTTGGCATGAAACTCCTTAAAGAGCCTGATTACGACGCCTTTATCAGCGCCGGGAACACTGGGGCCGTGGTAGCTTCGGCCTCGTTTAACCTGGGGATGATCCCCGGGGTTGAGAGAGCCGCGATCGGTCTTGTTATTCCTACCTTAAAGAAATTCGCTTTTCTTATGGATGTGGGCGCGAATACCGAACCTAAGCCGGAACATCTGTTTCATTCCGCTCAAATGGCCCAGGTTTATGTTCGAGAGGTCTTGGGAGTCCCTAATCCCAGCGTCGGGCTTCTTAATATCGGAGAGGAAGCGGGAAAGGGGTCGGGATTTGAAAAAGAGACGCACAAGCTGATGACCGAACAGTTGAGCCATTTTCTGGGCAACATTGAGCCTAATGAAATTTTTTCCGGAAAGACGGATTGTATTATTTGCGACGGTTTTGTCGGTAATGTTGTCATTAAAGTATCGGAGGGCCTTATGGAAGCGGCCGGCACCTTGTTAAAACGCGAGATCAAGAAAAGCCCCATGGCCATGCTGGGGGCCTTCATCATTAAATCGAACCTTCAGCATATTAAAAAATACGCGGATTATTCAGAATACGGCGGCGCTCCGCTTCTGGGAGTCAATGGACTGGTCATGATCAGCCATGGCCGTTCCAGTCCGAAGGCTATTAAAAATGCTATCAAGGCGACTATGCGAGAGGTTGAACATAAGATCATTGAGTCGATGCGCAAGGTGATTTCAGGGCAATGAGGAGGCAAGGGGGAAGGGTTGAAAGGATAAAGGATAGAGGATGAAGGGGTAGAGGGGATAATAAGGGGCGCGAGGTAAAGAATGGCTAATGTTGGAATTATTTCTTTAGGACATTATCTGCCGGAACGGAGGCTCACCAACGCGGATCTTGCAAAGATGGTGGAAACGAGCGATGAATGGATCACGTCGCGTACCGGCATCAAAGAGCGCCGTATTGCCGGCACTAAGGAAAAGACCAGCGATATGGCTATCGGGGCGGCCCGAGAGGCTTTAGAAAAATCCGGGCTTGATCCGGCCAAAGTGGAATTAATTATTGTCGCCACCATAAGCCCTGACAGCAATTTTCCTTCGATGGCTTGCCTTGTTCAAAAAGCCATCGGCGCTAAAAAAGCAACTGCCTTTGATATCAGCGCCGCTTGTTCAGGGTTTCTGTATGCCTTAACGACCGCTAAACAATTTATTCAGTCCGGGTTTTGTAAAAACGCCCTCGTGATCGCCTCTGAGAAGATATCGAATTTGATTGATTGGAATGACCGTTCGACCTGCGTTTTGTTTGGCGATGGAGCAGGAGCCTGTCTCTTGGGGACTGTGCGAGCGCCGCGCGGAGTTATTTCAGAATATTTACACGCCCAGGGGCAGTTTGGCGATCTTATGACGGTTAAGACCGCTGAACGTCATCCGTTGGATCAACATAAAAAAGAGACTCATCTGCCTTACGTGGTTATGCAGGGGCAGGAACTGTTTAAGGTCGCGGTTAATTCCATGGCTGAGGCCGTCCAGATTGCCGCGAAAAAAGCCAAGATAAAACTTTCTGACATTGACTGGGTTGTGCCGCATCAGGCCAATGACCGGATTATATCGGCGGTGGCTAAGAAACTCAATTTTCCTAAAGAAAAGATTTTTGTCAACATTGATAAATATGGCAATATGTCGGCCGCCTCGATCGCGGTGGCCCTGTACGAAGCCGTTGAGCAACAGAAGATCAAGAAAGGCGATCATGTGGTCCTCGTGGCCTTCGGCGCCGGCCTGGTCTCGGCGGCGAATGTGGTGAGATGGTAGTGTTGGGATGTTTTGAATCGGCGTTGATTGAGCCGCTTCTAAAATGTGCGAAGGAACATTATGCGCGATATCGCTTTTGTTTTTCCAGGCCAGGGGGCGCAGAGCGTCGGCATGGGCCGGGAGTTTTATGAATTATCAGGTGATGCTCGACGAGTTTTTGACAAGGCGGATCAGGTTATTAAAGGGTTGTCTGATGTCATTTTTAACGGTCCGCCGGAAAAATTAACATTAACCGCCTTTTGCCAACCAGCCATTTTTACCATGAGCGTGGCGGCGCTCAGGGCCTTTCAGGCGCATCCTAAATTTCAACAGGTCACGGTCAGATACGCCGCGGGGTTAAGCCTGGGAGAGTATTCCGCCCTGACAGCCTGCGGGGCTCTTTCCTTTGAAGACACGCTCAGGCTGGTGGAGCGTCGCTCGTTTTTTATGGAAGGGGCCACCCAATTAAAGAAAGGAAAAATGGCGGCCGTGATTGGTTTTGATAAAGAGAAATTATTGGAGATCTGCCGTCGGACTGGTACCGAGGTGGCTAATTTCAATACGCCGGAGCAGATTGTCATTACCGGCGAGGCCGAAGCGGTGGAGAAGGCCTCACAGGTCATTCAGGAACAAGGGGCCAAGCGGGTGATCCCTCTTGATGTCAGCGGCGCTTTTCACTCCAGCTTGATGCGCCCGGCGGTCAGTCAATTTGAGATTGAACTTAAGAAGGCGCGATTCACCTCGCCCACATTCCCCATTCTCAGCAATGTGGATGCCAAACCGTCAACAGATCCCGAATATATCCGTCGCAATCTGGCCAGCCAAATCACCTCATCGGTTCAGTGGGTTGATTCTATTGTATGTATGGCCAAGGAGGGGGTCAGCGATTTCCTCGAGGTGGGTCCGGGGAATGTCTTGAAGGGGCTGATCCGCAAGATCAATCCGGAATTGAAGGTTCACAACATCCGACAGCCGCAAGACATCGAGGCCCTGCCGTATTGACATTTCTAATTCTTGATCATTTTGCCTGGCAAAAGAGAGACAGGTATCTCCAGCCTGAACCGCTTGAACAATCTTTTTATTTGACATTCCGTTGATATTGCGCATACTAGTGAAGTCCCAAGAGGACTTTAGCGTTTGGTAATCTGCTTTATTGCAATCTCCGGTGTTCACTGCCCCTCGGTTGCGCTACGCAACTCATCCAAACGTAAAAATTTTTATTGAATTCAATGAACCTTATAAAAGGATTTCCTGTGGAACAACCTGCTTCCGATTTTTATGGACTTGGAATCGCCCCCAAGTTGATTGAGACATTAACACGTTTAAAATTTAAGACGCCGACGTCGATCCAGCATAAAGTGATCCCTATCGCGCTGGAAGGGAAGGACTTGATCGGCATCGCGCAAACCGGGACCGGTAAAACCATATCTTTTGCGGTCCCCACCGTCCAGCAACTTTCTATTCACAAATTTCGCGCCCTTGTTCTTGTGCCTACGCGTGAATTGGCCCTGCAGGTCGAGGAGACCTTTATAAAGATCGCGTCGCGTTTCGGGATTCGGACCGTTTCTCTTATCGGCGGAGATCCTATCAGAAATCAGATTCGCATCTTACAAAAACTTCCGCGGGTACTCATCGCGACGCCGGGAAGACTCCTGGATTTTCTTGAACAGAAAAAGATCCGGCTGCATGATATTGGTATTCTGGTTTTGGATGAGGCGGACCGTATGCTGGACATGGGCTTTGCCCCGCAGATAGAAGAGATCTTTAAGAATGTCAATCCGGACAGGCAGACCATGTTTTTTTCCGCGACCATGCCTGCGGCGATCATGAAGATGGTGGCGCATTATATGAAGGCCCCTGTTTGCGTCGAAGTGGCGCCTTCAGGGACAGCCGCCCAGCATCTCACGCATGAACTGTTTATTGTGCGGCATGAAATGAAAAAAGATCTTTTGGCTAAACTCCTGGATCGCTACCGCGGTCCGATTCTTCTGTTTTGCCGCACCAAGAGAGGGGCTTCCAGAATTTCTCGAGATCTTCGGACCTTCGGACATAGCTGCGCGGAGATCCATTCGGATCGTTCTTTGGCGCAACGCAGGGCCTCTTTGGAAGGTTTCCGACTGGGGAAATACCGCGTGCTAGTGGCTACCGACATCGCCTCGCGCGGGATTGATGTGCACGGCATAGAACTTGTGATCAATTATGACTTGCCGGATGCCCCGGAGAATTATGTTCATCGGGTGGGCCGCACAGGTCGGGCCGGCCGGGCTGGACACGCCATCTCTTTGGCCACACCGGATCAAAAAAGAGACATTTTGAATATTGAACAGATGATCAGGATGGTGCTTCCCGTTTCCCAGCATCCGGATATTCCTTCGGCCAGTTTTGAAAAGCACTCGGCGACCAGAAGTTTTCAGAAACGCTCTTTAGTCCGAAAGAGACCCAACTATCCTTCCCGTTCCCGTAAAGGGACAAACAGTTTTTAATCCTCGATTTTGCAAAAATCTGAGTGCTTTTCTATAAGCCCTTCCTGATGATCCTCATAATGAATAATTGTCTTTGACAAAAAGATCCTCATCCAGTATTTTTTTAATAAGGATGTAAGGAAATATGAAAAGGTGGAATGGTTATGACGATAATTGAAACAGCAAAGATCACAACCCCAAGAGTGTGTGAAATCACGATTGGGAAATTTAACCGGTTTGAGCAGGAGGGAATATGAGCGTTCCATTATTTGGTTTGATCCTTTTTATCCTTGATATCATCGCGGCGGTGGATTGTGCCAAAAGCAACATGGAAACTAGAAAGAAGATTTTGTGGATGATTTTAATCTTCGTGTTTCCCTTCCTCGGCCTGCTGCTTTATTATCTTCTCGCCAAGAAACAGTCATGAGTGTGCTTCGTTAGAAAGTCCCCCGGAATTCTTTTCACAAAAAGTTTGCTTCGGTCAATGTTATCCTGATTGAAAAGCTCAAGACGGGTTCCTCCGTGCAAGAGAAAACGCGACAGTTGCAATTGGCCTAAGCAGGACCGCCGTGGCCAGCGCGGGCGCGCACTTAAGTCCGGTCCTCGTCGATCACGTAGCCGTTGACGATAAGGTTTTTACTAAAGTTCAAAAAAACAAGAATGTCATTGACATAAAAATGCCGGTGCCTCTATAATCCTTCTCGCTGTTCATTAAGACGCTGAGTCCAGGGAGTATCAAATATATCAATATGCGTAACCGTTTAATATTCCAATACATCCGCCAACATATGGATCTATCCTTAATCCCGCAGGTATGGGAAAGGATAGAGGAAAAGAAATTAAAACTTAAAATAATCAAGACAGAAGAATCAATCAAAAGCCGCTAAACCCCCCTAGCGGCTTTCGTGTTTATGGGCCTTAAAAAATTCATAACGAGGAGAAAATGATGGTTTACAGATGGACGCTGAGATTTGCAATTTCGTTAATGATGGTTTATGCTTTCTCCATTAACTGCCACGCCGCCGGGTCGGGAGGGATTCGCGTTGAACTGCCCGATGCCGGGGCCTTGGGAAAAGGGACGGCCTTTGTCGGTGAAGCCAACCGGCCGTCAGCCGTTTATTATAACCCGGCAGGATTGACCCAATTAAAGGGGAAGAATCATGTGTCTTTAGGATCGTCTTTGCTTGCCCCGGTCGCTTCCTATACGGATTTCTCCGGCACTGAGAGCCAGATGGAGCGTCAAAATTTTTTGATCCCCCACGGTTATGTGGTTACTGATTTTGGGTTGGAGAGATGGGTTTTCGGCCTGGGAGGGACGTCGAGTTGGGGGTCCGGGACCGCTTGGGCGAATGACAGTTTCTCCAAATACGTGGCTACGCGCTCGGATATCGCCAACGTGGATAATATGATCACCGCGGCCTATCAGATGAACGATCAATGGTCCATGGCCTTAAGCGTGGACAGCGATTATTCCACGGCCAATAAAAGTAAAAGACTGATCCAGCCCGGCGGGGCGGACGGAGATTTTAATTTAAAGATCAAGGACCAGGGGTGGGGGTACCGTTTGGCCACGCTTTATAAAATCAATGAGCAACATCAACTGGGGCTTATGTACCGCAGCGCCATCCAACATAAATACCGCGGAAAATTATTTTTACATGAATTAAACTCCGCCGGCAGCAATTATTACGCGATCTTTGGCGGTGATAGTTTTGAAACGGACATATCGGTCCAGTTTGAGCTGCCCCAGAGCGCGGTCATGGGTTACAGCTTCCGGCCCAACGATAAATGGGTGTTTAATTTTGACACCGAATGGATGGACTGGTCGAGCGTGAAGCAGGAATGGATCGAGTATAATGAAGTGTTGACGGCCTTTCAGTCCGCGGTACTGAACTCAGGCAACCCGGCCAGCCGAGACTGGAAAGACGTATGGTCCGCCGCACTGGGAGCTGAATATGCCTGGAACGATAACCTGCGGCTGCGGGCCGGATATTATTATCACACCGCCCCGATCCCGGAAGTGAATTGGGAGAGCAATCTGCTGGACGCCAATTCGCACGGCGCCACGGCCGGTTTCGGGTATGACATCAATGAAAGGACGACCGTTGATTTGGCCTACTCCTATCTCAAGTATGAGAATCAGACGATCGATAACGCCGCGGGCAATTCCAGCGGAGCGAGTATCGACGGGGAGTATAATCAGGTTATGCATATCGGGTTGGTGACGGTGGGATATAAATTTTAGGCGGGATTACAAGTCATGAGTGCCTGAGAATTCTTCGACGGCATGGATGTTCAACGATTATCAGACTCTTTCCTTTGATTTCGGGATTTTCCTAATAATTTCCTGGCCAAAACAAGAGGGGAACCAAAGAGTTGATCCAGATTAAGATCTCCAGGGTCGTGAATGCCTCCCAATGGCGTGTTATCCGCATGCTCACGAAAATTTGGGAATTTTCTCAGTATGTCCCCACCATCGTGGAAGCCAAGGTCCTTGAAAGAACGCATAATATCGTGAGGACAAAGTGGAAGATTCTGATGGACGACCTGCCGATCAATTGGGTCGAGGAAGACACTCTTGATCTGCGCCAGAATACCATTCACTTCAAGGCGGTCGAGGGCGACCTGAAAGAATTCCGTGGGACGTGGCAGTTCCGGGACCATCCTCAAGGCACCGAGGTCACCGTCAATATTTATTTAAGCGTGGGGATCCCGGCGATCGCGGATTTCGCGGAGGACTATGTAAAAAAACTCGTCATAAAGAATTTTGAACTGATTCTGGAATCTTTAGAGCAAAGGCTTATCTCTAAACGATACGCCAGTTTTAAAAGTGGAGACAAAGCTAAAATTGCAGGGTTCGGGGTTTTAGGGCATTTTTATAATTTTAATCATATGGTCCAGAGTTTTAAAATGCTCAACCCTAATCTTAAAATGCCTTCTTATGAATTCTTGGGTGAATTATTCCGCGTAACTCCTTCTTTTTTGATGCATGAAATGAAGGAGTTTAAGTCTAAGACGGGAGATACGACACACGGCACTTTTATCCTGTGCACATTCATCCCCGATATGATCGCCCATGATATGGAGGCGGTTTATTCAAAAGTCGTGCGCGCTTGTAAATTGGCTGAAAAATCCGGCGTGGGGGTTGTTGCTCTGGGTGGATTTTCTTCCATAATCGGTGAGAGGCTGGGAAAGAGAATAAATGAAGACGTGGATATTCCTATTACGACAGGAAATACATTTACGGCTGCCATGGCCGTGGAAGGGGTAAAGAAGGCCTCGCAGCTTCTTGAAAAAGACTTGAAGGGTTTAAAAGTGACTGTTGTTGGCGGCACGGGCGATATCGGCAGCGCCTGCGCGCGCGTCCTTACGGAGAATACCCGGCAAGTTACGATCACCGGCAAGACCGGTTCGACCTTACGGGCCCTTCAGGGTGAATTGAAGAAGAGACGCAAGGCCAGGATCGAGGCCACTACCAATAATGAAAAGGCCGTAAGAGACGCGGATATTGTCATCGCGGCGGCTAATTCTTCATCTTCGATTTTAAATATGGAATGGTTCCAGCCCGGGGCCATCGTCTGTGATCTGGCTTATCCAAAGAGCCTTTCTTATAAATCGACACGAAAAGATGTTCTTGTTTTCTCCGGCGGGCTTGCTTCCGTTCCAACGCCGATCAATACAGGGGTCAATATAGGGATCCCTTCCGCAGATGTCTGTTACGGATGCTTTTGCGAAGCGATCATTTTGGCGCTGGAGCACCGTTTTGAGAATTTTAGTTTTGGCAGGGGAAACATAACGTTAGAGAAAATGGATGAAATCAGGGAATTAGGCTTTAAGCACGGTTTTGAGCTGGCTCCGTTTTTTTGGGCACATGGATTGATCAAGCAAAATGATCTTGATGCGATAAAGCGGGCCGCAAGAAATGTTTGAGCAAATTTTGAATCCCTCCTATTATTGTTTTAACCCTCACGCGATACCGATATTGCTGGCAGGCATACTCATTTTCTTTATTGGCGTATTCATCCTTTTGCAGACTAAAAAGACAATGAAGAATATGGCCTTCTTCTTTTTTTGTATGAGTTTGAGCTTGTGGCTGTTCCCAACGGTTTTTGTCTATTTTTCTAATAATCCTCAGACCGCCCTTTTCTGGTACAAGCATTTTGTCTTTCTGGGTGTCGTCAATATAATGCCGAATTTTTATTTATTTTCAGTAGCCACAGCCGGATTCTTAAGAGAACAACGGTATAGCGTGTTTCTCGGCTACACACTTTTAAATGCATTTTATTTATTTGCTATTACAACTGATAAAGTCATCACCTCGCCAAGGCTGTATTTCTGGGGGTATTACCCGCATTACGAGTCGTGGACTTTCTTTTTCTTCCTTGTTTATGGATTGTTGTTTGTTGCAAGTGAGGTCAATTTGTGGGTGGCCTATAAACGTGAGAAAATCTCTATAAAGAAGGCGCAAATTTTGACAATATTTGTCGGACTGCTCATCGGTTTTACAGCTTCTTTTGATTTTGTGGCCAAAATCTGGTCGGTGCCGTTATATCCATTTGGATTTATTCCAAGTTTCATTTTATCTGCAATAGTGGCCTATTCTGTAATAAGATACCGGGCGTTCGATATCGAAACCGTTATCCATAAAACGATCCTGTGGGTCGCGTCTTTTTCTGTTGTTTTCGTCCCGGCCTTCATGATCTACCGCTGGGCATTTCCCTTTATTAAGGAATCTTTGCTTTTGCAGGGATGCTTCGGGATGATGAGTTTTATTGTTTTCGCCGTCTATCTGCGGTTGATCCAGCCGAAGATTGACCATTTTTTTCAGAGACGCAAGGCCGATTTGGAAGAGATCTCCAGCCGGTTCGTGGAAGACCTGGTTTATTTAAAGGGCTTTGACAACCTGATCCGGCGCATCGAAACAACCATCGCGGGCGCGTTGTATCCCCAATGGATAGATATTTTTATCTATGACGAAAAAAAAAAGAGTTTTAAAGCGGTGAACAGAGGCGAAGCGGAAACCCGGATGTCCGCGTTCGACGAGAAGGATGAATTTTTGCGGTGGTTAAATAAAAATAACAAGATCGTCTACCGGGAATTTGTCGAGATCGATCCCGCGTACGCGGCCATCAAAGACGCGTCCCGTCGGTATTTCAATGCCGCGGGGGCGATGGTGGCCATCCCGCTGGTCTTGAATGAACGCCTCCTGGGGGTCATCAACCTGGACAAAAAAGCTAATCTTTCGCGTTACAACGCGCTGGATTTTCATTTTCTGACCACACTCAAGAACCAGTCGGCCATCGCCATTTCCAATTCTCTCATTTACCAGGATATCGAAGAGCAGGTCAGGCAAAGGACGGAGGAATTGGTCGAGGTGCAGAAACAGCTTATCCAGGCGGAGAAACTGGCCACGGTGGGCACCCTCTCCGGCGGGGTGGCGCACGAGATCAATAACCCCTTGACCGCGATTTTGACCAACGTGCAGATGCTGTTGGCCTTCAGCGATGACGAGGGGGGCAAAATAGACAAGGAGTCGTTGGAACTCATTGAGGAAGCCACCCAGCGCTGCCGGACCATCGTCCAGAAGTTGATGGCCTATGCCAAAAAACCCATGGAGTCCGGCCAGGTCTCCGTGATAGATCTGGCCGATGTCCTTAAAAAAACCGTCGCCTTTCTTCTTTACCAATTAGAGCAGGATAGCATTAAAATTGTTGTCGAAACGCAAGAAGGGCCTTATCCTGTTATGGGCAACCATAATGAGCTTGAGCAGGTCTTGACCAACATGATCTTAAACGCCCGCGACGCGATTCTGGCGGTCAAAAAAGGCGGGAAGATCCAGATCACCCTCACCAGAAGCGGGGACGAGATCAGGCTTGATATCAGCGACGAAGGGGTGGGCATGTCCCAAGAACTCATCCCCAAGATCTTTGACCCGTTTTTCACCACCAAAGACGTGGGCAAGGGGCTGGGCTTGGGCCTTTCCATCTGCCAGTCGATTATGGACAAACACAAGGGACAGATTACCGTCCAATCAGAACCGAATAAAGGGACGGTTTTTACCATCCGGTTTCCAAGATGTTCCGGGGCGGGAGAAAATTTTATAGACGACCGCGCAACTCATAGCAAACATCCCATGAGAGAAGGGACGTCGTTATAGTTACAATGGAGTAGTTTAAAGCAATCCCGTGTTTCTGCATGAAAGAGGAGATGATTCATGGCAAAGAGGATATTGGTAATAGATGATGAGGAGTTAATAATCAGATCGTTGACAAAATTGCTGGAGAAAAATGGTTTTGAAGTTTTTGTTGCGAAGAGTGGACAAGACGCATTAGTTATGGTTGAGGAAGAACGGTTTAATCTTATAATTTCAGACATGAGAATGCCCGGAGTTAACGGGGTTGAGGCCGTCAAAAGTATTTATGAAGCTTTGGAAAAAGAGGGGGCAGCTAAGCCGCCAGTTATTTTTATATCCGGTTATGCGGACAAGAAATGTGAAGAAGAAGCCGAATCATTAAATCCCGTCGCTTATATTTATAAGCCATTTGATATTTCGGATTTGGTTAATAAAATCAAAGAGGCATTAAAATGATCGTCAATCCGCTAAGTGGAAAATCAAAATTTAATATGACAGAAGCTTCTCTCAGAACAAGAGTTAAGCTGTATAAGCAACGGATCAGAGAGATTGAGAAATATTTGAATCATAACCCACAGGAATGGGGAAAATTTCAGAACGAATTCAATTCGGAAGTTAATGCCGTTTTCAGGGAAATTATGCTGTTTGAAAAAGAGAACATATCTTCCGGTAATGAGGATAAAGTGTATAAACTTATGAAAATTTTTACTGAGAAAATTAAAAAAACATTCGTCCGGGGCGATTACATTGATTGGACAATACGCAAACCCTATGGTTACGCAGGGGATTTTAAAATTATCGAGGATATGTACGAAAATAATCCTACTACAACAGGAGTTAACCGATTATTCGACAATTATTATATGATGTCAGCCATTGTAATTGCTGTGCGCAACCGAAAGAATGATTTTAAACGGATGGTTACGAACTTTGTTTCTAAGCGGCAAAAAACTCCGATAAGAATTATGGACCTTGCGTCAGGCCCCTGTCGGGAAGTTATAGAGTTATATTCTGAAGAAAAAGACCTTTATAAGAATGTGACGTTTGATTGTTATGACAGCGACCAGCACGCAATAAAGTTTGCATCTAATCTTTTAAAACATCATTCCAAAATCAATTTTATACATGAAAACGCCGCAAGAATCGCCTTTCGTAAAGACATTCATTCATTAATTAATCAAAAATACGACCTGATTTACTCAACAGGGCTGTTTGATTATTTTGAAGAAAGACTTTCCACAAAATTGATTGCCAATCTAAGGAAACTTTTAAATCCAGGTGGAGTTATGATTATTTCGAACGTCAGAGATAAATACAGTAATCCATCCCTTTATTTTATGGAGTGGGTCGGCGAATGGCCGCTTGTATATTGCGACGATGACTCCTTTAGAAATTACTTTATCAATGCAGGATTCAAAAGAATTGAATTAGAATTGAATTATGAACAACAAGGCATTTTACAATATGTCCTGGCATGGAATAAATCTAAAGAATGACAAATACGTATAAATAATTTAATTCCTATGAACTATTTTGCTATAAGCGCCCTCGTTAACGTCTTGACCAGTAGCGTTGTAGGAGCTTTTGTCCTCTTTAAAAATGCTAAATCCATAAAAAACAGATCTTTTTTTTGTTATTCCTTCGGAATATTAACATGGTCCCTTTGTTATTTTCTATGGCAAGTTTCTGACAGTGAATCAGAAGCTCTGTTTTGGTCAAAGGCATTGATGTTTTTTGCGATTTTTATTCCGGCAACTATGTTTCAGTTAAGTACTGCGCTTATAAATAAATTCAGCCAGTATAAAAAACAGGTTTATGCCGCATATTTAATAAGTCTTGTTTTCGGATTTCTTGATATCACAACTCCCTATATAGTGCTAGGTGTCCGACCAAGAGCAATTTTTCCTTACTGGCCAAGCCCAGGACTTCTATATGTTCCATTTTTATTTTTCTTTTTTGTAATTGTCATATATGCCCATATTTTAATGTTCAAACATTACATAAAATTAACAGGAATAGAACGTAATAAAATTAAATATGTTTTCTTAGGCACAGCGATTGCATTCTCTGGTGGGTCAACAAATTATTTTCTGTGGTTCGATATACCTGTATTACCATATGGCAATTTATTAGTTTCTGTTTATGGTGTTCTGGTAGCGTATTCAATTATTAAATATCGTCTAATGGACATTACCCTCGCCATCACCCGCGCGGGAATTTTTGTCTGTGTCTACACCTTAGTTCTAGGCATCCCGTTTGGAGTCGGAATAAAATATTTGGGGACGGGGTTATGGTTGATGCCAGTTTCGTTGATGGCGGTATGCGCGACCGTGGGGCCTTTCATTTATTTATATATTCAGAAAAAGGCTGAAGAGCGGTTGTTGGTGGAACAGCATCAATACCAAGCGACATTGCGTCGCGCCTCCCTGGGGATGGGGCGGGTGAAGGATCTCAAGAAATTGCTGGATCTTATTGTCCACGTGATTACGCGCACCGTGCGTATCGAACATACTGAAATTTATCTTTTGCATGATGAGTCCGGGAAATATGTGTTAAAGGCTTTAAAAGGGAAAAGACCCTTCGATCCTTCGACGCGTCCCGCGGCGATGGCCGCCGGTCTCCCCCGGGATCACACCCCGGAGACGGAAAAACCGGATGCCGCGGGCATGGCGCAAGGGCTTCCTGGTTCTCGTCTGAGCGTTCTTCCCGGGGACTCGGCCTTGATCGAATATTTAAAACGCACCGGAGAAGCCGTCCTTTTTGAGGAAATGAGACAAAAAGCGCAGGATTATCAAGACGTGCGGCTCAAGGAAATCATCAGCGCGATGACGCTGCTGGATGGAGCGCTGGTGGTGCCAAGCTTCCTGGAGGACCGGATGATCGCCGTTATTGTTTTGGGCAAGAAGAAGTCCGACAAGATTTATACGCACGATGATCTGGTCGTTTTTTCCATCTTATCGAACCAGGCGGCTCTGGCCATCGAAAACGCGCTGTTTTACCAGGACGCGCAAAAGAAAAATGAGCAGCTTTTTCGGGCCGAGAAGATGGCGACCATCGGGACCATGGCCGACGGGCTGTCGCATCAGATCAACAACCGTCTGCACGCGATGGGCTTTATCGCCAGTGATGTGATGGATACCATCAAGTTAAAAAAAAAAGAAAGTTTGCCGGAGGACACCAAAACCTTACTTTCAGACATTGAGCATTCGCTGGCCAGGATTCAGGACAATGTCAAACGGGGCGGGGAGATCGTCGAAGGACTATTGAAATACACCCGCAAAGGCGATCAGGGTTTTACCGCGGTCCAATTGTGTAAATTGGTTGATGCCGCTCTGGAGATGGCGCAGTTTAAGATCAGGTTGAGCGAGATAGATTTTGTTAAGAACTATAATGAGCATACGCCCCGGGTGAGAGGGAATTTTACCCAATTGCAGGAGGTTTTTTTTAATATTATTGATAATTCCTATGACGCCATGATGCAGAGAAAGACTGAATTAAAGGAGCCCGGCTTTCGGCCGACCATTGAGATCTCGGCCATGAGGGTGGCGAAGAATCTGGAAATTACGATCAAGGACAATGGGATCGGCGTCAAGAAAGAGGATGCCGATAAGTTATTCGCCCCGTTTTTTACAACAAAGCTGTCCAGTAAGAAGGGGACCGGTTTAGGCCTTTATGTCATCCGCAAGCTTATCGAAGAAAATCATGGTGGTAAAGTGATTTTCACGTCGGAATATCAGCACGGCTCGCAGACGCGCCTCCTCCTGCCCGCGGCGTCTGAGGGCGAAACTAAAGACTAAAGACTAAAGACCGAAGACCGAAGACCGAAGACCGAAGACCGAAGACCGAAGACCAAAGACCATAGACCATAGACCAGAGACTAGGGGCCAATGACTAATGACCGATGGCAGAAGACGAAGGACCAAAGACCAAGGATTCAAGATCAAAGACCTTCTCACTTCAAGTAAGTAGCCCTCAAAAAAATAAAAAACATAACAAAAAATACAAAAAATAACTTCCTGTTGTTTTCATTATATCCGTGGGATAGAATGAATTCCTGCTAGAGACGCGCGGCGGGATGCCGGTTGCTCAGTGTTGGATCAGGGGATTTTTAAGAAATGGGAAAGGGTGCGGAACATGTCTAAGATTCTCATTGTTGACGACGAGGTGGATGTGCGGGAATTCGCCAAGAACTTTTTCCGCAAACGCGACATAGAGGTTTGTACGGCCAGCGGAGGCAATGAGGCTCTGCGTCTTATTGACGCGGAAAAGCCGGATTTAGTGCTTTTGGACGTGCATATGGAAGAAATGACCGGAGTGGAAGTCTTGAAGAAGATGCGTGAGAAAGCGAATGACACAAAAGTCATTATGGTCACAGGCGTGGATGATCAGGATATTATTAATGAAGCCAATAGCTGGGGCATCCGCGGCTATGTGCACAAGCCGCTCGTGCTTGAAGAACTTGAAAAGATTGTGATGGCAGAGTTGAAGGCGGGGAGGTGATACTGGATACCAGATACCAGATACCAGATACCAGATACCAGATACCAGATACTGGATGCCAGATGCGGGATCTTGGGATGGTAATATTGAATAGGAGTGAAATTGGCATTTAAAAGTTACAGAGATTTAGAAATCTACCAGAAAGCGCATAAATTAGCCGTTGAAATTCATGGGATGAGCCTGAAGCTGCCAAAATTTGAAATGTTTGAAGAGGGCAGTCAGATCAGGAAATCAAGTAAATCGATCGCGTGTACCATTGTGGAAGGATTTGGAAGGCGAAAATATAAACAGGAATTTATTAAATTTCTTACATATGCGGTAGCATCTTGTGATGAAACGACAAGTCATTTGGATTTATTATTTGAAACCAGGTCCTTGCCGGATATGGAACTGTACAAATCTCTTCGGGAAGGATATGTTCATTTAGGAAAGATGATGACTAATTTTATAAAATCCGTCGAATCGGGGCATAATATATCAAAAGCTTAGCATGGTTTGTCCGCGATAAATGATCTAAGATTTGAGTATTAGCAATCCAGCCTCCGGTATCCAGCATCTGGAATCCGGTATCTAGAAAATGCAAATTGATTTTAAAAAAGAACTTGAAACAGCCAGCAAGGGCATGATCATGATTCATGACCCTGAGCTTCTGATTAAAATGATTGTCCGCATGATTGTGCGTAAATTGCGGATTCAGCACGCGGGCATGATTCTGCATGATCCTGACAAAGACTCGTATGTCCTGAACATTTCCCGTGGAAAACCCGGCCTGAAAATCCCGCAGGGTTTCACGCGTTTTGCCAAAAGCAGTCCTCTCATTCAATTTTTCTCCGATAAGAAATTTAAACAGATCGTGTCCAACCGCAACGCGATTGTCTCCGAGGATATTAATCGCATCATCTGGAGAGAGTGTGTTATCGACGCCAACAGTGCCGGAGTCAAGGAAATCTTGCATCAGGTCGAACAACAGATGCAGATGCTGAACACCGTGGCGTGTGTCCCGGCCTATTATCATGACAAGCTCATGGCGGTGCTTTTATTGGGCGCGAAATATGACGGGTCCAAATTTGAACAGGAGGAACTGGATTTCTTTGGCGCCCTGGCCTCGGATGCCGCCATGGCTATCCGCAATGCCCAATTATTTGAAGGGCTCAAGAAGGAAGCTGAACGTAACCGTAAACAATTTTTGCAAACCATCATCGTTTTAAGTTCCGCCATTGAAGCCAAGGACTCTTATACGCATGGTCATACCGAACGCGTCACGCAATATTCCTTGGCCATTGCCCGTCAGATGTCGGCCAATGGATCGACGCAGTTCCCAGAAAGTTTTTTTGAAAATCTCTACATTACGGGATTGATGCATGATATCGGCAAGATCGGTGTTCCGGAATCGATTTTAAATAAACAGGGGAAGCTGACCCGTGAAGAATTTGATATCATGAAACAGCACACGGTCAGAGGTAATGACATGGTTAAACCGCTGTTCCTGCCCCAGGAATGCGTTGATGGGATAAAACATCATCATGAAAATTTCGACGGCACGGGGTATCCGGATGGATTGAAGGGGGGCGAGATCCCCATATCGGCGGCGATCATTTCTGTGGCGGATACCTTTGACGCCATGACGACCGACCGTCCTTACCGTAAAGGGCTGCCCAAAGATGTGGCCATGCAGGAGATCAGAAAGAATTCAGGCACCCAGTTTAATCCGCTTCCCGTTAAGGCGTTCATGGAGTTGTATAAAAAGGCGATGATTTAAAATCCCTTAAATTATTTTCTCGTCCATGGGCAGTTCCACGATAAATTTCGTCCCCGCGTCAACGGTACTTTCCACGTAGATATTTCCTTTATGTTCTTGAATGATTCCATACGTGATGGCCAGGCCGAGTCCCGTGCCGTGATCTTTACGGGTGTAAAACGGTTCGAAGATGCGCGGCAGATTCTTTTTGTCAATTCCGCAGCCGGTGTCAGAAATGTTTATTTGGAGATGGTTCCTTTCCTGCGTTGTAGTGATCAAACTTCCAACGGTTAATTTTCCTCCCTTCGGCATGGCTTCAATCGCGTTAAGCAAAATGTTTAGAATCGCCTGACGGATGGGGTTAGGGTCTAGCCATAATTCAAGACGCGTATGCGCTTTATATTCCAGGTAGACATCAATATTTTGAACGACAAATTGACTATTGAGAAAATTAAGGGTTTCGTTGATGAGTTGATGAATGTTGACTCTTTCGAGGCGCAGGGCAGGTTTGGCAAAATCCAGAAGTTGATGGACAAGTTGATCAATACGCTGGACTTCCTGGTTGACGATCCGGGAGAATCGTTCCAGAAAAGTTTTATCATCGATATTGGCCGGAAGATACTCGCTGAAGGTCCTGATCGCGGTCAAAGGATTCTTAATCTCATGGGCCATCCCGCCGGCCAGAGCGGCAATGGCTCTTAGTCTGTCGGTCTTGATAATCTCCTGGAGAAGACGTTCATTCTGCTCCGCGATCTCGATCGGCGTGCCTTTGAAGAAATGTCTGTCGATGAAGGATTGGATGAAGTTTTTTAAGGGGGTGAAGACAAGCGTGATCACGCTTGCCGTCGTCAGAGAAATGAGAATAGACCGATATCCCACAACCCCCTGAAAGAACCGTTCGGTTGAATAAATAAAGGCAAAGAAAACGATCGTCAGGAACGTGACCAGAGCCGTGTACACCAGACTCTTTTTAATGACGATGTTGATGTCCAGGAGGTGGTGACGGACTATCGCGTAGCCAACAATCGTTGGATAGGCTAAGATCAAGAAGTTTGAGAATGGATAAATATTAAATCCAAGAGCTGGAAGAAAATCTCCGTGAGCGCCGATAAAACTGATACCAACCCCGGCAATGATGTATTTTAACTGGTTACGTTTCAAAGTTGAGGCCGCTTTAAAGTGGCGGAACAGGATTGAAAAAGTATATATGACAAGAATCCAATAGAAGCAAATATAGACAAGAAAATAAACATTAAGAATGCTCTCAGTCCAGTGGACGAAATAGAATTGATTAAATAGAAAAGACAAATTTCCGAAATATAATTCTTTATTAAAGAAATTGCATAAGAGAAAAATCGTTCCAAGCGAATATAAAAAAAGAACAAGGCGTTTTTTGTTTATGTTCAGAAGTGAGCAAATAAAGTGGAAGAAACAAACAGGCGTGAATATAGTTCCAATGTTTCCTATTTGCCAGCCTAAAAAAGCCAATTCTTTAGTTTGAGCTGTAGAAAATATCAGGCCGCCTCCGCCCCAAAAGGCGACGACCAAACACAGGTATCCCCATAGGATTGTTGGTTTCTTGCCCGCGTTTTTATAAAACGACAAGATAGCCATAAAAGAGGAAGATAAAATAATCAATAGAAACGAAAAAGCTAAAGCATTCATTTTAATTTTCCATTTTGATTTTATGAGGTTTCAATAGAGGAAGCGCGTTCCAATGTAAAATTTCAATTCTTTCCGTGCCGATAACTGTTTTAAAAAATCCGATTGACCAAAGGGCAATGGTGAGCGACAGTAAGCTCCAGATTTTTTCAGGGTGGTGCGGGGATAATTCAGATATACGAAAAGAGAGCTGATCAGGCTGGTTATGAAGATGAGGATAGAGGCAGCGCCCAAATAATTCATTTTGTTTTATTGTTTATTTTCTCCATCAACCTCCCCACCGTCGACAGGATTTCGTCGGATTTAAACGGTTTAACGATGTATCCGGATGCCCCCAGATTCGCCGCCTCACTGGCTGTTTCTACGGATTTATAACCCGTGATGATAACGACGCTCAGATTCGGGCGTTTTTCTTTGACGAGTTTGAGGACTTCCAGGCCGTTGACGTTGGGCATCTTGATATCGAGCAGGACAAGACCAATATCCGGGGCGTTATTGACCAGTTCCACGCACTGTTCGCCGCTATCGGTTACCATCAGGTTGTAATGATTCGAGAGGATAAGTTTTAAAGATTCCCTGATCCCCTCCTCATCGTCGCAGATGAGGATTTTCCCGCGGGATTTGTCTAGCATGTTCGAGCTCCTTTTGAGGGTATCCACGTATTTCCCAGTCTTCCTATAACACCACCGGCGTTGCTATGACGATCACCTTGGCCACGGCGGTCCCTTTATTCATAATATAATGGTCCGCCGAAGCATCAAAGTAGAGGGTATTATTCTTTCCGAGGGTGAAGGTCTCCTCTTTAATTTTAATGTCAATTTTTCCATCGAGCACATAAATAAATTTCTCCGTCCCGGGGCGATTATGTTCATTATTGGTCCTGCCGTTGGGTTCAATCTTAAGGAGAATGGGCATCATTTTCTTGGAAAAAATCTTGGATGTCAGGATCTCGTAAGAGGATTTTTCACTGCCGACAAAGAGGTCGGTCATGGTTTTAGGGGTTTTAAGAGAGAGCAAGTCTTCTTTCTTAATAATATTTGTGTATAGGGCGGTGATGTCCACCTCAAGGGCCTTGGCGATGGCCATATGGGATTCCAGGGAGCCGACCATTTTCATGTGTTCAATACGGCTAAGCGTGGCGATTTGAACACCGCTTTTTTCAGCAAGGTCTATTAATTTCAGCCCCTGAGCTTCGCGAAGTTCTTTTATTCTTGGTCCTATGTACATTGAGAGTAATTGAAGAGTTGAATGATTTAAAAGATATTGGGAATTGGTTTCACATCGGGTTAAAAATCTTAATCTCCGTTACTGCTGAAGTTTATCATAATTTGACTAAGTGTCAACATTGGTTTTTTTCTTTATCCTGGTTGCTTCATTTTAAGATTTGAAAATTGTCTTGATGGCAATTTGTTTGACATATTGACAATTTTGTGATAGTCTTTGGGTGTCTTCAATGATTCATCCCCAAAAAAAGAAGAAGAAAAAGTTAATGCCTATTCAGAAGATATTGAAGCCTGACATGAAAACGTCTCCCCAACCAATCCTTGAAAACTATTCATCCGCTGAAGAAGCGACGAAAGTCAAAAAGCTGCAAGCCATTTTACAGACAATGAAACTTGACTTGGGCACTGAGGCTGCGCGGGAATATGTCCAAAAATATTTGCTGCCGCTCGCGAAAATGAATCCAAAGTTAAAAAGGCAGGTTTTCAAGGCCTGGAGGTTATGCGGGGAAAGGTGATTTTATTTTTGATTTTTGCGTAAGATGCGCGAAGGCCAATGATTTTAGGGTTGGTGGAGTTAGAAAAATGCAGATGACGGGTTTGATTGACTTACGAAAGGAATATTGCTATGGACAGAAAATGTTTTTCGAAGGGGATGATTGTGTTGACACTTTTTATGAGTTCTATAAGTCTCGGATTTAGGTCGGAGGGTCTGGTCTGGCAGAGGATTTCTCAAGGGATTTCTGAATCTGATATTCATACTCTTGTTTTGAATTCTCATAATAATCAATGCCTTTACGCCGGGACTTCAAGGGCGGTTTACAAATCTCATGATGGGGGGAGAAACTGGACGATGAGTCTGCGGCTTAAGCAAGAGAAAGCGAATGACATTTATATACCGCACCAAAGGCCCCAAGAGGTGTATGTCGCGACGGATGCGGGATTGTACGCGAGTTATAATGAAGGGAAAACCTGGCAAAGGATTTATTCCGCGTCTGATCCTCTATCCAAGCGATGCCTTTCCATTCTCCAGGATAAAGATATTCTATATTTAGGGACAGCCCAAGGGCTTTATTATAAAGGCGTGGGGGAAACAGCATGGCAACATAATAGCGCGGTCTTTCATCAAGAGCCTGTTTACAGGATGGCGCAGGATGAGGATTTTGTTTATTTTGTCGGACCTGGCGCCTTGATTCGCCTTGATAAGGAGACGAAATCAATACAAAAGATATTTTCCTCAGGATCGGTTTTCGTCGCGCCGGAAGAAGAGACGGTAGACGAGGAGTTATGGGAAGAGGCGGGAGAGAAGAAATTTATTAAGGCGATTGAGATCGGTCGGGACAAACCGTTCCGGATTTTTTTGGCGACATCGGGAGGTATTTATAGCAGTGATGATCATGGAGATAACTGGCATAAATTTAGTTTTAATTCTTTGCCTTTACGATATGTGACATCGCTGCAAATTATAGAAACATCACCAGCCAGCCACGGTAGGTGCCAGGAATCTCCGAAGATGTGTTGGGGGCTTCTGGCAGGAACAAAAAGGGGAACGTTTTTCTTGGAAGAAGGCAGATGGGCGCAGGTTTATCAAGGCATGGAGACGAACGGGATTCAGGATTTAGCCTGGAGTAGTCAGGGTGAGATTTATGCGGCGACGGACAGAGGTGTTTATTATTTGCCTTATGGAAAATCACTTCCCCTTTTTGAATTCAAAGGAGATGAAGCGAATCAAAATGAAACTGCGTTGCGGACCAAGTCTGAGACTTCATTAAATTCCAGCGGGGATTACAGGGAATGGGCAAAATATTTTAGTGAGGAACCATCCATTCAGGAGGTTCATCGTTGGGCTATTGAATATGCCGAGGTGGCCCCTGAAAAAATTCGGGAATGGCGCCGTTTGGCCAGGAAACGGGCCTATTTGCCTCAAATGGATATCGGCGCTGATTCCGGGAAGAGCTGGGGAACATCGGATAATGTGTGGGGGTCGTATACGGGAGGCGGACAGCATTATATCGGTCCGGACGATAAATCGTGGGGAGAAGATTTCGGCTGGGATGTTTCCTTGTCGTGGGATCTAGGAGATCTGATTTGGAATACAGATCAAACAACCATTGATTCCCGTTCCAAATTAATGGTGGAGTTGAGGGAGAGCATCCTGGATCAGGTGACACGGTTGTATTTTGAACGCCGCCGAATCCAACTGGCCCTCATGGCAGGCACGATCGAAGATCCACAAATCATGTTAGACCAACAGATGCGTCTTGAGGAGCTCACCGCCTTGATTGACGCGTATACGGGAGGAGAATTCAGCAAGAGACTTCAACAGGTATGAGGCGTGGTTAGAAAAAAATAGATTCATGAGAAGCAGGTGAGTCACGCTGGCAAATTTCATCTCGAAGGGATGTTCATGATCTCTTGAAATGTTAAGAGGAGATATCATTTGGGGGATAGAAATAAACGGGGAAAACAAATGATACGTCATGAACATCCCGGCGGGATAAGCCCGGAGAGAAATGGATTTCCCAAAACTTTCGCGGTTATTGCCCTCCGGATTAAAATAACGTGAGTTTTCAGTAGTGTCCCGTTGAGAATTTTATAATTTTCGTAATTAGTTCTCTATAAATATGGTTACAGCAACTTTTAGGTTTTTCGATTTGAATTCGTTT
>Ga0154332_104_pt1 | contig 35408 bp, 38 predicted proteins | sample RifGroA2_FD_115860 | JGI IMG/M metagenome (GOLD analysis project Ga0154332, IMG submission 115860) | Omnitrophica WOR_2 bacterium GWA2_45_18 | reverse complement strand
CCTCCTTGTTGCGCTATGGATAACACTAACAGATTAGGACATTTTCATTTTGGCCAATTAGGACATTACCATTTTGGGGTTACATGTAAAAATTATTCTTGAAAATAATCGCGAAATAACGATGCGCGACCCCTTGATTAGCTTTAGTTAGTTATTAATACAAAAAGTTTATGCCTGATCTTTTTTTACAATTACCACGAAACCATTAACATGCCGGGATTTCCCACACCTCCGTTACCACCCGCGCCATGACAAAAAACGGCATATTGATAAGTTACATTATTCTTACCGCCACCGCCGCCGCCGCCACCGCCGCCTGCACCAAATGGCCCCGAGCCATCACCGCCGTTGCCGCCTTTACCATAATAATACGTATTGTTCGCAGAAGCACACTCAGGAGGTGAAGACCCCGCGCTACCACCTGATCCACCGGTGGCATTATTTGCATTACCGCCTTTACCTCCTTTACCGCTGTTGAGGTTGTTAGCCTGTCCCCCTGCGATTCCCCATTCACCAGAAACTCCGCTACCGTTACATGTTGACTTTGCGCCACCGGGCCCCCCAGAATTTTGTCCTGGTGCTTTTCCACCACCGCCACCACCACAGGCAACTAATAGGGTGCCAAAAGAGGTATCCCCCCCAGCTTGTCCATTAGAACCTGGTTGGTTATAAGGTCCGACACCACCGTTCCCGCCAGACCCTCCAGAACCAACTGTAATAGTATAGGTTGTCTTAGGTGTTACAGTGACCGGTGCTAAATTAATAACCTGACCACCGGCTGCACCGCCGCCGCCACCACCGTTTTCAAATCCTCCGCTTCCACCACCGCCACCACCGCCGCCGCCACCGATTGATGTAACAAAAACAACGTTAATCCCGCTGGGAACAGTAAAATTTCCACTAGTTAAGAAAATCTGAGAGCCTCCTCCGCCACTGCTAGTGGACCCGCTAAAACTCAGCCAATCTGTGCCGTCGAATCCCTGAAAGGCTGTGCCATTCCATCGTATTGTTCCGGGAACCGGATTATTTGTATTCCCCACAGTAATCCCCTGGCCGACATTTAATCCATTGGAAATATTCACATTCCCCCTGACGTCCAAAATAGAGGTGGGGTTGGTTTTCCCGATCCCAATGTTACCACTGCTTTTCACAATCATCAGATTCCCGTTACTGTTATCATCTTTGCTTAAAACTAATAAATCATTACTGGTGCCTGAAGCGCTGATCTCTAGTATCCCGTCAGGCTCCTGATCACCAATACCAACAAACAGGTCACTGTCATTATCCGATAAATGGACAATGGGAAATCCTTTTGTATCTACGGATTGGCGCCACACACCGCTGGGATATCCCCAACTCTTGTCAACCTGACAAAAGAAGAGGTTATTGTTAGAGTCGACATACATTTCTCCGGTTTGACAGGCGCCTGCCAAGGGAGCCTGGGGGACTAACCTTAATTTGGAATAAGCACCATGCGGGGCAGGATAGTAAGTTGAAAAGGAAAGGGTGTCAGCGTAGCCGGCATGGGACGCGCATATTAAAAAAAAGAGGAAGAATAAATATTTTTTCATAAATCTCCTTTCCCGTTATCTTATGAAAAAAGATTAAACGGTCTTTTTACTGACTTCCGCAAAAGTAATGGAACTCTATGGTAGTCAGCCCCAACTTTCCTCGTCTTATTATTTAAAGGAGGTTGGGATGTCCCTGCTTCCTCAGGATATTGTTTAAGGAAAGCAGGGATATCTCGACCTACGTTCTCTAGGGGATACGGTACGTAGGTCAATAAATCCATTTTAAGTTTAGAATAATTCGGGGGTGAATACAAGGAGAAGGAGGGATATTTAAAAAAGCGTTTTCTCTTCCAGAAACTCCTGAAATCTGTCGATGATTTGCCGGGAATCCATCTGAGCCTGACTTTTCCTACAACTACCAAGAAACGCCTTGATAAGATATGTTATGGTGTTATTATTCAGCTATGCAAAGAGAAATCGTCTTTTACAAAACAACTAACAATAAATGTCCTGTAGAGGATTTTTTGGGTTCTTTGCCTCCGAAGGCAGTTCAAAAAGTTGCTTGGGTTTTGCGCCTTTTAGTTCAACTGGACAGAGTTCCAGCTTAGTATTTTTGTAAAATGGAGCGGACTGATGATATCTGGGAGTGCCGGATTAAGCTGGGATCAGATATTTACCGTATTTTTGCTTTTTGGGATAGCCATCAAATAATATTAACTCATGGACTGGTTAAAAAAACGCAGAAAACTCCACAAAGAGAAATTGAAAAGGCGGAAAAATATAAAAAAAATTATTGGCAAAGTAAGGAAATTGACAAAGGGTAACGCGCATGTTACTCTTTGTGTGGTAGTAATTAATCCCAATTTGGAGGTTAGAAAATGGACGATTTAGAAAAATATATTGAAAAGCGCAAAAAAAGTGACCCGCAGTTTGCCAAAGGTTTTGAAGAAGGCTTTGAGGAATTTAAGATTGGGGTTATGTTGCGGCAAGCGAGAGAAGAAGCTGGTTTAAGTCAAGAAGAGGTGGCACAGAAAATTCACACACAACGAACAGCCATTTCTCGTATTGAAAATCATGCGGAGGACATTAAATTATCGACTTTGCAGAAAGTGGCCTCAGCCGTAGGAAAACATTTGAAGATTAGTCTGGCATAAATAGTTTAATCTGAGGATTTCATTTAAATACACACCCCTCGTAACGGGATAATAAGTTGAGAGAGAAAGGTTTTCAGCAAAACCTGAATACGCGTGGAATATAAGCAGAGAAATCAGCATTAAACATTTACTTAGCGTCCGCATAAAATTCCTTTCCTATTCTTTTGATTCAAGAAAACAGTACGGTTTTTATGAATCCATTGAAAGTTTAGAATAATTCCCGGCTGAATACAAGGAGAAGGAAGGATATTTACGAAACGATATTTAAAAAAGCGTTTTCTCTTCCAGAAACTCCTGAAATCTGTCGATGATTTGCCGGGAATCCGTGAGCCGCATTAAATCGGAGCGCAGGTGGGCGACATGAGGGACCCCTTTGAGATAACCGACATAATGTTTACGGAAAGGGAGAACGCCGTCGCGCTGGCCTTTGAGCTCAACAGCCATCGTCAGGTGTTCAATGCAGAGGGCGATCTTTTCTTTTAAAGTTGGGGGAGGGAGGAGAGTCCCTGTTTTGAGAAAATGCTTGGTTTGTTGAAAAAGCCAGGGATTATGAATGGCCCCTCGCCCGATCATGACCCCGTCGCAACCGGTTTCAAACATACGCTTCACATCCTCCGGAGAATTAATATCTCCATTGCCGATCAACGGAATAGAGATGACCTTCTTGATCTTTTCTAACCATCCCCAATCCGCTTCTCCCCGATGGGCCTGACTCCGTGTGCGGCAGTGGACCGTCAAGGCCTTGGCCCCGGCTTGTTCTACCATTCGCGCCACATCAAGGATCACGATACTCTGGGCGTCCCAGCCCAGACGCGTCTTGACGGTCACAGGCAGACGGGTGGCCTTGACCACCGATTGAACAACCCTCTCAAAATTCGGAAGGTCTTTTAAAAGCGCCGCGCCCTCGCCGCGCGCGACATGATTTTTAACCCAGCATCCACAATTGATGTCGATAAAATCCGGGCCAAATTCCTCAATCCTTTTAGCCGCCTCTTCCATGGAGGCATCCACACCGCCGAATATCTGAATGCCGATGGGACGTTCTTCTTCCGTTATTTTGATTTTCTTCAGCGCGCGGGGGATATCACGGATGAGCGCCTCACAACTGGTGAATTCCGTGTAGACCATGTCAGCGCCAAGACGTTTGCAAATCAGACGGAAGGCCGTGTCTGTGACATCTTCCATGGGTGCCAGGACAATCGGGCGATCAATATCTATCGAACCAAATTTCATCAATATTCATCTCCTTGAAAAAATTAAAGAAATTCATTATACTTCAAAAAACCAATTACGCAACATTGCCGATAAATCAGGTAAATCAGAAATCAGAAAACTCATGCGTCCCCAGACCATTTCTTTTTACACCCTCGGCTGCCGTTTAAATCAAAGTGAAACGGCGGTGGTCCAGAATTCCTTTGAAACCAACGGGTACAAAATAGTCGATTTCAATGTGCCGGCGGACGTGGTGGTAATCAATACCTGCACCGTCACGGAAAACGGAGACGCGGACACCCGGCGACTTGTCCATAGAATAACCCGGCTTAATCCAAGAGCGCGCATTGCCCTGATCGGCTGTCAGGCGCAAATCCAGAAAGAAAAACTGACCGAACTTCCGAATGTTCAATGGATTGTCGGCAATGCCCTAAAGTTGGATCTTTTACGGATAATTCAGGAATTGTCGCCAGATGGAAAACCACAGGTGATTGCGCCGGTCATCCCGCGAACAGATTTTACGGTCCCCCTCTCCGGAAAAGATCAGAACCACACGCGGGCTAATATCAAAATTCAGGATGGATGCGATTTCTTTTGTTCTTTCTGCGAAATTCCTTATGCCCGGGGTCGGGCCCGGAGCCGTAAATTTGACGACATCCTGCGGGAAGTCCAATCTCTTGTTTCCTTTGGGCACAAAGAAATTGTCATTACGGGAATCAATGTCGGTACTTATCAACAAGAAAGTTATACATTGATCGATGTCATTAAGGCCATGGAACAAATAGCAGGATTGGAACGGATACGCCTGTCTTCGATTGAACCGACAACCATTCCATTAACGCTGCTGGATTATATGGGGAAGGGACGCAAACTCTGCCGGTATTTGCACATCCCCTTGCAAAGCGCTCATGATCAAATCCTGAAAAGGATGAACCGCCAATATGCCTTCCAGCATTTCCGCGATTTTATCTGCCGGGCCTTGGATACGGTTCCGGGCATTTGTCTGGGAACGGATATCATTACCGGATTTCCAGGAGAAGAGGAAGACCATTTTCAGGAAACGGTCCACCGCCTCAACGCGTTGCCCATTCATTATTTCCATATCTTCAGTTACTCCAGCCGGCGCGTGGCCAAAAGCCGAAATTTCCAGGAAGCGATCGCTCCAGAAATTATTCAACACAGAAGCCGTATCTTACGTCAACTCAGTCAACAAAAACGGCGTTTATTTTATGAAAGTTTTATCGGGACGACCCAGCGTGTCTTATTTGAACAACGCAAAGAAGGGACGTGGAGCGGCTTAACAGACAATTACATTCGCGTTAGAGCCACATCAACCGATGATCTGGCGAATCGATTTGTTGATATCCAACTATTGAAAACTCACGATGCCGGTGTCTGGGGTGAGGCGATAAAGGCAATAACATAAAAATTTGTAAAACTTTATAAAAACTTATTTTCTTTTTCAGCAATTCATGCTAATCTTTCACCAATGAAAAAACGAAACAACGGATTTAGTCTTGTCGAAGTTCTGGTGGTTGTGGCGATTATCGCCGCCATTGCCACGATCCTCGTCCCCAACATTATCCGGAACAGGGTCCTGGCCAATGATGCCGTTACCCAAAAGACTCTGAAAACCATTGCCATCGCCATGGAGACCTATTTGGGCATTAATCACGCCTATCCAACGGATTCCGATGTCCTGCTCGGTGAGGCGCCGCCTTATTTAAATAAAGATTATTTTATCGGCACGCATAATGGATTTACCTACGCGGCCAATTTTACATCCGCCTCTTATGACATTACAGCCACTCCCGTGAGTTCCAATCTCGGGACAGCCAGTTTCACGATTTCCACAGGCGGTGTTTTAGTAAAAAATTGACAAGGCATCTAAAAATCGTTATTTTCTATTTTTGAGGAATCCCTTACAAAAGACATATGCTCACAAGAAAATTATCCTGCCAGTTGAGACGTTCACTCCTATTTGCAGTAACCTTTCTCCTATTATTTTGCGCTTCCGCTCCGGCCGGTGACGGAAACATCCGGAAAAATATCGCGGGAGAGCCGGTCACCAGCCAAAGGTGTAACCAATTCACATTTGACGCCACAGGATCTTACGACCCTGATAAAGAAAATATTATTTTCTTTTGGGATCTGGGAGACGGGACAACCAGCAGTGAACCGGTTGTTGAACACACCTACAACAAATCCGGTGATTTTAATGTGACCCTATCGATCACGGACAATTCCGGTCTGGAATGCAGCACGGCCATTGTTTCGCAATCGGTACGCGCCAACATTCCGCCCAAGGCTTCTTTTTCAGCGGCGGAAATGGTTTGCGCCAATGAACCTGTTAGTTTTGATGCCGCCAGCAGTTACGATGATGTCAAAAAGCCGCTGGGTTATGATTGGGACTTCGGTGACGGGACACGCGCGACCGGAGAGGCGCAAGTGACAAAGATTTTTTCAAAAGGGGGGATTTATAAAATCTTTTTAACCGTGGATGATCATAGCGCCACGGTCTGCCACACAGACACCCTTGAAAAAGTTATCTTCGTCAATGAACCGCCCTCCGCCGATGCCGGAGAAAATACAATTTTAAAATGTGTCTCTGATGAAAGCGAGATGATGGTCGAATTCGACGCCTCAGCTTCAACGGACGTCAATAACGACACCCTGACCTACTCCTGGGACTTCGGGGATGGAGAAAGTGGAGACGGAAAGAAAATCACTCACCGCTATTCTCAAATAGGGAATTATGACGTGAAACTGATCGTCAAAGACAATACGAATTTAGGCTGCGGAACAAGTGTTGATTTTGTGACCGTAAAATTCAACCAGGCCCCGAAAGCTGAGGCGGGAGAGGACATCATTGCCTGTCCCGGGGAGAATATTGATTTTGACGCGGTGCAATCGTCCATTCAAAAGAAAGGGACGTTATCCGCCAAATGGTTTTTTGGCGACGGAGAAACCGCCGACGGACTTAAAGTGAACCACACCTACGGCAAACCCGGAAAATATCAGGCCAGTTTAAGCGTCGAGAACGAACTCAACGCCATGTGTCCTCCCTCGCGGGACAGCCGCGTGGTGACCGTTAATTCCACCCCCACCGTTTCTATTAACGCGCTGGACGCTGTCTGCCTCGGCAACAAAGTTAATTTTGACGCCTCTTCGGCCATGGACTCGGACGGCGACACCCTGGAATACTATTGGAGCTTCGGTGACGGCTCAATCTTGAGGGCGGGCCCTAAAGTCACCCATGAATACAAACAAGGCGGCACCTACAGGGTCTCCGTTATTGTGGATGATGGACGCGGTTCAACCTGTTCCACAGCCACGGCCCAAGCAAGCATTAAAGTCAACACCCCGCCGGTGGCTGATGCCGGGCCCAATTTATCATGCTGTGTGGACCGCACTACGGAGTTTAACGCCTCGGCTTCCACCGACCCGGACGGCGATCATTTATCCTACACGTGGGATTTCGGAGACGGGACCAATACCAGCGGCGCCGTCGTCCACCATACGTACACGAAAAGCGGCTCCTATAATGTCTCGCTCAACATCGATGATAATTCCGAGACGGCCTGCAGCAAATCCACGGCAGGATTTTCCGCCGGGGTTAATGCCTCACCGGTACCGGTTATTAATATTAAATAAGAATGTCCTCCAATCCGACACATTCTTTTCCAAATGAGAAGAAAGGGTAAAAATGTCTGCGGGACAACTCGTAACTATTATTAAATCCCCTTTACGTGTGTTTCGTAAACTTTATGACTGGACAGTCCATTGGGCGAAGTCTCCTCATTCCTATTGGGCCCTTTTTGGTGTCGCTTTTATTGAAAGTTCTTTTTTCCCCATACCTCCGGATGTCTTGTTGATTGCCGTCGTCATGGCGGATCCAAAGAAATGGTGGCAGGCCGGACTCGTCTGCACGTTGGGATCTGTTTGCGGGGCTTACTTAGGCTACTTCATCGGCTGGGGGCTGTATGAAAGTGTCGGGAAATGGATTGTCGAGACGTATCATCTCCAAGAGGTCATCGAATTAGTCGGGAGGAAGTACGCCCAGAACGCTTTTATTACGATCTTTACAGCCGCCTTTACGCCTATCCCGTATAAGGCCATTACGATCACCGCCGGGCTGTTTAAAATTTCTCTCCTGACACTCACGATCGCCTCCGTGATCGGCCGGGCGGGACGATTTTTTATCGTCGCCGGATCCCTGAGGATTTTCGGCAAGAAAATTTCCGACTCCCTTGAAAAATATTTTGACATATTCTCCTTTATTTTCGTCCTGCTGTTGATCGGAGGGATCTTGGCCTTAAAATATTGGGGCAAATGAATCTATGGATTTATTTCAAACGATTATTTTTGGCGTTGTCGAGGGCATAACCGAATTCCTTCCGGTATCCTCTACGGGCCACCTCATCCTAACGGCCAAGATCCTGGGATTGCGTCAAACCGACTTCTTGAAGAGCTTTGAAATTTCCATTCAATTAGGCGCGATCGTCCCGGTCATCTTCCTCTATTGGCGGTCTCTGCTGATCGATCGTAAAACCTTAAGTAAAGTCTTTGTCGCTTTTCTCCCCACAGCCGGTTTAGGCCTCATCTTCTATAAAATCATCAAGCAGTATTTGCTCAACAGCGAAAAAATTGTATTAATCAGTTTATTGACCGGGGGTGTCCTCTTAATTCTCTTTGAGTTATTGCATCGGGAGAAGACCGACGCCGTGAAAGACCTCTCGGGCATTTCCTTCAAACAGGCCTTCCTCATCGGGGTCTGTCAGAGTCTGGCCATGGTCCCCGGGGTTTCCAGATCATTGGCAACTATTTTGGGCGGACTATCTTTAGGCCTTCAACGCCGGACCATTGTTCAATTTTCCTTTTTGTTAGCCATTCCAACCATTTTGAGCGCCACGGCCCTGGATTTAATGAAAAGCTCCACCAGTTTCTCCCACGATCAATTATATTCCTTAGCCGCCGGATTCATGGTCTCGTGCATCGTCGCGTTCTTCAGCGTCAAGTTTTTGTTAAGCTATATTCAAAAACACAATTTCATTCTTTTCGGTGTTTATCGCGTCCTGGCCGCGGGGGCATTTTGGTTCCTCCTTATCCGCTAAGCCCGTATCCCAGGGGCTGAACACAAAATCGAAGAATATTTCCCATGAACTTATTTCTGACCATTATGGCGTTGCTTTTTCCACTCCTTGCCGGGTACGGTATCTACGGATTTTTCTTAAAAAAATTCTTATCCCTCAATGACGTCCAAAAGACTCCGGCGCATGTCTTGCGCGATGACGTGGATTTTGAACCGGCCGGGAAATTTTATCTTTTTGGCCAGCATGTGTCGGCTATTGCCGCTGCCGGTCCCATCGTCGGCCCAATCCTGGCGGGGATGTGGTTTGGATGGCTGCCGGCGGCATTATGGATTGTCTTAGGCGGCATATTCATCGGCGGCGTTCATGACCTGACGACCCTGGTCGCCTCCGTCAGACATCAAGGCAAATCCATCGCGGAAATCGTCAAAGAAAACATGTCCAGGAAGACCTTTGTGTTATTTTTGATCTTCTTATGGATTTCCCTGATGTACGTGATCACCGCCTTTACGGACATTACCGCCGGCACCTTTGCCGAACCCGTGAATGGGGGGAAGGTCGCCTCAAGCTCGATGATGTATTTGGGATTAGCCGTCCTGATGGGGTTCATCGTCCAAAAGTTTAAACCCGATCTGAAACTGTTAACCGTGATTTTTATCCCTCTGGTCATGGTCTGTATTTATTTAGGCGGCATATTCCCTTTGAAACTTTCCGCGTTCTTCGGCATGAAGGCATCGTTGCTGTGGAGTATGCTGCTGATGGGCTATTGTTTTATCGCCTCGGTCGTTCCCGTCTGGGTGTTACTGCAACCGCGCGGATATTTAGGAGGTTTCTTTTTAACCGTAACCGTCCTCGTGAGTTTTGCGGGTATCGCCCTGGGATCATGGAACAACGGCTTGCGGGTGGAATTCCCCGCGTTCATTTCCTGGCATAATCCGTCGGGACTTTCTTTGTTCCCCTTACTCTTTACGACCATTGCCTGCGGCGCCTGCTCAGGATTTCACGCACTGGTCTCCAGCGGGACAACGTCCAAACAACTGGATAAAGAAACCGACGCCAAGTTAGTCGGCTATGGCAGCATGCTTTTTGAAAGCGCCGTAGCTATTATCGCGCTGGGGACTCTGATGATGTTAGGCCCGACCGAACTGCAAAATTTCAAAGAGCCCAACATGATTTACGCTAACGGCATCGCCACATTTTTAAATACGCTGGGGATCAATAAAGATTTTGCCGTCAGTTTTGCCTTACTCGCCTTTGCCACGTTCATTTACGACACCCTGGATGTCGCCACCCGCCTAGGCCGGTATATTCTTGAAGAGTTGCTGAACTGGCGTAATCCCTGGAGCCCTTATGTCGCCGCTTTCTTGACACTCCTGCTCCCGTGTTTTTTTCTCGTTCAAAAAGCCGCCGCCCTCCAAGGTTCTTCTTTGGCTGACTGGAGAATGTTCTGGACGGTGTTTGGTTCAAGCAATCAACTTCTGGCCGGCTTTGTCCTGTTCACGCTGAGCCTCTGGTTATACCGGCAAAAAATGAAATTTTCCTATGTCCTGATCCCGGCCGTTTTCATGTTGGTCACATCCATGGTTTCCCTTGCCATCATTATCAAACCTTCCCTGAGAAACATGCTATCCGGAAAATTCGTGTTGAATCCTCTGGATATCACGGCTGTTATTCTCATGGGCTTATCGATCTGGCTATTAACCGATGGCCTAAGGACTTTCACAAAAAACGCCTTCCCTCTCAAAGAAAAGAATAAGAATATTTCTTAACACCGTGGGAGACGCAGGGGGGGGAGTCACAACGATAGCGCTAAATTTTTTTAAAAAATAAAAGCTTTAGGAAATAACGGGCATCCCATGAAATTCAATAAAGAGAAATATATTGCTTATCTCTCCCTGGCCGGGATTGGGTTTTATTTAGTATTACGTTTTGTTGTCCCTCTTCCCCAAGCGTATATTCAATGGCCGCTGTGGATTGTCTTAAGCGTGGGGGGAATTCCGCTTGTATGGGATTTATCCATTAAACTTTTTCGGCGTGAATTCGGTTCAGATCTCTTAGCCGGAATTTCCATTGTGACCTCCATCGTCATGGGAGAATATCTGGCCGGATCTTTTGTCGTTTTGATGCTTTCCGGGGGAGTAACTTTAGAAAATTCGGCTGTCAGACGCGCCTCTTCTGTCCTCGAGGCCCTGGCGAAACGATTGCCCAACATCGCGCACCGCAAGAACCCTTTGGGAATAACGGATATCGCTATCGATCAGATTCAAATCAATGACCTCTTAGTGATCTTTCCTCATGAAATATGTCCCGTCGATGGGGTTGTGGTCGAAGGCGGCGGATCCATGGATGAATCCTATTTAACCGGAGAACCGTTTGTGGTTTCTAAAACCCTGGGTTCTTTTGTTCTGTCGGGGGCCATCAACAAAGATACCTCCATCGGCATCCGGGCGAATAAACTTCCCATAGATTCAAGATACGCCAAGATTATGCGCGTCATGCGGGCCGCGGAAGAAAAGCGGCCGCGCCTGCGAAGACTCGCCGATCAACTGGGGGCCTTTTATACACCCGTCGCGGTTCTGGGCGCGGTCATCGCCGCGATCGCGGGAAATGACCCGCTGCGTTTTCTTTCTGTATTGGTCGTCGCCACCCCGTGTCCCTTATTGATCGCCATCCCCGTGGCAATTATCGGATCGATTTCTTTGAGCGCCCGACGGGGGATCGTCATTAGAAATCCTTCCCTCCTGGAGCAAATCGACCAATGCCGCACGATGATCCTGGATAAAACCGGGACATTAACCTGCGGTAAACCCGATTTGACTGATGCCCAATATTTTAATAATTTTACCCGGCATGACGCTCTTCAATACGCGTCCAGCCTTGAGCGCTATTCCCGCCATCCTTTGGCCGGCGCGATCATGGAAGCTGCCACCCGGGCCGGCCTGACTTTTGTTGAGGTGACCCAAATCAGCGAGATGCCCGGTCATGGCTTGTCCGGCATGATCGGCGGGCAGAAAGTTGTCATCACCAACCGGAACAATCTTCTGGACCAAGGACAAAAAGAACTGGCTGAACAGCTCCCCTGTGTCGAAGGGCTGGAGTGTGTTGTCCTGATTAACGGAACGCTGGCCGCTCATTTCCAGTTTCATGATGAACCGCGCCAGGAAGGCAAGTCCTTCATTGATCATTTAAACCCACGACATAATTTTAAACGCGTGATGATTGTTTCCGGCGACCGTGAATCAGAAGTGCGTTATCTGGCGCGCAAGGTCGGTATTGAAATCATCCACGCGGGAGAAAGCCCGGAAGATAAAATCCACATTGTCCAAAGAGAAACAAAGCTGGCCAAAACAATCTTTTTAGGGGACGGGATTAACGACGCGCCGGCCTTAACCGCCGCTACCGTCGGCATCGCTTTCGGTCAAAACAGTGATATCACCGCTGAAGCGGCCGGGGCCGTTATTTTAGAAAGTTCGTTAAGTAAAGTTGATGAACTCATGCACATCAGTCGGCGGATGCGCAGGATCGCGCTTCAAAGCGCCGTTGGGGGCATGATTTTATCAGCAATGGGGATGATCGTTGCCGCCCTAGGATATTTACCCCCCGTGGCCGGAGCCATTACCCAAGAAATTATCGATATCCTGGCAGTTTTAAACGCCCTTCGGGCCGCCCTGCCGCCAAAAGACTTAACAGACTTCAGCGAAAATAAATCGTCCAACAATTAACTTTCTTATGCCCAATTAAGTGTTATCCTATTGCCAAAGGAGGTCGAGAATCAATGGAGGATTTCGCGCAAAGCGCGCAAACACCGAATCCACACGGTGGCGGGTTGGTTTGGGAGATTTCCACACGAAAACAATTTGATCAATTGCTTGAGAAAATCCCTCTTGTTTTGAGAAGTATCGCTGAAAAGAAAATATCCCAAAAAATCGATCGTATTCTTAAGGAAGACCATCGATCTGTCGTGAATGAAAAAGATATAGTCGATGCGTTCTTCGCCGAAACGCCATTTGGTTTTCATGGGCCCATGAAAAGCGATATGACGACGATCGGCCTGGACTACACCCAATATGGCTATCCTAAATAGTTGAAAGAATGTCACGGCCCCATGTCACTCCCGCGATGATCCCTTCGATGAAAATCTGCGTAAACTTCCTTTTTAAGGCAAACGATGACACGGATCGAAGGCTGGAAAAACCTGAGTTGGAATAAAGCATTGTTGCCCGCGGGCAAGAATTGTAGTGTAAAATGGACGCGGGAATTCCCTGGATCATGGCAAAAACATTCAAAGACCAAAAAAAGCGCAGCGCAGGCTCCTATTTTAAAGCGCGGGAGAAGATCTATGGCCGGCTGGCCCAATTACCGGTGGGCACCATCAAAGAACGCCTGATCTCCGGCCGGAAGTATTATTACCTTCAACGCCGCGAGGGGAAAAAGGTCCTGCACACCTACATCGGACGGGACATCCCCGAAGATCTAAGAAAGCAGATGAAAGAACGTGAAAAATTACGCGATGAACTGAAGAAAATTCAGGATATCCTGGTGACTTACATATCGGCAGAAATAAAAAAGATTATACAGTGAACGAACAATGGTAAATTTTTGGGAGGCATTTATGACACCAAAACTTTTTTTAAAATCTTTTCTGATCGTCCTTGCTTCGATGTTGGTATGTCTCAAATCCCAGGCGGCCCTTTTGCCGGAAGACGCGCAAAAAATGGAGGAATCTTTCTTGGGGTCGGCGGATATGGAGGCCGCCGTTTCTCTGGTTAAAATCGAAAATGAACTATTCTGCGGGATTAAAACCGCGCTTAAAGCCACCTGCCGCTGCACGGCCGTTTATCAAATTCAAAAAATTTTCAAGAAGCCGGAAACACTGGACCTGAACACCGATGACCGCCTGATATTAAATTATCCTTGTGACAACGCCCAACAGATGAATTGGATAGGGAGCACGATTTCCTGGGCCAAGCCTCAGAAAGACGGTTTATTGTTGATGACGATCCCTTCCGGTTATCTTAAACCGATCGGAGCGCGGCGTTGGCTTTTAGATAATCAAGGGAAGATTTTCGGCCCGATCAAACCCGTATTTGCCGCCGGTGAAATTGGAGACTGAATCTTTGACCGCTGAAGATGTCTATGAGATGATGAAAAAATTCCTAAAAGGGTTTTCATTGTACTAGACATCTCAACCTAAAATACGAAGGCATCCTACCCATGAATAAAATACGTCTGACAAAATATTGGATGGCTATGATCTCCGGGTGTGTATTGAGCCTCACAACCCTGCCAATGACTTACGCCCAAAAATCGGAGGGAAAAATGAATTATGAAAAAGCTATTCTTGCCGGTGGATGTTTTTGGTGCACAGAATCCGTTTTCAAAGATATTCCCGGTGTCATTGCTGCCGTATCCGGATATACCGGCGGAGAGGCCCACGCGCCCAGCTACCAACAAGTCAGTCGTGGCTCAACCGGGCATGTGGAAGCTGTTGAGGTGACCTTTGACCCATCTGTTATTTCCTTTGAAGAAATTCTCAATATTTTCTGGAGAGATATCGACCCCACAGACGCCGGTGGACAATTTGTCGACCGCGGGTCCCAATACCAGACCGCAATATTTTATGGTAACGCTGAACAAAAACGTATTGCCAAGGAATCCAAAGCCAAGTTGGCCTCCAGCGGCATTTTTCAAAAACCCATTGTCACAAAAATCCTTCCCGCCGGAAAATTTTACCCTGCTGAAGAATATCACCAAAAGTATTCCGAAAAACAACCCAACCATTACAAGCAATACCGCGCGGGTTCGGGGAGGGAGACCTTTGTAAAAGAAAAATGGACCAACGCGCCCACGATTTGCCCGCTACCCAAAAAAGGCAAGGCAAAGGCTTCTCAACGAGAGCTACTGCCCAAGGCTCATGAATTAAAGTCTGCATTGACTTCGCTTCAATATAAGGTGACCCAAGAAAGCGGGACCGAACCCGCTTTTAATAATGATTACTGGAATAATCATCGTGAAGGGATTTATATCGACATTATATCGGGCGAACCGCTTTTTAGCTCGAAAGACAAATATGATTCCGGGTCAGGCTGGCCAAGTTTCACAAAGCCTCTTGCGCCCGCTAACATTGTTGAGAAAAAAGATAATAGTTTCTTCATGAAGCGTACAGAGGTTAAAAGTAAACACGGCGATTCTCATTTGGGGCACCTCTTCAATGACGGGCCTCAACCCACCGGGATGCGCTATTGCATCAATTCAGCGTCGCTAAAGTTTATTCCAAAAGAGGAATTAGAAAAGCAGGGATTCGGCCAATACCGTTCTTTGTTTGAATAGAATTTGAGGATTTCATCATGAATAAAGAGAGTCTGTACGTCGTACAAATGAACCCCGACGGGCGTGCCCGTGGTATCCGGCGAAGGCGGATGATCCTACGGGGTATAATTTTTCTAAATTTGATGACAACAGCGGTGGGTTACGCCGGTGAAGAGCCGTTGAGAGACGCAACTTTAAAGGATTGTTACGCATTAGCCCTTCAACGCAGCGAGAGCCTTGCCATCCAGCAGGAAGACATCCGCGAAGCCCAAGGGCGATTTTCTCAGATATTAAGCGAGATATTACCGCGGGTTTCGTTTGAGAGTTCTGAAAAAAAGCAGGGTGGGGCTGGAGGAAGTCCTTTTACTCTTACCCATGTGCCGCAACGGCAGTTTGTTTTCAGTCAACCGCTGTTTTCGGGATTCAAGGATTTTGCCGCCCTTGCCGCGTCCAAAGCAGAACAAAAGCAACTTGCCGAGGAATTAAAACGTGCCCGTCAAACGTTATTGAGGGATGTTTCCGACGCCTTTTATTTGATCAAGAATTATCAGGAAGACCTCAAGGTGCTTGTCGATATTGCCTCTGATCTTAAGGATCGGGTGGTTGAACTCAAGAAACGGGAAGAACTTGGCCGCAGCCGCGCCAGTGATGTTGCCTCAACGGAGGCCAGAATATACCAGATTGAGGCGGATACCCAAATCGTTCAAAGCCAATACGACGTTGCGGGTCAATTCATGGAATTTTTGACGGGAAGGAAAATTGTTTCTATCGCCGATGAGGAACATGAGGCCAATCTTTTTTCTTCGCAAGAAGATTACGCGGACGGGGTCAATTCCCGGCCTGATGTCCTTGCCGCCGGGCAAGCGAAGGTTGCGGCGCAGAAAAAAGTCGCCGTCGCGCGGGCGGGATATTTCCCCACGGTGTCCGTGGATGGTAATTCGTATACAAAAAGAGTCGGCGCATCGGCGGGGGTGGATTGGGATGTTACCCTTCAAGTGAAAGTTCCCCTTTTTGACGGCCTGCACACCAAGGGGGAAATTGATGAAGCACGGGCGGCGTCACGATCGGCGGAATTATCGGAAAATCGCGTGAAACGCCAGGCAGTTTTGGATGTTCAGAACTCTTACACGCAATATCAGGGCTATCAGAAACAAAGAGACGCCTTAAAGAAAGCGGTCGATGCCGCCCAGGAAAGTTATGATCTTCAATTAGAGGATTACAAAAACGGTTTAGTCAATAACCTGGACGTGCTTCAGGCGCTCCAGGATTTACTGACCATGCGCCGAAATTACATAGCGGTTCAGAATACAGTTCAGCGGGCCTATTGGAATTTAAGGATCGCCGCGGGAGATATCACCGATGACACTTTCTGATTTATCGATCAAGAGACCCGTATTTGCCTGGATGTTTATGACGGCGCTGATCATCTTCGGGCTGATTAGTTTTAAAAATATGGGGGTCAGCCAGTTGCCCGACGTGGAATTTCCCGTTATCTCGGTTAATTTGACCTGGCAGGGGGCCGCGCCGGAGGTTATGGAATCCAATGTGGCCGATGTCATTGAACAGTCGGTCATGTCTATCGAAGGTATCCGCAGTGTCTCTTCATCCGTTCGCCAGGGACAGGCAGGGATTACCATTGAGCTTGAGCTAGGAAGAGATGTGGATGTGGCTGTTCAGGAAGTTCAGACAAAAATTTTGCAATCCCAGCGGCTCTTGCCGGAGGATATTGATCCGCCCATCGTCACCAAGGTCAACCCGACCCAGCAGCCGATTATTTGGCTGACGCTTAACGGAGACCGCCCTGCCAGGGAATTGATGGAGTATGTTCAGGATCAATTGCAGGATGCCTTCGCGACCGTTAAGGGCGTCGGGGAGGTTGCGCTGGGAGGGTTTGTCGCGCCGAACCTTCGGGTGTGGCTCGACACGGATAAACTTATAAAGAATGAACTCAGTGTTACGGACGTTATTGAGGCGATTCAGGAACAGCATTCAGAAACACCGGCCGGTCTTTTGGAAACGGCCGCGACCGAGCAATCTGTTCGCGCGCTAGGCGAAGCCAAGAGCGCTGAGGAATTCGGCAGTATTGTTATTCCCCGGCGAAACGGTCAGCCTGTCTATAAACCCATTTACCTTAAGGATATCGCCACTATTGAAGACGGATTGGATGATGTGCGGCGGATTTCCCGCAGCGACGGAAAACCGGCCATAGGTTTGGGGATCCGCAAACAGACGGGCGCCAATGAAGTGGAAGTCCATAAAGGGGTCATCAAAAAATTGGAGCAGGTTCGCAAAAAGCTGCCCTCAGATCTCCGGTTGGATATTGTCATTAACCGGACAAAGTTTATCGAGGACTCCATTAATGAACTGACCTTTATGCTTTTTCTTTCGGCCATCGTGACGTCTTTGGTCTGCTGGTTATTTTTGGGATCCTGGAGCGCGACCCTGAACATCCTTCTGGCGATTCCTACCTCCATCATCGGAACGTTTATTGTTATGCATTTTCTTCATTTCACCCTGAATACCTTTACGGTTCTGGGATTGTCGTTGGCTATTGGCATTGTCGTGGATGACGCCATTATGGTTCTGGAAAATATCGTTCGTTACCATGAAAACGGGTACAACCGGATGGAGGCCGCCAGCCAGGGGGCCAGGCAGATAACCTTTGCCGCCCTGGCATCGACCGCCGCTATTATCGCTATTTTTCTTCCCGTCGCTTTTATGTCCGGTATTATCGGAAAATTCTTTTATCAATTCGGAGTTACGATGTCCGTCGCTGTCGCCCTGTCGCTTCTGGAAGCCTTGATGCTGACACCGATGCGCTGCTCACAATTCCTCGTTCTTAAAAAACAATCCGGAAGTCTCGAGAAGGTCATGCATCAAATCTTTCAGGTCCTGGCCCGTCGTTACCGCGCCGGACTGCAATGGTCATTGCGCCACCGCTGGTGGGTCATGGCGGGGTCTCTGCTTATTTTTCTCTTATCCTTAATATTTTTTAGAATATTACGCAAAGAGTTCGTACCGCCGCAGGATCAGAGCATGTTTCTGTGTAATATTCAAACACCGGTGGGATCATCCATTGAGTTTACGGATGAACGTTTCAAAGATCTGGAGCCTTTTATCAAAGGACGTCCGGAAGTCGAGCGGTATTTTGCCGCTATCGGCGGGTTTCAGGGAGGGCAGGTCAACCAGGGGATTGTTTTTGTCACCCTGAAGCCGCCAGCCCAACGACCTGTGGTGGCACCCGACACGCATCCTTTGTCCCAGGGGGAACTGATCGTTTTATTCCGTAAAGAATTAAATAAAATTTCACATGTCAAGGCGCGTATTCAGGATTTATCGTTGAGCGGTTTCTCGGCGCAGAGGGGGTTTCCCATTGAGATGTCGATTCAGGGGCCGGATTGGGACCAGCTCTGGCAGCATGCCAGTGAGGTCCAAAAGCGCATGAGCCAGAGTTCTCTTCTGGTGGATGTGGATACGGATTATCTGGCCGGCGCCTCTGAGGTCAATGTGATTCCCGACCGAATCAAAGCAGCGCAGCGCGGGGTCAGCATCGGATCGATTAATAAAACGGTCAACGCCCTGATCGGCGGAAGCCGGGTGGCGCAATACACCCATAATGGAAAGAGGTATGATGTCCGTGTACGGCTGGTTGCTCAGCAAAGAATGAACCCTGAAGATATTACCAAACTCTGGGTCTGGAATAATCATGGACAGATGGTTCAGCTCAAAGACCTGGTAACGATCGAGGAAAAACCGGCGGCAATCAATATTACCCGACGTAACCGGGAAAGGGCAATTACGATCTTTGCTAATGTGGCACCGGGGTTGTCTCAGGCCGACGCGGCCAGGGAAGCCAAAAAGATTGCTGACGCTGTTCTGCCGGAAGACTACACGGCTACTTTTACCGGGACCACGCAAACATCCAAAGAATCCGCTGCGGGGTTAATTTTCGTATTTGTGTTAGGGGTCGTCGTGTCTTATATGGTGCTGGCCTCCCAGTTTAATCACTATGTCCATCCTTTTACTGTTCTGATGGCCCTGCCCTTTAGTATTTCCGGCGCGCTGGCGGCCTTGTGGCTTGGAAATCAGTCTTTGAACATTTACAGCATGATTGGATTGATCCTTCTGATGGGGATCGTCAAAAAGAATTCCATCCTGCTGGTCGATTTTACAAATCAAATGAGAGCGAAGGGAATGAGTACTTATGATGCCCTGCTCGAGGCCTGCCCTGTCCGACTGCGTCCAATCCTCATGACGTCCCTGGCCACGATCGCGGCGGCCATTCCACCGGCGTTGGCGATCGGCCCCGGTGCCGAGGTGCGCATCCCGATGTCCATTGCCGTCATTGGAGGCGTTATTGTCTCCACCTTTTTTACTCTTTTTGTCGTGCCCTGCGTTTATCTTGTATTAAAAAAAAGAAATACTCCCTAAGATTTTTCTAGTACCGTGTTAACTTAATTGCTAATAGTTGAACACGGTACCAGTGATTTATATACAACCCACTTAACAAAGTGGGTTTTTTATTCTGGAAAATTTGATAATCAAGAAATCGAGGGGAGATCTTGACGAGTCACAGCGTATTGGGTATACTTAAGGCGAAACAGGAGAATAAGGAAAATAAAGAATAAGGAGAAATATGAGAATCCTGCTCATTGATGACGATAAAGATTTATGCCATTTAACCAAAACAACCCTCACAAAACACGGATATGAAGTCGCCACTTTTCATGAAGCCGAAGCAGGGATTAAATACGCCAGAAATTCCAAACCCAATTTAATCTTAATGGATGTGATGTTACCGGGATTAAGCGGAGCTGAGGCCGTAAAGGCGTTGAAAGCAGATGTATTATTAAGGACTGTGCCGGTCGTTTTCTTGACAGCGCTTGTCGCGGGAGAAGAAAAGGATCTTGGAGATACGGGAATAAATGTATCCGGCGCGCAATATCAGACAATAGGAAAACCTTACGAAATCGAAAAACTTTTAGAGGTTGTCAAGAAATTGGCTAAATAGCCTGATGAAAAGAGCATGTTTTTTATGAAAGAAAAATCATTAATATCCAAAAATATTGCTGAATACTGCCAAGTCACTCAAAGGACAGCGGTGCAGTGGATCAACGAAGGTAAACTAAAGTCTTTTCGAACTCCGGGCAAACACATTCGCGTTAATCGAGCGGATTTTATTGAATTTCTTAAAAAATATCAGATGCCTATTCCCGAAGAGCTGGTTTCGTCTTTAAATACAAACAGTAAAAAGAAAATCCTGATTGTGGATGATGACAGGAGTATGGTCGATTCCATTCGACGATTTCTTCAAAGAGAAACGGTTTATGATTTAGAAATTGCCTATGACGGTTTCGAAGCCGGCCAAAAATTCTCTGATTTTAAACCGGATTTAGTCATTTTAGACATTAAGATGCCCGGGTTAGATGGCTATAAATTGTGTTCTCATATTCGGGACAACCCGGAAAATAAGAATACTAAAATACTTTTGATCTCTGGCGTCATCAATCAAAACGGACTTCAACAGATAAAAAAGTCAGGGGCAAATGATTATTTGGCCAAGCCTTTTAATAACAAAGCATTAAAGATAAAGATTGAAGAACTTCTAGGTGGAGGAGATTAATAATCCGGTTGGGTTTATTTGTAACAATATGGAAAGGAGACAATGGATGGCTTTTTATAATCCAACGAAATTGTTTACCAACCTTAAATTGCCTTACAAATTCTTAACGATCGCTCTTGTTTTTATAATTCCCAGATTTTTTATGTTATTTTTCATGACACAAAGCTCTTCGGGTTACATTAACTTTGCAACTTGGGAAACATACGGGGTTGCTTATCAACGTCCGCTCGAAGAACTTCTTCGTTATATCCCACAGCACGAGTATCTTATACGCCATTCTCTTGAAAATGATGAGAGAGTTACGGAGCAGATCGTGGATATTGAGGCCAAGATCGATAAGGGAATTGGCGATCTTGAAATCATCAACGATAAAGTCGGAAAACAACTTCAATTTACCGATGAAGGGTTGAGCAAACGCAAGCGCGACCATTTTCGCGTGGAGAATGTCAAAGCTGAGTGGGAGGGTCTTAAAAAGAATTATTCAGGCCTGACGGGTGACGGATCTGATGAACAACATCAACATTTAGTCTCAGATATTCGGACAATGATTACCCATTGCGGCGACACATCCAACCTAATTCTGGATCCGGATCTTGACAGTTATTATTTAATGGATACGACGTTATTAATCCTTCCCGCGAGTCAAGATCGACTTAGCGATATCCTTCGTGATGGAGAAAGAATTCTAAAAGATGGAGTTCTTACCCAAGCCGAACGACAACAATTTCTTATCAATGCCGTTCAATTGAAAGAATCCGACCTAAGCCATATCTTGAGTGATGCCGTAGCATATTTAATTGAAGATAATAATTTTTACGGGATCAGCCCAAGCCTGCAAAAGAATATTCCGCCGGCTCTTCAAACGTACCGGCAGACCATGGAAAAGTTCATCGATTTGATGACGCATATCGCAAACTCGGAAACCATGGATCCATCGTTCAAGGAAGATTTTATGTCGAATGGTTTCAAAGCAAGTGAGGAAAGTTTTCGTTTGTGGGATATCGCCGCTGATGAATTAGAAGCGCTGCTTGTCAAGCGCATTAATCATTATGATCAGATACGCTTTCACACGCTTTTCTGGGCACTTTTTTCTTTAATGGTAGCTATTCTTCTTATGGTCATCATTGTGAAAAGTATTTTGAACCCGGTGAGGGAATTGTTGTCGGTGATAGACACGGTCAGCAAAGGGGATCTGATGAAACAGGTGGACATTCAGGAGGACAGGCACGATGAAATCTCGGAATTATCCAGAGCCTTCAATGCCATGATCAATAATTTAAAAAATGTGACCGCTTCCCGAGAAGAATTAAATAGAACATATGAGGAATTAAAACAAACACAAGGGCAATTACTCCAATCAGAAAAACTTGCCTCCATTGGTCAGTTGGCAGCCGGGGTGGCGCATGAGATTAATAATCCGGTTGGGTTTATTAGTAATAATATGGAAATGTTAGGGCAGTACATTACCGATTATAGCAAAGTTTTAAGAATGGTTGATAATTTGAAAGGGGCGATCGAGCAAGAAAATTGGGAAAAGTCAAAATCGATTGTTCAGGACATGGCAAAATTTGAGGAAGAGATTCAGTTAGATTACATCATTAACGACATAAATAATTTATTACAACATAATCAAAGAGGGATTGAGAGAATTCAAAAGATCGTGTTGGATTTACGCACCTTTGCGCGGGACGATAAAGATACGATGGATTTAGTGAAGATTGAAGAAGTCATCGACAGTATTCTGAGTATTGTGCATAACGAAATTAAATACAAGGCTGAGCTTAAGAAAAATTATGGAGAAACGCCTCTAATAAAGTGTAACTCTCAGCGATTAGGTCAGGTTTTTATTAATATATTGGTAAATGCCGGGCAAGCCATCCATGAGAAGGGAACCATTGAGGTTAAGACTTATACCAAAGGGAAATTTGTCTGCGTTGATATCATTGACTCAGGGAAAGGTATCCCGGAAGAAAATTTAAAGAAGGTATTTGATGCGTTTTTCACAACAAAACCTGTCGGGCAGGGAACAGGATTAGGCCTGAGTGTCAGTTACGAAATTGTTAAAAAACATGGCGGAGACATTCTAGTGAAATCGAAAGAGGGCGAAGGCACAACGTTTACAGTGATGTTACCCGTGACCTAATTTAATTCTTGGGTTATTGAAAGGAGCTGATTATGTCAGTTGATAAAAGAAAGATAGAAGACAAACTAAAAAGCATTAAGGCAATGGAGATCATGTCTCGATTTGCCATTACCATTAAGGAAAATGAAACAGTAACCAATTTGTCCCACCTTATGATGCGTTTTAAAATCAGCGGGGTCCCGGTTCTCAACAAGAATGGGGAAATCTGCGGAATTGTCACATCGACCGATCTTTTTAATTTGATGAAAAAAATTGTCAAAAACATGGAGGACGGGATAAATCCAGAAAATTATCTGGACATACAAATAGGCGCCTTTATGACAAAAGATGTAGTCACGATAACAGAAGAAACAACGCTTTATGATATTGTGAAAATTATGTGTACGAAAAATATCCATACATTGCCTGTTATGGTTATGTCAAAAAAAGAAATCATCGGTGTAATTGGTAGACGCGATATTCTAAACGCGTTTTATGTCGGCGTTGGAAGTGAACCAAGATAAATTATTATTTAGGAAAGGACATTCGATGTCGAAAGAAATTCAAGTTTTGTTCTTAGATGATGAGGAAAGCATTATCGACGGTGTTCAGCGATTGTTTATGCGTGAAGCTTTCGGAATTTTGGCGACAACGAGTCCCGATAAAGCAAGAGAAGCGCTGGCCAAAGAGAAAATAAAGGTGGTTGTAAGCGATCAACGGATGCCGGAAATCGCAGGCGTTAAATTCTTAAGAGAAGTCAAAGAAAAATATCCCGATGTCGTTAAAATTCTTTTTACCGGCTATACCGATTTCTCCGCCGCGGAAGAAGCGATCAATATAGGGGAAGTTTATCGGTTTATCAGCAAACCCTGGAAGACGGCGGAGCTATTATCGACCATCCGTCAATCCATTGAACATTATGACCTGGTTACCCGAGATAAAGCGCATAAAGAGGAGCTTGAGCTTGCCAATAAAAGATTAAAAGCAATGTATGAAATGCAAAAAGAATTTACTTCTACGGTTTCCCATGAATTGCGCACCCCTTTGGCGTCGATAAAAACGGCAATCGATTTAGTTATTAAAAAAATGGTGGGGGAAATTAATCCAGAACAGGAAGAAATTTTAGGACGTGCCAGAAATAATGTTGACCGCTTGAAACGCTTAATCGACGACATTCTGGATTTGACCAAAATGGAATCCGGCAAGTTGCAGATGAATTTTATGACGGATGATATCCATCGAGTAATACAAGAAGTTGCTGAAGCTCAAAAAGACGTCGCTCACAGCAGGGGGCTCTATTTAAAAACGGAATTAGATAATCAAATATCTAAAATCCCTTTTGATAGCGACCGTATTATTCAGGTACTAAACAACCTTTTAGGCAATGCGATTAAGTTTACAAAGCAAGGCGGAATCACCGTTAAGACGCAAAATAAGCCGGCGGAAAATCATATTGTTGTGAGTGTCCATGATACAGGCAAAGGAATTACCGAGGCGGATCTTTCAAAACTTTTTCATAAGTTTCAACAAATAGAGTCTCCTGAGAAAAACGAAGAAGGCGGGACAGGATTAGGCCTGGCGATTTGTAAAGAAATTGTGACCATGCATGGAGGAAAAATTTGGGTTGAATCAAAGCCCGGCGAAGGCTCGGCATTTAATTTTATACTTCCAATACAAGAACGGAGGATACCGGTATGAGCGATCAAAAAACGATATTATTAATCGATGATGAAATTGATTTACAGCAATTGGTCAAAATTGCTTTAAAGTCAAGAAAATATACTATCGAGACAGCTAACAATGGGCTTGAGGGTTTAACCAAATTAGAAACGGTTAAACCGGATTTAATTATTCTTGATATGAATATGCCCAAAATGGGAGGATTGGAGTTCTATCAGAGAATTTGCGACACGATGAACCAACCCAAATATCCCGTCTTAGTTCTTACCGCACGAGCGAATATGGAGCAGTTGTTTAAAGAGTTTAATATTGATGGTTTCATGGCCAAGCCGTTCGAAATTGATGAACTTTTAGAAGAAGTGGATACAATCATTAATAAAAAGTCGGGGATTACAAAAGCGATTAACGTCAGCGAAGGTAATCAACCGTCTAAAATTTGTGTTGCCGAAAATGATGAGCAGAGCTTTAATAAAATAGGTTCAGCTTGTTTAAGCGCGGGATATATGGTTAATCCGGCCCGAAGCGGAGCTGAAGCTATTGAACGTATTTCCGCAACGGTGCCTGATGTGGCCCTTATTAAACTTGGGTTGATGGATATCTCCGGAGACATTGTCATAGGGAAATTAAAAAGAATGGCCAAGACGCAGGATGTAAAATTTATTTTGTATACCGAACAAACTGCCGATAAAACCGTCATAACAGAAAGAATTAGTCAAAAGGAAGGGGTTGATCGCTTTGTCACTTACTCGGACGCGAAACAACTCGTGGATACTGTTAATGAATTGTTAAAAATCTGATCATCAATAAACCATGGTGACCGACACACCATCAATTTCAGCGATCGTCCATGCCTGGATATAGAATCTTGGCGACGGCCTCTTAAAAGGGTTGTGGTACAATAATTTTAATGACATGGGAGGTTGATCTATGGAACGCATAACCTGGGAAGAAAACTTAGAAGGAAAATTCCTGAAAATTCTTGAAGGGATCCCTGACTTGATCCGGGGCATCGCTGAAACCAGGGTCTTCAAGAAAGCCGAACAGATCATCACAGGACAAAACCGCACTGTCATCACCGAGAAGGACATGGTCGATGCCTTCTTTGCTGAGACCCCGCCTGGATTCAAAACCGCCATGAAAAACAGTCTGCAGGAGCTCCACATTGATTATAAAAAATTTGGTCATCAATAAAAAATTTCAAATGAAAGATCCATTATGAAAAAATGCCTTTTTTGCGCTGAAGAAATACTGGACGAAGCCATTAAATGCAAGCACTGTGGAGAATTCTTAGACAAGAAAGTAAAGGGACAATGGTATTTCAAAACATCTATTCTCGTAATCGCCCTTTTGAGTGTCGGGCCGTTCGCCCTGCCCTTAGTCTGGTTTAATCCCGCTTACAGCCGCAATAAAAAAATAGCCATCAGTGTAATCGTACTCATCCTAAGTTACTTTATCATCAATTCTTTTATGAAGGCCGTACAGACATTAAACGCATATTCCAAGACGATCTTTTACTAATGCCTAAACAACATTCCGTCCAACTGGCCGGAATTGAAGCGGGTAGAAGAGGTGGTGAGCCACCTAAGAAATAAACCAATGCCCGCTGAGAGGAAAAGCCCTATGAACCTTTGGACCATTCGGCCGATAGGTTTTGTAAAGGAGAACGTAATTCAAATTCATAAACAATGGGTGAAGGGACTCGAAGGAATTGAGGATTTCTCGCACATCATTATTTTATTCTGGCTGAACGAGGCAAAGACTCCGAAACTCAAAATTCATCCTAAAGGGATCAAGGACTTGCCCAAGCTTGGCTTTCTGGCGACAAGGACACCGCACCGTCCTAACCCAATCGGGATGACCGTCGTAAAATTACTAAAACGCCGAGGCTCCAAATTGTGGATCGAAGGCCTGGACGCATGGGATGGCACGCCCATCCTGGACATTAAGCCGTATACGAAGAAAGACTGCGTAATGAAATTCTGCATTCCGGCGTGGGTGCATCAACTCGACAAACTTGAAACGGGTCCCTTAAGAAGATACGGAAATTGAAGTCATAGTATAATAGACACAAATCCTCCAAAAAACATATTTATCGAAACCTACGGCTGACTTCTGGAGGCTATGTCGGGCGATGATGCAAAGGATCGCGGAAGCTCTCACGAAACTGGAATGACCTTCAATAACCGTATAAATTGTATACACTTATCAACAAGTGAATACGATTTATACGCTACACTAAAAGCTCACCAAGACTCTTTTGTGTCAACTCATTTTTACACTTGCATTATTTCCTTTTTGCCATATACTTATTTATAAGTAACAGGCGATAGGTAAATACACTATGCAGACAAAACAAGACCAACTTATAGAATTTATAACAAAGAACGGCGGGTTTGCGAGCTCCGCAGAACTTGTCAGAGCTGGTTTTTATAAAGCGATCATTTATTCGGCGCTTAAAGACGGGCTTATTGACCGGGTACGCCATGGGGTCTATAGTCTTGCCGGAGCCCTTGATCTTTCCCATCCTGACCTTGTCACTGCCTCCATTGTTGTTCCTAATGGTGTTATTTGTCTGATCACGGCACTTTCGTTTTATGAAGTGACCGATGAAATCCCGCACCAGATCGATATTGCGGTTACTAAAGGCTATGGGAATAAGGGGACGGACAAGCTTCCGCTGAAGCTCTATTATTTCTCCCGGGAAACATGGAAACAGGGGATTGAAGAACATGATATCGATGGACAAAAAATAAGAATCTATAGTCTTGCTAAAACCCTTGCGGATTGTTTTAAATTTCGAAACCAGATAGGTATGGATATCGCCAGGTCGGCACTTAAGAACGCTCTGGAGCAGAAGAAGGTGGATAAACGGGAGATCATGAAGTATGCAACGATCTGCCGTGTAACGAATATCATAAAACCCATTCTAGAAACATTGATATGAAAAAAGAGATCAAGAATATCGAAGGGTCTGTCCGCGCCAAGTTGGATAATAAAAGAAAAGAACTCAATATCCCATTTTTAGAAATATTGAGGACATATGCGATGGAGCGGTTTCTTTATCGATTAAGCAAAGCGGCTTTTGCCAAAGATTTTGTTCTCAAAGGGGCTTTGCTTTTTACGGCGTGGAATGTCAGAGAAAGAAGAACCACGATAGACATAGATTTATTGGCGCATTACAGCAATCAAATATCAGCCATTGAAAAAGCTGTAAAAGAAGTTTGTATTGTTGATGTAGTGCCTGATGGATTGCGTTTTAATACTGATTCAGTTCTTGGGGCAAAAATCAAAGAGGACGCGGATTACGAGGGGGTGCGTGTAAAGTTTACAGGATTTCTTGGTAAATCACGGATACCCATGCAGATTGATTTTGGTTTTGGTGACATGACTTATCCGCTGCCAAAAATGATTGATTATCCTGTCATTCTTGATTTCCCAGCTCCGAGATTAAAAGGTTACGCGCCTGAGACTGTTGTGAGCGAGAAGTTCGAGGCTATGGTTCAGCTTGGCGCATTAAATAGCCGGATGAAAGACTTTTATGATATTTGGCTGTTGATGCGGCGGTTTGAGTTTCAGGGGGAAATTCTTAGTGAAGCTTTAAAAAGAACGTTTGCACAGAGAAAAATTGATCTGCCTCAAGGTTCAAATTTATTAGCCGATGAAATTTATGACGAAGGATCAGATCGGCAGATATTATGGAAAGCATTCTTAACAAAAAGCGGCATTATTGACCTTTCTTCTACAAAAGACGCAATTGAGGAAGTCAATACTGCCTTTTCTCGAGCAGAGAAATGTCGTTATACTGGCTTCCATCCTGTCTTTGGTAAAGAAAAGGCCAGTAAACATGCGCCTGATAAATTAGCAACAATAGCAAAAGAAATAGAAAAATTTCTTATCGAGCCGCTTAACGCGCTTAATAAAGGAATTAAATTTAGTAAAGAATGGAAAGCCCCGGGGCCGTGGGCGTAGTGATTTTAATTGTTTCACTACAAAATCGAGATTAACTAAGGATGTAGTGTAAAGTGATGGGCTTTATATTCTTATATAATCTTATATATCTGAAATTGCTAAATAATTATGAGGAAAGGACTTAACATGCGAAAAATGTTTTTATTGATACTGGCAGGGATGTTACTTTATGGCTGCGCTTCCACGATGTGGGACATCGATAGGAATAGAAATAATTTGATGAAGCTCGAAGTCAGTATGTCAAAGGAACAAGTCATAGATATCATGGGCCAACCTTATAATCGCGAAGCATACACTACTCCTGATGGAAGCGTGCTTGAATTTTTGATTTATTTAACAAAATATACGGATAGCGGCTCTATCCCTGATAGCGATACCACACCCATCTGTTTTCTGAACGATAAGGTTACAGGATGGGGAAGGAATTTTTATATCAGCCAAAAACAGCGATATGAAATTGAAATAAAATGAACACCATACAAAAAGTTAACTTAAATTCATACATCGAACAATTGATTTTGATATATCCTCAAATAAAATCTGTTTGGCTCATCGGATCTCGAGCCAACAATTCATTCAGTGAAAATTCTGATTGGGATTTACTAGCATTTGCTGACGAACAAACATTAAACCAATTAGGGCAGAATGCAAAATTTAAGCATGATTGTATCGATCTGTTGGTGGTCTACGACCATAATCATTTCCGGAAGCCCTGGACTGATTCAGCACGAGGGGAAAATCTAAAATCGGGAAGCTTAAAAAAATGGAAATGGAGAGAGTTAAATTCTGAACTGGCTCAATATGAAAGTTCTGATGAAAAAATTTTTTATGATTCCTACGATGAGGGGATATATACTCCAAAATCAAAAGTCTTAAAGGCGCATAAAATTTGGCCTATCGTCACGATAAAGGTTTCCAATTAATTGTCTGGAATTATCATACGAACGCAATTTTTCATATTGGAGCCGATGAACGTATACGACTTTTTGGGTTATTTGGAACCGTAGGTTATGAAAAACACACACGCTAAAATTCTGATAAGTATATGATTAATAATGAGATAACAAGAAAGAAGGTTTTTGTCGAAACCTATGGCTGACCAATGGTTACTGTGGCGAGGGATGATTTTGAAGGTCATAAAGAAGATAAACGATTTGGAATGAAAGAGTTAGCGAGAATTATTCGAGGCAGGAATGAAGAAAGAATTTAAAGTTATTTTTGTTTTCATATCCGGCATTATTATCGGGATTGCCTTACTTTTGGGAGGATTTCTGTATTACAGGATGTGGACACCCTTTATGGATGATGGGCCATTTTTGGGAGTTTCGAGGGTTTCCTATCCAACCGAGCCAGCAGATCAAATTATGCCGATTATGAATGGCATGCAATTGAAAGTCTTTTATCGGAAAGCAAACGATCCTGCCCCAACAGTTCTGTTGCAGGATAAGAACAACAAAGTGCTGTGGTGTATTTTTGCGACAGCTTATGAAAAGACCGATGTTCGGGAATTGCATTTTGTTGCGTATAAAACACTTCCATTTTTGGGGCCACGTGTCACGGGTTGGGTAAAGTGGACATATGGTCACGAAGCGATGTGGTGGTTTATTGATCGAAATGGGAAGCTTAAAGGCTATTGGTATTCTTGGTAAAAAATAATTTAAGGAAATAGTATGCCATTTACACCGTTTCATTTTGGTGCTCATGCCTGCACTGTCCTGCCATTTCAGAGAAAGTTGGATGTTCCGGTCTTTATATTATCAAACGTTTTCATTGATATCGAACCTTTGGCTGTCATGCTTTTTAATTTAAACTACCCTTTGCATGGTTATGCGCATACTTTTCTGGGAGGTTTGGTCGCTGGTTCGCTCGGCGGGGTGTTCGTTTATTGGTTAAGAAAGCCTATGGGTAAAGCAATGGGTTCTTTGGGGTTGTATTATAAACCTACCGTCATATTAAGCATGATTTCAGGTGTGCTTGGCGCTTGGTTGCACATCCTGTTTGATGCCTGCATATACTCTGATATAAAGCCATTTTATCCAATAAGCAATAATCCATTATACGGACTTATTTCGCCCGTAAAAATGTACATCTTGTGCGCATTATTTTTCATTCCTGCGATAGTTTTGTATTTGATGGTCAGGAACAAATTGCAGAGCCGATGAACGAGTGGGATATTTTGAGTTGAAAGAACCGAAAGTTATAAAAAGTAGAGACACTAAAATTTGTTGAAATCATATGAGTGATAATGAGATAAAGAAGAACAAGGTCCTTTTAGTTACTTTCGGTTGACCGTTGGTGCAAGTACCGTACGACGATTTTGGAACTGTTAAAGACGATAAATGGTTACGGGGTTGAGAGTTAGAGGAAAAAAATGGAAGGACAGAAGCAATTAATTTCAAGGGCTCATTTTCTTCTATCCGTTGATTTCTTTGCTCTGGTGTTACAATACTGATAAAGAGATAGGGTGAAAATTGACTTTACAAATAGTCTGTCTAAATGTATAGTTTAGTTTATGGTAGAAAGACCTCATTGGAAAAAGCGAATCGAAGATGCATGGAAAGAAGCCCCGATCGCTTGGCTTTCTGGAGTCAGGCGTTCAGGCAAAACGACACTCGCCCAAAGCTTAAGGGAATCTAAAGAGATTCTCTATGTCAATTGCGATCTTCCCGTTACTGAAGACCGCGTGAGAGATCCAGAGCTATTTTTCCGGAGCTGTGAAAAGCCCGTTGTTGTTTTTGATGAAATTCATCAGCTTTCAGACCCAAGCCGCCTCCTAAAAGTAGGGGCGGATTTATTCCCAAAGCTTAAAATTCTAGCCACGGGTTCATCCACCTTAGCCGCAAGCAAAAAATTTCGTGATACCCTGACAGGACGTAAGAGACTTGTTCATCTTTTGCCAGTTCTTTGGACGGAGCTTGAAATATTTTTCTGCAAAGATATTTCAAGGCGGCTTTTTCAGGGCGGCCTTCCACCAGCACTTCTGTCAGATTCGAAGAATCCATCCTTTTACCGTGAATGGCTTGATTCTTTCTTTGCTAGAGACATTCAGAAACTTTTCTCATTTCGTGATGCCAACAAATTCAATGCACTCTTCGAATATCTACTTCGTCAAAGCGGAGGACAAATCGAAACTGCTCGGATGGCCTCTGAGCTTAAGATTAGCCGACTTACTGTCGAGAATCATCTGCGGGCTCTTGAGATTACACATGCGGTCTCGAGTATCCGTCCCTTTTTTGGAAGTGGTCAAAAAGAAATTGTCAAAATGCCCAAAATTTACGGATTCGATACAGGTTTTATCACTTTTATTCGAGGTTGGGATCCATTAAGGCCCCAAGATCATGGTATCTTATGGGAGCACTTAGTTCTGGAATATTTGCAGTCAACTCTTGTGAATGAAACAATCCGGTACTGGCGCGACAAGGCGGGAAGAGAGATAGATTTTGTTTTGGCCAGACGCCGGGACCAAGTAGATGCGATCGAATGCAAATGGAATCCTTCCGATTTCGATCCTTCAGGGCTCAAAGTTTTCCGGTCATATTACCCGAAGGGAAAAAATTACATCGTGAGTCCTTTGATGGGAGAAACTTACTTAAAAAATTTTGGAGAGTTGACCGTCAAAATTTGTAGTCCTTCAGGGATAGAATAAAAATATGCGATCCACTACAACACAATTCGTTACGTCAAAAAAAATTTTTCATTCAGACGTGGGGCTGACCGTTGGTGCAATCCTGCCCTGAACGAACGAGCGACAGCAAGTGAGTCGAAGGGTATTGTACGACGATTTTGGAGATCTTGAAGCGAATAAATAATAGGGGTATCCGTTTGACTGCCCTGCTCCGACGGAGCGAGAAATTGAGTTCTCAACGGAAAGGGGCAATGAAGCGGATACCCCTAATAAATAATATAGAGTAAAAAACTGGGAAAGGAATAAAATCCATGGATGAAGAAAATGTAAAGCAACTTCGAGTTATACGAAACATGATGATCATTGATGGAATTGTTGTTGCTGGAATTGCCACATATTTATCGTTTTATACTGAATATAAATGGATTGGTTTTATTCTTTTTATTGAAACGTTATCCAGCCTAGCCACTGTTTTTACAACTTGTGGGTTATTAATAAACAAAAAATCGTAAAAATGGTAAACCAATCACTACAAAAGAAAGTTTTCATCCAGACATGGGGATGACCGTTGGTGCAAGTACCGTACGACGATTTTGAGGCTGTTAAAGGCGATAAATGGTTTAAAGTGAAAGAGTTACAGTAAAATTTCCACTTGATAAGGCCGTTTGAAATACGAAACCTAAAATTATGAAGAAACGACGCGTGGTAGTGACTGGGTTGGGAGTGCTGGCGGCCAACGGCATAGGGAAGACAGCATTTTGGGAGGCGAATATAAATGGGAAATCCGCTATTGGTTCGATCGAAAAATTTGACACTTCACAATTTCGCACGAAAATCGCTGCCGAAATAAGAGATTTTGATCCATTAGGATACATGGAAGAAATGATAGCAAATAAGGTTGACCGGTTTACTCAATTCGCCATTGCTTGCACGAAAATGGCATTGGAGGATAGTTGTTTGCAGCTTACTCAAGTCGACCCATATCGAGCAGGCGTCGCGTTAGGCTCCGGGTTAGGTGGAATGTTCTTCTATGAGAAACAAATTTTGACAATGCAACAATACGGCCATTCCAAAACGCATCCGGCCTCAATTCCCCGCGTCATGCCCAACGCACCTTCCGCAAATGTCTCTATCGAATTTCAGTGTAAAGGTCCTAATTTGACGATTTCAACAGCATGTTCCTCATCCAATCATGCTTTAGGCCAAGCTCTGGAAATAATCCGTCAAGATAAGGCAGATATAATGTTGGCCGGTGGCACTGAGGCACCGCTTGTTTTTTATAATTTTGCCGGTTTCGATGCTTTAAGAGTGATGTCCACTGAAGCTTGTCGCCCCTTTGACCGTGACCGTGATGGGTTAGTGATGGGCGAAGGTGCAGCCGTATTAGTTTTAGAAGAATTGGAACATGCCGTGCAAAGAAAAGCAAAAATTTATGCTGAACTAGCTGGTTATGGTTTAACTTCCAGTGCTGGGCACATGGTGATGCCTGACCCTGAAGGGGAGGATGCGGCGCAAACAATGGCCCTGGCATTAAAAGATGCTTGTTTGCAGCCTTCGGACTTAGATTATATCAATGCGCATGGAACCGCAACACAAGCCAATGACAAAGCAGAGACCAAAGCCATAAAAAAGCTTTTTGGGAAGAATGCCTATAATATTCCTATCTCTTCAACAAAATCAATGATAGGTCACACATTAGGAGCTACTGGGGCTATTGAGGCGGTGGTCTGTTGCCTGTCAATCGTGAATAACTTAATTCCCCCAACGATCAATTATCATGTACCCGACCCAGAATGTGATTTAGATTATGTGCCCAATCAAGCAAAGCGACATCGAGTTGATGCAGCTCTATCGAACGCGTTTGCCTTTGGTGGCAACAATGCAGCCATAACTTTTAAACGATATGAAGGATAAAACCATAAATTTGGATGAAGTTAAGGGACAGGTTACAAAAAGTTTAAAAAATGTCCTCGGCAAGAAAGCCACAAATTTTTCTTTAGAGCAACGATTAATTGAAGATTTGGGAGTGGACTCTTTTGCTTCTTTAGAATTGATTTTTGAACTGGAAGATACACTTGACGTTAAAATCCCAGACAGCGAGGTCAAAAAAATGATCACAGTTGGCGACGTAGTCGCATATATCCACAATAACCATGGTACGGAGCAAAATGTTCATTAATGAAGCCTTCGGTTGGTTTTGGATTATTTTTGGATTCCTGTCCGGGATGGTGATTGGCATGCTCTTTCATGATGAACAATGGCTCGGTGGATATGCCTCTCATTCCCGCCGGCTGATTCGTTTGGGGCATATTGCATTTGTCGGACTAGGGATGTTGAATATTCTTTTTGCCCATAGTCTTGAACGAATCATTCTTCCTCAGTCGTTAATTGCAATTGCCTCGTGGGCTTTTATTATCGGGGGTATCTCGATGCCGCTCTGTTGCGGTCTAATGGCGTGGGACAAGCGATGGCATATGTTATTCGCTGTTCCGGTAATTTCATTACTGGCAGGTGCGATTTTAACATTTTTGGGATTACTCAGATTATGAAAATCGGATTGATCGCAATGAGCGGCGTACGGGCGTATAATAAAGAGCTTATGAAACATGGCCTGACGTTACCCGGATTTGTTGAGCGTAGCAAGGTCATCGCATCCATGCCCAGTTTGTCGCTTTTGACGTTAGCGGCATTAACTCCTAAAGATATTAACGTAGAATACATGGAAATTAAAGATCTCAAAGAAGAAGGTACTTTGCGTGAAGATTTTGATTTAGTGGCGATTTCTTCTTTTTCCGCTCAGATATTTGAGGCTTACGTACTGGCCGATGAGTATAAAAAAAATGGTGTTGCTGTTGTTATGGGAGGTTTACATGTCAGTGTTTTGCCGCAGGAAGCCAAGCAGCATTGTACCAGCGTGGTAATTGGAGAAGGGGAGATCTCGTGGCCGAAAGTGATCGAAGATTTTCGCCGGGGACAATTAAAAGATTACTATCGTCCGGCACCAGGAGAAACATTTGATATGGCTTTGGCACCGATCCCACGTTATGAGTTATTAGAGGTGCAATGCTTTTCTTAGTTGAAACTCTCCCGGATTCTCCCATTGGTTTTAACGG
>Ga0154332_101_pt1 | contig 45336 bp, 36 predicted proteins | sample RifGroA2_FD_115860 | JGI IMG/M metagenome (GOLD analysis project Ga0154332, IMG submission 115860) | Omnitrophica WOR_2 bacterium GWA2_45_18 | reverse complement strand
CTCCTTAGGGCAGTATACTCTTTTTTAGGTACATTACAGCCAAGAGTTAATTAACCCTTCTGTTTGAGGTCACTGTCGCTGAAAAAACGGGGATGGGAGGTTTTAAAAAAAGATAACTATACTTGTAAAAAATGCGGCAGAAGTCCAGGAAAAGATAAAACCGTAGAACTCGAAATCGACCATATAGTCCCCGTAGCAAAAAATGGCACGAACGAGGTGGACAATTTACAAACTTTGTGCCATGAGTGTAATCAAGGCAAAAAGGATAGATTTTAAGAATAAGTGTTTTATTGTGGAGGCGGTATGGATTTGGACGATGAATGTCCAAAATAAATAAAACCGCGTCTGCCTTTGCGGATAGTCATTTTCACAAGTAGTTGAATTTCTTGGAGATGTGGGGTTCGCCTGGCGTCCACGACTACCCGTTTTTTGCGTACCAAGAAACGGAGAAGTCTCGCCATCGAAACGTTGTTTCGACGGCGGACTTTCCGCCACTAATATAATTATGCATTACCTTTACATCTTACTGAATGAGGCGAAGACACGGGAGTTAATGATTTTTTTATAAACTTATTTTCACTATTAGTAAGTACATCTTTAAGCGTGGGGCAGTTAGGGACGGTTTGTCATATTGACATGAAATATGCGCTTTGATACATTTAATACAGAAGTGATAATCAGGAAATTCAACAAAACAAAGTTTTTAGAATAAGAGATAAAAGGGTGAAGAGAATAATAAAAGTTTTAGTAATTTTATTCTTGAGTTGCATTTTAGCTTCACAAATGTGTGAATCTGCTCAGCCGTTTCAAGCTTCGAATGTTGTGGATGATTCCCCAGATTTGGAACGTTGCACGAATCTCGATTTTGGCGTCCAATTTCTGTGCAGAAAAGACTGGAAAATGCAGGTTAATGAAAAAGAGTTATTTGTTATTATTTCATCTGAACCCACGGTGTCTTTTGTTCTTGAAAAGATAGACCGTAAAATTTTTCTTTTAGGGCAATTAACGAAACACATATTGCAGGAAATGGGAAGGTATAGCGGTGGGTTTAATACGGAGTCTGTTCAAATGGCTGGGAAAGCCGCTGTTAAGGTCAAAGCTTTTTCAGATAAATATCCAGAAATCCGTTTGACAGATTATTATGTGATTCATAATTTTGGTCTTTATAGAGTATCTTTTACCGTTTATCCAAAAGCAAAATGGGATGATTATCAATACCTTTTAAAGAAAATTGCTGATTCTATCATTTTTCTTGAGAGATAAATCGTTCCTGACTGCCTCAAGAGTTTATAATTGATTCTTAACTTATTGTGGTTTAAGGTATTAGGGAATTTCATCCAGTGAGTTGACAATTATTAGAAATAATGCAATACTTACAATGGATCATCAAATTTCCAATTTATTATTTAAATTTTTATATTAGTGATAATTTCTTTATAAAATTCTTCTCCCCTTTATTATTTATAATTATTCTCAAGTTTCCTTTTAAGAAAATTCTAAATTCGACTCAATTTATAATCTAACTCTGGGATAGAGATTAAAGATTTGTTAAAAAATTTTTTACAAATTATATTAAAGGGGCAAAAAAGAGCTCTTTGTTATTGGTTTCTTACTAATTTTGCTGTAGGGATTCTGGCTGTTACCCCTTCGACTGGTATTGCCGCCCTTAGTTTAAGTGCTAATCCTATAGATGGCGGAAATAGTTTAAGATGGGGAAGGGTTGGTACCACCTTAGAGGAAAATAAAGAGGTTAGAATTCGCGTCAGCGCTTCAGAAGGGAAACAATATCAGGTTTATCAGAGGATGGTAGAACCGCTGGTGAATGAAAGAGGTATTAGTTTGGGCCCAGACGCGATCTTGACGTATGGTTTAATAGGTTCTAATTCGACAGGGACACTTTATTTACAAACGCCCGAGAATTTTGGATTTGGTGATCAACTCGTATACACATCTGGGGCAGATGGAGATAGTGATTCTTTTACGGTTGTTTATTCAGCGAGTGCTGATCGATTAGGGGCCTCAGGAAGTTTTTCAGGAAGGATTGGGTACACTATTAGATCTGATACACAAGACACCGTGTATTTGAATGTTTATCTTGATGCTTTTGGTGAATTAAAGATTGATCTTCAAGGTTCCACTTCACAGGATAGAGTTCGTCTGAGTTGTAGCGGCGTGAAAACAGAAGAGGGATATATTCAAATTTCTTATTCTGGGAATGTGGGAGAGCCGATTAAGATTTACCAGGAGGTCGAAACTTTACCACAGAATGAATCGTTTGAAGCCATAAATCAAGGTCTGTTGAAATTTATGATATCGGAGGGCGCCCAAGGAGAATCCTATTATCAAACATCTTCGGATTTGGATGAAAAAAGAATTCTTATTTATTCTTCTGAAGCGGGAGAAGACACGATAAGGGTCAATTTCGCGGTTCAGCCGGAAGATGTCGATAATCAGAAGGCGGGTTTATTTAGCGGTAAATTGAGATATATTGTCGAAAGAATGGGAACTGAGAAGGATCTTTCGGCTCATTTGGAAGTTGAGGTTAAACCGGTCTTTAATATAGATGTTCAGCTTCCGCCCGAAGGAGTTTCGTTTTCAAAACTTCTTCCAACAAGCGAGCCTCAAATGAGCGAAGTGTATGTGACGGTTAAATCTAATTTAGGTAAACCCTATATGGTCATTCAGGATGTTGTTTCTGTATTGACGAATGAAAAGGGTCATGAAATTGACAAGGAATACTTTAGCATGAAAGGAGAACTGGTAGAGACGGACAGAGGGAAAATGGTTATGACGGAATTTGCCCCTGTGGAACAAGGAGAGGCTCCGATTTTTTTCTCGGATCAAAAAGGGTCTTCAGCAAAGTTTAAGATGTTTTATCGCTTACGACCCTATGCAACCATGGAGGCGGGCGATTACTCGTCGGCGATCATTTATTCTTTAGGAGAAATGTAAATAAAATGTATTTAAATTAAATAATAAATAAAATTTGTAATGTTTAAGTTTAGAGAGAAAGGAGTTGTTCATATGCAAAAATTAAGGTTAGTTTTACTCGGCGTGTTTTGTTTATCATTAATGGCCCCCACGGTCGTTTTTGCCGTTTCGACAAGCTTTGTTGTTTCTGCCTCGATCCCGCAAGCGACAGGGGTTAGTATTTCAGCAACAAAAGTTCTTTCCGATGGTAATCAATGGGGAGCTAGTGTTACAGCGCTTGATTTCGATCCTATGACATTGGATTCAGAAAACGGTGTCTGGCTGCCGGATCATTATTTTGCCATTGATGTGGGGGCAACCGGAGGCGCGGGAAGTCCCGATGTTACTGTGACTTATGTCGAAGGGGCAAAACCAACAGGCCAAACGAATGGGCTTGGTTATAAATCAATAGCCACTTTTGTTAAAGTTACGGGTGCCACAGGGAATCAAACTGAAACTGAGTTAAACGCTCATGGCCCGAAAAAACTTCTTAAGGATTTGTCCGGTGAACAAATTACGGACACCGAGATATCCGGGGGTTTCTTAAGAATTTATGTCGGGGTTTTTCCCGGAGACGATCAAGATATTCTTGATGCCGATGGAGAGCCGTTTACCAATTCCGATAAGCCCGGCGATTACGATGGCACATTAACGATCACAGGAACGGTGTCTTAAAATAAATGGATTAAAGGACGAGGGCAGGTTGATCAACCTGCCCTCTTATTTAAATCGCATATATGAAAAAAATAAAAATTCTGATTTTATTAATCGGTATTATTTTACAAGTCGATCGTTTAGCCCACGCACAGATCCTTCTTGAACAGGGGAAAATTAAACTTGCTCTACAACCCGGGGCCACTATCGTCGATTCATTAACCATTCATAATAATTCAAATCAAGAAGCCAGAGGTCATATTTATTGGGAGGACTTCCTTTATCTCCCCCCTTTTGACGGGAAAAAGAAATTTCTTCCTTCAGGGACAACTCCCTTGGCGTGTGGCGCCTGGATTAATTTCTCCCCCAAAGAATTTGCTTTACCGCCTTTCGGCAAGAAGACGATTGCCTATACGATTAATGTCCCGAAAGACGCGCGCGGGGGATATTACGGTGTCCTGTTCTTTGAGAAGGACGCGGAAGAAATGAGTGGGAAAAAGGGGCTCAATGTTGTCACGAGGGTGGGAAGTCTTTTTTTTCTTGAGACACAAGACAGATCCAAGATGGCGACATTAGAGAACGTGACCATGACCCTTCATACCGTCCGGGGAAGTTTTACTAATAAAGGGAATGTGATTTTAATCCCTGACGGCATTTTTTATATCTTAGATGAGCAGGGTCTTGTGGTGGATCGGGGTGAGGCAGAAAAGATTTATTTACCTCCGGCGGAAACAGCGGAGTATTCAATGAGTTTTAGTCCGGAACTTCCAGTGGGTCGATATACGATGGTGATGACCATGGATCTGGAGGACGGGGATGTGATGGTTAAGGAAATTGATTTTGAGAAAATGTCGTCCGCTGAGCTGCGTGTTTTAAAAACCCGTGATTGAGAATCGCCGCAGTATTAAGAACCAAAAAATTCAAGAAAACAGGTTGGTAGAAAAGGGGGGCTGATATCCGATATTCTTCTATTACCTGAGGACCATGGAAGCGGGTGTCTTTAAAAAAAAGTTGGGAAGAAGTTTGCTATCACGATTTTTGTCATGTAATATTTCTTTTATCCGTCATGAATGTAACGTTGATAGTATGAAATTTTCTAACTTTCTTGAAAAGAAAGCATCATGATCCTGTTAGGCTAAGCGAGACAAGGCAGGCTTATCCATAGGTAATAATGAAAAATGATCGTTAGCCCATGTTTCCAAAATCACTGTTTCTTCTAGTTTGTATCGTTTTCATTTCAACGACTCTTCCCATGTCTGCCATGGCTACGGCAGATTACCCTCGGACATATGAATTGTATATGGAATTGGGGAAAAAGGCGATTGACGATCGTGATTATGTCCACGCCCTCAATTACTTTGAATACGCTCACCTGCTTTATCCCGCAACCCAAGATCCTATTTCTTATATCAATCTAATCAAAAGACTTCAGCAGGGCCGTCTGGAAATTGTACTTCCCCCTCAGGAAAAAAAGGGGTCGAGGGCCGCAGGGATGACGGAATTGCCGATTAAAGCAAAAGAGCCCATCCTTGAAAAGATAGGTCAGTTTTCCAGATCCCGAGATGAGGCCGTTACCGGCGCGTTAGATCTCATGGAATCAACGCAGAAAGAATCGGCAATGACGATTCAACAACCGGAACAACCCCAAAGAGCGGAATCCATACCTTTTCCTGAAGAGAAAGTCCCATCCCTTTCAAAAACAGTACCTTCCCCGGAACGCAAGGAGATCAAAGATGGGGAAATGAAACAAGCGACAGCTCCTGCGGAAACGCTCCCGGATAAAAAACAAGAACCTTCTTTAGGTAAAGTCATTGTGTCACAGAAGGAATCAGAGCTATTGAAGGGACCGAAGGTGGTTTACTTAAATGACGAATTATGGACCACGCAGCCTAAAACTCTTCTGAGGGTCGAGTTAAATTCATCTGTCGTCCTCGAGGGGCGGCATATTGAACGGTCCCTGATTGTTATCCCTGGATTTATTGAAATCGAAAGAGTCGATCGTGACAGAATAAAAATTATCGCCAAGAAACGCGGTTCGACGTTTGTGCATGTGTGGGATGACACAGGCCGCTGGACATTGGATACAGAGGTGATTTTTCCCGCGGCTTTGGCCGCCATTAAGGTCAGAGAGAAAGAAGCCGAAGAAATGGCTGAGCCTTTCCGAATAAATTATTCATCCGATTGGGGAACCTTTTACAGAGGACAAGAGGTCGCGAGCATGGAACGGGAGAGCCTGAATTTGCTCCAACGGATAGGAATGACGGGCGAGACGCCCTATGGGGATTTTGACAGTTCCGTGATTTACAACAAATTTGAAGAATCCACGGAATTGACGGGATATACGGTGGGATTAAGCGACGGTCAAATCGGCAATTTTGAGAATTTTAATATCAGAGGCGGGGATACTTCAAAAGTATTTTCTCCGCTTTCCGTTCCGGGTCAATATGTCCGGGGCATTTTGTTTGAAAGCAAGGCCTTTGAAAAAAATATTGAATATATTTACATGCATGGGAAGGACAGGCAGACCTTCGGCTTTACCTCGCCCAGTATTCTTGAGGAGAGACAATCTTTTGTGGAAGCGGCGCGCGTGACCTTGTTCCCCAAAAATGAAAATCAATATTCGATCAATTTTGCCCGGGGTTACGGGTCTGCCAGAAAGCCATTTCTCAAAGAACGGGTATTCTCTGTGGAGGGACAACGGAAAATCAAAAACACCCTTGTTACCAGTGAGTTGGCCTATGATGAGGACACCTTGGCTCACACCGCCGGGACCCATTACAAGGGGAATAATTATGATTTAAATATAAGCGCCAGAAATATTGATAAAGATTTTGCCACCATTACAAGTCTACCCTCCAACCGGGGTGAGGTCGGTGGCATCATTAGCGGTGATTGGCGTGTCAAGAATCTTACTGTTGATTCAAGCTTGGATTTATACCGGGATAAATTTTTATCTAACCCCGATCATCCGGAGGCCCTTAATTTGGATTTCAGCAGTTCCGCGGAGATGGTCGTTACGCCGAATGACCGTTGGCGCAATTCATTGTATTATATTGATACGCCCGGCGAACTGTCCCCCCGCAATAATCTGCGGTTGCACACAAATTATTCCAAGAAACTCAAATGGTTAAGGGGGCGGGATCTTAATACATTTGTGGGCGCGACCTACCAAAGAAGCCGGTTTGATCTTTCCCCATCGTCGGAATATGACCGGTATTCCCTTTCTTCAGGCTTAAATTTTTCTTTGATTAAGAACTTGAATTATTTCCTGAATTACGAATATTCCTTGGTGGATGAACTTCTCTCCGGTGACCAGTTAAAACCTCATGTGATGAATACGGGGCTGAATTATAGTCGAAGTCTCACTGAATCCTGGACCGGTAACGCGGCGCTGACGTATCGCAATGAAGACGATACGGATGGCCTCAACAGTTTTCTTGCCGGGGAGGACAGTCTCATCGGGAGTCTTGGCACAACCTTTCGCCCTTCCGAAGACTTTGAGTTTTTCATTGACGGCCGCCTGCGCAATGTCTGGGCCGAAGGCATGAATAATAGCGCCTTCAATGAAATGGATATCCGGGCCGGTGTGCGTACGTCATGGGAGACGCCTTTTTCCTGGAATCCCAAAGGGGTTGTGGAAGGTGTTGTCTTTGAGGATAACAATGGCAACATGAAGCAGGATCAGGGAGAAGAGGGGATCCGCGACGTGCGGATAAAAATCGGCAATCGAGAGGCCGTGACAGACCCGCAGGGGCATTATGAAACAACGATAAGGGCTAAGAGAGTTCAGGTAGGCGTTGATATTGAGACCATCCCGGATGGGTATGTCTTTTCAACACCTGTTTCAACGGAAGTGGGTATCATTCCCCACAAGAGGCAGAATGTTGACTTTGGGTTAACGACGCATTCGAGTATCTATGGCGTGATTTTTTATGATAAGGATCAAAATGGTAAACCGGATCCCGGCGATGAATTTATTTCGAGAACAAAGATTGTCCTGGATGATATGGAAGCGGAAATCAGCGATTTTGAAGGGACGTATTTCTTCAAGAATATTCAACCAGGCAAACATACCATCACCATCGATTTGAATTCTCTCCCCATGGAATTCCTTCCTTTGATAAAACTCAAGAATGAAATCGACGTGAGTGAAGGGACGACGTATATTTTCCATGTGCCTTTAAAGAAAAGCATCCCTGCTCTGGAAGAATCAGAGGAAGAAGGAATAGACCAATAGCCGGAGGAGCAGGATTAGGAAGGGGCAGAGTAAGAGGCGTGTTTTAGCGACAAAGTTTAGATTTTTTTATTTTTTTGATAGATGATGTCCCGCCAGATTTTTCAGATCTGGCGGGACATATCTTTTTGAGGAGGATTGGAGAGGAGAAGTGGCGGGAAAATTTATTTGGCAACCATTGTCTTTACGACCATGGTTCTGTTATCACGAATAACTTCTTCATAATTTGTGTCTTGAACGGAATTTTTTGTTAGCGTTGTTTCATCTGCTTGAAGATCGGGGGCATCGATATTGACACCGATCAAGGCGGGGATAGTGACAGAGACTTTGTAGCTTTTCGAGAGACTTGCTGCGTGGGAATGGCTTGTGCCAGCGGCTAATCCCAGGACAACGGCTATGGTGAGTATTTTTTTCATCTTCTATCCCTCCTCTTTGGAGTACCAACAAAAAACCCTCTCAAAAGAGAGGGACGAAGATCTTTGACGGTAACCAATAGACACGCGGTTAACGGCAGCCAGACAACCATATTCCCCTTATTTTGGGATGAAGGTTCACGGCTTTGCGCCCTACTCTTTCGAGTAGTTTACCTTTATCATTTCTTAAAGAACGGACTCAAGAGCAACTTTCTTAAGTCATCAATCTTTACTGCTAGCCAAAGTATAACACGTCATTTTCACAAAATGCAAGGGGGCGGTCGTAGAAAATTAAAAAAAAGTGAAGGTGTTGCTGTTTGGTTGAAAGCGTTTCCTTACGTTAACATTTTTAAATTGTAAATTGAATTTGCCGTTGCGAGGCGGATATAATAAACTACGTTTGTATTTTTTTAACATTAAGGGTCTCATGAAGTTAAAAGTAAAAAACTACTTAAGTTTATTGTCTCGGCGAATACCTTTCCTCCTACGGTTGGGAACTTCATTTTCTGGGGTTAGGAGTTATATTCCGATTTTTTGTCTTGCACTGAGCGTGTCTTGTCTTTCGTGTGTTTCTTGGGGGAAGGGAGTTTCGAAAGCAATGTATGTAGAAATGGAGGATCTGCATGTTCCCGAACACGTGAGTTATTCGGGTTCTCCTTTTGGCAATTTGGTTGAAAAAACATTCTCTGATGAGAGGAATATTGGTTTTCAAGAGCCACGGGAGAATCGTGCCCGTCACACACCGCATTATGTCTATGTCCTGGATATCGGGGATGATGCTTTATTGGCGCGGATTCATCTGATTCGATCAGCGCAAAAGGCCATTTATCTTCAGACGTTTATCTGGACCGATGATGAATCCGGCCGGTATGTCGCTTATGAATTGGTTCAGGCGGCCAAGCGGGGGGTTAAAGTGAAAATTATTATCGATCTCTGGAAATCGGCCGGTCCTCCCGCGTTAATGGCGTATCTGGCCTCAGCGCATCTGAATATCGAGGTCAAGCTGTATAATCCCAGCGCGTTACTGATCAAGCCATCGGTTTTGCGGATGATCCCGGAACTGGCGTTGAGATTCAAACAAGTCAATCAACGGATGCATAACAAAGTTTTTATTGTGGATGACCGGATGGGCATCATCGGCGGGCGGAATTATGAAAATGATTATTACGACCGCGGAGAAAAAAGGAATTTCAAGGACCGCGATGTCCTTGTGGTCGGGCCGGTTGTCAGGGATATGACGGACTCGTTTAGTCAGTATTGGGCCTTCAAGTTGTCTGTCCCGGGCCGCGATTTAATAGATGTGGGCCGGTTGATCGAGACGCGCAACGGTTTTGAACAGTTTGATTCTAAAGAAGGTCTTCAGCTCCATGGACTGTTCGATGACATGGACCATCTGGCAGACGACCGGGAATATATCCAGAAAAAATTTGTGGACAAGGCCTTTCGCGTGGGCCGTGTCAAGTTTGTGGCGGATAGGCCCGGAAAGAATGACAGCGCTGGATTAACCGGGGGCGGGATCGCCACGGACGAGTTATTTAGAATGCTTTCTCACGCTCAGAAAGATATTGTGATGCAAACTCCTTATCTGGTGCTCGACCGTACGCTGCTCAGGGGAATCAAGAAGCTGCGGGGCCGTCGTCAGGGCCTTGATATTCTGATTTCAAGCAACAGTTTGGCGTCCACCGATCATGTCCACGCGTATGCCTTCGCGTATAAACAGAAAAAGTTGTTTGTCAAATATTTGCGGTTCCGCATCTTTGAATTTAAACCCGTCCCCCGGGATATTGTTGCCATGATGCCGCGCTATGGATTGATCAAAACGGTTGAACCGGCTGACACGAAAAATAATGGGCAAGGCGGATCCCTGTCCGTTTTTTCCGACGGCAACCGCATGGAGAGTCAGGAAAGGCATTTGTGTCTTCACGCGAAATCTTTTGTCGTCGATGATAAGATGGTTTGGATCGGCTCCTTCAACCTGGATCCACGATCCGCGCACCTGAATACGGAGGTCGGCCTGATCATTGACGATGAAGCCGTGGCCCGGGCCGTTAAGGAGAATATCCTCAGAGATATGGCTCCCCAAAATAGCTGGACCATCGGCAAGTACAAAAATGTTCCGGTGATTTCTCTGTTTAGCGGTCTGTTGGCCAACGCTTTAAGATTGGTTCCGATTATCGATATCTGGCCGTTTCGTTACACGACCTGTTTTGAATTAAAGGAGGGAAAGGACGTCGTCCCGTATTATCATAAGAATTTTTATGATAACTATGAGACCGTCGGGTCGTTTCCCGACGTCCGGTTTAATTTAAGAGATATTGAGACCATGCTGCTCAAGGCCTTTTTAGGGATCGCGGAACCGATTATTTAGGCATGGGCGCAAATTTTGTTCCGCGATTCCCCTGAGGTGAATCAAAGAAATCATTATGTCCAGACTGTTTAAAATAGCTAGGCGCGTGGTCATCATTACCCCGCTGTTGGTTTTGGGCGGCGGGTATTGGCTGTTGAATTCCGAATGGTTCTTTGAAAAGGCGGTGCCCGCGGCCGTGAGGATTCTGGCTAAGGGAGTCGAGGTTCAGGATTTGCGGATCGGTTCCCAGAAGTTTGATTGGTCAGGAAACTTTTCCGCGGAAAATATCACGGGCCAATGCCTCTTGGCCAATAAGGATCAAGTCGATATAGATTTAAAACGTCTAAAGATTTCCCATATTCTCAACAGTGTCTTACGTAAAGAATCCGTTTTATTTGATCTCAAAGATTTGAATTTGTCATCCGCCTTCTTTAAGGTTCATGAGGCCTCGGTGGTCGCCGATGTTCCCGCGACCCGTGAGGGGATTGAAGAAATCAACGGAGACTTGCGTGTCTCAACGGTGAATGTCCTCGGATATGAATTCTCGGACGTCACATCACCCATTTCCGGGGGTCAAAACAAAGTGCGATGGAATGACGGACAAGCGGAATTTTATGGAGGGAAAGTGGGCTGGCAGATTCTGCTGGATTATGATCAAGGGGTTGCTTATAGTATGGATGTCAAAATTGGGAACGTGGATTTACATCAGTTGAAACACGCTAACGCGGCGTTTTTTTCAGAAATTCAAGGCCATGTTTTTGGTTCTGTTCAATTGCGCGGTCAGGGACAGGACATCGAAGCCTTGAAAATTTTTCTTTACATACCTGGAGGCGGAGAAGTCCCGGCGGATATGTTGGCAGCGTTGTTCGATTTCATTTCGCAAACCGGCGCGGGCCAGACGTTAGGCCCCCTTCAAAAAGAATTGAAACTGCTTGCGGGCAAAGGTGTCAGCGTGCATTTGGAAAAATTCAGAGTTTCCCTGGAGAGTCAATCGGACAAGAAACTCTCAGCGGGGCTGGATTTATCAAGCCTCAAATTGAATCTGGATACACATGTGTCCTTTGATATCAACGTGGAAGGAGGGTGGAAGAACACGAGTCGGGTATTACAAACTATTTTTCAATGACGGGAGGAGACCATGCGCGGTTTAAAGGTTAGAATACGTATTCTTTTGTTGATCATTCCATTCAGTTTTATCTTCAGCGGATGCACGGTCAAGGCTGTCGGCGATCCTAATCGTCCGATCACGATCAACGCGCATATTACGCTGGATATTAAAGGATTAACGGATACCGCCACCGACATAGAGGATTTTGTCCGTGGAGAAACCCCAAAGACAAACTCAAACTCAAATTGATGAGGGCCCAAGGGAGGTTTTTATGTTAAGAAAAATTTGTTATTTCATTTTCGTGTTTTGTTTATTAGCCGCGCTCAAGACGACTTTTGTATCAGCGCAAGCCAAGTACAGTATTAAAGAAATGACGCCGGCCGTGACGCAAGCCTTAGAAAATCGCAAGGCCCGTTATGAGGAATTAAAAGGACTCAAGGCCAAAGGCACGGTGGGTGAAAACAATCAAGGTTATGTGGAAGTCCTTGTGTCGGATGAAGCGGCGAATGTCCTTGCCGATGCTGAGAATCTAGATCGAAAGACTATCTACGTGACGATTGCCGAACAAAATGATCTCACGAACGCTTTGGGGACCATTGAATCCGTATTCGCCCAGGTACAGCGTGACAAGGCGGAAGCAGGGGAAAAGATCCAGGATGAGTCGGGGACGTGGGGGACGAAGTAAGGATGAGGCCTTGCCCTTTGTGTGAGTCCCGGGCGACAGGCATTTTTTTGGATAAATTAGACGACGTGGGGTCGGCTCAGCGCAGAAGGGTGTATGGGAAGTGTTCCAACTGCCGGTTGATTTTCGTGTTCCCGGAGTGTCACGTGTCGTTTTCTGAAGAAAAATCCCGTTATGATAAGCATCAAAATAATCTCGCGCAAGAGGGATATGTCAAATTTTTGGAGGGTTTACTCGATCCGCTTCTTTTGAAACTGAGGCCCGGCGCGCGGGGTTTGGATTTTGGATGCGGCCCGGTTCCAGCCATTGAAATGATTTTAAAACCAAGAGGATTCACGGTCGCTAGTTATGATCCTTACTATTTCCCTCGGGAGGATTTTCTTCATGGCCCGTTTGATTTTGTCATAGGCAGTGAGGTCGTTGAACATTTCCGTTTTCCCCGCAAAGCCTTCCTTGACTTAAACGGCCTTTTGGCCACGCAGGAGAGTTATCTTGCCGTAATGACGAGTGTCTTAGACAGGGAGGCTGGTTTTGAGGGCTGGTGGTACCGCCGCGATCTCACCCATGTGTGTTTTTACCAGAAAGAGACGTTTGACTGGATTGCTCAATGGTTTGGCTGGTCCGTGGAGTATCCGCGGGAGAATGTGATTATTTATTCCAAGGGGAATAAGTACTGTGTTACCTAAATTATTTATAGAAGAACACAGTACAATACGTCGTGCATCTGTAAATAAATATGTTCAAAATTTAGGTAACGAAGTAGTAGCGGTTACCTATTTAGAATTACCTATTTAGAATAGAATAATTTTCTTTATTTTTATTATTTCATGTTATAATTCAGCCTTCAAAGTTGGATCGATTTTCTTCAATAACGAGTGCTTCCGGAGAGGTGTCTGAGTGGTTGAAAGAGCCCGCTTGGAAAGCGTGTGATCGTCGTAAGATGGTCCGAGAGTTCGAATCTCTCCCTCTCCGCCAAAATTTGCTTGTCTTATTCTATGGCAAATTTTGGTGACAATTGAAAATGGAAAATAGATTTTTATTTGGTCAAATTTCGAGAAAAACTAAAGGATTTCCTCGACATGGATTTTGAACAGGCCTGGAGAAAGGCCTTGCAATATACCGAAATCGTACGCACCCGTGTGCAGCCTCTGGTGACGATGGGGGAGACGCGCGTTCCGTATATTTTGCTGTGCGAATCCGCTGTTAACGAAGGGGATACCGTTGTCCGAAAAGGTAATATCCTGGTTGAAAAACCTTCTCTCATTGTTCCGCCGAATAATCCGCAGTTTATCGGTTTTGATATGGACGTCGAAACCGGGGTCGATCAAAACTCTTTTATCAATTTCTTGCTTGTCCGGGGAGTCACCATTCCTTCCCTGCGTTACGATAATAAAACTAATTCCCTGGATATTTTTGAAAAGAAGCTTTCCGAGGCCATCAAATATTATCGCGATCTTTTGCAGCGCGAAGAAAATGTTCAGACCGGTTTGATCGTCGGCCCGCAAGACTGCTGGCAATTTTCTCTCCTAATCTTTATTTGTATGCAGATTGCCCGCAACGCGGAATATGATATAAAAAAGTTGTTGGAAGAATACCATAAGAAAAAAAAGTGGGAGTAGTCCCGTGTCGTGTTCCCACATCCTCTTTTAAGTTTTATCGGTGCAGCAACCGGCTCAGGGAGAATATGCGTAGACTCAGGTTGATTTTCGTGGCTGTTTGTCTTGGCCTCAACATGTCCGTCCTTTGTCCCGCTTTTGAAGGAAAGTCCTCCAAGCAAATCCTTAATAATGGGCTGACGGTGTTGGTTACAGAGATGCCGGTTACCCCTGTGGTGTCTGTGTACGCGCTTGTCAAGACCGGATCCGCCACCGAGGGGGAATTCCTGGGGACCGGGATATCCCATTTTTTCGAACATATGCTTTTTAAAGGGACAAAAACCCGCGCCGTGGGGCAGATCGCTACGCAAATTCAAGCGGTGGGAGGTTCCATTAACGCCTCAACGGGAAAAGATTACACGATCTACACGATCACGGTCCCCTATGATGCCTTTGATCTGGCTCTTGATATTCTCGCCGATATGCTCATGAACTCCTCCATGGATCCCCAGGAAGTGGAAAAAGAGCGGCAGGTGATTTTCGGTGAGATGCGTATGAATAACGACCAGCCGGACAGATATTTGGGGGAATTAGCGTATCTCCACGCATATATCCGCCATCCTTACCGCCATCCGGTCATCGGTTATGAAACGCTCCTGGCCGGCGTCACCAGAGAAGATCTCGTCGATTACTATCAAACGCATTACACGCCTAACAATACGATCCTATCCATCGCGGGAAACATCTCCACCCGGGACATCCTCCCTAAAATCAAGGAAACATTTAAAGAATTTAAGCGGGGCAAAGAGATCCTCAGGAATCTGCCGGATGAGCCTGAACAGATCAGTGCCCGTCGGTATGAAGAGACCTATCCAACGGATCTCACCCGTATGTCCCTGATGTTCCGTGGTGTGCGTTTGCTGGACAATGATCTCACCGCCCTGGATGTCCTGGCCATGATCTTGGGCCAGGGGGAGAGTTCCCGGTTGTATGGGGATGTTTATAAAAAGAAAAATCTCGTGCACGCGATCAGTGCTTCCAATTACACGCCGATGGATAGAGGATTATTTGAGATCGAGAGCCTTTTGGAGGAGAAGAATGTGGACGCGACGATCGACGCCTGCTGGAAGCAGATGGACGTGATTAAAAAAGACGGTGTGAAGAAACAAGAATTGGAGAAGGCGAAAAGACAGGTTCTGCGCGATTTTATTTTCTCCCGGCAAACAACCTCGCATGTGGCGCATTCCCAGGCTTTGGATGAGGCCTACGCGGGGGATTATCAGTTTTCGCGGAAATATGTCGAAGCGATTCGCCAGGTGACGGGCGCGGATGTCCAGCGCGCGGCCCAAAGATATTTGACCCAGAAGAATTCGACCCTGGTGATTTTAAGACCTCAAAAAGAAACCGGCCCGGAAGTTTCTCAGGACGAGCAGGCGATGCCGGGGGAAATTGTCAAACACACCTTGGCGAATGGGCTGACGGTTTTATTGAGGGAGGATCATACCTTTCCCATTGTGGCCATCCACTTTGTCATGAATGGCGGACTGCGCGTGGAGACAGACGAACTCAATGGAATTTCCAAAATGACAGCCGCGATGTGGACTAAGGGGACAAAATCATTGTCCGCGGTTCAAATCGCCCAAAAGACCGAATCGTTAGGGATCAGTCTCGGCGGATTTTCCGGGAAAAACAGCCTGGGTCTCAGCGCGAGTTTTTTAGGGGAGGATCTGGACGCGGGCTTGAGTCTTCTGGCGGATGCGGTCAATCATCCAACGTTCCCCGAAGAAGAACTCTTGAACGTCAAGGAGGACACGCGCTCCGTGATTCGCCGGCGGGAGGACAACATCTCGCGGTTTACGGGACAAGCGGTCAAGCAACTTCTTTTTCTCAAACACCCTTACCGTCTGGAAGAAGAAGGAAGCCTGGCATCGGTGGATCGGATCACGCGCGGGGATATTCTGAAATTTTATCAAAAATACGCGGTGGCCAATAATATAGTGCTTTCGGTGTTTGGCGATATCCAGCCGGAGGATGTCTTGCGTCGGGTAAAAAAAGATTTTGGTTCTCTTGCGTCCAATTCGGTTTCTTTAACGGATTCCAACGAAGAACCGCTGACGGAACCCAGAGAGACACAGCTTATGATGGAGAAGGAACAAGCCATGGTGATGATGGGATTTCAGGGGGTAATGATTAAAGATGAAGACCGCTACGGCCTGGACATCTTGGCTTCCATCCTTGGGTCGTCCTTTAGCGGCCGGTTATTTAACTCCATTCGTGAAGAACTGGGACAGGCCTACACGTTAGGCGGTTATTCTGTCCCCGGGATGGGCGCGGGGTATCTGGTGTTGTATGTTTTGACTTCCGACGATAAACTTTCCGACGTCAGGACGCTCCTGGAAAAAGAAATCACGCGGTTACAGACGGACTTGGTCCCGGATCAGGAATTGGCGGATATGAAGACGTATCTTAAAGGGGATTTCAAGACCGAGCATGAAACCAACGCGGCCTTAAGTTTCACCAGCAGTCTGGATGAACTCTACGGGCTCGGGTTTAATGATCACAAAAATTACGATGAATATATTGATAAGGTGACGAAGGAAGATATCCAGCACCTGGCGCGGATGTATCTTGATCTTAAAAAGGCTGTTGTTGTTTTGACGCGACCGCGCAAGGCGTCCGAAAAGACCGGCCCATCGAGTCTCGAAGAAACGGGGACGGCGGTTAAATAATTATTTATTTCCGTTCTGGGGACACGTACCGAGCTCGCGAATAATCGGAGTCCAATATTATATTAGCGCCAGTACTGAGTTCACCTGTAAATAATTTAGGTAACACAGTGCCAGGGGATGTTCTTCAGTAACAACAAAGCAACACCAAAACAAAGGAGAGTGGACAAATGAACAGAAAAAATTTTCTTATAATCGTGATGCTGATGATAGGTGCGGCTTTCATGGCGCGCATTTCTTTCGCTGCGGATCCATTGGAAGTCGCCCCGGATATGTATAAGCTGATTTATGAAAATGACAGGGTCAGGGTCATGCAGGTGACTTTTCAAGTCGGGGGGAAGATCGCAGAACATTCACATCCCGATCATTTTCTGCACGTCCTTGAAGGGGGGAATCTGCAGATCACTAAAGCGGACGGTACCGTTACCGATGCCGAACTAAAGGTAGGAGATGTTATCTGGATCAATGCCGAAACCCATTGGGCGGTCAATACCGGGACAACGCCGGTCCGGCTTCTGGTCACTGAGCTTAAGGAGCCCAAACCCGCCGCGGCAACCGTGGAAGCGGTCGGCAACGAATAATAAAAAATGGAGAAACGAAAACTGCCTAATATCGGGTATACACAATAATATTAATAAAAGGGAACAGAGCCCTAATGCCAAATAGGGCTCCGTCCCCAATAATTCACGGCAACTGAGAGATGACGGGAAGAAGAGACTTGACTCTTAACTGACTATTATTCGTTCAAAAAGGAATTCGGTCATGGATGAGATGAATTCAAAAATGATGGAATTAGAGTTCAGACTGGTTGAGCTGATGCTCGGCAAAATGATCCTGCTCCAGCCGCAAAAGGAACGGGAAGACCTGGTGGCCTACACGCTTTCCAAGGTCCTCAGTAACGGTGAATTTTCCTCCTTAAAGCCGTATCTGGATGACGCCGAGGGCCGGATCAAATTCATTAAAGAATTTCTTTCATACGGTCTTCTGACGGATTTGTTGTGCGACCTGAACGTCGAAGATGTTATTATCAATAATTTGAAACCCATTTATATTCATCATAGCCAGAAGGGATTCATTTCCACAGGCAAGAAATTTACAAGCTCACCGGAATTGGAATTGTTTATCAAAAAACTTCTCCTTTTTTCCGGCAGGACAAAGACCTCGAGGCTGACGAATTTGGAATTGCCCAATCTGGAAGGCCGCGTGAATATCGCCTATTCGACCTTCGGCCCCCAGATCACGATCACCAAAGCTAAAGTCTCTCCTCTGAGCATTCTGGATCTCGTTCGCGAAGGCAGTTTGACGTATGAAGTCGCGGGCCAGCTTTGGTTGTACATGGAAGGGGTGTCGATACGGCCGGCCAATATCATTATTGCCGGCGGGCCGGGGGTCGGGAAGACGACCCTCTTAAACGCCCTCTTTGGGTTTATCCCGGAGTCGGACCGGATCGTGGTCATTGAGGACACGCTGGAATTAAATACCTTTTTGGAAGAGAGTTGTTCAAGGCTGGAAAGTGACGCGGAGTTAAGTCTGGCTGAGCTCGTCAAAAACAGCCTGCGGATGCGGCCGGAGCGGATTATCGTCGGCGAAGTCAGAGGCGAGGAAGCCCGGGATATGATCACGGCCTGCAATATCGGCAAGTTTTGTATGGGGACGATCCATGCGCTGACCTCGCGCGAGGCGATTATCCGTCTGCAGAACGAACCGATGAACATTCCGGAAGTGCTGGTGAATCTGATCGATGTCTTTATTGTGCTTAAGCGTTACCACGTCAAGGATAAGATTTTCAGGGTCGTTGATGAGGTCAGTGAGACCAGCGGGATGGAGCAGATTAAAATTTTGTTGTCTCAAGTTTATAAATACAATTACGACAGCCGCCGGTGCGTGCAGATCAGTCCGAGCACGGTTTATCGGGACCGTTTAGCCCAGCAATCCGGCCTAACGTCGAGGGAAATTATGCAGGAACACCTGTTGCGGACGTTTTTGCTGGAACAGATGGACAAGAAAAACATGACAACCATGAAAGAGGTGGCGACCTTCTGCCGGGCGTACAATCGCGATCCGAACGCGGCGACGGCCAGTCTGGGGTTTGACCGGGAAAAACTGTTGGGAAAATTAAATAAGGGATGAAAAAATGCTAAAGGAAAAATTCAGGATTTTTCAAATCGTTTTTTTCAGTATGATGATTTTTTCTTCCATAGCTCACGCGGACAAGGTTTATTTCAAAAACGGGAATCAATTGGAAGGCCAAGTGGAGAAGACATCCAAAGGGATTTGGGTGGAGGGGCTCCTGTTTCGCGAAGATGAAATAGAGCGGATCGAGAAAACTCAGGTAAAAGATGAGAAGAAATCGTGGTATGAAAATATTTTTTCCGGGTTTGGTTCAAAAAAACAGAATAAGCCGGCTTTACCGTCCGCGGGGTCGGCCCGTGTTAATCCCCCTACTTCTTTATCAAGCAGCCCGCCGGAGCGCGCGTCTTCAACGCAGACTCAGACGGAAAATGAACGCGCCCCCGTCAATCCTTTTCAACAAATACTGGCTCCCGAGAATAAAGAACCTAAACAGGACTTGCTCGGCGGCAGTCTTAAGCTCTATCAACAGAACATGGGCAATTATGCCGGCATGATGGAACATGCCCAACGTTTGCAGCAGCAGGCTAACGACCGCCAGAGACTTATGCAGGAGGAGATTCGCCGGATGGAAGAGGGGGAGGGCGGAGAGTATGATCCATCGCTCTATCAGGAAGAGGAGAATCAACGGCGCGGTTCCAGGACATCGTATGACCGTGGGAGCGGCGGTTCTTCTTATCCTGAAGTGGAGTATAAAGAAAAACCCACGAAAAGCACTTTTTCAAAAGGGATCAAGTTTGGGACCGATGGTGAAGCTACGTGGGAATAACGGGGAAGGCGCAAGAGGGAATAGAGATAGGACTTTCGCGTTTGGCGATCTGCTTCGTTGCAACCTTCTGTGCTTGCTCAGCGTACACAACAGTACGCCTCGCTTCGCTCCTCGGTTGCGCCTCGCATTTCATCCAAACGCGAAAGTCCTAAGAGAATGATTATGAGGCGAGTTAGAGAAATGACTAGTCAAGACATGAAGCGCTCGTCCAGAAGACGGGGCGGGAATCTCAGGGGAGCGTTCCTGATTTTTTTTGTCTTGTTGTTCAGCCCTTGGGTTTCGGCAGACACGATTGTCCTTAAATCAGGGAACGTGATAGAAGGGACCATTGTGCAGGAAACACCGATCTTTGTCCGTGTCAGGACACAGGACAGTATTGAGACCCAGGAGTTTCTCCAAGAGTTAATCCAGACCATGACGAAAAGCGATCCGTCAACACCTGAACCCGGTGCGATTGAAAATAAAAGGAATGTTGCTGAGACCGTCGCGGAAGGCCGGGAACCTCGTGTCGAGAGTCCTGGAGTCGTTATTAAACCGGTGGTGAAATCCCTAGGCGTTATGGAACAATCCCCTGTGACGATGACCGGCAGTTATTCACCTGCGGCAGAATCGTCAAGCCCCGCCTTGGAGACGCCATCGGGACCGTCCCGGGAATTGAAGGGGGCGGATGCCCGCAAGGACATCACGTTAAATAACGCGTCCTTGCAAGAAATGGCTGAATCCAATTTCGGTAAAGGCTTGCCTGTTCCAGACGAGTCGTCTCCTTCGGATGTTCCCTCAACGTCTAAGGCATTTCCTGTTACCCTCAGAGACAGTATCATCGCGGGAGCTGTCTTTATTTTTCTTGGGATCATCACCGTATTCATGAAAAGGAAGGCCTCCAGGAAAATAGAGGAAAAAGCGTCTGTCCCTGAACAGAGTGCGCTCTCCCAGGATAAGCCCGATGCGGGGGGGGCGCCGGTATCTGAGAATAAACCTGCGTTTCAAGGCCGGTCGACGCCTCAGGTAACGGAAGAGACGCTTAAGAGGCATTCCGTTAAACGGAAAGAAAAGTCAGTTCAGATTAATTTCTGGAAAGAAGCGCCGAGGGTATTTATTTATCCTCTGCGGGGGAACGTCTTGAGCGCGTCCATCGGCGGCACGGTCTTCTTCACGGGTATCAATATCGCCATGTACGCTCCGTTTTACGGGATCATCGCCTGTATTATGTTTGTTTGTTATACGATTGCCAGTATGGTGAAAATTATCGAAACGGCTGTCACGACGGAACGAGAGGATTTGTACGATTGGCCGGATTTCTTAGACTGGTTTGACTGGGTGGGCAAGGCCATCCTTTTTCTTCTGGCCTGGGGGATTAGTTACGCCCCGGCGATCGCGTATGTCGTTCTCTTAAAGCGCGTGGATGGTTGGCTGTTTGGTCTTATTGGTTTAGGGATCTTCATCGCGCCGATGTATACCTTGTCGATCAGTCTTGTGGGAGGATTCGGATCTTTAAATATTATTAACATTTTTAAATCCATCGCCCACACCTTTTTCCCTTATCTCGCGACGGTTATTTTTTGGGTTTTAACGCAGTATTTAAATTTTCTGGCCTATTATTCGCCGCTGACGAAAATTCCTATGTGGGGGGGAGTTGTCCGCTGGTTTATTTTTGTCTATTTCCTGTTCGTGAACATGCGTCTTTTGGGTATTTTCTACAAGGCCCACCGGCTTAAGTTAGGGTGGTACGGCGAAGCGGAATGAGTCCGTTAATGGGCCATCTCGAAGACCGCGTTCGCAAAATTTTTCTAAAGATTGGTTGGAACAAAGGGATTTTCTTTGATAGCATGAGTTCAAAAAAGATACGAATTGACCTCAGCAATTATCGGGATATCGGGGTAGATAGATTTTCCGGATAAACACAATCATCTATTAACCAGGCAACATTTAAGAAAGGAGTCAAAAAACATGTCCAAAGTTATGAAAATTTCCATCTTAGGTGTCGTGGCTTTATGTGTATACTCTCAACCGGCGATGTCACGGGAATTCGCGGACATCTACACGGAGTGCGGGATCGGAGCTATGATCGCTCCAAGAAATGAGACCGTCGCGGCTATCACGAATGTTACCTGGGATTGGGGGACAACGGCGATCAGCTCAAACATCAGTTCTCCGGACACATGCAAAGGAGGTCAGGAAAAAACGGCCGCGTTTATTCATGATTCCTATGAACATTTAGAAAAAGACTTAGCCAGCGGCCATGGGACATACCTTGATACCCTAACGGCATTAACGGGATGTGACGCGAACGGTCAGCAGGAATTCGTTGAGGCGTTACGTCTGGAATTCACTAAAGTCGTCGGGGATTCAAGTTATACGGATAAAAGCCGATTGGAAAAAGCCGAAGCTTTGTATAACTTGGTTTACAAACTTGTGGATGGTCATTCCCAGGAGAGTGGCTCCGCGAGTAACGGCTAATCTTCATATATTCGAGGAATACGTCTGAATTCCGCGGACGTATTCCTCATTATTTTCTTTTCCCATTGAATTCAATTGTATATCCCGCGATAAAACGATCCCTTGTCTTGTGCGCTCTTCTATTGCTTTCGGGCGCTCAGGCCCAAGCCGCCTCTCAAAAGGAAATTCTCCAAACAGCTAAACAACGCGGTCTCGCGCGTCATCCGACATGGCTTAAATTGCTTCACTATGAACGTGACGGCAAGCGCAGTGTGGTCTTGACGGATAATTTTTTTCTTTCTCCAAAAGGGAGAACGGATCCCGAGGCTGAGTTAACAGCTACCATCCATGCATATTTTTTCCCTTGGGATGAAAATGCCGACGCGCAGCCACGGTGTCGATTCCCCGCGCGTTATTACTGGCTTTCCCGGCAATTACCTTTACCTCATTATGACGTAAGAGAAGAAAGCTGTCAGAGCCTGGAGAAATGGGCTTTATTCGATACTGTGAAGTCCATTAGTCTCCATTTGGTCAGCGGTTATTTGGGTAATCCGGCATCAACGTTTGGACACGCGTTTCTCAAGCTCAATACGGATTCAATGGATGACCAATCCGGTTTGTTTGACATGACGTTGAATTATGGGGCGTTGGTACCGGAAAACGAATATATATTGCGCTATGTCGCGCGAGGGCTTTTCGGGGGGTATGAGGCAGGATTTTCTGACAAATATTTCTACACCCAGGATCTTGTTTATTCACGTACGGAGTTTCGGGATATTTGGGATTACAGGCTTATATTGACGGATTACGAGCGTACGTTATTGATTTTGCATATTTGGGAAATCGTCGGCAAGAAATTCACTTACTATTTCTTAGATAAGAATTGTGCTTATCGGCTTGCGGAGTTGTTGGAGTTGGTCATAGAAGAGGATTTGCTGAGCCATGGTCGCTTTTGGTATCTTCCGGTAGAATTATTCCACCGGTTGAATGACATGGATAACGCCCGGCAGAAATCTCACGGGATAAAACGGGTTCAATCCGTGCGGTTTATTCCATCGAATCAACGCATCCTCTATCATCAACTGAAAATGTTGACACCCGATGAACTCGGGATATTTAATGCTATTGTTCGGGAAGGGATTGATTCCCTGTCAACGCATCTGCCACAACTCTCCATGGACCGGCAAATGGTCGTCCTGGATAGTTTGCTTGCTTACCAACAATACAAACTTATCTCTGAGGAACCGAATCCTCCTCGTCAAAGACGAGAAGCAAAAGATAAAATTCTTTTGACTCGCTTGGGATTGCCTGCGCGCTTCATGCCGCCTTTGGAAATCCCGGAATTGCCCTCGCCGGCCGAAGGTTCACGTCCCATGGCATTGGGTGTCGGCACGGCGCTTGATGTGAATGACGGGTCCTTCTTACAGTTGAGTTGGTCGCCCTATAAACAGGAATTGGTGGGAAAAAATAGTCTGGAAGGAGATGAGCTGACTGTTCTGGATTTTACCGTGGGAATTTCTCAAGAGGGGGACAAGGTCTTTGTCGATCAGTTTGATTTAATTCGAGTCTTGAATCTCAATACTTTATCGGTCGCGCTGGTGGATGAAAATCCGTGGTCCTGGCAATTACGCGTCGGGATGGATCGTATTGAGGAAAATGGCAAGGATCGCTATGATGGGGTTATACGTTTTGGTCCTGGATACGCGCAGAAATTGAAAGAAACTGTTTTAGGTTATGGGATGGTTGATTTGGCGGGACACGCGCAATCTCCTTTTGTTCGACTGCGTCCTCATCTGGGTTTAAAATTCGACTGGGGAGCCACGCAGGCCTGGATATATTCCGGAGCGGAGTCCGTTGATTACAAGGGCGCCTTTCGTTATGTGGGGGGAGGGAAAATTCAATTTCCGTTAACTGATCGCGCTGCTGTTCACGTTGAATTCTCCAACGAAAAAGCCACGCGGGCATCCCTCGGATTGATCTGGTTTTGGTAAAGGGGGAGGAGCAAGAAATAACAGGAACATATCACGTATATCTCCCTTTACAGAAATGTAAATTTTTGGTAGGATGAGCTCTTTCATTTGAAAGTTAGACGGAAGATAGAGATGAAAATGCGCCCGTGGCTCAATTGGATAGAGCATCTGTCTACGGAACAGAAGGTTCGTGGTTCGATCCCACGCGGGCGCGTTCTTTTTTCTCAAGAAGCTCAATAATTTTATTGTATGGTTCGAAAAACACCATTCTCTTCTATAAAAAGTTCGATTTCAACCTCTGTGAGGAAGAACCTGTCTATTCACTCATCCATTGGCGCGAAAATTTCTTCAGAGAAGATGTCGGCGCCCCGAACATCCCCGTCTCTTTTATTGAATTTTGATCCTGAATTCGATTTAGTGGCTCGTCTTTTGGACCAGGTTCCGGATGAATTGATGATTGTCCGGCCGGATGAGAGGATTGTTTTTGTCAATGAGGCGGCGGCCAAGGCCCTGGGCCACACGCCCCAAGACATCCTGAATAAACCGCTTAAGAATTTCCTTAAGATCAAAATGAATGTCGACGAGTGGAAGAAAATCAATTTTGAAGAACTCCGGAAAAAGAAAAGACCTGCCGCCTTCATGATGGAGCGGTCAGGCCCCGGGGGGGAGAAACGTTCCATTGAGGTGACCGCGAAATACATTCAGCATCGTCAGGAAGAATATGTGTTGTTCGTCGCGCGGGATCTTACGGAAATGGTATCTCTTCAGAATGAGCTCAGAGAATGCGTGGATTGCCACCGGCTGCTCAACGATCAGGCGGCCGCGGGGATCTTTACGCTCGATCTTCAAGGGGCCATTCTCTACGCTAATAAAACAGCCAAACATTTGGCTGGGTTGACTCATTTTGATTCAAAGAAATATCACTTTGAGAATATCGTTGGGCCGGACTGCCGGGAAAAGGCCCTGGAGCTTTTTCATAAAGTCAAAGGCGGGGCCCCTATTGTCGGCGAGGAGTTAAGCCTTGTGACTCCTAAGGAAACGGTGATCCCCGTTGAATTAACCGCGTCCCCGATCGTCCGGGCCGGAGAGGTCACCCAGATTCACATGATTGTCCTGGATATCAGCCGCCGGAAACAGTACGAGGAGCTTGTCCGCGAATCTGAAAAGGTGAAAGCGGCTCAAAATATTATTGCCGGAACCACGCAGGAATTGTACCACCCGATCAAGGGTTTATTGGATCATTCCCAGGGGCTGCTCGACCAGTACAAAGATAAAGATTTTGAATACATCGGTTTTAAAGAATTTAAGCATCTGATGAAGAGCATTGAAAACATGAAGGATCGGCTCAGCTATTGTTTTCATACGATCAACAGGCTGATGACCTTGAATAAATCCAAAGTCGGCCCGCAAGAAAATTGTTGCGACGTGAATCGTATTATTCGGGATAGCATGAAAATGTTGGATCATCTCCTCCAGGTTTCTGAAGTCAGATTGAGTTTAAAACTTGCCTCTCATTTACCCGAGGCGGCCATTGATTCTCTTGAGTTGAGTCAGGTGATCATGAATATCCTGATGAACGCCGTTCAAGCGATTCCCGGCAAAGGAAATGTTTACATTAAGACATCTCACCAAAGAGCGGAAGACATCATTCAGATCGACTGCAAGGATGAAGGGGTGGGTATGTCCAAAGAAACCCTCCCCCGCGTCTTCGAACCGTTTTTTACGACCAAGATGCGCGGGCTGGAGAAGAGTTCGGGCCTGGGGCTTTCCATCGTGTATTCCATTATTAAGGCCTACGGCGGCGAGATTTTCATCAAGAGCAGTCTCAAGAAGGGGACTCACGTCAAAATTCTCCTGCCTATTTTCAGAAGTGCTCAAAAGAAATAAAGCCGATCTGCGCTGTTTTACCTGAAGTCGTATTCTCCAAATGAATTCAAGGATGCCCCAATGACGAACGAGATGATGGATCGGCTGTTCATGCAGGAGGCTTTAAAACTGGCTAAGACAGCGGCTGAAAAAGATGAAGTCCCCGTCGGCGCCGTGATCGCCTTTCAGAATAAGGTGATTGCCAAGGCGCACAATCAAGTCGAAACCCTCCATGATCCCACCGCTCACGCCGAAATGATCGCCATCACGCAGGCGGCCAATACCCTGGGCTGTAAGTGGCTGAAGGATTGTACCCTCTATGTCACCATTGAACCCTGCAGTATGTGCGCCGGAGCGCTGGTTCTGGCCAGAATCGATCGTTTATGTTTTGGCGCGGATGATCCCAAAACAGGGGCGTGTGGTTCTATTGTCAATATCGCGGCGCATCATCAGTTGAATCACAAGATTGCTGTCCAAAGCGGTCTCCTGGCCGATGAGAGCGCTCATCTGTTGAGTGATTTCTTCAGAAAGAAAAGACATAAGGCGCAAAACAACACCGCGCATCGCCGCATTGAAAAGCGGTTCAACCGTCATGAAGATTATTTACAATAAAGTTTTTCTCGCCCACGAGACCGGGGCTCATCCGGAAAATAAAAATCGTTTGACATCCTTAGGCAGGCTTGATGAGACTGAGATCGAGAGCGGGGAGAGGTATCTGGGCCTCATTCATGAGGCGGCTTACATCGATGAGGTCAAGGCCTTTTGTCAGGGCGGCGGGGGGCCTCTGGACGCGGATACGATTGTTTCCAAAAGGAGTTATGAGGCCGCTGTGTACGCGGTAGGGGCCGCCGTTATGGCGTCGCGGACCAACGATTTTGCCCTTGTGCGGCCTCCGGGGCATCACGCTTATCCCTCGCATGCCGGCGGATTTTGTGTTTTTAATAATGTGGCTGTCGCGGTGCGGCAACTTGTGGAAGAGGGCAAGAGCGTCTTGATCGTTGATTTTGACGGCCATTTAGGCGACGGCACAGAGAAGATTTTTTATGCGTCGCAAGATGTCCTTTACTGGTCTCTGCACCAGTACCCGGCCTACCCGGGAGGGGGGACGGTGGATCAAATCGGAGAAGGGAAGGGCCGGGGGTACACGATCAATGTGCCTTTGCCTCCGGGAAGCGGGGATGACATTTATTGGAAGGCGGTTGAATGTCTGATGCCCATCGCCCGCCAATTCCAGCCCGATGTCGTGGCGGTCTCGGCCGGATTTGACGCCCACCAAAGTGATCCGCTCCTGGAATTACGTCTCAGCCTTCAGACCTACCACAAACTCGGACAGACGCTCGCCGGAAATTTCTCCAATGTCTTTGCCGTGCTGGAAGGCGGATACAACACCGAATTCTTTCCGAAATGCCTCTACAACTTTATCGACGGGATGAATGGACAGCCGATGCGGTTTTGGGAGGCCCCCACCGATTCCGGAATCGAGGTTGCGGAGGTGTTTGAGGCGAACTTGAATGCCTTGAAGAAGAATTTGTCCAAATTCTGGAAATTCTAGATCTGTGAAATCCGTCCCATTTTCCCAATCCGCCCGGCGCGCCCCGCGCCCCAATTTCCTGCTTTACAGTCCTGGGAAAGTTTGGTATAAAGGAGGCCTGCTTTAATCCGTCACTCGATGAGATCGAGTGTCCAGGCGTCATTACAAATCCTAAAATTATTGGAGAGGTGGCAGAGTGGCTGAATGCAACTGCCTGCTAAGCAGTTGACCTGGGTAACTGGGTCCTCGGGTTCGAATCCCGACCTCTCCGTTTTTTCTTGAGGATTTACCCGAACCCGTGTCCGCAAAATTTTCAATGAACCGTCAAAACAATAAAAGGGAGAAGGAAATGTCTAACATTAAAAAAGAATTAGGTGAGATGTTAAATCACGCCCTGGAACTGGAGCACGCCGCCAGGATTCAATACCTGGCCCACGCCGAGGCCGTTAGTGGTTTGGGTGCCGAGCCGGTTATTGAGAGGCTTAAGGAAATTGCCGCGGATGAACAAAAACACGAAGAAATATTCCGCGCGCTCATCGCCGGGTATCTTGGCGCAGAGCCTTCGATGAATCTGGCCGAAACACACAAGGCCAAGGAAACCAAGCAAATCCTCGAGGTTAATCTGAAGGGTGAAAAGGACGCCATTGATTATTACAAGCAGATTTACCGCAAGGTCGTCGATAACAAGAAGGATTTACCTTACGAGTTTGAAACCCTGGAGCATCAGATCCGCCATGTGATTATTGACGAACAGGAACATGCCGTTGAGCTTTCCCTCTTGTTAGGTGTTTAAGAAGTAGTATTAAAATCGCTTTCAGCCTTAGAGGTTATTCTTATGATCCAAGATTACAATTTAAAGATCGCCGGTGAATTGGGGGTGGCCTCCGGTCAAGTGGGAGCGGTCCGGCGTCTTTTGGAAGAAAACGCCACGGTGCCTTTTATCGCCCGTTACCGCAAGGAGATGACCGGCAACCTCGATGAGGTCGCGATCGCCGCCATTCGCGACCGGTATGATCAGCTCCTGGAGCTCGATAAACGCCGGGAAACGATCTTGCAATCGATCCAAGAGCAGGGGAAACTGACCGACGCGTTGAAGGCCAAGATCCTGGCCGCCGTCTCTTTGACCGTGTTGGAAGATATTTATTTGCCCTACCGACCCAAGCGCCGCACGCGGGCGACCGTGGCCAAAGAAAAAGGTCTCGAGCCCCTGGCCCAAAAAATCTTTGCCCAGGAGGGTGTTGATCCGGAAGCCGAGGCGGTTCCTTACGTGAGCGTCGAGAACAAAGTCGAATCTACGGATGAAGCCCTGGCCGGTGCCCGGGATATTATCGCCGAATGGATCAATGAAGACGTCGAGGCCCGCCGGCTCTTGCGCGTCCTGTTTCATGAGAAGGGCCTGGTGACGGCAAAGGTCGTGCGCGGGAAAGAAGAAGAGGGCGTCAAATTTAAAGATTATTATCAATGGCAAGAGTCTTTGCGGACGGTCCCTTCGCACCGCTATCTGGCGGTCCTGCGTGGAGAGAAGGAAACCTTTTTAATGGCGCGGATCCTGGCGCCGGAAGAAGAGGCTCTTCAGACCCTGGAGAGACTCTTTGTGAAAGGGCGCGGGGCGGATTCCCAACAGGTTCAGACCGCGGCGCACGACAGTTTTAAACGGCTTTTATCTCTGTCGCTCGAGACAGAGACGCGCTTTGAGTTGAAGAAGCGTGCTGACCAGGAGGCCATTGAAGTCTTTAAAAATAACCTGCGTCAATTGCTGATGGCGCCTCCGTTAGGTCAAAAGAACGTCTTGGCCGTCGATCCGGGTTACCGCACCGGATGCAAACTTGTTTGCCTTAATCCCCAGGGGAAATTTCTCCACAATGATACGATTTATCTGAGTGATTCCGATGAAAAAAAAGAAAGAGCCGCCCGGACGGTAAAGGATTTATGTCAGAAGTACAACACCGAAATCATCGCTATCGGCAACGGAACGGCTAGCCGGGAGACGGAGACTTTTATCCGCGGGTTGGACTTGCCCGGGAAAATCCCTGTCCTGGTCGTCAGTGAAAGTGGCGCTTCCATTTATTCGGCCTCGGAGGCGGCCCGCGAGGAGTTCCCGGATCATGACATCACGGTGCGCGGGGCTGTCTCGATCGGCCGGCGGCTCATGGATCCCTTGGCGGAACTGGTAAAGATTGATCCCAAAAATATCGGCGTTGGGCAGTATCAGCATGATGTGGACCAGAAATTATTAAACAACTCCCTGGACGATGTGGTGGTCAGTTGCGTGAACCAGGTGGGCGTCGAGGTTAATACCGCGAGTCAACAGTTGTTAACCTACGTTTCCGGGTTAGGACCGGCGCGGGCGCGGGCGATCATCGAGGCCCGCAATGCCCACGGCCCTTTTGCCTCGCGGGAGGCCCTGAAAAAGGTCGCCGGGTTAGGCCCCAAAGCCTTTGAACAGGCCGCGGGTTTTCTAAGGATTTTTAACGGCGAGAACCCTTTGGATGCCAGCGCGGTTCATCCGGAGTCTTACCTCCTGGTCGATGCCATGGCCAAGGATTTGGACTGTTCGCTGAAAGATCTCCTGGGGAATGAACGGCTGCGTCAAAAGATACCCGTGAAGAAATATGTCACCGACACCGTCGGTATTCCGACCTTGACGGATATTCTCGGCGAATTAGCCAAGCCGGGACGGGATCCAAGAGAACCGTTTCAAATATTTACCTACAAGGACGGCGTTGAAACCATCGATGATTTGAAGCCGGGGATGAAATTGCCCGGCGTCGTGACCAATGTCACGGCCTTCGGCGCGTTTGTCGATGTCGGTGTGCATCATGACGGGCTCGTTCATATCAGCCAGCTCTGTGATCGCTACGTCAAAGACCCTCATGAAGTGGTGAAGGTGCATCAAAAAGTTCAAGTGACCGTCCTTGAGATTGATCTTCAGCGCAAGCGCATCGCGTTGTCTTTAAAAAAGGCGTAAGTCCGTGAGTCGCGCGTAGGTCCATAGAATCTGTTCCTACTGCGCCGTCAAATTTGTTTTTAATAAATATTTCTCAGAAAAGGCGCAGTGCTGTACTGTGTCAAACTATCAACCATGAAATTGACACAGTGCTACTGACTTCCCTGAAAGTAATGGAACTCCTCCTTAATCCTCCCGACGCGTGGGGGAGGAAGGGTGGGGGGAACTTATGTTACAATGCTTTTGCGGTGAGGATTTTCTTAAAGCAAGTACTCAGGTGAAAGAGCGGTATGCAGTTATCACGGCATCAGATTAAGAGCATGTCGGGCAATGCTATATTTTCCCGCGGCGAACAATATTATCGTCTACGGAGGGTCCATTCCCTGACCTGGGAGGGCGATTCTGTGCGTGCCGATGTGTTGGGTTCACGCAAGCGACCCTACACGGTGACCGCGCTCCAGCGACATGGAGAGCTGACGGTAAAGTGCACGTGTCCTTACGACTGGGGAGGACTGTGTAAACACGGCGTGGCGGTTTTGTTGTATTTGCTGGATCATGGCGGGAGCAGTACGCAGAAGGGCCTCCGCGCGCGCGCGGGGTTCCGAACTCCCCGCGTGGGCCGTTTGTCGTCTCAACGGGAAGGCCAGGGGATTGTGGAAAAAGATCCCGCCCTAGAGGCGTTCTTGCTTTCCGGGGATGATCCTATCCGGCTTCAGGTGGGGATCAGCGTCAAAGGGCTGGAGAATATTACGGGTAAGGGAGTTTCCTTCAGTCTCTTTATTCAGCATGGCGGCCAAACGGTCAAGGTCAGTGACCTTGACGCCTTCATCGCGCCGGAGCGTCTCATCCTTCATAATCATTTACCGTATTTTACGGCATTATCCCAGGGGCAACAGCATCTTCTCCATATGCTCCGGGGATTTGTCGGCGAATCATCCGCTTATGGGTCTGTTCAACTCCGGCGGATGATGCCTTTTCAGTTGAGTATGCTTTTGGAACATGTTTGCCGGCAAAACGATATTGAGATTGTAGAAATCAAAACGCGTGAACCATTGCGTTTGCTCCTGGATCCGCCCATAGGTCTGAGAGTCGTTGTTCGCTCGGCGCGCAAGAATCAAATCGCCGTCGCGGCGTCATTGATTGATCCGCTTCATCCCGCCGGACAAGGGTCCATGGGGCAGGTTTTTTTCGGAAGCCGGTCATGGCTTTTTGACGCGGAACATCGGACTTTTCGCCTGATGCATCCCCGGATCGAACAAAGGTTCCTGAAGTATTTTCATTTATCCGAGCGCGTTCTTGACGCGCGTGAACGCCAACATTTTCTGGCCGGGATCCTGCCGAAACTCAAGGAATTCGCCGAGGTCGTTATGGACGACCCGCAAGCGTACACGGTGCGGGTTGAACGTCCCGCGCCGCGTCCGTGCTATGAGGTCGATGTCATTAAAGGGGAACTGGAGGTTGCCTTATCGTTCGATTATGGCGGTCAACGAATCAGCTACGCTCAAGGCGGTTCGCAGCCCTATTGGGAATACGGCCCGGAGGATGATCGGCGCATGATCCGTCGGGATATCCCCCGTGAAAATGAGATCGCCGGGCTTCTTGTCCGGAATTACACATGCGTTTTCAGTGAGCGTTCCAAAAGGTTTTATGTCACGCGGACGGATGAGATTTTTGACTTCTTGTCGTCGCATGTTCACGCCCTTCAGAAGGACGGCGATGTTTTTCTTTCCCAACGGGCGAAGGCGCTTTATCAGGAGGGCGAGGTTATCCGTCCCTGTGTGCGGGTTTCGAGCTCGGGGATGGACTGGTTTGCCTACGACATCGCGTTTAGACGAGGCGGCGGAGAATTGGATATTCCGATGAATGTCGTCAAAGACCATTTGGACAATGGGTGGAAGTTTGTTCGTCTCAAGACCGGTGAATTTATTCCATTGGATCAGGGCGCGTTCGCCCGTGTCGCGGATTTACTGGAAGATCGAGAACGCCAGGGGCGGCTGATGCTGGCCCATATTCCTTTTGTCATGGAGGGGCTGCGTGAGGAAGGGGTTGAGGTTGAACTTGATCCCCAGACGCGCGGGCTCTACGATGACCTGAGAAGTTTCAACGGACTTGAACCGGTTGCTCTTCCGCCGTTCTTGTCCGGTGTCCTGCGGGATTATCAGGGGCATGGGGTGAATTGGCTGGCGTTCCTTAAAAAATTCCGTTTCGGCGGGATCCTGGCCGATGAGATGGGGCTGGGGAAGACCCTGCAGGCGCTGACGGTTATCCTCAAGGATATTGAGGCGGGTTGCGCCCTTCCGTCTCTGGTGGTTTGTCCGACGACTCTGGTCTGGAACTGGGAAGCGGAGATCAAGAAGTTTTTACCGGCTACCCGCACGCTGGTGATTTCCAACAAGGACCGGATCGCGCTGATGGAGCAGATTCCCAAAGCGCAAATCGTGATCACGTCGTACGCCCTTTTACGCCGGGATATTGAGAAGTACCACGCGCATCGATTCCATTTCCTTATTCTTGATGAGGCGCAGAATATCAAGAACCGTCATACCATCAGCGCGCGCGTGGTCAAACAGTTGAACGCCGCTCATCGCCTGGCTCTGACCGGGACTCCCCTTGAAAACAGTATCGCCGACATCTGGTCGCTGTTCGATTTCCTCATGCCGTCGTTCCTGGGAAATTATGAACGTTTCCGCGCCTCGTATGAGATACCTATCACGCAATTCCGGGATGAGGGCAAACTCAAGGAACTTTCCAGAAGGATTGCACCGTTCGTTCTTCGCCGTTTGAAGAAGGATGTCATCAAGGAACTGCCCGACAGGATCGAGCAGACGGCTTTCTGCGAGCTTGAACCCACCCAGGCGAAGATCTACGCCGCGATGGCCGAGAAAGCGCGGGCCCAGGCTCTGGAGGCGTACCGCGCGAAAGGATTTAACAAAAGCCGTATGTTGATTTTGACCTTGCTTCTTCGGCTGCGACAGATCTGTTGCCATCCGGAACTTGCCGGGGTCAGGCTCAAGCACCGGATCGGCGTGTCGGCTAAAATGGATCTTCTCAAAGAGATGCTCAACGAGCTTTTGTCATCGGGCCACAAGGTGCTCGTTTTCAGTCAGTTCGTGGACATGCTCAAGATTATGCGCGATCATCTGGAAAAGGAGAAGGTGTCTTTCGAATATATGGACGGCAAGACCAAAAAGCGTCAGTGCGCGGTTGAGCGTTTTAACGCGGATCCACAGATCAAGGTTTTTCTCTTGAGTCTCAAAGTCGGAGGTCTGGGTTTGAATCTGACTTCCGCCGATACGGTGATCCTCTATGAGCCGTGGTGGAACCCCGCGGTTGAACAGCAGGCCATTGACCGCACGCATCGTATCGGTCAGAAAAGCACGGTCCTGGCCTATCATTTGATCGCGCGCGGAACGATCGAGGAAAAAATACAGGCGCTCCAGCAACGCAAGAAATTTCTGATGAACGCGCTGGTTCTTTCCGAGGAGACCATGGCCAAGAAGCTGGGGTGGGAGGATATCCGGTTTTTGCTGGATATCAAGGATTGAAGAGGTTTATTGATAATGAACATTGTCATGACAGGTTCAACAGGGCTGATCGGAAGCGCGTTGACGGATCATTTCCGAAAAGAAGGCCACAAGGTCACGCGGATGGCGCGGCCTGTGTCCTTACAAAAGACAGGCGAGTCTGTCGTGGTGTGGGATGCGGCAGCATCGGTCGTTGATCTTTCGTCGCTGGAGGGGGTTGACGCCGTGATTCATTTGGCCGGGGCTAACATCGCGGCGCGGCGTTGGAGCGCGGCATACAAAGAGGAGATTCGTTTGAGCCGATTGCGGGGGACCAGATTTTTATCCGATTCTTTGGTTCGCCTCCGTCGTCCGCCCAAGGTGTTTATTTGCGCCTCGGCGGTTGGTTTTTACGGCAATCTGGATCCGCGCGTTTGTGCCGATGAATCAACTCCCCGGGGACAAGGGTTTCTGGCCGAACTGTGTGAGGCGTGGGAAAAATCCGCTGATGTTGCCCGGCAGGCCGGAATCCGCGTGATTCATCTCAGGACCGGTGTGGTCTTAAGTCCTCAAGGCGGGGCTTTAGAAAAGATGTTGCCTGTTTTTCGCCTCGGGCTGGGCGGAAGGCTTGGCAACGGCTGCCAGATGATGAGTTGGGTGGCCTTAGACGAGGTTCCTTGGATTGTGGAGCATCTTATGCGTTCAGATCAGATCGCGGGGCCGGTCAATATCGTTTCCCCTCAATCAATCTCCAATGCCGAGTTCACCAAAATTTTAGGTTTGGTCCTTCAGCGGTCGGTGATATTGCCTGTGCCGTCCTGGGCCATCCGGGTGATGTTCACAGAAATGGGAGAGACGCTTCTATTGGGAGGGGCCAGGGTCTTGCCTGAAAAGTTGACGGACAGCGGCTACACATTCCGTTATCCGGATTTGGAAACGTTCTTAAGGAAGATCTTGAGATAATTTTTTTTTAGTTATTCAAGTCAGGATTTCTGTGTTAAGATACCGCCGTTTTAAAATTTTACCACACGATCATCGACGATAACATTCCTTAATAAATCCTTTAAATTATGTCTTATCTTGTCTTAGCCAGGAAATACCGCCCGCAAAATTTTGATGAGGTGACCGGTCAGGAACACATCACCGAGCTTTTAAAGAAAGCGATTCAATCTGTCCGGATCGGACAGGCCTTTTTGTTTTCCGGCCCACGGGGTATAGGAAAGACATCCTGCGCGCGCATTCTGGCCAAATCCCTGAATTGCGAAAAAGGCCCGACGCTGATTCCGTGCGATCTGTGTCCGGCCTGTCGGGAGATCACGAAGGGGACAAGCTTTGATGTCCTGGAAATTGACGGAGCTTCCAACCGCGGGATAGATGAGATCCGGGCGCTGCGGGAGAATGTTAAATTTGCCCCGAGTTACGGCCGCTTTAAAATTTATATTATCGATGAAGTGCATATGCTCACGGCCGAGGCCTTTAATGCCTTGTTAAAGACCCTCGAGGAACCGCCGGATCATGTGAAATTTATTTTGGCCACTACCTCACCGGCCAAGGTGCCGGCGACCATTATTTCCCGGTGCCAGAGATTTGATTTCAAAAGGATTCCCATCAAGACGATCGTAGAGACGCTTCAGGGGATCAGCCGGAAAGAAGGATTGCGGATCGAACAGGACGCCCTTTACGGTATTGCCAAAGCGGCCGACGGGAGTATGCGCGACGCTTTGAGCATTTTGGATCAGCTCAGCCCCTTAAGTGATCAGGAAATCAAGGCGGGGGATGTTTTTTCCATGTTAGGGTTGGTGGAAACCCAGCTTTTGTTTGACCTTACCGACGCGGTGGCCCAGAAAAATTGTTCTCTGGCCCTGCAAGTCCTGGAAGATATCACGGGGAAGGGGAAAGACGTCAAGCAATTGACGCTTAATCTCACGGAACATTTCAGGAATTTGATGATCATCAAGATCGGCGGAAAGACCCTGGGCCGTCTGGTGGATTATCCGGTGACAATCAAAGAGATGCTCCTGGCCCAGAGCCAGCGTTTTACGTTAAAAGAAATTTTGAACTGTATGGACAGGCTCATCGAAGCTCAGGAGACCGCGCGGATTACCGAATCTCTGCGCATGCCCTTGGAGATCGCGCTGGCCAAATTAACGTATCAGGGAGAAGGGGGGCTGACCGGTCAGATGCCGGGACGGGAAGGGGCGAAGGCTTCAGCAGATCCCGCTTTCCTTCGGCCTTCGGATCAGCCTTCGGCGCCCGCGCCACTCCGATCGTCTTTCAAGAAAGAGACCTCACCATCGACGAAGATTCCACACAAACCTACGGCTTCAAATCTCTTAAAGACAAATGAAGGCCCGCTGGACGTGTCCGCTTCTCAGGGACGGGGAGAGAATCCCGGTGCCCCGCTGTCGTGCGAATCCGCCTCTGAGCGGCTGGGGCCGACGGAGATTCAGCCCGAAACCGTGTTCAATGAACCGGAAGACAATCCGGTCGCGGTGATGGAAAACGCGCAGGACAGAGGAGTCTTGGGTGGAGAAGGGCATTTAGATGTGGAAAAGATTAAACGCGGGTGGGACGCCCTGACGCACGCGGTCAGCCAGGAACGGATGTCCATCGCGACATGCCTTCAGGACGGCGTGCCGGTAGAATTTAAAGACGGAAAACTCATCGTCGGCTTTTCAAATAAATGTAAATTTCATAAGGAAATTCTCGAAGGCCCGGGTAATATAAAATTCGTCCAGGATATTTTTTCCCATCAACTCAGGACACCCATTGTGATTCAATATGAAATCGTTGATGATTATCAGCCGCAGGAAGAGGAGCCTTTGATTAAATCCGCCCTGGAGACATTTAAAGGCAAGGTTGTGAACCGTTGGCATAATGAATGAAAACAAGAGCACAAGATCACAGGATCACAAGTGCATCAGAACACAGGAGCACAAGCCTACAGTGATATTACTTTGTGCCTTGTGACATGTGCCTTGTGACATGTGTCGTGTGGCATGTGTTCCTGTGTCTTGTGCCATTGTGCCCTTAGCTAAGAAATACTATGGCCTATCCTAAACTCATTGAAACACTGATCGAACGTTTCAGTAAACTTCCCGGCGTGGGACGCAGAAGCGCGGAACGCATGGTTTTCTGGCTGCTTAATCACCCCAAAGAAGAGGCAGAGCTTTTGGCAGAGAGTATCCTCAAGCTTAAAGAAGGGCTGATGTTCTGCCGTATTTGTAACAATTTGAGTGATACCGAAATCTGTATGGTCTGCAGTGACACGACCCGTGACGCAAGCATCATCTGTGTGGTCGAGAATCCCAAGGATCTTCTGGCCATTGAGCGCACAGGTTCGTTTAAAGGGCATTACCATGTGCTTTTGGGGAATATTTGCCCATCGGAAGGAAGAGGGCCCGAGGATTTGAAGATCCAGCCGCTCCTCAATCGGCTCCGCACTCAGGATATCAAGGAAGTCATCATTGCCACGGATCCGGACAACGACGGGGAAATGACCTCGCTGTATCTGATGAAGGTCCTCAAACCCCTGGGGATCAAAACGACCCGCATCGGCCTCGGCATTCCGGTCGGCAGTTCCGTGGAATACACCGACCTTTCAACCCTTACCATGTCTATGACCTCCCGGCGGGAAATCAACGTATAAAGGCACAAATACGCTCCTGATTTAACCCAACGCAGGGGTTGACAATTCAGAAATATTCGTTATAATCTGCTCAACTTATTTTCCCTGTTCTTTAAAAAAATATTCCCCTGTAGCTCCGCGCCAAAATGATTGGCGGGTCCGCCAAGTTTTATGGCGGGAGTTGCAAGTGAAAAGATATGTATTAAATCTATGTACTCCAAAGTATAAAAAACAACAAATGATATATAGGCTATACAAGCAGGAGTCCAGAAGTAAGGTTGCTGGAGCATAATAAGGGGTTAAGCGTATTTACAAGTCAAAATGGTTCGTTTAAGTTAATTTATTCTGAGCGGCACGAAAGCAAGAATTTTGCGATTAAACGCGAACGTTTTTTAAAAACTGGCCATGGACGAAACTATCTGAATAGATTTATTCCCCTGTAGCTCAGTTGGTAGAGCAAGTGGCTGTTAACCACTGGGTCCGAGGTTCGAGTCCTCGCGGGGGAGCCATTGTGAACGAGAGAGCCCTTCGGCTATAAAGCTGAGGGGCTTTCTGTATATAGGGCATATACTTACATCAGTTAGGCGGTAGTTCGAGGCTATCAGCTTGAGTAAATGAGCCTTCTCGTGGCTGTTTGCTCTAAGATATAATCTATGCAAGGAGTTAGAGAGTTCGAGGATTTTATCGCCATCCTCAAGAAAATTTGGATTTATTTTCTCAACAGTAGCTAATTGGTTCTTTAAATTCAAAACTTCATCGTTATATTCTTTTTCTAAGATTAAAAACATTTCTTCCTGCATTTTATTTTTTCCGCTGAATTTTTCTTTATATAAATTTTTAAGACGAGTATTAGCCATCTCATGCTCACGCTGAAGCCTCAGTAGCCTGTTATTAGCGATTTCAGCCGTGTTTTTATAGCGTTGCCTGAGATTCTCCTTGAACCAGTCAACTTTATCATCCGGCATAGTTACGCCTTTTACGGAATCCTCAAACATTTCTGCCAAACGGTTTTCCGGGACATATCCGACGCCGTTATGACGCCCTTTTGAAAAACTGCAATGATAATAAATGTATCTCTTTTTCTTTTCTTCACCCGAAACTTTACAACTACATTCGCCACAATTTAAAAGATTATTAAAAGCAAAATCCTTTCGGCTTTTATAGTTTTTAGTTCTCCGCTCAAAAACATTCTGAACCTCATCAAAAAGTTGCTTCGTGATTATTTTTTCATGGCTTCCCGAATACGATTTGTTTTTCCATCGAAAAACGCCGTAATAAATTGGGTTCCTCAATACCTTGACCAACGCACTTTTGTAAATTTTTTTACCGCCCTTGCTCTTGAAGTTATGTTTAAAAAGCCAGTCGGCGAGCATATTGATTGAGTAATTTCCTGTCGCCATTTGTTGATAGGCGTTTTTAACGAACGAGGCATTATCCGGGTCAACTTCAATCAACCGGGTGAGTTTATTGTTGCGATAGCCATACGGAGCGGTGGAAGGATAAAATCCTTGTTCAGCTTTTTCGAGCATACCCATTTGCGACTTGCGGGAAATATCATTCGACATTTTTTTGGCGACCGCCACTTCAATGTCGAGCATGAAAATATCATCCGAGCCGGAATTTTTATCAACGGTTTTATTTGAACGTGAAAAATGGATTGTCTTGTCGAAGTTCTTGATAAGGTCAATGATTTTCATTTTATCAAAATCATTGCGAGTCCTGCGGTCGGTGATGTCAAAAATAATATGCTTAATCTCGTCATGTTTCTTGGCGTATTCAATCATCTGATTGAAAGCAACCCGTTCCTTTTTGTTGCTCCAAGCTGATTCCTGAACCTTCCAAGTTTTGACGATTTTAAGATTGTGGCGGGCGGTGTATTCTATACCGAGTTTTTCCTGAGCGTCCAGAGACCAGCCTTCTTTTTCTTGCTCTTTGCTGGAAACTCGGACGTAGAGAAGAGAGTTCGGCATGATTTTATTTTTGAAGCCAACGAAGAGCTGTGTTTTCATTTTCTTCTATAAAGATTTCAACTGCTCGTTTTGCCTTTTCAAGAAGAGTCTTTGCTTCTTTTCTCAATCGTAAAGCATTTGATATTTTTTCAGCAATTTCTTCTTGCTTCTTATCTGATAATAGAGGGATTTTTATTTTCATTGCACAGTCGGGTTTTAAATGAGCAATTATTGCACCACCGGACATTCTTTCAATCTGTGCTTTGCAATAATAAGAATTGAGAGCCAATGCAAGGTAATCATTATTTATTTTTACCTTTGGTTTTAGTCGCAGAAATGCACCGCTGACAATCGCATCAATATCTTCGTTTAGAGCAAAAGAAATGCCGATAGTGCCATCTTTTGTGAAAAGAATTTCACCTTTAAGCGGTCTGTAGGTATTTTTCAATTTTTCATAGAGCTCGTCAGGTATTCTTTTCTCACCCTCATCAATGCCATAGATGGAAAAATCAGAAACTCTGATAAAGAGTTTCCCGGTATCGCTATATGCATCACTTCCTGGTTCAACACCCTTTTTTACATGCACAATATCATTGAGGGATTTTTGTGGTATATTTGAGACTCTTTTCTCTATTTCGTCGTATTTCGATTGCCAATACTCGGCATCAAAACGTTCTACAGTGAGACAATTTTTGAAGTTTCGGATTGAAATATTTTCATCGTTTGCTTTATATCCCTCAAGGTTGAGTTCTTTAAAAAAGAACCGTTCTGCTTCTTTGTATTCTTTCTCAGAATTATCCTGCACATTTTTTGCTTCTTGAATTATAACGCTTAATTTATCAAGAAGGTTTTTGTTGGGAACAGGAACTTTAAAATCTCGAATACGAATAAGGGCAAGTTTCGGCTGCGAAGTCCCCACTTTTTCTCTTGCTATTTGATTTTGACCATATTTTGATAACAAGAAGGCGAAGAGGTAATCCGCATTTATCTCTTTGAGATTTACTAATTTTGCACAGTTTTCAGTTAGATTGCATTTAGCAATTTTAAATTTTATAATCCCGACATCACCGATTGAATTGCCAACAATAGTAATAAGAACATCATCAAATTTTGTTTGATAAGATTTTAATTTTTGATGAAGCTCTGACGATATTTTGGGCGAATTTTCGTAATTTATAAAATTATTCTTTACATCTTCAGCCCGTATATAAGGAATGCCATCTTCGCTAAAAGTCTCATCTTTAGGAAGCCGTTTCCCCCCTTTAACATCAGCTAATCTCCAAAGTTCCCTTGATTGCTTGTTTTCTATGAGCTTGTGGCCAAGTAGAAAGACCGGCTTATAATACTCAGCATCAATACGACCAGCTAACTCGCTAAATGGGATAATTGAAATATCAAGATTGTTCTCTTTTGTCATCGTTTGCCAGTCCAGATTATAAATTTTCCATTATTGCGTTGATAACTAAATACGCATATTTAACAATTTGGTGATTTTCATCTGATGGCTCAAGGTCTCCATGAAACAATAAACATCGTATTTGATAAATGAGTTCAAGGGAGCCTTTGTATAAAGTTTCACTATCATCAATCACGAATATTGAACCAATGCTTATTTTATGATGCTGGCCAGAGGTTCTAATCAGATTTTGGTAATTAGTACTACTTTTATCTATTAAAGCATTATTAAAAGAAAGTGCACCGATATAAGCAGGAACAGTGGGGGTACCTCTGGGGGGTACAGTTAGTGTAACTCTGCTTAATGATGTTGCTAGGCCATCTAAGTTATCTCTAAATGAAATGGCATCTTTGCCTGTTCCAGTTAGTAAGCGGTTAAATATGATATAGGCACTATTCCTAGCGTCTTGAGTATTTTTTATAGCCTCTATGCAATGTCTATCTGATTCAAGATTTGGATGATGGCCTCTATACCAAGAGTTGAAAGCAAGCCAATTCTTGATAAATAAACCAAAATAGTCAATTTGGGATAAGTCTTTCCATTTCGATGTATTGTCTGAACGGCTTGGCATAGGTTAATTAAGAAAATCTAGATTTTGTTTTTTGCCCCAAGCTACAAATGCACTGGCAATTTCATCAAGGTCGCTTAGATATTTTGGATTACCGGCTATGTCTTTTATTAACTGTCCATTTTTGTCTTTTTCAAATATATAATCACCGCTATTGTCCTTGAATGATTGTTTTTGGGTGGCAAAGAATATAGGATAGTCGGTAACTTTAAGATTGCCATTTTTATCAAGGTCTTTTTCCATCCACTTCTGTAAGAATATTATGGAGGTTTTTGTGCCAGTGTGTGGCTTGAAAGAGTTTCCATGAAGTCCAATCACTGCAAGGATACGGGCAGACTTCATTATGTGTTTGCGAACATGTTCTTCGCTCGTATTATTAAAAATACCTTGGGGTAAAACAATTGCTAGGCGACCACCTGGCTTTACGAAATCAAGATTACGTTCGATGAAAAGTAAGTGTCGTTCAACCTTGTTTTGGAGTTTGCCGTTGGCGTTTTTTCCAAGTGCATATTGAGCCAGGAGATATTTTTCTTTTATTTCACCTGCAAAAGGGGGATTAGCAAGTAGAATGTCAAAATTAAGATGCTGAAAGGTTTCTTGATTATGTCTGTTTGTTTCGTAATCATCAAATTCTCTGATTAAATTAAGGTCTTTCAGGTCGCTTTTAAATCTGCTTGGCCAATCTTTAGTGTCTAGTGAAGAGGTTTTGTAAATATGGCTTCTACCATCTCCTGCGATAAGCATTATCGCTCGGCTAATCTTGGTTGACTTTTCATCAAAATCTATACCAAAAAGGTATCTGCTTGCATATTCTTTACAAGCTTCAAGAGTTGGTAAGTTCTTCCAGACATACTGCATAGCATGGACTAAGAACCCTGCACTACCGCAAGCTGTATCTACAACATATTCTTTTTTTTGAGGATTAAGCATTTGTACGCATAAATCAATCACGACGCGAGGCGTAAAGTATTGCCCTTTTTTGCCTTTTACTACATCAGGGAGTAAGTATTCAAATGCTTCATCTATAATACGTAAGTTGGAGCCGAAAAGACGGACATCTTGAAGCTCTCCGACGCAAACTGAGAGATGTTCAGGAGAGAGTTTTATTTTGTCTGCACGTTCAAATACATCAGACCATTCATTTTTTGCTTCTTCAAAAAGTTCTTCAATAATTCGTTTTGTTTCTTCTGGTTTCCCTGTCGGACTTTTTCGGAAGTGAAGTTCTTGGTTAGGACGATTCCTAGCTTCTTTTTCATCATAAAGTTTTGCATAAATGAGTTTAAAGATTTCATCAAAACTATCTGCTCCTGAGTTAGCAAGAACTAACTCCTCAAGTGTCTGAATGGTTTGCTTTAGGTCATCCTCTCTAAGGTCTTTAAGAATTTTTCGCTTTGCCAAGACATCATCGATTTCTTCATCTGAAGCGGGAATATCATCAAGAGTATCATCAAACTCTTTTGGATAAGGGCGGTAAAGAATAAGTCGAGTTTTACCATTGACCGCGACACCAACAGGAGCACCTTCAGCATTAAGATAAGATTTTAACTGTTGAACATCATTTTCTTGGTTTGGTGCTTTGACTTCAACAATGATTTTAGGGGTAATACCATCAGGTCTGTAAACAACAATGTCAGCTCGTTTTTGTTCTCGGCCAAAGTTTACTTGCTTTTCAATTTCAATCAAATTTTTAGGATATTTATAGTGTCTGGTCAGTTTTAAGAGATACAGCTGACGAACAATTTCTTCAGGGGCGGATTTTCCGGTGGTAGCATTATAAACAAGTTTTTCTTCTTCGTTTTTTGAAATAGCTTTAATATAAAATTTTCCTTTATCTTTTTCATAAATATTAATTTTTGTGAGGTCATCGAACATTAAAAGGTCTTGTTGGGGATTTCTGAAAATCTTATTAATGATTAGTTTTTCTTCGTTCATTTTTTGGCCTTTTTGATTATTAATTTTTCAATGTGATAAGTTTGAATTTTATTAGGCTTCGCCTTGCCATTGAGCCAGCGGTTCACGGTTGAAAAGGCAACGTCCAATTTTTCGGCAAGCTGTTCTTGGGAAATTTTATTTTCGAGACGGTAGGTCTCAAGTTGTTTGATTATGTCTGGCATGGGGATAATCCTTTCTTGCATAGTATAGCGTTATATTAAGAGGGTCAATAGGTATCTTTGTTATTATTGATATTCGTATTGATATTCGTATTTATTCCTTTCTTGCCAAAATCAATATGTTTAATAATCCCAGATAAGGTTACGGGGTCATAATTGCCGTATGATGAAAATGTTGTTGCAACGTGCTCATGCCCGAAATTTTGACTCACAGCTTTAATCTCTGCACCGTTTTTACATGAACGTAATGCTGATTCAATCGCAGAATGTCGAAAAGTATGCGGTGGGAAATAAGGCAAATTGGCTTCCTCCGCTCGGCGTTTGAATATCTGCCTGATTCTTCCTGTCGTTTTCCAATACTCCGGCGTAACCTCTTGAGCGGGTAAAAAGCTCAAGCTGTTTTCACCGTGTTCGGCTTTGGAGCGTGGAAAAAGTGGGTCTTGGGAACCAAATTCCCTCGACCGTAAATGTTGAACCCATGCTGTAACATAGCTGAGCAATTTCTCATCAAACAAAAACAAAGTTGTTGGTATATGCTTGGCAAACTTTGTTTCAACACCTGCCCGGGGATTTTGATTGATGACAAGCGTTTCCTCATTGAAACACCCAAGCGGTAAAGTCGCCAACGCTTTATCCCGTGCCCCGCTTAGAATGGCAAAGGCAATCAACGCACGGTCTCGCAGGTCAATTTCGTTAATGACATTTATTGAATCAGCTAATTTACGAACATATTCAACCGCAGGAAAATTGCGAGGCGTGTATTGAGTAGCAACCCGTTCATCCTTTCGAGATAGCTTGAGATAAGCAATCGTATCTATTGCGATTTTGCTTTTATATCCGGGCTCACCTGAAAGCCAAGTGAAAAATTTGACGAGGTAACGCAAATATCCGTGCTGGGTTGATAATGACAAAAAGGTGCCACGAAATTCCCGCTTTTGAAGCCATTTTTTAAATGCAACTGCTTTATCCGGGTTTAGCTTGGCATAATCAGCATTCTTTGTGAAATCTTCATAAAGTGCGATTGCTTTTTCAATGCAGTTGACTGTTGCTTCTGCCAAGCCTTCCGCTTCCCGTAATCGCCTAAAAAACTTTCGTTTGATGAGTTCATTTTTGACGTTAATTTTCATTTTCCACACCTCTTGTTAAGCCAGTGTTCAGGGAATGGTTATCATAGCCAAATAATACTGCCTCTAATTCGCTGGGTATCAGCTTGGATTCTTGCCATTCTTTGATTTTTCTATCGGATGAAAAAAGTATCATCCGGCGGTTACACACCTCACAATTAGCCAATAGAATTACTTGTTGAGTATTGCCAAGAGTCTTATTTGTCCTTTTTATTGCCAATGTTTCTGATTTTCCGCAACGTGGTTCCCGGCAGATAATACAAAAAAATTCACCGGGCTTGAGACTATGCTTTCGTTTCTGTCGGGTTTCTTTAAGAAATCGGATGATTTCCTCACCTCTAATCAGGTAAGGTTTTCTGGTTGATTCAATAGGTTTCAGTCCTTGTTTTAGCCATAGCTGAGGAGTGGCAACATGAAGCCCGAAAACCTCAGCGAGTTCCTGCAATGTGTATGTTCGTCTAGATTTTATAAGTCTGTGATTATATACTTGTTTTTTCGGCATATTTTTTGTTAAAAGGGATAGGTTTCCCGAGTTCAATAACGAAGTGCAACACGGAGGGAAAAAAATGATAACCTCTGTGTATGCCAAAACAATATAACCAAATCACAGCCGATGAAC
>Ga0154332_121_pt1 | contig 78355 bp, 64 predicted proteins | sample RifGroA2_FD_115860 | JGI IMG/M metagenome (GOLD analysis project Ga0154332, IMG submission 115860) | Omnitrophica WOR_2 bacterium GWA2_45_18 | reverse complement strand
ACATTTATCAGAAGTCGCTGTAAGTATAAAAGATAAGAAGATTAAGAGTAAAGAATTTTGACAGAACCAAGTAATATCAAAGGAGGAGAATATGGAGAATGAAGAAAAGAATGATCTCGTCTTCCAGCATCTCATTGATTTGCCCAACTATGATTGTGTGTTTTGTTCCACCCGCGATAGATCGACTGGAAAAACGCTTTTGTTTCTGATTTTTAATGATGAGAAACGCATTTATATTCGTAATGGGAGGCGGGAGGCCTGGGATGAACTTAAAGATAAGCGTGACTATTACCGCGTTCGTTTAGGATTGGATAATGCTATTGAAGAAAGAAAAATCCCTTGTTTTGAAGCCGGTTCGTTGTGGAGCGAAGACGCGTAGTCCTGTGCGCAGACACATGAGATGAATGGTATTCCCGTTGAATCGGAAGTCCAAAATATTATGATCCGTCAAGCCGTGGAACAATATCAGCAAGACAGTGAGGAAATGATGGCCCATCATGTGCCGGTTATGTTCAATGAAATCCTCGAGTATCTCAAGCCGTCGTCTGAGGCTGTTTTTGTTGATGGGACTCTTGGCCTGGGCGGACACGCGGAGGCGATACTCAGACTGATCGGGCCGGCAGGACGGCTTATCGGTATTGACCGGGATGAGCGGTCCTTGCGGCAAGCCCAAGAAAGATTAGCGCCATTCTCTCAGCAGTGCGCGTTTATTCATGATGATTTTCGCAATGTGGACACGGTCCTGCGCCGATTGGAGATTCCCAGTGTCGACGGCATTCTGTTGGATTTAGGCGTTTCGAGTTTTCAGTTAGATGATCCCCAGAGGGGTTTTAGTCTCCGTTTTGACGGGCCGTTAGATATGCGTTTAGATCAAGACAGTCCCATCTCCGCTTATGATCTGGTCAACTCGCTTTCAGAAAAAGAGCTTTCAGCGATCATTAAAGATTACGGACAGGAACGCTGGCATAGCCGCATCGCCCGTTATCTGGTGTCGGAACGCGTCAAACATCCGATTGAAACGACGCAGGAATTACGAGAGATTATTTTACGGGCCATTCCTTATAGAAACTATAAAGAAAAAATCCATCCGGCCACAAGGACGTTTCAGGCCTTCAGGATCGCGGTCAATAGAGAATTGGAGGCCCTGGAAGTGGCCTTGGATCGATGCGTCGCCTCTTTAAAACCAAACGGCCGTATTGCCGTGATAGCCTTTCATTCTTTGGAAGACAAAATCGTTAAAGAAAAATTTAGATCCATGGCGAGAGCCGGGCAGGTCAGGTTGCTTGTCAAGAAACCTCTCCGGCCGAGTGAACAAGAATCGACACAAAATCCACGGGCCAGAAGTGCCCGGTTGAGGATAGCGGAAAGGATTTAGATGAGACTGGGAAAGTTTTTAAAATTCATTGGAGCCTTTACCTTTTTGGCTTTGATTTATATCCATTTGCAAATGCAAATCATTGATCTGGCTTATCAGGGGAAATCCAGAGAAAAACAAATCGATAAACTTGTTGAACAAAAAGGAAATCTTACTTATTCTATCTTGATGCTCAAATCCGCGAGTCATTTAGGAAATGAGGTCCTCAAGGAAAAGTCCGGCATGGGGTTTGCCGCCCCTGAACAAGTTGTACGGATATTTACTTCCAAAGAGGCTCAATGGGAAAAAGTATCACGTAAAAATCCCCAACCTGTCAAGAATACCCAGCCTTTGCTGAGTCTTCTTTCTTTTGGGACACAGGCTGAAGCTAAACCGCGGGAGTAAGATGATTGCATTGCTGACTTTCACAAGAATAATGGAACACTCGAAGCATGGCCCTTGGTGGCATAGATCGCGTCATCCATCGATGATCCGGGTCGACATCGTTTTAATTCCCTAATATTGGATTACCTGCTGACTTCCGCAAAAGTCATGAAATACGGTGGTCGTCAGCCCCAACTTTTCTTGTCTTATGATTTAGAGGAGGTTGGGATGCCTCTGCTTCCCTTGAATATTTCTTATCAAATGGACATGGTTGAAATTTAGGTAACGCAGGACTCATTACGTAAAGTGCACATTAGAAGACACGTCCTCCGCTTGAGTTTTATATTTCTCTTTTTTATCGGCTGCCTTTTGGCCTTTTCTGTAAAACTCGTGTTGATTCAGGTTTTTAAATCCTCTCATTTGGCGGCCCTGGCTGAGAAACAGCATAATCACATCGTCGATATAGAGCCTGTCCGGGGGACCATCTATGATCGGAATTTAAGGCCGTTGGCTCTGAACGTCCCGGTGTATTCGCTTTTTGCTAATCCTAAAGCGATGTCGAAGGACGATAAGCTCAAGGCCATCAAACATCTTTCGGGGTTGTTAAACCTTGACGCGGGATTCCTCCAGGAACGATTGAATAAAAATAAGTATTTCATTTGGATTAAACGAAAGCTTTCGTTGGAAATGGTCGAGCAAATTAAAGACTTCCATATCAACGGGATGGGTTTCCGAGAAGAGAGCAGGCGCTATTATCCTAATGGGAATTTATCGGCCCATATTATCGGCTTCGCGGGAACAGATAATGAAGGGCTGGAGGGACTGGAATTATTTTTCGATAAGGATCTTAAAGGCAGGCCCGGTCGCGCGACCATTTTACGCGACGCCCGGCAGCGAGAGTTGCTGATGGAGGATGATTTTGCGCCACCCCAGAATGGTTTTCATCTTGTACTGACGATTGATGAGACGATCCAGTTCATCGCGGAGCGGGCATTGGAGAAGGCCTTTGAAAAGCATCATGCCGACGGAGCCACCATTATCCTCATGGATACAAGAACAGGGGAAATTCTCGCGTTAGCGAACAGGCCTACGTATAATCCCGGCGACGTTTTATCCAGCGCGATAGAAAACCGGACGAACAGGGCTATCAGTTATATCCTCGAACCCGGTTCTGTCTTTAAGATTGTGACGGCCACGGCGGCATTAGAAGAAGGGGTTTTTAACGAAGGGGATAAAATCTTTTGCGAGAATGGAGAATACCGGGTCGCCAATCATATCCTGCATGACCATCACCCGCACGGCACCTTGACTTTTCGGGAGGTTTTTGAGCTTTCCAGCAATATCGGCGTGACTAAAATCGCCCAGAAATTAGGCGCGGCCGTAATATATCAATACGCTCAAAAATTTCATTTCGGAGAGAAAACGGGAATTGATTTGTTGGGAGAGGTCGGCGGGATGCTCAAGCATCCTTCGGTTTGGTCCAAGACTTCCATAGGCGCCATTCCCATCGGCCAGGAAGTCACGACAACGCCGCTGCAGCTTGTCTGCGCGATGGCGGCGATCGCCAACAACGGCGTTTATATGCGGCCCTTTGTGGTAAAATACGTCAAAGATCATCACGATCAAATGATTAAAGCGTATTCACCTCAAATTGTCGACAGGGTTATGAGCGAAGCAACGGCTAAACGCGTTACGGAAATTCTCGCGGGAGTGGTGGAGACCGGGACGGGGAAATTGGCCAGGATCGACGGAATCAGAGTCGCGGGGAAGACAGGGACCGCTCAGAAAGTGGTTAACGGAACCTATTCCCATTCGCAGTTTTTCGCGACGTTTGTCGGATTCGCTCCGGCGGACAACCCGCGCGTCGCGGCCGTCATTGTGGTGGACGATCCTCATCCCGACCATTTCGGAGGGACGGTATCGGGGCCGGTATTTAAGGAAGTGGTTGAAAACACATTGAAATATCTTGAGGCCTCCGGGAGTGACTTGACGGAGGAAGCTTTTCTTTCGACCCGTTGATCCGCTTGAGGAGATTTATGAAATTAGTCGAATTAGTCGAAGGTCTCGGCCGGTTTGATCTGGATAAATCTGTTCGTGATTTAGAGATCAAAGCCGTCAGTTGCGATTCTCGCAAGGTCGTGGCGGACAGCCTTTTTGTGGCAACGCAAGGCGTGTATGCTCATGGGGAGGATTTTATCGAGGACGCCCAGGCCCGGGGGGCCCGCGTGATTGTGACCTCTGCCCCCAGAAGCGGTAAAGCAGGCGTTTGTTATCTTAGCGTCGCAGACGTTCATCAATTCCTGTGCGGTGTTGCCAGACGATTTTACGGAGACCCGTCCTCTCGTCTAAGAACCGTGGGGATTACCGGGACCAATGGGAAGACAACGATCACGTATCTCCTGGAATCGATTGTGCGCAGGATCGGCCAAACATGCGGGGTGATCGGAACCATTAATTATCTCGTGGGCGGAAATATTTTCCCTTCTCAAAACACGACCCCGGGACTGATCGATAATCAGCGGTTATTAGCCGAGATGGTCAAGGCCGGTTGCGCGTATTGTCTCATGGAAGTTTCCTCGCACGCCCTCGATCAGGGACGGGTGGATGGGATCGACTTTTCCTGCGGGGTATTCACGAATTTGACCAGCGATCATTTAGACTACCATAAAACCCGGGAAGAATATTTTGCCGCCAAGGCTTTGCTGTTCAGGAATTTGTCGCCGGGGGCCGCGGCTGTCATTAACGCCGATGACCCTTACGCGGAAGAATTGATCCAAAGCACCAAGGCCAGGGTGGTGACGTATGGGATACAAAAGAAGGCCGATGTCATGGCTAAAGACATCAGGGCCGATATTCAGGGGACTACGTTCACGCTTTTCCATCCCTCCGGCGAAATACAGATCAAGACAAAATTTATTGGACAGCATAATATTCAAAATATCATCGCGGCTTCGGCTGTGGCCATTCAAGAGAAAATTTCTTTTCAGAAAATTAAGGAAGGTATAGAGCAATTAACCTGCGTCCCCGGCCGTTTAGAAAAAGTCGAAGGCGTGGGGGATGTCCATGTCTTTATCGATTACGCGCATACGGAGGACGCGTTGCAAAACGTCCTGTCGACACTCAGAAATGTGAGCGGCGCGAGAATCACGGTGGTCTTCGGCTGCGGCGGTGATCGGGATAAAACCAAACGGCCCAAGATGGGGAAGGTGGCCTCGGACTTGGCGGATTTCGCGATTGTGACCAATGATAATCCCCGCTCGGAGGCCCCCGAAGAGATTGCCAAACAGATCGTGGCGGGTATCAAGAAAAAAAATTTTAAGGTGATTTTAAACCGGGAAGTGGCCATTTGGGAGGCCCTGCATCAGGCCCGTAAAAATGAAATCGTCCTCATCGCCGGAAAAGGGCATGAGAGTTATCAGATTTTTAAGGATAAAATCATGCCTTTCGATGAGAAGGCGATTGTTCGTCATTGTATGGAGAAACAACAGAAACATAGTAACGTTTAATAACAACAGATGAACGTGACATTCACCATAGAAGAAATCGTCAAGGCCGTCAAAGGGAGGCTTCTGCAGGGGGACAGGGCTGTTGTCATTCAAGGCGTGTCCATCAACTCCAAGACCATCCAGCCGGGAGAGCTTTTTATCGCCATCCAAGGAGAACGTTTAGACGGTCATTGTTTTATCGCCGAGGCTGTCGCGAACGGCGCTTCGGCCGTTATTCTTTCTAAAAGAAATTTCCTCAAAAAAGATATTCCGGTGGTGTGTGTCCGGGATACGACCAGGGCCTTGGGCGAGGTGGCGGCGTTGCATCGCGGCCGCTTTCAGATTCCGGTGATCGCCGTTACCGGCAGCACGGGAAAGACCACGACCAAAGAAATGATCGCCTTTATCCTTGAAGGAAAACATAATGTCCTGAAGAATGTGAAAACAGAAAACAACCAATTCGGCGTTCCCTTGACGATCCTTCGGCTTAATGCGTCGCACGATGTCGCGGTCCTGGAGCTCGGCACGAATCAACGCGGGGACATCGCCTGGCTGAGTTATATCGCGAAGCCCACCATAGCCGTATTCACCAACGTCGGGGCATCGCACCTTCAGGGGTTAAAATCTCCGGCGGGGGTATTCCGTGAAAAATTTCAGATGGTTAAGAATATGCCGATCGCCGGTCAGGTTATTTACAACGCGGACGATCGTTATTTGGAAGCTATTGCCAGGAAGGATCTTCTCCAGGAAAGAATCAGCTACGGGATCCTGCGCGCGGCCGACAATCAGGCCAGCGATATTCTCTTAAAGAACAATCGCTCCACGCGATTTAAATTTCAGAAAAAAGAGTTTTCTTTAAAAACACCCGCCGCGCATAATGTGTATAACGCTCTGGCGGCCCTGAGTTGCGGACGGCTGCTGGGCATGAGCAATCCTGTTCTTCAAAAACGGTTGGCGGGGTTTCCTTTTTGCGACGGACGTCAGCAAATCCAAAAGGCCGGACGCGTTTGGCTTATCGATGACACGTACAATGCCAATCCGGTCTCTTTCAGAAGCGCTCTCCGGACCCTGGATACGTTAAAAATTAAGGGGAGGAAAATTCTGATCTGCGCGGATATGCTGGAATTAGGCCCTCAGACGAAGGCCTTGCATGAATCGATCGGCCGGGCCGCGGCGGAGTCCGGTATCGGGCTGGTTTTTTCTATCGGAAATTACGCGAGACACATCACGCGGGTTTTAAAAAAGGCGCGGAGAGACGTCGAGACGTTTCATTGTCTGACCACGGAAGAACTCCATCAGCGGCTTAAAGACGTCTGTCAACCTGAGGATGCCATTCTGGTGAAAGGTTCCCGTTTGATGCGCATGGAACGAACGGTTCATTTTCTAAAGCAACAATTTGAAAAGGAGTGCAATTAACAGCTAATGTTTTACTATTTATCTCAACTGCGCGATGTCTTCTTTGGATTTAATATCTTCCGTTATATTACCTTTCGGGCCGGCATGGCCGCGGTAACGACATTTCTTTTTTGTATTATCTTGGGGCCGATTCTTATCCGGAAATTGAAGCAATTCAAAATCCAGGAAATCGCCAAGAGAGAAGACGCCCCGGACCTTGACAAATTTCAGCATTCGAAGGAAGGGACCCCGACGATGGGGGGGCTCATTATTATCGGGAGCATTCTATTTTCCGTATTCTTGTGGGCCGATCTTTCTAACCGGCATATTATTCTCACGTTGATCACGTGTTGTTGGCTGGCCGTGTTAGGCTGGATCGATGATTACTTTAAACTCACCAAGAAAGGCAAGCCGGGACAGCGGGGGCTTACCAAGCGGACCAAATTGATGTGGGAGATTATGCTGGGCTGTTTTATCGGTTCCTTTGTTTATTTTAATCCTGGGACATCAACCCAATTGGATTTCCCTTTTTTCAAGAACCTCGTCATGAATTTGGGTATTTTTTATATCCCGTTTGTGGCCCTGGTGGTTATCGGGACATCGAACGCCGTCAATCTCACGGATGGTCTCGATGGTTTAGCGATCGGCTGTGTTTTGATCGTCAGCTTGACGCTGGGGGTGTTGAGCTATGTCTCGGGACATGTGAATTTTGCCGAATATCTTTTTATTCCTTTTGTGCCGGGGGTGGGAGAATTAACCATATTTTGTTCCGCCATGGTCGGGGCCAGTCTGGGATTTTTATGGTTCAATTGTCATCCGGCCAGCATTTTTATGGGGGATGTGGGATCGCTCTCTTTAGGCGGAACGTTGGGGGTGATCGCGGTCTTGATCAAGAAGGAACTCCTCCTGGTTTTACTGGGAGGTGTCTTTGTGTTCGAGGCTGTCTCGGTTATTTTGCAAGTCATCTCCTTCAGGGCCTTTGGCAGGAGGATATTTAAAATGTCACCGTTTCATCATCATTTGCAGTTATCCGGCTGGAACGAGTCGAAGATCATCATCCGCTTCTGGATTTTAGCGATTATCCTGGCCCTGGTGACGTTAACGACGCTGAAGATACGGTAGGATTGAGTTCCATGATCAATATACAGAACAAGAAAATAACTGTGATTGGGGCGAGGCGGAGCGGTCAGGCCCTGGCCCGGCTGGTTTCCCGCCTTAACGGGGTCGTGAAGATTTCTGAGGCTGGCCCCGAGGACAAATTGACCGCGCAGGAAAGAGAATGGCTGGCTGTACATAAAATCCCTGTGGAGTTCCAGGGACACACCCGGGCTTTTATCGAGGACAGTGATTTTGTCGTCCTGAGTCCCGGCGTCCGTTTCGATGCCCTTCCCGTCCAATGGGCCAGGGCCAAAAGAATTCCCGTTCTGGGGGAGATTGAATTTGCTTTTCAGTTTTGCCGGGTCCCGGTCATCGCCGTGACCGGAAGCAATGGAAAGACAACCGTGGTGACCTTGATTTATGAGATCCTCAAAGCCGCCGGCTACAAGGCCTGTTTATGCGGGAATGTCGGTTATCCTTTTTCGGATTTTGTCCTGGCTTCAGAGCGGCTGGATTTTATTGTGCTGGAGGTGAGTTCCTTTCAAATGGAATCCATTCACGGTTCGGATAAACCGACGGGGTTGAGTGACTATGATCTTTTGGAGCGCGTTCAGGGATTCCGGCCCCACATCGCGGTGATTTTAAATTTTAGTCAGAATCATCTCGACAGACACAAAGATCTCGAAGAATATTTTCAGGCCAAGACGCGGATTCTCATGAATCAGGCGCCCGGAGATTTCGCGGTGTTGAATCATCAGGATGCGCGATTAAGGGAACTGTCTTCGCGCGTGAGGTCGGGGGTTGTTTATTTTGGTCAAGAAAATCCACGGACCCAAGGGCGGGGGCGTCGCGCGGGGGGGGCTTCAACATCGACGACAACCGCGGCCCTCAATCCGAACCACCTGGCCGTCCTGGAGGTCGCCAGGATTATCGGGATAGAGGAAGACCTTTGTCTTCAAGTTTTTCAAGGTTTCAAAGGGGTGGAACACCGGTGCGAGAAGGTCAGAAACGTAAAAGGCGTAGAGTTTATTAATGATTCGAAGTCGACGACAACCGAGGCGACACGCTGGGCGTTGAAGAACGTTGAGCAACCCGTCATCCTGATATGCGGGGGAAGAGACAAGAATGTGGATTTTTCGGTGTTGTCGGGTTTGGTGGGACAGAAGGTGAAAAAGATGATTGTGATCGGCGAGGCCAGGGCGAAGTTGAGAAAGACGTTCGCCGGTATTGTTGATCTCGAAGAGTGCGAGGGATTAGAACAGGCGGTAGGTCGGGCCCAAGAAAGCGCGGTGGGCGGCGACTGCGTTCTCTTAAGCCCCATGTGCGCCAGTTTTGATATGTTTGCCAATTTTGAAGATAGAGGGAAAAGATTTAAGGACATCGTCGCCCATTTGTCCTGAGCGTTGCTGTCTGTCAGGCCCCTTGGGGCCGGCGTGCCTTCAAACAGGTTTGTTCAAAAGAATTTATGCGTGAAATCCGAATATCCCTAGCGGTCATTGTGATCCTGCTCATGAGCCTTGGGATTGTTATGATTTATAGCTCCAGCGGGGTTTACGCTCTTCATGAGCTGGGGGATAAAACGCATTTCTTATTCCGACATCTATTGTTTTTGTGTATCGGTTTTTTTTTGACATGGGCGGTCATGGCGATGGACTACCGGGATTTGCGCAAGATCGCCAAGCCGCTTCTTTTCCTTTCATTTATCCTGCTTGTCCTGGTCCTCATCCCGCATGTCGGCAAAGCCAGTTATGGTGCCCGACGCTGGTTTAAGATAGGCCCGATTAATTTTCAGCCGTCGGAATTCGCTAAAATGGCCATGCTGATTTATGCCGCGGATTTTCTGACACGCAAGCACAGTAAAATAGCGCATTTTAAAGAAGGCTTTTTGCCGCTGATTATGGTCATGGGCGCGATGTGTCTTCTGATTGTCAAACAGCCGGATCTGGGGAATTCTGTTCTTATCGCCAGTATCGTCATGATTATGCTGTTTGTGGCGGGGGCGAGGCTGAGACATGTGGGGTCGTTGTGCCTCTTGGCTGTCCCGGCTCTGTGGTTTCTGGTGGCCAGCGCCCCGTACCGGATGCGACGGATCGTCGCTTTTTTGGATCCCTGGCAGGACAGTCAGGGAGTGGGTTTTCAATTAACCCAGTCGCAGATCGCTTTAGGAAATGGCGGAATTTTCGGGGTGGGGTTAGGACAAAGCGTTCAAAAACTTTTTTATCTGCCGGCGGCGCACACCGATTTTATCCTTTCGATTATTGGAGAGGAACTGGGGTTGATGGGGACATTGGCCGTAGTCATTTTATTTATTGCCTTTATCTGGCAGGGGGCGCGGATTGCTAAACGCGCGACAGATCCGTTTGGGTATTTTCTTTGCATCGGGATTGTTTCCATGCTGGGACTCCAAGCCGTGGTGAATATCGGGGTGAGTATCGGCGCCTTTCCGACGAAAGGATTACCGCTTCCTTTCGTCAGCTACGGAGGGTCAGCGCTGATATTTAATATGATGGCCGTTGGTTTGATGCTGAATATATCCAGGAGGGAAGAGGAGTAAGGCCTACAGGATTTTCGCGTTTGGCGATCTGTGTTGTTGCCTCCCGGCGTAAGGCCTTAGTTTTTGACGGCGCGGTCAGCGCTTCCATTATTATTTTTATGAAAATTATAATAGCCACAGGGGGAACGGGGGGGCATTTGTTCCCGTCATTAAAAGTCGCCGATGAGTTGAGAAAAATGGGACACGAAATTTATTTTCTCGGTTCGTTCGGAATAGGCGTCGAGAAAATGCGGCAGAGCGGGTTCCCTTTTGAAAATCTTCATGCCCGTGGAATTCAATTTTCTCATATCGGAAATGGGATCAGGGCGGTCTTATCCATTCTCAGGGCTTGCGCGCGGTCATTTTGTTTTTTGAGACGATGGCGGCCTGATCTTGTGGTGGGCTTTGGGGGGTATGGGGCATTTCCGGTTGTTTGGGCCGCTGTGATATTGCGGTGCCCAACGATGATCCATGAGCAGAATGTCGTGCCCGGACGCGCGAATGCCCTGCTGGCCTGTTTTGTGAATAAAGTGGCGGTCAGCTTTAAGGAGAGTTTTCCTTATGTTCGAGGAGATAAAATGGTGTTAACGGGTTGTCCATGTCACGTGACAAAAAAAGAGGAGGATAGAGCGGAGGTTCTTAAGGCGTTTCGATTAAAGGAGGATCGCCCGACTCTTTTGGTTTTTGGGGGGAGTCAGGGAAGCCAGCGCGTTAACCGGGAGGTTGTCCAAGCCGTAGGATTGCTGAAAAAAGAATTGGATTTCCAAGTGATTCACGCCACGGGGAAAAATGATTATGCCCGGATGGAACAAGCCTATAAAGAGTTAGGAATTACGGTTGCCTTATTCGAATTTTTAGATAAGATTGACTTGGCTTACAGTGTCGCGGATGTGGTGATCTCGCGGGCTGGGGCGGTGACCGTCAGTGAGATTGCCTTGTTCCAGCGTCCCGCCATTTTGATTCCCTATCCTTACGCCGGCGGGCATCAAATAGAAAATGCCAGGGTCTTGTCGGCCGCCGGGGTGGCCGACGTGATTGAAGAAAAAGACCTTTCGCCGGAACGATTGAAGAATTCTATTGTGAAGTGGCTCAAGAGTCGGGGAGATTTAGCGCGGATTCAGCAGCGGCTTGGGGATATTTCCATCCCTGATGCGGCTGAACGTTTGGCCAGGGAGGCGGTCCTTTTAGCGTCATGAAGATGAGAACTTTAATTTTAGGGTTAGCGATTTTATTGAACAGCGCTTCTTTCACGCACGGGAAAGAGGAGTGGAAAGAGTATAAGCGGCAGCATTTTATTGTTTACTATAAAGCGGCTCCCCAGGACTTTGTGCAGAGTGTGGAACAAGCGGCGGAAGAGTATTATAGCGAGATTACGACAAACCTCGGTTTTACGCGGTATAAAAGTTGGAGCTGGGATGAACGGGCCAGGATTTATATTTACGATAATAGCGATGATTACGTCAACGCGGGCCAGCAGGCCGGATGGTCGCACGGGGCGGCCTCGCCGACAGATAAGGTGATCCGAACGTTCCCGATGGCGCATGGTTTTTTTGATTCGATCCTTCCCCATGAATTGGGACATATTATTTTCAGGGAATTTATAGGGTTCAACACGGTGATTCCTCTTTGGTTTGAAGAGGGCATCGCGATGTATCAGGAGAAGGCCAAACGCTGGGGCGCGCATCAGGCGGTGAAGGAAGCGATGAAGGAAAAAAAGTTTATGCCCCTCAATGATCTGACGCATGTGCGTTTGGACAGCCGCACCCATACCGATTTGGTGAATCTTTTTTACGCTGAGTCGGCGAGCATTGTGTATTTTCTGATGACGGAGTTCGGCCAGTACAGGTTTGTCCGTTTTTGTGAACGATTGAAAAAAGGATATGGCTTTGAGTCCGCTCTGGCGTACGTGTATGTCCGGTTTAAAACCATAGAAAGTTTGAATAAAGAGTGGGAGAGGTATTTGGAGAAATGAAAAGACATTACCATTTTGTGGGGATCGGCGGTATCGGCATGGGGGCCCTGGCCTCTTTGCTCTTGGCCAAGGGGAAAATCGTCAGCGGATCGGATTTGAAAGAGAATCAGGTCACGGAAAAATTAAAAGCGCAAGGCGCCCGGATATTTGTCGGCCATGACGCGCGTCATATGGAAGGGGCGGATGTTGTCATCTATACCTCGGCCGTCCAGGAACATAATCCGGAATTGGCCGCGGCCAAGGCCAGACATGTTCCCGTTCTCCAAAGGGCTGTGCTGTTGGCCGAGTTAATGAAATCGCATACGGGGATCACGGTGGCCGGCGCCCATGGCAAAACCACGACGACCTCCATGATTGCCGGCCTGCTGATGAAGGCGGGTCTCAATCCAACGGTCGCGATCGGAGGGATCGTCAATGGGTCTGCGTGTCATGCCCAATTAGGCGGGGGGGAATATTTTGTGGCGGAGGTTGACGAAAGCGACGGCTCGTTTTTGCATTTTGCCCCGAAGGTTTCAGTGATCACCAATATTGATTATGAACATCTCGATTACTATCACAACTGGGAAAATATATTGAGCGCTTATCGGGCGTTTATCCACAAAACCACCCCGGATGGTTTGGTGTTGGTCCGTGGGGATGATGAACGGTTGATGCGTCTCGTGGAAGAAAGCGGACGTTCTTTTAAAACCTTCGGGTTTTTGCCGCGGCATAATATCACGGCCAGAAATATTCAATTTGATCATTTTCATTCGCGGTTTGAATGCGTGATTGATGGGAAAAGCCGGGGAGAAGTTCAGTTGGTGATTCCGGGCCGGCACAACGTCGCGAATGCCCTGGCTTGTATCGGGACGGGGCTTACCCTTTCGATTGATTTCGACGTCATCCGTGAGAGCTTAAAAGAGTTTCAGGGGGTGCAGCGCCGGTTCCAGGTGAAAGGGAAGATAGACAACATCTGGGTTATCCACGATTACGCCCATCACCCGACGGAGATTGAGGCGACGCTCCAGACGGCTCAAGTGGTGAAACGCTCCGGACCAGGGATGGAAGGGGAAAGACGACTGATCGCGGTTTTCCAGCCGCACCGCTACTCCCGTTTGCAGGCCTTGATGGATGAGTTCGCGCGGAGTCTGACAACGGCGGATTATTTAATTGTGACCGATGTCTATGCCGCCAGTGAAAAGCCCATCGAAGGGATCAGCGCAGAGACGTTGTGCGACAAGATTCGAGAAAAAACCGAAAAGCCCGTATTTTACGTGAAGAAGGAGAACGTCGTTGATGATTTGCTTTCCGCGGTTCATCCCGGCGATTTTGTGATGACATTGGGCGCGGGCGACATTTCTTCGATGACAGATCATTTTGTCTCGGCCTTGAAAGAATCCGTCGAGAAGAAATCAAAGGTCAAGCTGGAGGGGATTAAGGTATGAAAGAAAACAAGGCCCGATGGGGACGTATCGGAGTATTGATGGGCGGGTATTCTTCGGAGCGTCCGATTTCTCTTAAGTCCGGAAACGCGGTTTTTTCCGCCCTGCGCGCGGAAGGGTGTGAGGTGGTGGCGTTAGACATTCTCGATAGAGAAGAAGAAAAGATTACCCGGACCATCGTGGATGCCCGGATTGACGTGGCCTTTATTGCCTTGCATGGACACCTGGGAGAAGACGGGACGATTCAATCGATTCTCGAGAAAATCGGCGTCCCGTATACCGGTTCAGGACCTCAGGCCAACCGTCTGGCCATCAATAAGGTGTCGACACAAAATTTGTTCAAACAAAATGCTATTGCCACCCCGCGTCATGTGGCGCTCTCGGGAACCGACGAAGTCCGGGGAAAAAATATTTGGAAAGAATTGCAGTCTTTGCCCGTCGTTGTTAAACCGGCGACCGAAGGTTCCAGTATCGGGGTCCAGCTTGTCATCCGTCAGGAAGAAATCGGGCCGGCCGTGGAGGCCGCCCGGAAGTATTCCGATCAAGTCTTGATTGAAAGCTACATCCAGGGACGAGAAATGACGGTGGGGATCCTGGATCAGAGGGCTTTACCGGTGATTGAAATACGTCCGAGAAACGGTTTCTTTGACTTCTCGGCGAAATATCAGGCGGGCATGACGGAGTATATTGTCCCTGCCGAAATCCCTGAGGCGACGGCCGGCGTGTTGCAAAAGACAGCCCTTCAAGCGTTCAGGCTCCTGGGCTGTTCGGATATGGCGCGCGTGGATTTTATTCTAACGGAGGATTTGACCCCTTATGTCTTGGAGGTCAACACCATCCCTGGTTTTACCGCCACCAGTTTGCTGCCCAAGGCGGCTAAGCAGATAGGATTAAGTTTTAGTGAACTGTGTTTTCAATTAATAGAATTGGCTTATGAAAAAAAGAAAAAACCCGCAGACCCTATCCTCTGCCGTCGTTAAATTTTTTGTTCTCGGGCTGGCCTCTTTCTTTTTCGGCCTGATCCTATGGAAAGGGATTATCCATGCGGTCGTGGATTCGTCCTACTTTCGAATCAAGACCGTCGTGATCGATCCTTCCTTGCAGTTTATTCATGTCTGGGATATGGAGAAACTGGAGGGGAGAAACATTTTCTCCGTGGATTTAAAAGACGTCCAGCAGCGATTAAATGCCAAGTATCCCCAGGTTTCGGATCTTAAAGTCCTTAGAAAATTTCCTGATCAAATTTATGTGGAGGCCAAACAACGTTTGCCTTTCGCGCAGATTAATCTGCAAAACAAGACGATCACGTTGGATGAAAAAGGGGTCATTTTATCTACGGCCAGTAAACAGTTGGAACAGCTTCCCCTGATTTCCGGCGTTAAATCCGGCCCTTTGAAAATCACGCTGGGATACATGCTCGGCGGTCAGGATGTGCAAACAGCGCTCAAGATTATCAAGGCCTTTCAGGCCGACACATCCCTTTCCCCGCGGCACCTGTCAAGGATTCAGGTAGAGAATTTATCGGAGATCAACGTGTTCTTAGACGATAACCTTGCCATTATTGTGGATCGGAACGCCATTGCTCCGAAGTTGGAAGTCTTGAGTCTTGTTCTGGCCCAGTCGCAACTGGATGTGAAGACCGTGAACTACATTGATCTTCGATTTAAAGAACCGATTATTGGAAAAAAGCCGGAAGAAAGCGCGAAGGTCAAGGGGAAGAAGCCAAAGGGGAAGAATTACTGACTTCCACAAAAGTAATGTAACTCTATGGTAGTCAGCCCCAACTTTCCTCTAATAATTATTTGGAGGATGTTGGGATGTCCCTGCTCCGTCTGAATATTTGTTAAGGAAAGCAGGGATATCTCGACCTACGTTCCCTGAAGGATACGGTGTCGTAAAGTATACGTAGGTCAATAAAGATCGAAGAGGGAGGATATGTTTAAGAAACTCATGGGAGAAAAAATATATTGCGGACTGGATATCGGATCACAGAGAGTGAAAGCGGGAGTCCTCAAGGTCAAGGATGTCAAGGAGGTCGAACTCCTGGGTGTTTATGAGAATAAAGTTCATGGGTATCGGGACGGCGCGGTTATTGATCTGGGTGAACTTTCTGAGTGCGTTCATGCCGCCTTGACGGGACTTTCCCAAACGGTAGGGGTTAAAATTAAAGATGTTCAGGTGGGCGTCAGCGGTGATCTTGTGGAAACCCGTCGCACAGAGGCGTTAATCCCCTTAACAGATAAAGGCGGCAAGGTCATCGACCGCCGTGACATCAAACAGGTCAATACGCAGGTTCGTCTCCTGGCTGTCAGAATGGAAGAGGATGTCCTCCATGATTTTCCGCAAAGTTATCAGGTCGATGATGTCCTGGGGGTTGTTAATCCCGTGGGGCTTTTGGGGAGAAAACTCGGAGTTCAGTCTTTGATGATTGTGGCGCCGACGATCCGGCTTAATAATCTGAGGAAAGCCGTGCATCAAGCGGGGTTCGATGTGGCCCGTCTTTCGTTCAGCAGTTATGGATCGTCGGAAGTGTCCCTGGAGGACAAGGACCGCCAGGAAGGATGTGTCTTGATTGATAGCGGCGCTAAACTCACCAATTATTTAATTTTTAAGGATAAGATCTGTCGGGCCATTGGGAAAATCAATATTGGAGGAGATCATTTGACCCGCAGCATCGCCGACCGGTTTAATCTGTCTTTTGATCTGGCCGAAGACATCAAGAAATCTCACGCGGGCGCGTTAGGTTTGGAGCCTCATCCTCAGGAGGAGGTCTTGGTCAAGAGAGAAAACAGTTACGCGCCGATCAAGAAAGAGGCCATTTGCCAAGCGATGGAATCGGATATCGTAAGCTTTGTTGATAAGATTTCATCGGCCATCAAAGAGAGCGGCCTGGGCGGACAAATCCGTCGCGGAATTATTGTGACGGGCGGCGGGTCCCTCCTGACGGGTCTCATGGAACGCGTTGAGCAGGGAACGGGATTTCCTGTCCGTTTAGCTAAACTGAATTTAACGTCCCAGAAAGATTTGGGCAATGCCGCCTTGTTTTCATCGGTCGTAGGATTGGCGAACAACGGCTTTAAAGAGAGTTTTACTTTTTCCGTTACCTCCCAAAGTCAGGCGAACTGGTTTAAATATATGACGAGCAATGCCAGGGAATTGTATCAGGAGTATTTTTGAGCGGGGAAGGATTTATGGGTCCTCGGAGACCCCGCCGTTTGCCGTGGGGCGTGTCGAAGGCCTCATTTATACTTTTGCCGCAGTTTGTTGATGTTGTAACTGATGTCTTTTAAAAGGACACGGAGTCTTTGGATACCGTTAAAGATGTAAAGGATCCAGAAGGAATTCAGCAATAGGAGAAGGACAATAATCGTTGTGTTGACGGATTGAGTGACCAGGAGGCGTTCAAGGATGTTGGATGGATTGGCTTGGAAGGTGGCATCGATCACCTTGAACATATTGACAAACCAGAAAAGAAAGATAATCAAAAGTACCGCCTGAAAGAACATGAAATAGAAATGCCGCATAATCCATTTGGCGGTGAGATTATCCCAATATCTTATTTTATCCATGAAATTATGGAAGGTCATATTATTCTCCTTGAGAACAATTCTATCGGATTATTGAGGGACGGCAATATTTATTATGAGATTTTATCCATAAAACACACGGGGAATTATGGCGCATAAAATATTAGTGGTCGAAGATGAAAAAATTAATATCTCTTTACTCAGGTTTGCCCTCCGGGAACAGGAGTATGACGTGGCGGTGGCCTCTAACGGTGAAGAGGGTCTTGAAAAGGTTAAAGACGCGAAGCCGGATTTAATTATTCTGGACATTGTCATGCCGGGAATGGATGGGTACGAGTTTATGGAGGAACTTCATAAAATTCAGGGAGGCAGGGACATCCCTGTTATTGTGGTGACCGGTAACGAGACGATGGAAGATGTTTTCCACTTGGAAGGCGTGAAGGGGTATTTTATAAAGCCCGTTTCATTGACGGATTTGGTTGTCAAAATCAAAGAATGTTTAGGCCGGAATCCAGGATCACATTGACATGGCACGACTCCTTATTTTATGGATTGTTTTGGTCGTTGGGATTCTCATCGTACTCAATGCCCGCCGTATTCTGTCTTTTCAAAGAGGAGGGAGAAAAGGAATTCCTTCGGAGAATGGAAGAATGACGCTCTTTGATGTCCGATCTCTCATTCAAAAAGGGGACAGGGAACGGGCCATCCAGATCTACGGGAAATTGTTTCAAACCAACCGCTGTGAAGCTCAAAAAGCCGTCGAGGAAATTGAAAAAAGTATTCAAGGCCATAACCGCAATTCTTAATCTTCACTCCTGTCCTGACGTTCACGAGAGTCAGAGGGATGTCGCGTCCATTCGGCGTCGCAGCTGGTGTGTTGAGGAACGCGCGAAATGGAATCCATAGCCTAAGTTGAAAATGCGCGAGACATGTACGTATGATGTCCTCATTATCGGTGCCGGAGCGGCGGGGCTGATGTGCGCGATCATCGCCGCAAAAAGAGGACGAAAGGTCCTTGTTCTGGAGCGCGCGGACCGTATCGCCCGAAAAGTCCGTGTTGCCGGCGGCGGCAAGTGCAATTTCACCAATCTCCATGTCTCCCCCGAGCGTTTTATCAGTGCCAACCTTAAGTTCGTCCATTCCGCCCTTGCGCGTTTCCCGCCGAATGAAATCTGTGCTTTTTTAAAGAAGCATCACGTTTCTTATCTCGAAAAAAAAGATGGTCAGCTTTTTTGCTGTCACAGCGCCCTGGATCTTGTCCATGCCTTGGAGGAGGAATGCGCGTCAGCCGGTGTTGTTATTCAAACGGACATCCCCATTGAGGATGTTCATCAAAATCCAAGCGGTCCTGGATTTGTTGTGCGCGCGAAAGAAGGCCATAGGGAGTGCCTAAGTCTTGTGGTGGCGAGCGGCGGGTTGTCTTTCCCTGCATTGGGGGCAACGGATTACGGCTACCGGCTGGCGGAACGGTTCGGCCTTAAGGTGACACCCCGTCGTCCAGGACTTGTACCGCTCCTGTTTCAGCCTCATGAGAGAGAAATTTTTAGCGGGTTAAGCGGGGTTTCATTCGTCGGAGAAGTGCGTTGCGGAGATGTCTCTTTCAGTGAAAGTATCCTTTTCACGCATAAAGGATTGAGCGGGCCCGCGATTTTGCAGATTTCTTCCTACTGGCGTGACGGACAGACGGTTGTGATCGATTTTCTTCCCGGGATTGATTTCAGAGCAGTGATGCGTAAGAACGGTTCCAGGCGCGTGGAGATGAAAACTTTTCTTGGCGGATATCTTCCCGGACGACTGGCGCAGGTTTTATCGTTCCATGGTTTTGTGAATAAACCTTTGTGCCAATATTCAGAGAAGGAAATAAACGCAATCGTGCAGAGATTAAAGGCCTTCACCTTTGTCCCGGCCGGCACGGAGGGTTATCGCAAGGCCGAGGTCACGCTGGGAGGCGTGGATACCGCGGAATTGTCTTCCAGAACGATGGAATCCGTTAAGGTCCCGGGTCTCTATTTTGTCGGCGAGGTGGTGGATGTCACCGGTCAACTGGGAGGATTCAATCTGCACTGGGCCTGGGCGTCTGGCCACGCGGCGGGGCTTAAGGTATGATTTTTCCTAGTATTGAATAGGACAGAGCCTCGTTTTGATCGTTGTTTTCTTCAATTCCCCCTCCGGAGGTGGAATTCATTTGTCAGAAAATGTCGCGTCTTGTACGGGCGCGTGGATGGAACCTTAACAAATATGAATGGAAATGCGCCGGAGTTTTTAATAAAATGTTTGCCGATGAGAGATTATCGAAAAGATTTCGCCTCCTTTGAAGGAAATATTTGGTTGAATGCCGCCGGCGAGGGGCCGTTGCCTTTAGTCGCGGCTGAGGCGCTTAAAGACGCTGTCCGCTTCAAATGTCAGCCTGCCCTGGCCGATCGTTCCAGGTTTTCTTCTGTTCCCGCCGATTTAAAGAGAAGTCTCGGGAGGTTGATCGGTGTTCATGACAAGGATGTGATTTTAGGCAATAGCGCCAGCTATGGCCTGCACCTCCTGGCCAATGGGATTCCGTGGCAGGTGAGGGACGAGATTCTTGTCATGCAGAATGATTTCCCGACGAATATTCTCCCCTGGCTCGGGTTGGAACAAAAGGGCGTTAAGGTCATTCAGATTCCTCCTCAAGAAAAAGTCCTGAGTCCTCAGGAGGTTGGGAAGACTATCACGCCCTTGACGAGGTTATTGTGCGTTTCTCATGTCCACTCGTTCACGGGGATCACGCTGGAAATCGAGAAGATGGCGGAGATCTGCCGGAAGAAGAAGATTATTTTCGTCGTGAATATTTCTCAATCGGTCGGCGCGATGCCGGTCAATGTTGCCGCGCTTGGGGCGGATGCTATTGTGGCGGCGGGCTACAAATGGCTTTGCGGTCCTTATGGAACAGGTTTTTGCTGGATGAAACCGGAGCTGAGGGAGCGGCTCCAATTAAATCAGGCTTATTGGATAGCGTTTCTCTCTCAGGAGGAATTAAAAAACGAAGGGCCGCTCTGTTGGAAAGAAGTGACATCCGCCAGAAAGTTTGATGTCTTCGCGACAGCGAATTATTTTAACTTCGTTCCGTTCAAGACGTGTGTCGATTATTGGTTGGACATCGGTTTAGGAACCGTCCGTACGCACAATCAAAAATTGGTGGATAAGCTGATCGAAGGATTGGATCCGGATCAATATGTTTTGATAAGTCCGCGGGAAGGACGGTTGCGATCTGATCTCGTTGTGATCTCTCATCGGGAGAAATCTCGGAACAATGATATTTTTCAGCAACTGAGCCGTCAGGGGATTACCACGGCGCTTTGGAAAGGAAACCTGCGCGTTTCTCCGCATCTTTATAATACCGGGGAAGAGATCGACGTTTTGCTGGAGAGTTTGCGGAAGGCGCAATAGAGGTCAAGGCGTATGAACCGATATAATTTTATCAGCTTTTTAGGCATTATCATTCTGATCGCGTTAGCTTTCTTATTCTCGACAAATCGCCGGAAGGTCAACTGGCATGTCGTGGTGTGGGGATTGGGGCTGCAGGTGGTCTTTGCCTGGTTTCTGTTTGTGTTTCCGGCGGGTGTGCGATTTTTCCTGTGGATTAATGACGCGGTCGTTTCGGTGATGGATTCGGCCCTGGCCGGGGCGAGGTTTGTTTTTGGCCCCTTGGCCTTGCCGCCGGGAATGACCGCGGAAACCGGAGAAAGGTCGGTGGGCTTTATCCTGGCTTTCCAGGCGTTTCCCTCGATCATCTTTTTCTCCGCGTTAATGTCTATTTTATATTATTACAATATTATGACGCGTTTGATCAAGGCCTTCGCGCATGTATTCACGAAGTTGATGAGGGTCTCCGGGGCCGAGTCTCTGTGCGCGGCCAGCAATATTTTTGTCGGTGTTGAGTCCGCCCTGACGATCAAGCCGTTTCTTAAAGATATGACCAGGTCTGAGTTGTGCGTCGTGCTGACGACGGGTATGGCGACGGTCTCCTCAAACGTTTTGGCCGTGTATGTCTTTAGCCTGCAGCAGACGTTTCCTCATATTGCCGGGCATTTGATATCGGCGTCTTTTTTGTCGGCGCCGGCCGCGCTCCTGATGTCCAAAATCCTTCTTCCTGAGACGGAGTCCCCCAAGACTTTGGGAGAGCATGTGGAGCCGCATGTGGAGCGCGAAAACAATCTGTTTGAGGCCGTTATCAATGGCGCTAATACGGGCGTGCGTTTAATTGTCGGGATCGTGGCCTTGCTGATCGCTGTCCTGGGTCTGGTGGCTTTGCTGGATCAGGGTGTCGGCTTTTTGGGGAAGTATGTCAACGCCCTCTTTCATCTGAACTTCGATTGGTCGCTCAAGGGGATCTTAGGCGTTCTTTTTTATCCCCTGACGGTTATTTTGGGTATCCCGCCGGGAGATGCGGTTATTTTGTCTAAAATCATCGGAGAGAGGATGGTCGTTACCGAAGTCACAGCGTATCAAGACCTGGCCACAGCCGTTGCCCAAGGAAGGATCACGGATATGCGCGCGGCGGTTATTACGACCTACGCGCTTTGCGGATTTGCCCATGTGGCGTCCATGGCCATTTTTATCGGCGGGGTTTCAGCCATTGTGCCGGAGAAGACGCGCGTCTTGGCCCAAATAGGTTTTCGGGCCCTTATCGCGGCGACCCTGGCCTGTCTTCTGACAGCCTGCCTCGCGGGGGTGTTTTTTGTTCAAGGCTCGGTACTCTTGGGAAAATAATATCACGGCGTTTCTGAATTCAGTGACTTGCGCGGACGTCGATCAATCGGCCAAAACAGGGAAAGTCATATATGCGCAATTATAAAAAACAAAAAGATCATACGAAACTCATTTGCAGTGTGGGAGAGTTGGCCTGTCTTTTTACGGATTCCACCAGCCTTGAGAATTTTTTGCAGAGGACGGTGGAATTGATCGCTGAACACATGCGTTCCGAGGTGTGTTCTATTTATTTATATTATGACGACACACAGGAACTGGTATTAAAGGCGAATAAGGGTTTAAATCCGGATAGTATCGGAAACATTAAGTTGAAATCCGGGGAAGGGTTAACGGGGTTAGCCTTTAAAGAACAGCGCCCTATTTGTGAACGCTGTGCCAGCCAAAACATCAATTTCCGTTATTTCCCCGGGTTGGGGGAGGAGAAATTTGAATCGTTTTTGGCTGTCCCTATTTTGCGCGGGGCTACCAGAATCGGGGTGCTGGTGGCGCAGAACTCGATGAAAAATTATTTTGTCGAGGAAGATATTAAAATCCTGCGCGCGATTTCCACGCAGTTGGCCAATACGATCGAGATGACGAGGGTGATCTTGTCCATCGAGGAAAAACATCAATTCGGACAAGAGACGGCCGCTGTTAAGGATCTGAAGTTCATCAAAGGTAAAGTCGGTTCCGCGGGACTTGCCTTTGCCGAGGCCGTTGTGCTCAGGCATGAATCGGGATTACAACTGTATAAACAGACGATGCCTTCTCAAGGGCATACGAGGGAGGACTTTCACAGGGCGGTTCAATTAACGGAAAGGCAGCTCGAAGGATTCCAGCGGCAAATTGAGGAAAAGCTTTCCGATGTGGCCTCGCTGATATTTACCGCGCAAATCCTGATGCTCAAAGATAAAAGTTTTATTGATTCCATGGAGATATTAATCCAAGGAGGTATGAGCCCTTCCACGGCTATTATCCATGTCGTTGAAATCTATATGAAGAAGTTCGCGGACATCCCCGACGCCTATTTGAGGGAAAAGAGCCATGATGTCCAGGATATCGGGATCAGGCTGATTGAAAATTTGTTTGGGGATCATCAAAAGACCGAGACGTGTCAGGAGAAAATTGTGATCGCGCGGGAGTTATTCCCTTCAGAGATTTTGAAACTCTCTTCTCAGAATGTTAAAGGCATTATCCTTTTAAGCGGCGGCGTGAGTTCGCATCTTTCCATCTTAGCGCAGTCTCTCCAAATCCCTTTGATGATTATTTCAGAATCTCAACTGCTTTCTTTGCCGCGCAAGACGAAAATCCTGATGGATGCCGAACAGGGAAATGTCTATGTGAACCCGTCGCAAGAGATCATCAGCCGATTTGAAGAGAAGGAGCGGGCCCGGAGGATCATCAAGAAACAGCATCGGCGCGTTTCTCAAGTGACGAAAACACGGGATGGGACAGTCATCCGGTTGATGGCGAATATCAATCTATTGGGAGATCTGAAAAACGCCTTGGCTTCTAAGGCGGCAGGGATCGGGTTGTACCGCACGGAATTTCCTTTTATTGTGCGCAGCGATTTCCCCAGTGAAGAAGAGCAGGTCGTTATTTACAAGAAAGTTGTCGAAGCCATGCCCAAGGCCGAGATCACGTTCCGGACGCTTGACATCGGCGGGGATAAAGTCCTTTCTTATTTCCCGGATCATCTGAAAGAGGAAAATCCATTCTTGGGGATGCGGTCGATCCGTTTTTCTTTGCGACACATGGATATTTTCTCCCAGCAGATCAGGGCTATATTGAGGGCGGGCGCCGGCGCAAATATCCGGATCATGTTCCCCATGATCTCTTCGTTAGATGAATATCTCAAAGCCCGGGAGGTCGTGTTTTCTTGCGTGGAAGCCCTTAAAAAAGAAAAAGTTTGTTGTCACGAGAGACCCCAGATAGGCGTTATGCTCGAACTCCCGGCCGTTTTAGAGGTGATTGAAGATCTGGCCCGTGAGGCGGATTTCTTTAGCGTTGGGACTAATGATTTTGTTCAGTATATGCTGGCCGTGGACAGGACGAATGAAAAAGTGGCTGATCTTTATTTACCGCATCATCCGTCTGTATTAAGGGCCTTGAAAAAGATTATCGACGCGGCCGGGAAATTCCGCAAAGACGTATCTATTTGCGGGGATATGGTCCATGAGGAGAAATATTTAAAATGCCTCCTGGGGATGGGGCTCAGGACGTTAAGTTTAAATCCGACGTATATATTGAAAATTCAAGCGGCCATCAAGAAAATCGACATCCCAGAAGCGAAAAAACTGACGAAAAACATTCTGACGAAAAGCCGGTTGAGTGAAATAACTCTTTTGATTGACGGGGATTAAGGAACAGGTCGCCTCGCGGAATTTCTCCCGAGCCTTCCCCGGGACTCCCCGGTTGCGCCGCGCGTTTCATCTACTGACTTCCACAATAGTAATGAAACATTAGGGTAGTCAGTATCTCGACCTCCGTTCGCTCGATGGTTCAATTCTATTACTTGTGCGGAGGTCAATAAGCGGGAAAATTCCAAAAATCCTGAAGAATAAACTGGCAACATCTTGAATAAATGCATACAATGAAGGCGTTTCTTAACAGAAAATGGAATTTGTGAAAAGAGGAGACGATCGTGAAAACCGTGGATGAGAAATTGAAGGAAGTGTGGCAAAATATTCATAAGTCGATGACTAAGCGAGGGTTTAAATTATCTTTTCAGGTCAACCGTGAATATACCTTGGCAAAAGATCAATACACGGCTACGGAGTATGACAACTATCTGGCCTTGTCCCTCGCGATCAGGGACAGGATTGTGGAACGCTGGATTGAAACGCAACAGGGTTATCATCGGGAGAATGTCAAGCGCGTCTATTATCTCTCTTTGGAATTTTTGATTGGACGGCTGTTAGGAAATTTTATGTATAATTTTGGGATTGAAGATCAGGTCAAAGAAGCCCTGTCGGAGTTGGGTTTTGATATCGATGAAGTCCGTGATCAGGAGCTTGATGCCGGACTTGGGAATGGCGGTTTGGGACGGTTGGCGGCCTGCCTCTTGGAATCCATGGCCACATTAGGAATACCGGCTCACGGGTACGGCATCCGGTACGATTACGGGATATTTAATCAAAAGATCGTCGATGGACATCAGGTGGAGCTGCCGGACGAATGGCTCCGGATGGGCTGCCCGTGGGAATTCGCCAGACCCGAATACGCGGTCAGAGTCCATTTCTACGGTCGCAGTGAGATCAATCACAGTAAAGACAAAGGACTGCACGCGAAATGGATTGATACCCAGGATATATTAGCGGTGCCGTATGACATGCCTGTCCTTGGATTCAAGAATGATGTGGTCAACACCCTGCGCTTGTGGTCCGCCAGGAGCACCGAGGAGTTCGATCTGGATTATTTTAATTATGGAGATTACGAACAGGCGGTTTATCAAAAAATTTATTCGGAGAACATCTCCAAAGTGCTTTATCCGAATGACAACCAAAGCCAGGGGCGGGAACTCCGTCTCAAGCAGGAGTATTTCTTTACAGCCGCCTCGATAGCGGATATTATTCGTCGTTTTAGAGTCGAGAATTCGGACCTGACAAAACTTCCCGAAAAAGTGGCTATTCACCTCAATGACACTCATCCGGCGCTGGCTATTGTGGAATTGATGCGTGTTTTAGTGGATGATCACAATTTTATCTGGGAGACGGCCTGGGATGTCACGCGCAAGGTTTTTGCCTACACGAATCACACGCTGATGCCCGAGGCTTTGGAGACTTGGTCGATTGATCTTCTCGGAAAAGTGTTGCCGCGGCATTTGCAGATCATTTATGAAATCAATGCCCGATTCTTAAAAGAAATTGAGGCCCGCTATCCCGGAGATGTCGAGCGCCTGGCCAGAATGTCTTTGATTCAGGAGGGCGATCCGAAGCGGGCGCGCATGGCCAATCTTTGCATCATCGGAAGTCATTCCGTCAACGGTGTTTCCAAGTTGCATTCCGATCTTCTCAAAACAAGAGTCTTTAAAGATTTTCATGAGTTCTACGCCACTAAATTTAATAACAAAACAAATGGGATCACCCAGAGGAGATGGCTTCTCAAAGCGAATCCGCGTTTGTCCGGATTGATCACAGAGGCCATCGGAGATCAATGGATCACGAATCTGGATCATCTGAGGAAACTGTTGCCCTTTCAAGAAAAAAGTGACTTTAGAGAGAAGTGGCAGGCTGTTAAAGCGGAGAACAAGAAGGTCTTGGCGGAGTATATCCGTAAAACCAGCGGAATTTTTGTTGATCCCCAGTCCTTGTTTGATGTGCAGGTGAAGCGGATGCATGAATATAAACGTCAGTTATTATTCGCGTTTTACATCGTTGCTGAATATTTGCGTTGTAAGAATGATCCGCTTCAGTTCAGGCAGCCAAGAACGTTCATTATCGGCGGAAAGGCGGCTCCAGGTTATTTTATGGCCAAGCTCATTATCAAATTTATCAACAGTATCGCGGACGTGATTAATTGTGATACCAGTGTGTCAGGCAAGATAAGATTGATTTTTATGGAAAATTATCGGGTCTCCTTGGCGGAGAAAATATTCCCGGCCAGTGATTTATCCGAGCAGATTTCCACGGCCGGAACCGAGGCGTCAGGAACCGGGAATATGAAGTTTATGCTCAATGGTGCTTTGACCATCGGGACATTAGATGGGGCGAATATCGAAATCGCTGAATTGGTCGGGCCGGATAATATTTTTATCTTTGGTCATCGGGACAATGAGGTCCAACAGATTAAGGCGGCCGGTTATCATCCGCAGGCGTATGTTAACCAATCCCATGGACTTAAAGAGATTAAACAACTCATGACGAACCAGTTTTTTTGTCCACATCACCATGGTTTATTTGATCCGATCATTCAGGCGGTCTTTCAATCGGACCATTATTTGATCTGCGCGGATTTTGATCTTTATTGCCGGATGCAAGACGCGGTTTCAGAGATGTATCAGAATCCGAAGGAGTGGACGAAGAGATCCATCCTCAATGTGGCTCACGCGGGGCAATTCTCCAGTGATCGAACAATTCGTGAATATGCCAAGGAAATATGGGATATTCCGTGTAAATAGCTGGTTAGAAATTTGTTCCAATGATTTATGATTTATGTTCAAAATAATTTCTTGATAATGTTTAAGAAGTAATGTAAATTGATACCGTTTCAATAAGTTAGAGCTGAGGGCATTAACGGATTCAATCAAACGGAGGAGGGGGCCATGGTAGAGATCGATAGAAGCGAGCTGTTAAAGATTCCGGAAGTTGTCGAGGAGGTTAAGCGTCATTTATGGATTGAAAGCGAAAAGACAGGATACGATATTGGTTTTGATCGCGCCGCGGATGATTGGATCGGCAAATACGCCCAAGCCTGGTTGAATCATTATAAACCTAATTATCGGTTGAAGACGAAGGAAGTTCCCGCTAAGTCAGCGACACCTCTTGTCAACAATGCAAAGCAGTCTTCGCCAATCAAAAAGCGCAGCGCGAAGTCCTATACGAATTGAATCTTTTATCTGTCCATTGATCATTTTATTGGCCTTTGATCGCTTATAGCTAGTGCGCCGTCAAATTCATTGTTAATAGATATTTCCTGAAAAGGAGCAGTGTTGTACCGTGCCCCACTATTAATCATTAAGTTGACACGGTACAAGGCTGGCTATGCATGTGCCCGCAGATCTGCGCTCACGGAACTCCTTCGTTTAAGGACCTACCGGTTATATTCTATCTATTGAGGTTGAATGAAGAGTTTATGGAAGGATAATGACGCAAGATTATACCAAGGAGATCCCCTTCAGCTACGGGTCTACACCTCTAGGCTGTTGGGAAAGGAGTCTTCTTTGGTCCTGCACGGTGGGGGAAATACATCGGTTAAGGTGAGCGTAACTAATATGTTCGCAGAACCAGAAGAGCTGTTATTGATCAAAGGCAGCGGATGGGATCTGGCAACGATTGAGGCCGCTGGATTTGCTCCCGTCAAACTCGATGTCCTCAAAAAAATGGTCAGGTTAAATCAGTTGTCGGATACGGAAATGGTCCGTTTAATGCGTTCAGCCATGACGAATCCGAATGCCCCGACGCCTTCCGTTGAGGCGATTCTGCACGCCATCATTCCTTTGCCGTTTGTGGATCACACGCATGCCGACAGCTTGGTCACTCTTACGAATACACCTCATGGGGAAAAACGTATCCGGGAGATTTACGACGGTCGTCTGATGATTATCCCGTATGTTATGCCGGGCTTTGTTTTGGCCAAGAAGGTTTATGAAATGACAAAAGATCTGGACTTTAGAAAACTCGAAGGCATGGTTTTGATGCATCATGGGTTGTTTACTTTTGGGGATGATGCCCGGAGCAGTTATGAGCGGATGATTGGTCTTGTGGATGAGGCCGAGGCGTATCTTAAGAAACATCATGCCGGTGTTTATGGGATGCATCCTAGAGAGACGACAAACGTTTCAAGGGAAAGAAAAAATTTGGATTTAGTAGAGTTAGCCCGTTTGCGCCTGGCGGTTTCGAAAGCGAAAGGCGCCGCGATGCTGGCCTGTGTTGAGGACAGGGAGGAACATATTCAATTCTCCAGCCGTCTGGATGCCGAGGCCATAGCCACCCGCGGTCCATTAACCCCCGATCATGTGATTCGTACCAAGCGTGTGCCCATGATTGTCGGCAGTGACGTCCATCAGGATGTCTTGAGTTATCAAGCGAGTTATCAGGAGTATTTTAAGCGGCACATGACCGGTTCGATGATGTGTCTTGATCCGGCTCCCCGGTGGGCCGTCTGGCCCGGTGTGGGGACTGTGAGTTTTGGGTCTGACGTCAAGGACGTTAAGATCGTCGGGGATATCGTGGATCACACCATCCTGGCCATCCAAGCGGCTGAGGTTTTAGGCGGATGGTCGGCCCTGCCTGAAAAGGATATTTTTGATGTGGAATACTGGGAGCTTGAACAGGCAAAACTGAAAAAAGGCGGGACCGCCGATGGGTTTCAGGGGAAGGTGGCCCTTGTCACCGGCGCGGCCAGCGGTATCGGACGGGCCTGCGTCGAGGTCCTTCACGCGCAGGGGGCTGCGGTGGCAGCATTGGATATTAATCCAAAAATCGAGACGCTTTTTAACGCCCAAGGCATATTAGGCGTGCGATGCGACGTTACCCATGAAGCGGATTTAGAACACGCTGTCGCGGCAACGGCCCGGCGTTTCGGAGGACTCGATATCCTGGTGTGTAATGCCGGTATTTTTCCTGAGAGTCAGAGTCTGACGCAGATGGATCCGGATACATGGGACAGGAGCCTGAGGGTAAATTTATCGAGTCATCAGCGGTTGCTTAAGGCGTGTATTCCGTTTCTTGTTTTAGGGATTGATCCGGCCGTTATCATCATCGGTTCTAAAAATGTTCCGGCCCCCGGCCCAGGCGCCGGGGCTTATTCCGCGGCCAAGGCCGGGCTCACTCAATTGGGACGGGTTGCGGCCTTGGAATTGGCCTCTGACGGCGTGCGCGTTAATATGATCCATCCGAATCAGGTCTTTGATACAGAGATATGGACTCCGGAGGTGTTAGAAAAACGGGCCCAATATTATCAAATGACTGTGGAAGAATATAAGAAAAATAATCTCCTTAAGGTAGAGATTACCTCCAAAGATGTGGCCCTTCTCGTCTCGGCCATGGCGGGGCCTGTTTTCTCCAAAACAACCGGGGCCCAGGTGACGATCGACGGTGGTAATGACAGAGTCATCTGACCTTGGTTTTCTGATCGGCGGTTTTGAGCATACGAAATAAAATGAATGATTCTCAGGGCCTGAATGCTATTCTTCCTTTATTTGCTCGCCTTCCTTCTTTTGAGGACGTTATTTATAAAGGAGCACTTCAAGACAAAATCATGTCTTTTGAAACGCTTCTATCCGGATCGCCGGGCCTGGTGCTGGTTATGACGGTCATTCGTCAGGAAGAAGTGCTTTTGTGGGATTCCTGCCGGGAGATGCTTAAGAACAGTCTTGCTGCCGCCGAGCCGCGCATCCGCGGGGTTTTTATTTTTGATTTGCTTTCCATTGAGATGGCGCAGGGGCTAGATATTTTTCAATGGGGGGAGCTGACACAGTTGATTATCAACCATTCCCGCAAGACACAGGCAGGGCAATCCAGGCTGATCAAATATTGTTCGGTCTACGGGCTCCTGACAAAGAAAAGCGATGTGGACTGGGGAAAAATTCAATTGTGTGATCACGTCAAAGTTTTTGACAAAGATCCCGAGCAGGTACCGCTGATGATCAAGAAATTTTTCAAGATCTGTTTATCGTATGCCGGGCAGAGACGGTTGCAGGGCGTCTTTTGGGATTTAAGCAGGGAGCCGATTTTCATTCAAGATCATCAACAACAGATTGAGGGGGTAAAGCAATTAATGGAGAAATTCAAAAACGAATCGCGTACCGGCGCTTTGGTTGATTTTTATATTATGGATAAAAACGGGACCGCGACGTTTATTTATTAGGTTGGATTTTTTCATAGAAAGTCCGAGACAATCATGTTATATAAATGACAGATTGTATTTATTACTCTTCGGATACTCCACCGCTCGCCGTGGGGAGTGTAGAAGGCGTCATGTGATCGACCAATTTTTATAAATTAAAGGAGGCCTTGGCCATGAATATGGAACATCCCACGGAGAGTTACCTTAAAGTTTTGTTTGAAAAAATCAAAATAAAGGACATTATGACAACGTCTTTTATTACGATTCATGAAGACGCGCGTTTCAGCGAGGCTTTTGAAAAATTCCGGGATCATCATATCAGTCACTTGCTGGTTATTAAAGGCGCGAAAAGACTGGTGGGGATCCTTAGTCAAAAATATCTTTATAAAGCCCAATCTCCGAGAAAAATATTAAGCCAGGATCTGGCCTACGGCGAAAATATTCTTATCGACGGAGATAGTTTTTATGATAAAGAGACGTTGGACAGGTATATCTTGAGCAATATCATGCAACCTCGCCCGTATACCCTCCTGCCTGATGACTCCGTTGCCGCGGCGATTACGGACATGTCTAAAAAGAATTTGGGTTGTATCCCCATTGTTGATGGCCGTCAAGATCTTTGCGGGGTCATAACGGACAGGGAGATTGTGCACTTTGTGGCCCAGTCGCTCAAATAAAGTCCTGAAATCGAAGACGATTAAGATAAAAAATGAAGTTTTACGCAGATGTCCATATCCATTCCCATTATTCCCGCGCGACAAGCAAGAGTCTCAATCTGGAATCTCTCTCTCTCTGGGCCCAGCTTAAGGGTATTCAGGTCGTCGGAACCGGCGATTTTGTCCATCCCAAGTGGCTTGAAGAATTAAAGCAAAAATTGCAACCCGCCGAAGACGGGCTCTTTAAATTAAAACCGGCCTATGAGGCTGTGACCCGGCAGGAATTACCCAAGGCCTGTCAAGGCCCCGTGCGGTTTATGTTGTCGTGCGAGATATCCAATATTTATAAACGACAGGATAAAGTGCGCAAGGTTCATCATCTTGTGTTTGCTCCCGGATTTGAGGCCGCGTCCAAGATCCAGGCCAGGCTGGGCGCCATCGGCAATATCTCCTCGGACGGACGGCCCATTTTAGGATTGGACTCCCGTGATTTATTGGAGATTGTCTTGGAATCGGATCCGCACAGTTATCTGGTCCCGGCGCATATCTGGACACCATGGTTTTCGGTGTTGGGATCCAAGAGCGGATTTGATAGGATCGAAGATTGCTTTGCCGATTTATCTTCGCATATCTTCGCCCTGGAAACGGGGTTATCTTCAGACCCGTTGATGAATTGGCGGTTGAGCCGGATGGATCCGTACGCGCTGATCTCCAATTCCGACGCCCATTCTCCGCAGAAGCTTGGCCGGGAATCCACCATTTATGATATGGACTTCTCGTATGCGGGGATCTATCGGGCACTCTCGGATCCAAAGGACAAAGGATTGATCGGCACGGTTGAGTTTTTTCCGGAAGAGGGCAAGTATCATTATGACGGGCATCGTCAATGTCAAACGCGCCTGCATCCGAAGGACACGATCACTCAAAAAGGATTGTGTCCTCAGTGCGGCAAACCGGTAACGGTCGGTGTCATGTCCAGGGTGGAAGAACTGGCGGACCATCCCGAAGGAAGGAAGTCGCCCCGTGGGCGTCCTTATTATAGTTTAATTCCTTTACCGGAGATCATCGCCGATGCGCGAGGCATGGGACAGAACTCGGGCGCGGTGCAGCGTCTGTTCATGGAATTGCTTTCGAAAGTGGGCAATGAAATGTATATCTTGCGGGATGCGCCGTTAGAGGAGATCCAAAGGACTGCCGGTTCCTTGATCGCCGAAGGGATACGGAGGGTCAGGTCCGGGAAAGTCGAAATCGCGGCGGGTTATGACGGCGAGTTTGGAACAATTAAGATATTCTCGCCGAAGGAGCGGAAAACGGTCAAAGAACAGATTCTGCTTTTTTAGCAGAACAGATAAGTCTTACTACAATGGGAGATAAAAGTTATGAGAAATTCAAAATGGTTGGTTGTGGGGTTTCTGGTGTGTTTGTTTTCTTCATCCGTTTCGGCGGCTTCCAAATCCATATCCGATACGGAAATACGGTCTGTGGCGGAGCCGATTTTGGACAGGATCCTCATGGCCTATAAAACCAATGATTATCAATTGTATTCAAAAGACTTTGATGTGGCCCTTAAAAATTATTTAACTAAAGAAATTTTTCTTAAATATGACGCGGATCTGGAGGGGTCGATAGGCCATTGTCAAAACCGGCAATATCTAGGTTTTTTGCGGCAAAATGAAAAGACGATTATTTTATGGAAGGCGGAGTTTGATAAGACAACCTATGATGTCCTCATCAAGCTTGAGATAGTCAAGAAGGATGAACGCTATGAGGTCACGCGTCTCTGGTTTGAATAATTCCCGGAGAAATGGTCAGGTTTCCATTCTTAAGAAAATACGATGAATGAACTCAATTCCTCTCAACGCGCTGTAGTCGATTATGAAGGGATGCATCTCCTGGTTATCGCCGGGCCCGGCACAGGCAAGACCCATACCTTGATTAGACGCATAGAGAAAATGGCTGGAAAACTTTCTCAGGGCCAGGAGATTTTAGCCATTACCTTTACGCATAAAGCCGCCGGTGAGATGAGGCGCCGGTTGACCTCTCGCCTTACCGATATAGAAAAGAAAATATTTGTTGGAACTTTTCATCAGTTTTGTCTGCATGTCTTGCGCGGTTATATCGAAGAAACGACGCTCCCCCGGGATTTTCAAGTGGCCACGGTGGAGGAATGCGAAGCGCTGATCCAACATCTTTGGCCTCAGAAGACCCTCAAAGAGCGCCGCGCCCTTCAAGAGACAATCTCCCGTTGGAAGGCGCTGGATGACCTGACGACCCCGCCGGAAGAGGTGTTGATTTATAATGAGAAGCTTAGACAGATCGGCCGGCTTGATTTCGATGATCTGCTGCTGGAGACTCTGATGTTGCTCAGGGCGAAAGGCCATGTCCAGGCCCAGGTCCACGAAATTTATCCGTATATTTTTGTGGATGAATATCAGGACATCAACCCGGTTCAACAGGCATTGCTTAAGAGTCTTGCGGGTAGCAGGGGAGCGATAACGGCGATCGGAGATCCGAACCAGGCGATTTATGGTTTCCGGGGGGCGGATGTCCGCTCCTTTGAACGCTTTGAGAAAGATTTCCAGGGAGCCGTGACCGTCACGTTGTCAGAAAATTACCGTTCAGCGCCAAATCTCCTTTTAGCCTCAAGCCAGGTCATGGCCAAGGCCCAAAGTTTTCCTATTGCTGAACTCACGGCCAGGATTTATATCCAAGGCCGTTTAACCATTTATGAGGCGGCAACGGACAGGGCGGAAGCGGAATATGTGGTTCATCAGATTGAAAAGATGGTGGGCGGCACGAGTATGTATTCGCATGACTCCGGACGGGTGGCTGTGGATGAGCAGGCCCGGCACGGTTTTGGCGATATCGCCGTTCTTTATCGGTTGAATAGCCAGCGTCCGGTTTTGCAAAAGGCCCTGGAGCGAAGCGGGATCCCGTACCATATCGCCTGTGCCTGTTCGTCCGTACAGGACAATACGGATCAAGTCTGTCCTTACCGGGGTGGAGAAATTACCCTCAATGCTGAAAAAATTTCCTTGATGACTCTTCACGCGGCCAAGGGGTTGGAGTTTCCCGTCGTTTTTATCGTCGGATGTGAACAGAATATCCTGCCGTTGAATCTGGAAGGTCTGCGTTCTGATGTGGAGGAGGAGAGACGGTTGTTTTATGTCGGCATGACCAGGGCTAGAGAATGTTTGTATTTGCTCAGGGCCAAACGTCGGCGGCTTTATGGAAAGACCTATGATCATGAAATGTCCGCGTTTGTCAGGGACATTGAAGAAGAATTAAAGGAATACGCGACCTTGAAAGCGTATGGAAAGAAACAAAAGAGTAAAGACCGGCAATTGAGTTTATTCTCTTGATGGCGCGGGAATGGAGACCGACGGAAATGGAATTAAAAGAATCTCTGGATTTTAATGAAGAGTTTGCCAGTGCTTATGATGTGCTGGAAAGTACCTGTGAACATGTTTTTGTGACAGGGAAGGCCGGCACGGGAAAATCCACGCTTCTTCAGTATTTCCGAAATAATACCCGTAAAAACGTTGTCGTGCTGGCTCCTACGGGCGTGGCCGCGGTTAACGTCAAAGGTCAGACCATTCATTCGTTTTTTAGATTTAAACCGGATATCACTCTCGAGGGAGTTTCTTCGATCCGGTTGCGTAAAGACCTGAGAAATATGTATCAAAGAATCGATACGATTGTGATCGATGAAATTTCCATGGTCCGGGCGGATTTATTGGACTGCATGGATGCCTTCTTGCGATTACACTCCAAAGGGAACAATGTTCCTTTTGGCGGCGTGCAGATGGTTTTCATCGGAGATCTTTATCAGCTTCCGCCCGTTGTGACTCGAGAGGAGAAGAATATTTTTAAGGAGGTTTATCCAACGCCCTATTTCTTTTCAGCCAAATCTTTTCAGAATTTGAACATTCAATTTATCGAGCTCAAGAAAATTTATCGTCAGACCGAGGAGCAATTTATCCATCTCCTGAGCATGATTCGGGATAAAACAGCGACCCACGAGCATTTACGGGATTTAAATAAAAGATATATCCCGGATTTTAAACCGAAAGAGGAGGATTTCTACGTTTATCTGACCACCACCAACGCCCTGGCCGATCAGATCAATCAGGAGAAATTGCGGGAGATCAAAACCCCTTCTTATTTCTCCGATGGTGAGATCGACGGCGAGTTTGATTTAAAGAACCTGCCTACCCAGCCGCGTTTAGAATTGAAGGAGGGGGCGCAGGTGATGCTGCTCAATAATGATCCTAACGGCGCGTGGGTCAACGGAAGTATCGGCAAGATCACGTATCTCGATGAAGACGGCTTAGGCGCCGGCGTCATTGAGGTTGAACTCTCCGACGACCGTATCGTGGAAGTGGCCCCGTTTACCTGGGAGATGTTCCGATTCTTTTATAATGAAGATACAGAAAAGATTGAATGTGAGTCCGTCGGCGCGTTTACGCAGTATCCCTTAAGGCTGGCCTGGGCGATCACCATTCATAAGAGCCAGGGCAAGACATTCTCCAAGGTGATTATCGATATCGGGTATGGAACTTTTTCGCATGGACAGATGTATGTGGCCTTAAGCCGCTGCCGGACCCTTGACGGGATTGTCCTCAAGAAACCTATCCTTCATAAACATATTCTGTTGGACGCGGACGTGGTAGCGTTTATGACAAGATTTCGGAATTGATTGATCTTCGGATATTCCGCGGCCTGCCTTGGGGTGTGTAAAAGTCAGTGGTATCGTACCCCCGATCTCCTACCGAATCTTGACGACCCGTACGTGACGGTAACACTATCAGAAGCTATATTTCCTGCCCTATCTTTCGCTGTGACGGTGATGACGTTCTCGCCTTGGGATAAATTCATTTTGGAGACTGACCAACTTGTCGTGCCGGTTGCCGTACCGGAACCGCCGCGGTTATTGCTCCAGGTGACTTGGGCGAGATCGACGGCTGTTCCCTCCAGACTCAACGAGCTGTTTTTCGTCCAGTAAGTTGTCTTGGAGGTGGGGATTGTGATGGTGATGGACGGGGGGTGGGTATCGAGTGTAATAGAACCACTTGCCGCGTTGGAAATATTTCCCGCCGCGTCTTTATAGAACACATAAAGGGTTTTTAAGCCGTCTCCGGAAGATACCGTATAGTCGAGAGTCGCGGAATAATTGACCGTTGAAGCGGGACTCATGACCCATCCGCTCGCCGAGAGTGAGGGGAGAGTAGAACTGGTCGAAAGATAATAGCCGATCACGCCCGCGGTATCCTGCGCGGTAAGATAACATTTCACGTTGGTATTATGGGTGTAAGGGGATCCTTGATTAATACTCAGAGATCCGCTCGGGGTCACGTTGTCCACATCGGTGACCGTGAGGGTGACTGATTGAGAATCCGTTAGGGATCCGTCGCTGACGTTTAACGTCATCAGATAACTGCCGGACTGGGAATAGTCGGGCGTCCAGTTGAACGCTCCGGTCGCGGCATTCAAAATGGCCCCTTTAGGCAAGTTGACAGCGGAATAGACCAGGGTATCTCCGTCGGGATCAGAGGCGGGGACACTGGCACTGAGCCGTTGCCCTTCGGCAACGGTTTTATTGGATAAGGTGCCGAGGACAGGGGCGTGATTGTTATTGACCGTAATCGTTACAGCGCCGGATGTTGTGGTATGACCTGCGCTATCCCTCGCTGTAGCTTTCAGAGTATGGAGGCCTTTAGGGATATTGGTCGTGTCCAGGGATATGGAATACGGGGTTGTTGTGTCCTCTGAGCCAAAGGCATTCCCGTCGATATTAAACTGGACACCGGCCAAGCGGATATTGTCGCTGGCGGAGGCGGTCACGTTAATTGTTCCGGAAATGGTGGAACCTGCCCCCGGGGTACTCAGACTAACGTTCGGCGGTGTGGTATCGAGAATAATGGAATCCGTAGCTGTGGAGGAAACATTGCCCGCGGCGTCTTTGGCCCAGAGATATACGGTCTTTTGGCCATCATCACCTGACAGGGTGTAAGAGACGGTTGCGTTGAAGCGGACATTTGGGCTTACGCTTATCCAGCCTGAGCTGGAGGAAGAAGGGACCGTCGAAATTGAAGAGAGATAATAACCGGTAACACCGGTGGCATCGGTGGCGTAAAGTGTAACAGTAATCCCTGTGGATGAGGTATACAACGCGTCGGTGTTAAAACTGACGGAAGCGAGAGGGGCCGTTGTGTCCGGATTATAACTGACCGTGAGCGTATCGCTCGCGGTATTCCCGGCGGTATCCTGGGCGGTTACGGTGATGACGTTTTCTCCTTGAGATAAAGCGATGTCAGGGATCGACCAGTCGTTGGTCCCAACGGTGATGAGGACACCGGAGCGCGTGACATTCGTTGTGGTTGTGCCCGTAGGTAAGGCGCCGGGAGTTGTCGCAGTCGCTTGTTGAATCGTATAGGTGATACCGGCTATGCCGGTGGTGGTATCCGCGCTGGTGCCGCCTAAGGTGATATTGCCAATGGTTGTGGCATAGATTGAATTTGAAGTGGGGGAGGTGATTGAGACAACGGGTTGAGTGGTATCTAAAGTAATAGAATCCATGGCCGCCGTCGATACATTTCCCGCGGCATCTTTGGACCAGACATAAATCGTTTTGCTTCCATCCCCGCTGCTTAAAGTGTATGAGACACTGCCGTTGTAAATGGTCGTGGAAGTGACGGATGTCCAACCGGAAGCGGATGCTAAGGGCGCGGTGGCGCCCGTTGAAATATAATAGCCTGTTACGCCGACATTATCCGTGGCTGAAAGAGCCAGCGTAACTACGGTGGATTTTGTATAGGCCGCGCCATCATTAATATTTATTGAACTGGTAGGCGCTGTGGTGTCTAACGTAGTAAAGGATCGTTCAGTACCATTAGTGGTCCCAGCGCTGTTCCGTGCCGCCAGCCGGTAGTAATATGTTTTTCCCGATGATAATTCGCTTATGCCGATACTCACCTGGGCGTTGCTTGATCCGTTGACAACCTGTGTGGACGATTGACTTCCATAAAATCCACTGACCAGACCATGCTCAAACCATACGGTCGTTGATAATCCATTGGGGTTTACCGTCTCGTTAAGTGTTGCTGAATTCGTTGTTATGTTTGTAACGGAACCCGCGGTGATAGTCGGAGCAGCGCCATAAGTAACCGTCATCGCGACACTCGTCGTGTTCTTCGCGTTGTCGGTGGCCGTTACTGTAATGAGATTATTCCCGCTGGATAAAGGAATACCGGAGATAGACCATGTGACAGTTCCGCTGGCCGTTCCACTCGCGCTTATATCATCGCGCCAGACCACAGCGGCTACACCACTGGTATTATCCGATGTAGTACCCGAGAGATTTAAGGTGTCGCTTGTCGTGGTGAAGGCAGAGCCGGTAGTCGGGCTTGTGATATTTAATACAGGAGCTGTCGAATCCAATGTGATGGAGTCCATGGCGGTGTTTGAAACATTACCGGCCGCATCCTTAAACCAAACATATACGGTTTTTTTGCCATCTCCGGTGCTTAACGCGTAGGAAATATTGGCATTAAAGTTTGAAGGTGATGAAATAGAGCTCCATCCTGAAGTTGATAACGAAGGGATAGTTGAATTAGTCGAAAGATAATAGCCGGTGACCGCGGCCCAGGCATGCAGGACGCCGGTCTTATCTTGACGAGAGTAAAGAGAGGTATCATTATACCCCTTGATGAATTGGCGGTCATACGTGTCATAAGTCGTACTTTTATTGTGGTTGGCGTCAATATAGACTTCCACCGAGTCATCCTGCCAGACGTCGATGGAATCATTCCTGAGGCTGGCATCTAGGACATTGACACCGACATAAAGGTATTTATCATCCCAAAGCGTGCTAAAGGTGACGCTGTTGTTGGGGATGCCGTATATAGTTTTGGTGACAGTATTATTGATCTCCCAGACTGATTCCGTAAGCTGGCCGTCCAGGGTAATCGCGCTCAATGTCCTTTTTGTTGTGGTTGATTGCGTTGAAACAAGTGGGTTATACGTGACAGTAAGAACCCTCGAGGCTGTGTTGCCCCCTGCGTCTTTGGCGGTGACGGTGATGGTGTTGGATCCGGAAGCAAGCGAGATATTGGAAATTGACCAACTCGTTGTACCTGAGGCTGTGCCCGAAATATTGTTGGCGGAGTTGGCCCAGGTAACGGAAGTTACCCCGATGTTGTCCGAGGCGCTGCCGCTTAAGGCTATCGTACCGCTTGAGATTGTGTAGGTTGCGCTCGTCGTCGGGTTGGTTATGGCCACTGTTGGTTTAGTGGTATCGGATACGGTAGTGGTAGTAAAGGACAACTCATTTCCATAGCGTATCCCCGCGCTGTTTTGAGCGGCTACCCTATAGTAATAAGTCTTGCCTGAACTCAAGCCGCTTAGGGTAGATGCTACCGATAGGCTGTTTGAACCGCTGAGAGTTTGTGTGGTAGTAAGCCCTGTGTAAGAGCCGGAAGCTGTCCCGTATTGAAACCACACGGTAGTTGAGCCGTTATTCGGATTTACGCTTGCGTTTAGAGTAACTGATGTGTCGCTTACATTGGTCGCGGCGCTGGTTGTGGCAATCGGCGCATTTACCGCGGGATAGCTTACCGTAAGTGTATCGCTTGTGGAATTGCCCGCGGCGTCTTTGGCGGTAATGGTGATTAAATTGGAACCAGAAACAAGAGAGATGTTGGCGATTGACCATGAGGTTGTTCCAGAGGCGGTTCCCGAAGTGCTGTTAGCGGAGTTCTTCCATGTTATGGATGTTACTCCGACATTGTCCGAAGCCGTGCCGGAAAGATTCATCGTTGATGTTGTTGAAACATAGGTGCTGGCGGTGGTCGGAGAGGTAACCGCTACTACAGGTTGAATTGTATCATCAGGAGGAGTGGTATTGGGAGGAACTGTTGTTCCAGGCGGAGGGAGTTTCCATATACCGCCCCATGTGCCGACATATACATAACTATCATGAGGGTTTACGCCAATACCGTTTATGCCTGAATCGTTAAGGTTGAAATTGATTGTTTCCCAAGTATTGCCTCCGTCAATTGAACGAAATATGGTCTTATTATCATGGCCTGCGACTCCCAGATTGCCGACATAAACCACTTTGTCATTATTCGGGTCGATGACAATGGATTGAAATGTAAACCATCCCCATCTGTCTTTTAACAATCCGTTGTTTTCGTTTCTGAAAACCGGAGTGGCCGATCCGTTGATTATATATACGCCTACGCTTCTTTTGCCTAAATAAAGCTTATCGGGGTTGGTTGGAGATACCGCGATACGTCTTACATTATTGTTGGGGGTGGGAATTTCCGGATAAGGCGAGTTCCATGTAGTACCGCGATCCATGGATTTATATATTTTTATTCCAGTTAAACCAGAGCCGATAGAATAAACAATATCACCGTTACCCCAATAAACCGCGTCAACACTGAGAGAAAGCTGAGTCCAAGTAGCGCCTCCGTCTAAACTTCTAAATCTGCCCGCGTATATGACATTGGGGTTAGTCGGACTGAAAGTGATTAATTTGCCTTCGTAATCGCCTGCCGTATTGGGGTTGCTAATTTGCGTCCATGTATTTCCTTTATCTTTGGAAACGGTAATAATCTGCTCGGTATGGCTGCCAAGGGCGCCGACAATCGTATCTTCGGTAACGCCATGGCCGACAGCCACGCCATAACCGCGGCTCTCACAGCAGAGGTTCTCCTCCGGCGCAGAGTGATAAGGTGTTCTATAACTGGTAAAAGTGTATCCGTTGTCTTCGCTAAAATAAATTCCCCTGTCCGGGTTATTGGTGGCGAATCCTCTGACTTTGTTTTTGTCCCAGGAAAAAAGGGAAAAAGACATACCGGTCATGGCGGTATAGCCGGCATTGGAATAGCGCCAATTAACTCCGCCGTCCGTAGTTTTCTTGACCACGCCTGGTCCGGCAAAATAAAGAGCGATATTTTTATCCGTCGGATGCATGGCAATAGGGCCGCCCATGAACTCGCTCCAACTGTCACTATCGCCGGCAAAACGCACACTCAAAGAACCGGCCACCCAACCGTATTGATTCTTCTCATCCATACTTTGGGCTGTCTGCCAGGTAACACCAGATGCCGAAGCATTATGGGTATAATAAAAATCTTTTGGCCAGTCGCCAGCTCCATAGGTTCTTTTCGCAAAACTAACAAAGACATAATTGGGGTCAACCGGGCTCATAGCCATCCAGGCAGTGTCTTTTGCGGTAATGGAGTGAGTAAACGAGGCGGTAAAAGTAAGCCCTCCGTCCGTCGACTTCATAATTCTATTGGACTTGTCTCCGGCGAACATTATGAGGGGATTATTAGGATTGATAAGCACAACAGTAACAACACCGGTAAGCCCGCTGCCTATATTAGTTACAACCCCGGCTGAGGTAACCTTTTTAAGGCCGCTAGCGGCGCCGATATATATGATTGAGTTATCCGTTGGATGCATTCTAACCGCGTAAATTCGTCCGATGGACGAGTAATTCACAACCGTAGTCCAAGTATCTCCGCCGTCGGTTGATCTTAATAAGCCTTCTTCGTCTGTCCCAGCGTAAATAGTGTTAGCGCCGGCAAAGGCGATGGTTATGCCTCCCCAATCCCCCCCCATAGTTCCATAAAATGTTTGTTTGACAAGCGACCAGTTTCCCCCCCCATCCAGTGTCCGGTATATACCAAGTGGCATTAAGGATCGATTGGTACTATTCTTCCAGAAATCAGTATATTGAGCGCCGGTAGCAAAAACTCTGTTTTCATTATTGGGGTCTACAGCGATTGAAACTATGCCGTTTGAATTAATCCCTTTTCCTTTTCTTTGCCATGTGGTGCCGCCGTCGACGCTTTTCCAGATAGTATCCGTATCAACTCCCAGATACGCAATATTGGGGTTGGATGGGGCATAGGCAATAGCATGAATAAACTGCATTCCTTCCCCGCCAGCCGGAGTAATGTCTTTGCTTTCCAGATAAGTCCTTAACGCCTTTGTGGTGATAGGCACTTGCTGCCACGGATTGGAAGGTGTTGTTTGATTGGAAGAAGCCGCTGTCGTCGTTTTCGTCACGGTTAATGTGTCCGTGGATGAATTATTGGCCGCGTCTTTCGCGGTCACCGTGATGACATTGTCACCTGCCACTAAAGAGATATTTGCGATGCTCCAGGAAGTCGTTCCTGTCGCTGTGCCTGAGCCGCCTTTGCTGTTTGTCCAACTTACGCCGGTGACTCCGGCATTATTCGATGCTGTGCCGCTCAAGCTAATTGTGTTTTGCGTGGTTGAGTAGGTGCTTGACGAGGTGGGGGAGATGATCGCAATCGTTGGCAGGGTTGTTTCAATGGTGATCAAAGTTATCGAATCTGAATAAGTCAGTGAGATATTTCCTTGCGTGTCTTTATACCAGGCATAGACGGTCTTGGTGCCGGCACCGCTCGGTAAAGTATAGGAAACAGTCTTGTTGAAGCTCGCTGCGGAAGTGACTGAAACCCAGCCCGTAGCGGAGGTCAAAGGAGCGGTTGCGCTGTTTGATAGAAAATATCCTGTCACTCCTACATTATCCGTTGCAGAGAGCGTCAGGTTAACGGTTGCTGAAGTGGTAGACGCTACACCGTTGTTGATACTTATTGAGCCGGTGGGTTTGACTGTTTCCGCCGGAATTGAATAGGCTACCGTTAAGGTGTCTGTGCCTTGATTGCCTGCCGTATCCTTGGCCGTAATCGTAATGATATTGTCACCTGCCATTAAAGAGATATTTGAGATATTCCAGGAAGTCGTTCCTGTCGCTGTACCTGAGCCGCCTTTGCTGTTACTCCATGTTACGCTTGCTACGCCCACGTTATCCGAGGAGGTTCCGCTGAGGTTGATGGTCGACGCGGTGGTGGTATACGTGCTGACGGATGTGGGGGCCGTGATGGAGACAGAGGGGGTTGTCGTATCCGTGGTCGTTGTTTTACGGATAACCAAGGCCACTCCAACCACTTCATTCCAGCTTGTCGTTGAAGGCGCGTTGATCGTGGCACTCCCTGAGCTCGTCAGCGAACCGCTTAAAAGATTGGTGCCGGTACGGGGATCATACCAGGTGAAGGTGTAATTTCCCGATGGTACTGTGATTTTTACCGGGGTGGTGGATTTGCTCCCCCAAAAATAGGTCAGGTATTCCGAACCGGGGTTGGCGATAAGCTGCTTGTTTGTCCCTGATGGTCCTTGCGTTATTAAAGAATCATACTCATTGCCGTTAGCGTCAACAGGCGACATCTCCCAAAATCGCAAGCTCTCAGCAATAGTGCGTAAGATTTGTAATCTTTTTACTGCGGTTATCCATTCGGCACTGCCAACTTCATTAACGATATTGTCGCAATAAAGCCCAAAGTAGCCGCCGGATAAGAACATCGCCCAGGCAAAACGCGTCTGGGGATCTAGTTCAGTCCCAAAATATTTTCCAGACTCATTATTGCTCAAAACCTTCCCCTTTTTCTGGGCATTGTGTAATAAATTAGAAATCGTCTGAGGATTCGTTTCATAGAAATGAAAATTCATGACATCGATATACGCTTTATCCCAAAAATATTGAATGCCGGTGGTGTGCGGCCCGGAAAATTGATGGCTGTGCGCGGACACAAGCCGGGAACTTGACGAATCAATGCGTTGAGCCCAATGCAGCTGCCAGGGATAAACGCTGTCAATAGTGCTGGAAACGGGAAACTCATTGGCAATCTCAAAATAAACATTATTAAAACCGCTGAACTCAGCTATCGTCTTATCAACTAACGCCTGCTGGTAATCTTTTAACTTCTTACCGCTTGCGGAGAGTTGGGCATTGTTAAGGTCGAAATATTCAGGAATAAAATGCCCTTGCGCGTTGGCACTAAATACTCCGTTAATATTGAAACTCTTGTTTTCAGCGCTTCGCCAGACGGAATTTGACCAATGTTCTGGTTTCCTTAGATTGTTTGGCCCAAAAATAGTAACCTCAACAATAATATTTCTGCTTTTTGCCGCGGCAATCACATTACGCATCCTTTGCCAATAAGCAGAATTCCACTGGTCAAGATTGTGCTTGCCGTTTGCATATTGCCAAGGCGTTAAATAGGGGCCGTCAGGGGAAGGAGTCTTGAACCAGCAATAAACCCATAGACGAATTTTATTAATATTATATTTCTCTAACTGGTCGAGGAACTGACTGTAGTCAAACGTGAGGTCTGCGGCTATCTCTTGAACATCGAGGCCCACCAAATACTTATATTCATCGTTATACGTAAACCAGCGTCCGATGCGTTGGAGTCCTTGGGAAGATGAGGTGATTGTGTAATTGACCGTAATGGTATCCGTGCCGCTATTACCCGCCGCGTCTTTGGCCGTGACCGTAATGACATTATCACCAGACTGAAGCGCGATGTTTGAAATAGACCAGGTGGTTGTTCCCGCCGCTGTTCCAGATCCGCCTTTGCTGTTAGCCCAGGTAACGGATGTTACTCCAACAGCATCCGAGGATGTCCCGCTTAAATTGGTTGTACTTTGCGTTGCCGCGTAGGCGATGGCGGATGTTGGTGAACTGATCGTGATAACAGGAACTGTTGTGTCAACGGTGGTTAACGTAATTGAATCCGAATAAGCTGCTGAGACATTACCTGCGGCATCTTTATACCAGGCGTAAACAGTTTTGGTGCCTTCGCCGCTCGGTAACGTATAGGAAACAGTTTTGTTGAAGCTCGTTGCGGAAGTGACTGAAACCCAGCCCGTAGCCGAAGCGGATGGGGCAGTTGAATTGTTGGAAAGATAGTACCCTGTAACCCCGACGTTATCCGCGCCTGAAAGGGTGAGCGTAACGGAGGTAGAAGAAGTAGACGTTGCGCCACTGTTAATGCTGAGAGATCCCGTTGGTTTGGTAGTGTCAGATGGTGAAGGGATTTCTGCATCCGTGGTTGATGAATTTTTAACTCGTAGAACCACATCGCCGGCCCACGGGGCTGTGAACAGGACGGTTGATCCGCCGCTGACATTTGCTCCAGTTTGTGCGGTGCCGTTTGCGGGATTATACCATTCTGTAGTAAAAGTCCCAGAGGCGGAGGAAAGGTTAAAATTAAATTTTGCCGCTCTTGAGGTGTGGGGCGCGGCGGTCCGGCCTAATGTCCCGAAAGCCGGGTTGGGATGGTAGATAATAAACTCATCGTAGGAACGTCTTGCCACCTGCGCTCTGGCCTCGCCGGTGTTGTTATTAAGGTCAGCGGCCAGGGGATCATCCTGAACAAATCGAGAAAGTTTGATACCCCGATTTTTAAAATAGGAAGCGATATAGGGAGCTGAATCCAGACCATGGAGAGCCTTGTTGTCATAATTAATGCCTTCCTTGCTCCATGGGAGACTGCCGCTCATCGAATAGGGCACGAGGGCGTAGGGGTAAACGCCGCCGACACGTCCGCCATAGTTTGCCGAACCGCCGGAGAGGAGCCATGACCAGAAGAGACGGCGGTAATAGTAATTAGGACTAGCCGGGCTACCCGGCCCGTCTTGCTCGTATTCATCTTCTTCCATGTAAACATGATAATTCGCGTAAGCGGAATTGGATGTTTCGTCGGCGGGAAGATGATAAATTAATTCTTGGGCCACATAACTTACCCAGGATTCCCCCGCGAAATAAAATGGTTCATTCGAGACAGGGCCATGAGACATTAAGTGTCTCCATGGATCGTTGTTGAGGAAGTAATTGCCTACTTCTCTGGCCAAGGCCTGATTGTTTGAGTAAGTTCCTGCTTTACATTGGGAAACATTCGCCGCCTGGCAGACATCGTTGCTCGCCTCAAAGAAAACATTAGGGTAAGCGGTGAATCTGGAAACATAATAACGCAGCAGACCGGTGCGTGTTGCTTGGGGGATATTGACCCACACATTATCATCAATGGCGTAAGGTTCGGTTCCGGGAAGAACTTTGAGCTGAAGTTGAATCCCGGATAATTATTGAGAATCCATTGGATTCTGGTATCAATGGTTTGGAAAGTTGAAAGATTAAATTTAGTCCTGCTGGTATCTTGCCAGATAATATCCCATGTATCGCCAAGTATAAGGAAAGTGTCGACGCGTAGAGAAGTAACACCTTGATTAGCGTCCTCGGTAATATATTGCTGCCATTGGGTTTTATTGGTGTCGAAAAGCCAGTAGGCGGTATCGCCTATATTAATAAAATCTTCGCCGTTGTCGGTCATCCAGGATCGAGGATTGGAGGTGTGCTTTTTCAGTTTTCCCGGGAGGCTGGAAGCAGCGGCGGCGAATGTCCCGGATTTATTATTCAGAGAAGAATCGTTTGAAGAAACAGAAGACCATGTCCATGTTCCTGTTTCATTGACATAGACCCTGGCACGCCAGGTGTTACCGCCGTCGTAAAAGCCATTAACCGTTTTGGCGGTACCCGACGGTGCTGTAAAGGTTACCTTGGCATCGGTGTTAAACGGGTTGCTGACGGATCCGTTGCCTGTCAACATAATTTCATGGATCCCGAACTTAAGGGCCGTCGCTGTCCCCGAGGTGATATGAACGCCTGCTTCAGCAGGAGAGACTTCTAACCCACAGCTCATCATTGTGAATAAAATTAAACCGGATAAAATGAGTCTATTCATGAATTCTCCTATTTCACAAGGGGCAATGGCGCCGCCGATGACAAAGATCCCTTGAGTTTGATTTCTGCAACGGAAGTGAAAGGTAAACTGTTAGTTTCAGACAACGCCTTCAGCCGGATATACCTTCCTGTTTTTGCTTTAAAGCCGATTTCTTTTTCCGTCTTATCGTCGGCAAAAAAGCCTGTTACCACAGGGTTCTCCCAATTCACTCCATCCATGCTGATATAAAATTCATATTTTTTGATTCTCCCGTTTACGCCGCCATCCTGCCGGGGGACATAGATAAAGGTATCGATAGCGTAGACGGCTCCCAAATCAACCTGGATCTCATGGGGGACATTTGGTTTATTTTTGAAATACTCTGTGTGCCAGATCGTGTTAGGATCCCCATCAAAAGCGTAACTTGCTGGAGCATATCTAACTTTCCCATCAGAACCTTTGCCGCTGAGTTCCTGGCTATCAACATACTTAAGGATCCATGGATATTGCTCTTGGGTAATCTCTGGGGAGGTGCTTTTTACTGTGATGGTGCGTGTCGCTGGTGTCGGGTCATAAATCCCTTGAGCATCGGTCACGGTCAAGGTCACTTGATATGTGCCAGGATTATCAAATGTGACAACTCCTGGATCCTCCAAAGTAGAATCAGGAATCTCTGACCCTGAGCCGAATTTCCAAAGGTATTTCAAAGGATAGTTTCCATCCTGATCAGTCCCGGTCCCTAAGAAATCGACCTGTTGACCATTATCAATAACAAGATTTTCTATTGGTTTGTCGATGACGCTCTGAGGGGAAGAAGGGTGGGGCGCGACGTAGATACCAATAGAAAAGAGATTGTAGCCAGTTACTATTCTTCCATCGGCAGCACTGAGCCAGTGATTACCCGTCCACCAGGGATCAAACTGATGCATACCATAACTATTCCAGCCGCTACCGCTCTCTTTTAAAATAGCATCGACAGGAGATGTGTTGGGATCTGCATCAATTTGGCTTTCCGCATAAGAAGATCCTGATATCGTGCCTTTAAATCCCAAGACGCGGCGACCGTAGATATTATTGTTAACGTCATATTCCTGCTGGATCCGTGCAATGTGTTCCTGTCCATCATTATGAAACACAAACGCCCTGCCTCCGGGTCGAGCTATTCTTTTATTATTTTGGACTATCACAGAATGGTAGTTCCACTCTTTTAGCGGATCAGCAGAATCATACAGCTTATCCGAATAATAAAGATAGCAGTTGCTGGCCGTTTCCTGATCCGTGGTGAACATCCACCACGCGTTGTCATATCTGAAAATGGATGAATCAACCAACTTTTTCCCGCTTACTAAGGTTGCAACTTTCACCCACTTTTCCGGAAAAGACTCGGCCTTGTAAAGACGGATTTCATTTGTCTGATAAGTTTCAGGAATCATATAGTAGGAGCCGTCGTATTTAAATACATAGGGATAGGAAAGGTGAAAAGATTCATTAAGCACAATTTTTTTATACTCCCAATTCAATCCATCGCTGCTCGTCGCATAGGCGATATCTCCTTGATTTGTGTTATTGTTCAACACCTCAAAAAACATATACCAGAGATCATCCTCATAGAAGAGAAAAGGATCGGCCACAAATCGGGCTCCCTTGGGAGCCATATCCGTCACATCATTGGCCATCAATACGGGATTGATAACGGTGGTGGGTTCTTCAAGCTTAAACGGGCTGTATTTTACCCCAGCCCACTCTGGAGCGCTGCGGGTTGCGTTAAATAATTCCATGATGTCAGTGTCATTAAGGGCCTGGGTGAAAATGCGGACATCATCTATAAATCCGTTGAAATTATAATTGTTAAATCCGTTACTTTTAGGGTTACCGTGTTTCCCAATATAAGTTTGCGTTCCTAATCCTGTATAAGAAATTGATTCTATATGCTTTGTGGAAGCGAGTTTCTGACCATCGACATACACTGATTGTTTGTCATTTACGTCATCCATAACGTAGACAACATGGTGCCAGCCTTCTCCAGCATAGTTTTTTCCTGTAGAAGTCTGACGCCACTTGGCAGTAGGGCCAGCATAGTAAAACCCTCTCACACCAATCCCCCCGCGCAGGGCATCCATTCTTATCCCTACATAATCGCCGATTGAAATAATTTCCGCGCCATCCATATCACGCGTATTCAAGTTTACCCATGCGGAAATACTAATACTGTTTGGTTTTCCAAGGAGGTCGGGGATCTTCACAAATGAGTTATCACTGCCATTAAAGCTTAATCCGCTCCCGATAACTCCTGTTGTCCACTGCGCGCCGGTGATTGTTCCGTTTCTGCTTCCTCCACTCATAGACTCTTGGGCAGCTGTTCCTGTTGATTCGTCAAGTTTGTAGTGCGCTTGCGCGGAGGACACCTCGGCAAATGCTGGATTATAGGAGTATCCAATGAACATCAGAGACAACATCGCAACACCCATGAACACCCTCAATGAACTGTTTCTCATCTTAAGCGCTCTGAAATTTTTTATTTTATTTAACATGTTCCTAAAATAAAAAACCTATTTCATCGAGAAATAGGTTTAGGGCTAAAGGTGATCCTTAGGCGGCCTGGCGATCCTGGTTCAGACGTGCTGTCCGTTTTGGGACCCGATGGCTTTGTGCCCCATTCTCTCGAATGGTTTACCTTTGTCTTGATCGACAAATTTTACAGCCAAAGGATAACATTTAACGGACATTAAACAAGAGGTTGGAGGGGGATGGAAGAAACCGTTTTCTTGTCAATACTGTTTTTTAAAAAAAGACTTTTGTTGTCAATAACTTGGGGCATAATATACCTTAATCTGTTTATAAAATTGTTAAAAGAAAGAGCCATAAAATATGAATTGTGCGATTTTGCTTATATCGTGTCCGGATCAAAAGGGGATAACGGCGTCCGTGGCTAATTTTGTTTTTCAGAGCAACGGAAACATTGTGCACGCGGATCAGCATATTGATGAGCAGGCCAATACGTTTTTTATGCGGATAGAATGGACTTTAACTGATTTTTCTCTTTCAAGAGAAGAGATTGCCCGGGCCTTTTCCCCGATCGCTGAGAAGTTTGGTATGAAGTGGGATTTGTTTTTTACCGATAAATCTCTCAAAATCGCCATTTTCGTCTCCAGGCATCTTCATTGCCTGCATGATTTGCTCTATCGGCAAAGAGCTGGGCATATTGTCTGTGACATGCCTTTAATTATCAGCAATCATCCTGATGCCCGTGGGATGGCCCGGGAATTCGGCATCGATTTTCATGAAATCCCTATATTGAGGGAAAACAAAGAGGAACAGGAGAGAAGGCAGTTAGAAATTTTAGAAGCGAAGGGTATTGATTTAATCGTCCTGGCCAGGTATCATCAGATTCTCACCAAACAATTTGTCGACGTGTTTGCTGACAAAATCATCAATATTCATCATTCTTTCTTGCCGGCCTTTGCGGGGAGAAATCCGTACTCTCAGGCCTATCAAAAAGGCGTCAAAATTATAGGAGCGACGAGTCATTATGTGACCGAGGCTTTGGATGAGGGCCCTATTATTGAACAAGATACGGTGCGCATCAGTCATAGAGACGCGTTGAGTGATTTGGTCAGGAAGGGAGAGGATTTAGAAAAGATCGTCCTCAGCCGTGCGGTAAGGTTGTATGTCCAAAGAAAAATTCTTCGCTACGGGAATAAAACGGTTATCTTTGATTGACCTCCGCACAAGTAATAGAATTAAACCATCCAGCGGACGGAGGTCGAGATATCCCTGCTTTCCTTAACAAATATTCAGATGGAGCAGGGACATCTCAACATCCTCTAAATAATTATTAGAGGAAAGTTGGGGCTGACTACTATAGTATTTCATTGCTTTTGCGGAAGTCAGTAGATTTTTGTTGATAACCCTAAATATTCTTTAAATGAATTTCATAATATACCAAACGGGTTGAGCCATGAAAGAAATTCTGTTAAGTCAAATGAAGATAGGGCAAATGGGGCGGATACGGGATGTGCTGGGGGAGAGTCCCGTGTCTCAACGATTGTTGGAGATGGGCGTGACTTCGGGCAGCCATGTGGAAATGATACGTTTTGCTCCGCTCGGTGATCCGCTCGATATAAAAATTCGAGGGTATCATTTAACATTACGCCGAAAGGAAGCGGAAATGGTCAGGGTATTTTTATTAAAGAAAGAAGAAGTTTAACTCTGAACAGAGTGAAGTGTTCAAATGTGACTATGACATCCCAATTAATAAAAAAAGAAAATAAAGTTTTAACCGTTGCCCTTCTGGGGAATCCAAACTCAGGAAAGTCGACGGTATTTAACGCCTTAACAAAGTTAAGACAAAAGGTGGCCAATTATCCCGGGGTGACGGTGGAGAAGAAATTGGGACGGATGGTCCTTTCTGATGAAAGGATTGTGAACGTCATTGATCTTCCGGGGACGTACAGCCTGGCCGTTCGCTCTCCGGATGAAAAAGTGGCCCACGATGTCCTGATGGGCCGAATGAAAGATACTTGCCGTCCTGATGTGGTCGTTTGCATTGTTGACGCGAGTAATGTGGAAAGGAATTTGTTTTTAGTCAGCCAGATTTTGGACTTGGGACTTCCTGTGATTATTGCGCTTAATATGATGGACGAAATGGCCTTAGAAGGCCGTGAGATTGACGTCAAGCGTTTGGCCGCGGCCCTGGGCGTACCGGTTGTTCCCATGGTAGCGTCGAAAGGAAAGGGAGTTGATGAATTAAAACGTGCCATTGTCGAAGGCGGCCATTGTCCGCCTCAAAGGCGATGGGTGATGCCTGAGTTGATGGAAAAGGAAGTGGAGAAATTAGTTGCGTGGTTGATTGAAAAGAAAGGCTTCGACCGCAAGGAGGCCTTTTCAGAGGCGGTTATTGGGATTTCTAAAGCGAATATCGATAAGGATTCATCTGTGGATCTTCATTGGATTAAGCAGATCCAGGACGCCCGCGGCAAACTTGTTCAGGCAGGGATTGATTGGCGGTCAGCGGCCATTGAGGCGCGGTATGCGGCTATCCATCAGACCCTGGACGGTGTTGTCAAACAGAGGCCTAACCAGAAGACGACGATTACGCAGCGGCTCGACGCGATCCTTACCCATAAAATTTTGGGATGGTTGTTTTTTATCGCGGTGATGGCGGGCATGTTTTACACCATCTTTTCTGTGGCCAGCTACCCTATGGACTGGATAGATAAAGGATTTTCTTTTCTTGCCGAGATCACGCGCACCCGTTTCCCAGAGGGGGATTTGCGTGATCTGCTGGTTGATGGTGTTATCGCCGGTGTGGGCGGGGTCGTTGTCTTTCTGCCGCAGATCCTCATTTTGTTCTTTTTTATCTGTTTATTGCAGGACACAGGATATATGGCCCGCGCGGCCTTCATCATGGACCGATTGATGAGCCGGGTGGGTTTGCACGGGAAATCATTTATTCCTTTATTAAGTTCTTTTGCCTGCGCGATTCCCGGGATCATGGCCACGCGTTCGATAGAAAGTCCCAAAGACCGCCTGGTGACAATTCTTGTCGCCCCTTTGATGACGTGTTCAGCTCGTCTGCCGGTGTTCACGCTTATGATCGCTGTCCTTATGCCTGGGACGTCGGCACTTCAAAAAGCGGGTATCATGTTAACGTTATATTTATTGGGAATTGTGGGGGCCATTGGGGTGGCCTGGGTCTTTAAAAAAACTTTGTTACGAAGTCCGACGCCTCCTTTTATTATGGAACTTCCGCCGTATCGTTGTCCGTCGATAAAAGGGATATTCTTGCATATGTGGGAGAGGAGCGGGCTTTTTTTAAAAAAGGCGGGGACTGTTATTTTTGCCTTGTCGATTCTTTTGTGGGCGCTTATGACCTATCCCAAGCAGGACCAACTCATCTCGGGAGAAGCTTTAAAACACAGTTTTGCTGGAAAGGTAGGAGTTATGCTGGAACCGGCCATCAAACCTCTGGGGTATGATTGGCGCATCGGTATCGGTCTTATCGGTTCTTTTGCCGCCAGAGAGGTCTTTGTCAGCACCATGAGTATTGTTTTTAATATTGATGAAGATATGGAAATAGGGTCTTTAAGAGACGCGTTTCTAAAGGCGAAGTGGCCGGATGGCAGGCCGCTTTTCACACCCTTAGCTTGTGTAAGCCTGATGATATTTTATATATTCGCCATGCAGTGTGTCAGCACCCTGGCCGTTGTTCGAAGAGAAACGAATAGCTGGAGATGGCCATTGTTTCAGTTGGTTTATATGACTGTGTTGGCGTACATGCTTGCTTTGATCGTCTTCCAGGGCGGTCGATGGCTGGGTTGGCAGTAAAAGAAGGATTTTATGGAACGGATCATTCTGGTCGTCATCATTGGGTTGAGTATCCTCTATTTAATAAGACATTGGGCGGGTGTCCTTAAGGGAAAAGGTTCGTGCGATCAGTGCGGGAAGGGAAAAGATTGCGGCAGTTGAAATGAAGTTTATGATTGGCTCTTAGGGGCCTCCGCGAAAGTAATGGAGAAACAATGACCGTCTTAGAGGTTATCGAAGGGGACATCACGCGGTTACCCGTCGATGCCATCGTTAACGCGGCGAATACGAGTCTCTTGGGCGGAGGTGGCGTGGATGGGGCTATTCATCGGGGGGCCGGCAAAGAACTCCTCGAAGAGTGTCGGGGATTGGGGGGCTGTCTTACAGGGCAAGCCAAACTTACTAAGGGATATAAATTGCCGACCCAATATGTGATTCACGCTGTCGGTCCTGTATGGCGTGGGGGCTCTCAGGGAGAGGAGAGACTCCTGGAAAGTTGTTATCTGCGTTCCTTAGAAATCGCTCATCAAAAAGGATTTAAATCCATAGCGTTTCCTTGTATCAGTACAGGGGTTTATCATTTCCCTAAAGAGAAGGCTGCGGCTATTGCCATCGAGACCGTTAAAGGCTTCGTCGGTAAAATGCCGGGATTGGACAAGGTGATCTTTGTCTGCTTTTCAAGAAATGATTATCATCTCTATCAAGATATTATTTCCCGGGAAGAAGGAGGGGCATAGTACTGTGTCAACTTAATGGTTGGTAGTTTGACACAGCACAACATTGTGCCTTTTCTGAAAAAATATTTATTAAAAACTAATTTGAAGGTGCAATAGGTGATCGATAGAATTCATTGGCTCGGACATGCCGCGTTCAGGATTACCAATGGGAAAGTTATTTACATTGACCCTTATAAAATCAACCATGATTCTCCCAAGGCGGATTTAATCTTGATTACCCACGATCATTTTGACCATTTTTCGAAAGAAGACATCATCAAGATCAAGAAGAAGGAGACGGTCTTTGTGGCGCCACCTTCCGTGGCTAAGGCCCTTGACGGAGATGTGAGACCTGTCAAAAGAGGTCAGAGGATCAAGGTCGGGGATATCGATATACAGGCGGTTGCCGCATATAATATAGGGAAAGATTTCCATCCGCGTTCTTCGGATAATGTCGGTTATGTTGTGACCATTGAAGGCACGCGGATTTATCATACGGGGGACACGGATGTGATCCCTGAGATGAAAGAGATCAAGACGGATATCGCCCTCCTTCCTTGCGGCGGGACGTATACGTTAACAGCGCAAGAAGCGGCAAAAGCCGTGGATATTATCAAGCCTAAAATAGCCGTTCCCATGCATTGGGGGAGTGTCGTTGGATCACGCAAGGACGCGGAAGAGTTTGTGCGTTGTTGCAAGAATTGTGAAGTTAGAATTTTAGAAAAAGAATAAGATGGCTACTCTTAAGGTGGGGGATAAATAAAAACGAAACAAAACCGGCTCGATGGTGTTAAAGAAAGCAGAACGAAGGTTAGGAAAAGAAGTTTCAGATAAAAACGAAAGGAGCCGTAACATGAACAGAAAGATTTTAAGTCTCGTCCTCGCAAGCGCTTTGGCCTCACCGACAACCCTCTTGGCCGCTCAAGGGCCCTTCAAAGAATACCGGCGGCATCAAAAGGAAAAAATCCAAGCGCATTATGATCAGCAAAAACAAGAAAATCAGGAATTCCGTAAAGAATTAAAGGATATGTCTGAAGAGCAATGGCATAACGCCACCGTTGAGCATACGCGGACTCAATTTCAGGAAAATCAGGATTTCCACGCCAAGATGCATGAAGAACGGATGAAACACCTGCGCGAGAAGTTGTCCAACAAGAAGAAATTAAACGAAGCCAAGAAAACCGAGATCATAAATTTCGCCGAGGAGCAGTACCAGGAAAATGTTCGTTTCCGACAGCAGCAAAATCAGGAAAATGTGGAATTCCTGGATAACCTCGCGAAAAATGCGGCGTTATCCAAAGAACAAAAAATTGAGGCAATAAAGGATCATATGCAACTGCAATTGGAAGAAAATAAGAAATTTCATCAAAATCAGGTCGAGGAACGTCGAACCGAAATGCGGGATATCCGGTCACAGATGAAGAAAAAGGATGACATTTAAAAAGATACATCCGTGTTCCATTACGGTTGTGAAAGGCAGTAATTCAACGGGCAGGCGAACAACACCTGCCTTTTTTTATGCCTTTGCATGAAAGGGAGGAGTTGGGGTATACTTTCCTCAGTCATATGAACCTTTGCGCGAAAACGGACTCTGGAGATAAATAACGATATGAAGAAGAGAAAAAGTTTTATTTTCCCATTTCTTTTGATGGCTATAATCTTCCTTGGCCCTGGGGTTATGTTTTTGTTATCAGATCATGAGATGAATCTGTCTTCGGATCAGACGATGGATTATAAGGAATTTCAAGAAACAAAAGTGGGATTGCCCAAGATCGAGGCGTATTTCAGATACGTCAAAGGATTAATCTTGCAATCAGGGAAAGAATTTCAAGAGATGCAGGAAAGAATGGCTAAGAATCGTGAGGCCCGGGAGATTCAAAAGAAAGAAACCGCGGAAATAAAGCGTAGAGTCAGAGAACAAACCCGCGCGGCAGAAAGACAACAGAAAGAATTGCAGGATGAAACAGCGCGTGTCTTGCGTGACAATGAATCGGCCCAAAAACAAGCCGAGGCTTTACAAAGAGATCAAAAACGCTTTTTAAAAAATCAAATGAGAAGCCTCCAGTAACTCTCTCTTCCATCCACCCTTTCTTTTATAGATATTTTTTCTTGTGGCTTATATGAGTTGGATATAGAATTGTTTTGCTTTTGGGCATAATTTGTCGAGAGGATCATGAGAATGGCTGTGCGAGAAGAATTCTTTACAATTTCCGAGCTGAATAAATTTATTAAAGATGTGATCAATGCGGGATTTCCCCAAATTTTGTGGATTTGCGGGGAGATTCAGGGTTACGACCGCAATAAAGATAAAAAACACGTCTTCTTTGAACTTGTCGAGAAAGATCCTCAATCCAAAGATGTCCTGGCGCGCATCGGCCTGGTCATTTTTGCGGGTAAGAAAACATATATTGAGAATATCTTGAAGGAAAGTGAAAATGCCTTTTCGTTGAAAGATGATATTGAGGTGAAGCTCGCCTGCCGGGTTGATTTTTATGTCCCGCAAGGAGCTGTTCGGTTAATAGTCGAGACGATTGATCCGGTTTATACGTTGGGGAAACTGGCTCAGGAAAGGCAAAAGCTCATCGCCCTTCTTAAAAAAGAAGGTGTGTTAGATAAGAACAAACAGTTGCCCTTGTCGCTGGTTCCGCTTTCCATCGGATTAATTACGTCTGACGATTCCGCCGCGTTTAACGACTTTCTGTCTGAGCTCAAGAGAAGCGGATTCGGCTTTAAAGTTTATTTGCGTAATACGCTCATGCAGGGGAAGAAAGCGGAGAAAGACGTCTGCCAGGCGTTAAAAGAGTTGAGTATGATTAAAGATCTGGACGTCGTGGTGATCACGCGGGGCGGAGGGTCTATCGCGGATTTGAGTTGTTTTGACAGTAAAATCATCGCCGAGGCGATTGCCGGGTATCGGCTGGCGGTTTTAAGCGGGATCGGCCATGAGATCAATATCACGATAACGGACTTGGCCGCGCACACGTTTGCCAAGACCCCCACGGCTATCGCCCAATTTTTAGTCCATCGGGTCAAGGAATTCGTAGACACGATCGATGAAAAAATGGACAGGATCATGGACGGGGCGCGGTCCCGCATCGACAGCGAGAAGCAAAGGCTTAAGGACCTGGCGTCCGGACTGCAAGGCCGGACGAACAGGTATCTGAAAGATCACCATGAGAAAATGATCCGTATAACAGAGATCATCCGTCACAGGCCGTTCGTGGTGTTTAATGCCTCCGAGAAAATTTTGATAGGGAACAAAGATTTGCTCATAAGGGTCGTTAAGAGCCGGTTCCAAGCGGATCAATTAAAATTGAAAGGCTATCAAAAGATCATTGATGTTGTTCATCCCTATAATACGATGAGGCGCGGATTCAGTATTACCAGGACCAGTGACGGGAATGTCGTGAAAAGCATTTCCCATGTCCATGCCCAAGAAGGTCTCGTCACCGAGTTAATGGACGGAGTGCTGGAAAGTGAGCTCAGAGAAATTAAGAAAGCCGAAGGGCCCGCGTTAAAGCAATAGACGGCTAGAATCTTTCGGTCTGAAAGAAAGGAAAACGCACGTGGAACAAAAATATAGTAAGTCGCTTAAAAGATTAGAAGAGATCATTGAGAAAATCGAAAGTGAAGAAATTGACGTTGATGAGCTTTCAGAAAAAGTGAAAGAGGCCGCCTCCTTGATTAAGGGGTGTAAGGAAAAAATCGGGAAGGCGGAATTGGAGGTTAAACGGGTTGTAGAGGATTTGGAAAAGGAAGTCGAAGATGAATAATATGTTATCCATTTCAACGACATGGAATTATAAGCCCGATATGAATATGCGGGCATGGGTTTCTAAAATTCACGACATGGGACTCAACGCCATTGAGTTGGATTATAATATCAGCCGTGAACACCTCGAAGAAATCAGAGGGCTCATGAAGGAGATGAATCTTCAAGTTACCAGCGTCCATAATTTCTGTCCTGTCCCTAATGACGGCCCATCGGAGCGGCATATTTCCAATTATTATCGGCTGTCGTCCCTCGATAAAAACGAGCGGCAAAAAGCCGTGGAGTGGACCAAGAAAACAGTGGATACCGCCGCCGGTTTTGGCGCGCAGGTTGTGGTCATCCATGCCGGCACCGTTGAATCGGAAGATGACCGCGCCTCAGCCGTGTTTAATCTTTATAAACGAGGAAAAAGAAACACTAAAGAATTTCTGCGTGAAAGAGACGGTTTGCTTAAACAGCGGCAGATGCTCAGAGACCGTCACCTCAACGTCTTGGTCAAGAGTTTGGCTCAAGTGGTGGATTACGCACGTAAGAAAAAAATCAGGATCGGTTTGGAGAACCGTTATTATCCGACGGAGATCCCCAACTTTGAGGAGATCGGCTATCTCTTGGGGCTTTTTGGTGGAGGCGGGATGGGGTACTGGCATGATGTCGGACACGCGGAGATGAACGAACGCCTGGGGATCACCGCGCATTTAGATTATTTAAATGCCTATCAGGATAAGTTAATAGGCGTGCATGTCCATGGGATGAAAGGCGTGAGGGACCATTTGGCGCCGTTTGAGGGAGATTTGGATTTGAAAAAAGTGTTGCCTTTTATAAAGAAAAAAACCTTGCGGGTCATTGAAACCCGGCATGCCTCTTACGGTAAAATGAAAGCGGCCGTTAAGAAACTTTCTTCGTATGTTCCCTAAAGTGAAGCACATCTTGTTCTGGTTACTGTGCATTCTTTGCGTCTCCTTTGTCGTTGTCCTGAATACCCAATCCACAGAGATCATAGATAGATTTTATAAGGAGGGGCGTTTTGATATTCTGAATCATTTGTCCGCCGTCCAAGGCGATCAACCGTTGGATTATTATCTGGGAAAGATAGAAGATGTTTGCCTCGGGCCTGTCACTAATTTTACTTGTCATATTTTCTTTGCCCTGTTCGGCCTTCTCTATTTGAGAGCGGCGTCAGCTAAATTTTTTTGCTTTTCCGTCTTTATATTTCTCGTGATAAGTAAATTCCATGTGCTTTTTTATCCGCCCTATGGAGACGCCGTAGGCGGCCCTTTTGCCGAGGCCCTCTGGCTTTCTCAGCATCATTTTGATTATGTCGGGTTGTATCATCAGACGGGATACCAGTTCGGCGGCCCCAAGGTGTACATGTTTTCTATTTATCCGACCTATCTGGCCTTGCTTCTGTCATGGATTCCTCAGACAGTCGCATTTTTCGTGATCAATCATCTCATTGTTTATTTCATCACAGCGGTTGTCGTCACATTAATACGGTCCTTGACCTTAAAGATTTTCGATCCGGCAACCGCCTTGCTGTCTTCGATGGTTGTTCTGACCTTGCCTTTGTTCCAAAGCCAGACTGAGGCCATAAACATGGAAATGCCGTGTTTGTTTTTTTCTATGCTTTCCCTTTATGATTTGTCGAACAGGAAAATGGGAAGGGCGAGTCTATGGGCCATAGCCGCGGTCTTGGTGAAAGGACATGGTTTGGTGATGTGCGCAACGGTCGCGGCCGTTACTGCATTGTTGTTTTGCTTTGACCCGAAGGTCAAAGGGAATGGGAAGATGCTTCTCCCGGGGATGGCTGTCGTGATCGTTGGAGTCTTTATGGTTTTTTCTAAGTTTCTGATCAAGGACCAACATGCCAGTGCCGGGATGATCCATCTCTTTGCCGGATGGCCATCCTTAAAAGGAATGTTTCTGCCTTATTTGTATTTGGCGAGTGTTGTTGTTTTCGCGGGGAGTATTTGGAAGGAACAGGGGGGGCGCTTCAAGGACAGCGTCAAGGCTTTGTTCACGCCGTATTTTATCCAGACGGTCGTTATGATCGCCGCGGGGATGTGGTTTGCCCTCTTTTTGAATTTCATTGCGGTCTCGCCGAGATATAAATTGGAATTAGCCCCGTTCCTGGTTCTGAGTCTGATCTTTGCCGTGATGAAGTTATCCATGATGAGACGCCTCGCGCCGCTGTTACTTTTTATTTCCGTCGGCATATCGTCTTTGGCTTCTTACGGCCTGTTGGAAAGACCGTTGAAGGCCAATTATCATGTTTTATTAGAAAGAAGTCTTGAATACCGTAATGATTTAAAGTTAAATAGACGTCTGGCTCGCTTGTTGGAAGAAAAATACAAAGGTTACACGATCGGCGCGCCTTTCATTGTGGCGCAAATGCTGGCTTTTCCTGAATTGGGATATGTTCAAAGCCCTTTGGACGTCGTAGTCTACGGCATGCCCATCACGTATGGAAACATAAAAAAATTTGATGGGCTGAAGAAAATGGATATAATGAAAACCATTTGGGTCGGTATGTCGGCGGATTTCTTTTCGAATGGGGATTTTACTTATCCGATCAACCGGTATGATAAAGTGATCGAAAATCTGATGTTTGGTGATAATAAAGTCGTGTTGTTCATGGGCGGAGTGGCCATTGAACAGAAGAGATATATTATTCAGCAGTTAGAAAAGAAAGCGCGTCAAGCGATTTAGCGCGTGACGGAATAGGGAAGCAAAGGGAACAGTATAAAATATGATTGGGCCTAGAGTGATTGATCCAAATAAACCACATGTCGATATCTCGGTTGTGATCCCGATATTTAATGAAGAGACCAATATCGTGGAATTATTTAAGAGACTGATGGTTGTCCTGACGGCAACGGGGAAGACTTTTGAGGTTATTTTCGTGGATGACGGCAGTCAAGATCAATCCTGGAGTATTCTTTCAAAGCTTTATCAGGAGCATAAAAGCATCGTCAGGGCTGTCGCGTTTTCAAGGAATTTTGGTCATCAACTGGCCTTGACCGCCGGATTCCATCATTGCCGCGGCGAGGCCGCGATTGTAATGGACGCTGACCTTCAGGATCCTCCAGAAATGATCGCGCGCTTTATCCAAAAATGGGAAGAGGGTTATGAGGTCGTCTATGGCATCCGTAAAGAGAGGGAGGGAGAGACGTTTTTTAAGAAATTTACCGCGCTGTTGTTTTATAAACTGATCCGCGCCTCAACGGCCATTGACATTCCGGAAAATGTGGGGGACTTTTACCTGCTGGATCGAAAGATTTTGAATATCTTGAATGAATTGAATGAACACCATCGCTTTATCCGCGGGTTGGTGGCTTGGGTCGGTTTTAGGCGTATCGGGATTGAATATAATCGCAAGGCGCGTTTTTCAGGTAAGTCAAAGTATGGGATCTGGCGGATGGTCCAATTTTCCCTGGATGCCATGACTTCTTTTTCCTTTACACCGCTTAGGCTCGTCTCTTGGCTGGGAGCCTTCTTTTCTGTCCTGGCTTTTTTTTCCATTCTCCTGATCATATATTTAAAAATATTCACGCATGAAACGATTATCGGCTGGTCGTCGCTGATGGCGGTTGTTTTGTTTCTGGGCGGTATCCAGCTCATGGCCATCGGCGTTATTGGTGAATATATTGCCCGTATCGGAGATGATGTCAAGGGTCGGCCGCTTTATGCCGTCCGTCAGTCTTTAGAGTGACACAGAAAAACCCATGTCCAACAATCGTCAGATCAAAGAACCCGATTCTTCACGAACCGATCTTAAGTTCCGTTGGGGAGGGATTCTGGAAAATCCGTATATTTCTAAAGTCCACCGTCATTGTCTTGATGGATTTAAGGTCGGCGGGTTGGCAAAGATCATCAAGTCTCTGGAATACAAAAATATCCTCGATGTCGGCTGCGGCATCGGGGAGTATTCGACTATGAAAAAGGGTCGATTCGTGGGGTTGGATAACAGTCTTCCCCGGGTGAAGTTTGCCCAAAGATATTATAAACACGGTCTTTTTCTCCTGGCTGAGGCCACCAAGCTTCCTTTCAAAGATCATTCCTTTGAGGCCGTCTTGCTGGCGAATACGATTCATCATCTTTCGGATGAAAGTTTAACCGAAGGCGTTCTGGAAATGAAACGGGTCAGCCGCAAGTATATCATTCTGGACGACGCGGTCAGATGGTCGGACCAGAATCGTCTGAGTCAATTCTTTTACAGCATGGACCGTGGCACGATGTTCAGGACCACGGAGGAGATCGAAGCTATTTTGAAAAGAATTGAAGATCTAAAAGTAGTGCTTAAAGGCAATTTTTGGACATTCCCCAGACTTTATTATCACACCGTTATTGTCCTGGAAGTTGGGGATCTTCGTTTTTAGGGCTAGGCGCCGCGCGTCCCTGTCCTCGGTAACGGCTGAGGGATTCAGACACGAAAGTAAAGATAATGAATGATTTTATAAAGAAGATGAGTTTTACGCAAAAGATTAAAGCCGCGGTCCAGGTTTTTTTTGCCGTCTCTTTGGTCCTGTTTTTCGTCAAGCTTGCTTATTATCATTATCAGGTTGTCGTTTGCCCGTATCAATTAGAATATAGAGAAGGTGGTATCCTGTTGACAACGGATTTTATGCTCAAGGGCGGGAATCCGTATGATCTTGCTCATCAACCTCAATACGCCAATGTTTATGGGATTTTTTATCATTGGATTGTCTATCCTTTCGTCCGAGTGTTTGGCCCGACGCTTCTTGTCCACCGCGCTGTCACGGCGTTTTTTATTTTCGCTTCGTGTCTTATGATTTTTGGGGTCATGCGCCGCGAGAAGATCTCGAGGATGTTCGTGTTTTCGGCGGTCTTGCTATTTTACTTTTCGATGATTGCCCCGAACACGAGCACGCCTTTGGCCGGTCCGCATAGTCTCGGTGTGTTTTTGTTTTTAGGAAGTATCTTTTGGCCGTTTTTGGCTCAATACTCGTTGAAGAGTCTGATGGGGAGTATTGTGCTCGCGGACATGGCTTTCTTCACCAAGAGTTATTTTGTTTTAGGTGTGCCGTATTTAGCGAGTTATATTTTCTTATTTGTTTCTAAAAGGAAAGGTGTTGCCTACGCGGGATTGTTTTTTATCCTCTTGCTGGTTTCTATTGTCACGGTGAATTTTTTCTATCCGACCCATTTTAACAGCACCATCTTGTCACACATCGAACGGGCAGGATACGTGCTGAACCACGTCCATCGGCAATTTAGTTCTTTTATTGAATTTTATAGCGGGATCCTGCTGGGTTTCTTGACCGTTGCGTTTCTGCACGGGGTCAAGGACTGGGAGAGAATAAAGAAAGGCCTCAACCCTTCTCACTGGAAACTTCCTAAAGTGCATGTGCTGGAATTTCCCAAGCCTTTAGTGGATTTGAATCTTCATCTCATGGTGTTTTGTTTTCTGTGCTCGATGCTGTTGATTTATTTTAAGCTCGGCGGCCATGGAGGGTCTTGGTTAGCGTATCTATATCAATTGATCACGCCGTTTTTAGTGGTTGTGATTTTCTTAGGGGCAAAAAAGGGGAAGGTTTTAAATCTGATATGGATCCCATTTATCGTTATGAATTTGTATACTTTGACGTTTAATGCTTTCCCTGTTATAGAAATGCGGTCAAAAGAATGGGAAGACGTCAGACGGATTTTAGCAAGCCATCAAAATATTTTTAATACGCCGGCCATTGTGTCCTTGCTCCTGGAACAGAAGAAAGAAGTTTTTGATTCCGGGCATACAGAGGATTTTCTCTCCGGGACCACGCGCAATCCTCTTCTTAAGAAGATAGCGATCCCCAACCGCCAAATCGTCACCACCTATTTCCAGTACCTTAAGAATATCTCGGATGCGATCAAGGTAAGGAAATATGATTTAATCGTCCTGACCAAAGACTGGTCGCCGATGGTTTTTAAGGAACTTGTTGAGAATTATGCCTTGATAGGTGTTATTCCCGTCAAAATGTCCCATTCACGTCAGTCGTGGGACATAACTTTTTGGAAATCCAAACAATAAGAACATTGTCAAACAATAAAGCGCATTAGGGGTCGGCGATGTATATCCTGGGTCTGAGCTGTTACGCGCATGACGCGACATGTTCTCTGGTCAAAGATGGTGAAATTCGTTCCGTGATCGAGGAGGAACGGTTGAATCGTCAGAAACATACATGGCGCTTTCCCATTCAGGCCATTGAGAAAAGTTTTTCCATGGAGGGGATCACAATCCATGATATTGATGAGATTACTTTCTTTTGGACTCCTGGGAGGGAAATCGTGGGGAACATGTGCCATGCGTTCAAATATTTTCCGGCCTCGTTGAATCTTTTTAGAGCGCCTTCCGGGGGAGAAGAACTGTCATTTTTAAAACGACTTGGAGCGATGCGGCATATCGGCGAGGAATTTAAAAAACATTTTAATTTGACAAAGACGCCGAAAGTCAGGTTTGTTGAACATCATTTATGCCATGCCGCGAGTGTGTATTTTGTTTCGCCTTTTCCAGAGGCGGCTATTCTGACGATAGACGGCCGGGGAGAATCGACCAGCACGATGATGTCGGTTGGAAAAGGGAATAAAATAACAAAGATCAAGGAGATTAATGTCCCCCATTCTTTGGGCCATGTGTATGCCGCCATAACGGATTATTTGGGGTTTCGTCCTTTTTTTGATGAATGGAAGGTGATGGGGCTCTCGGCGTATGGGAAAGACACGTTTGTGAAAGATTTTGAAGATCTTGTGCATTTTATGGGCAACGGAGAGTACCGGCTCAATTTAAAATATTTCAGGTTTCATACGCACGGCCAGAAGGCGTGGCTGGATGAGTTGTTTATAAAGAAGTTCGGCCCCAAACGGAATTTCCATGACCCGTATGTTCAGAGGCATTTTGATCTTGCCTTTGCCCTGCAGGCCTTGATCGAGAAGGCCGGTGTCTATCTGGCGCGTCACCTTCACGAGGTCACAGGGCTTGATAACTTATGTATGACCGGAGGGGTTGTCCTGAATTGTTTAATGAATAAACGCATCGTTGAGGAGTCCCCTTTTAAGAATTATTTCTTCCAGCCTGTGGCCAATGACGCGGGAACAAGTTTTGGCAGTGCCTTGTATTATTACCATCAGATATTGGATAAACCAAGAAAAAGTCTGTTTAATTCTATCTATCTCGGGCCGTCCTACGATAACGCGGAGATTGAGCGGGTCCTTCGGGATAAAAAAGTTAGTTTTAAGAAGACGGACCGCATCGCTCAAGAAACGGCCCGCTGTATCGCGGAAGGAAAGATCGTCGGCTGGTTTCAGGGAAGAATGGAGGCCGGCCCCAGGGCCTTGGGGAATCGCAGCATCACGGTGAATCCCATGATGGCGGATATGAAGGGCCGGCTCAATGATCGCGTCAAGAAACGGGAGTTTTTCCGTCCCTTTGCCCCTTCGGTCTTGGAAGAAAAAGTGGATGAATATTTTATTATGCCGAAGGGCCAATTGTCGCCTTACATGATTCTGATTGGGGATGTGCGGGAAGAAAAGAAATCGTTCATTCCCGCGGTCACCCACGCGGACGGCACTGCCCGTGTCCATACCGTCAACAGGGAGATCAATCCGCAGTACTGGGAGTTGATCCATGAATTTGAAAAAATCACGGGAGTCCCGGTCCTGTTAAACACGTCATTTAACGAAAATGAACCCATCGTCTGCACGCCGGAGGATGCCGTGAACTGTTTCCTGAGAACGGAATTCGATGTCCTGGCGATTGGCGATTATCTGGTCGTCAAATGAAGCATTTGACACTCCCCGCGGCAGGCGGCTGGGGATCCGAAAGGCCATAAAGAAAAGAATGAATGAGATCGTTAAACATTATGACGCCTTGGCTTCGACCCGCGATCAATACCGGGATAAAAATAAATATTATTATGCCCTGTTGCATGAACAGTATGCCTACTTGATTCCGCCGGGTAAGAAGGTTTTAGAGGTTGGCTGCGGAACCGGTGAGCTCTTGAAGGCCTTTAATCCATCGGTGGGTTACGGTGTGGACATAAGCCCTGAAATGGTAAGCATCGCCCGGCAAAAATTTCCTCAGTTTTCTTTTCAGGCTGGGGAGATCAGCGAATTAAAGACGGATGAGAAGTTTGATTATATTATTTTATCCGGGCTCTTGGGGGAGCTCGATGATATTCAAGAATTTCTTCGGCAATTAAAAAAATTTTGCGTCAAAGATACCCGGATCATTATCGAATACTATAGTTATTTCTGGCAATATCTTTTGAAGGTTGGGGAAAGGTTGAAGCTCAAGATTCCTCAAAAGATTCAGAACTGGCTCACGAGTGAGGATATAAAAAATTTTTTAACGCTTACGGATTACGATCTCATCAAAGTTGAAAGATGTATCTTGATCCCGAAGAACATTTGGGGGATTAGTTATTTCATAAATAGATTTGTAGCCAAACTCCCTGTTTTTAACGCCTTAACCCTAAACCATTTTATCGTTGCGCGGCCTGTTTTTGGTGAGGAACGGGAATGCTCCGTGACCATCTTAGTCCCTTGTCGTAATGAGAAAGGGAATATCGAGCAGGCCGTGGTTAGGACCCCTGTGTTTGGCAAGAAACAGGAGTTTATTTTTGTGGAGGGAGGTTCCAAGGACGGCACATTTGAAGAAGTGCAACGTGTGATTCAAAAGTATCCGCGCAAGGACATCCGGCTCTACAAGCAGACAGGCAAAGGCAAAGGGGACGCGGTCAGGTTGGGTTTTAGTCAAGCGGCCGGTGAACTCCTGATGATTTTAGACGCGGATCTCACGGTATCTCCCGAGGATCTCCCGAAATTTTACGAAGCGATCAAAAAAAATAAGGGGGAGTACGTGCATGGCAGCCGTCTGGTTTATCCGATGGAAAAAGAGGCGATGCGCTTTCTCAACCTCCTGGCGAATAAATTTTTCGGCATTCTCTTTAGCTGGTTGCTGGGCCAGAGATTTAAGGATACGCTCTGCGGGACAAAGGTTTTATTCAGGCATCATTATCAAGAGATTGCGGCCCAAAGGGCGTACTTCGGGGATTTCGATCCGTTTGGCGACTTCGATCTTATTTTTGGCGCCACAAAGCTGAACCTTAAGATGATCGAAATTCCTATCCGCTATAAAGAGCGACGCTACGGGACAACGCAAATCCAGCGTTTCCGTCATGGGTTGCTGTTGTTGAAGATGTGTTTCTTCGCGATGAAAAAGATCAAATTCCGTTGAAGATTTTTCTAGTGCACTGTTCAATTCATTCTTAAGAGATGATTTCAAGAAAAAGTGCACTGTTGTACCGTGTTCCACTATTAGCCATTAGGTTAACACGGTAGTGGTTCACGCATGCAGGGAAAGAGAGGAGATGTCATGGCTAAAATACAAAAAATCAGCCTCCCCAACGGTGAGACCGTAGAGGCTGAAGACATTGAAATAACCCAAACGTCCGAACATTGGAATCAGTATCTTCTTGAAGACGGCTCGCTGATAAAAGTCAAACTGGTGGCTTCTAAAATTGTTCGGGTCCTGGATAGGTATGATCATGCCGGTAATCCCATTTACCTGGTCAATTCATCCAATGTTATCGCAGTGGACAGCCCGGATCATTTAAAGAGAAAGTGACCATTCAGGAAGTCGTATCAGACGGTTTTGATTCCATGCTTGGTGCAATCCAATGCGCCTTGTTTAACCGTGCGTATTTTCAAAGACATCGATGGCTATGGTTTTTCAAAGATTTGGGTATTTTTATTTTATTTTTGTTCCCCGACAATGGAATTTGCCGTTCTAAAAGAAAGATTTTATTTGCAGAATTGATTAAAGGTGATATATTTTACAATCGTAACACCGCCGTGAAAATATCCATGTTTCAGTTTTTATAAAAAGATTTCTACTATGCGCCTGTAGCTCAGCTGGATAGAGCACCAGTCTTCGGAACTGGGTGTCGGGGGTTCGATTCCTCCCAGGCGCGTCAGTCTTCGCCAAAGTGTTTTCGCCTTTGGCTTCGCCAGGTATCCTTTGTTCAACGGCCTTCGTATTGGAATTTCGCGTGGCTTGGCCCAGGATCAGGTTGGCAAAAAATATTTTTACAGGAAGGGCAAGAACAGAGAAGATTTTGGCATGAATTGACTTTACAACGGATATGGAATTCTATAAGATAGGGCAAATTTTGAAAGAAATAAGATGATCACACAAGAGAGTCTCAAAAAAACTCCTTTATACGACGAGCAATTAGCCTCGGGCGCCCGGATGATTCCTTTTGGCGGATGGGAAATGCCGGTTCAGTTTGAAGGGATCCTGGCTGAATACGATCAGACAAGAACACGGGCCGCGATTTTTGATACGTCCCATATGGGAGAGTTTTTAGTCGAGGGCGATGCCGGTGTATGCGGTCTCGACAGGATTGTGACCATGTCCTTAGCGGATATGCCGATAAAAACAGGCCGGTATGGCATGATCCTCAATGAGCGAGGCGGCATTATAGACGATTTGATTGTCTTTAGGGTTGATCAGCAAAAATGGTTTATCGTTGTCAACGGTTCGACAACCCATAATGATGCCGAACATTTCAAGAGACATCTTAAAGCCCAAGCTCTATTTAAAGACGTCTCCACCCAGACGGGAAAATTGGATATTCAGGGGCCATTATCCCGGGACGTCTTAAGCGGTCTGGTCAAGGACATCTCAAAGCTGGACTATTACACGTTTGATTATTTCGATCTTTTGGGAGATCAAGTTTTGATTAGCCGGACTGGGTACACGGGGGAGCTTGGTTATGAGATTTATTGTCCCTGGAATATGGCCAGAACTTTATGGCAAAGGTTGATGGAGGACAAGAGGCTTAAAGCCGCGGGATTGGGAGCCAGAGATCTTCTTCGACTTGAGATGGGGTATAGTTTATACGGTCATGAGTTGAATGAGGATATCTCGCCTTTAGAAGCGGGGTTAAGTCGATTTATTAATTTTGAAAAAGATTTTATCGGCAAAGAGGCTCTTTTAAAACAAAGAGAAATCGGCGGCCAACGAAAGATTGTTGGTTTTGTCTCTGATAACCGCCGATCGCCGAGGGCGGGACATAAGATTTATTCTGAGGAAAAAGCAGAGATCGGCTTTGTCACCAGCGGTGCTTTTTCGCCGGAGTTAAAAAAGGGAATCGGTTTGGGAATGGTGGCTTACGATCGTGGCACCAAGGGGGCGGTCATCTCTTTTGGGGATGAAAGTAATAGAGTTCCGGCTATTATTACGGAGAGAATATTTTATAAAAAAGGGTCATTAAAAGATTACTGACTTCAGCAAAAATAATGGAACACTATGGTAGTCAGTATCTCGACCTCCTTTCGCTCGATGAGCATGTTCCATTAGTCGTGTGGAGGTCAATAATTAAAGGAGAGGAGATTATGGAAGTCGAGGATCATTTACTGTACACAAAGGATCATGAATGGGTCAATGTCGAGGAGAATGTGGCTACCATCGGTATTACTGATTACGCCCAGTCATCTTTGGGAGACATTACGTATATTGAATTACCTCCCGCGGATGATGAGGTGGAGCAGTTCGGAAATTTCGCCTCTATCGAGTCCGTCAAGGCGGCAAGCGACATTTTTTCTCCTATGTCAGGACGTGTGATTGAAGTCAATGAAAATCTGGAGGCTGATCCCGCCCTGATTAATAAATCCTGTTATCATAAAGGGTGGATTGCCAAGATTGAGATCTGTGATATGGATGAGGCATCAAATCTTATGACCGCTGACGAATACCGCAGTTTTCTTGAAAGTGTAGGGTAGAACTGGGGATAGAAGTAAGCGGCATGAAGCATAGACCTTCGAGTGGAAAGGAAACATTTTTTGGCTTCCTACATTGGCAACACGCAAAAAGACGTCCAAGACATGTTAAAGGTTATCGGGGTTAAATCCATTGATGACCTTTTTCAGGATATTAAGCCCCGTCATGCCTCCCAATCGTTTGACCTTCCCGCAGGAAAGTCGGAATTTGAGGTTGTGGAGTGCTTCCGACGGCTGGCTTCTCAGAATGCCGCGCATCTGATCCCTTTTATCGGCGGAGGGTATTATGATCATTACATCCCCGCGGCTGTGGATGCTATCATCTCCCGGGCTGAATTCTATACCGCCTACACCCCTTATCAGCCCGAGTGTTCTCAGGGAACATTACAAGCGCTTTATGAATTTCAAAGTTCAATTTGTACTTTGACAGGCATGGAAGTGGCCAACGCTTCACTTTATGATGGAGGGACGGCACTTTATGAGGCGGCGATGATGGCTCTGCGCTTAACGAACAGAAAAAAGGTTTTGTTGGATGGCGGCGTCAGTCCTATTTACAGAAAAATCTTAAAAAGCTATACCGGCAATCTGCACTATGAGTTTCAGGAAACTTCCGTGGCTCATGGTCAGAGCCATAGGCAGGAGATGGAAGAATTATTGGATGAAAACACGGCCGCGGTGATTTTGCAGAATCCGAATTTCTTTGGAGCCATTGATGATCATTCGGATATTATCAAGAAGGCCCATGAGCTTGGTGTCCTGGCCATCGAAAGCGTTTATCCCATTGCCCTTGGTTTAATCAAAACACCCGGGGAGATGGGGGCGGATATCGTGACGGGGGAAGGACAGAGCCTGGGGTTGCCGCTTAATTTCGGAGGCCCGTATCTTGGATTTATGGCCACCCGAAAAGAGTTTATCCGAAAAATGCCCGGGCGGATTGTCGGTCAAACGGTTGATCAAGAGGGTCGACGCTGTTTTGTCAATACCCTTCAGGCCCGGGAACAGCACATCCGCAGGGAAAAGGCCACATCGAATATTTGTACCAATATGTCTCTCTGTGCCTTGCAGGCTGTGATCTATATGAGTTTATTGGGGAAAGAGGGCTTTAAAGAGTTGGCACAGTTAAACCTTGATAAAGCGGAATTTGCCCGGCGGATGATGGAGAGGATTAAAGGAGTTGAGGTTATACGCAGTTCACAAACTTTTAATGAATTTACCGTCAGGCTTTCGAAGGATGCCTCCGGTGTTGTAGAGGCGATGATCGGAAAGGGATTTGCGGCCGGTTTCCCGCTGGGACGTTATTATAAGGGTATGGACAATTATATGATCGTGGCGGTGACGGAGAAACGCACCAAAGAAGAAATATTGAGGTATGTGGAAAGTTTAGACGAGGTATTAAATAAAAGTAATCATTGCAGTTCAAACCGGAAAGAGCATGTCGCCTCCTGATTTTATCGGCCGGCTCGGTGAATGTCATGCGGGGATAACATTTCTACCAAATTAAAATGGATTTAATATTCGAAAAAAGTGTTGAGGGAAAAAGGGGATTCCTAAACCCGAAATCCGATGTCGATGTGAGAGCGGAAATGCCATCCTCTTATAAGCGGCAGAAAGAATGCCACTTGCCGGAGGTCTCGGAATTGGATGTGGTGCGTCATTTCACGAATCTTTCCAAAAGGAATTTCTCCGTTGATTCGAATTTTTATCCGTTGGGTTCCTGCACGATGAAATACAATCCCAAATTCACTGAAGATCTGGCCCGTCTTTGTGGGTTTACCCATCTGCATCCTTTATTGCCTCAATTAAAACAAGGGGAAAAGCTGGTTCAGGGGGCGCTGGGTGTTCTCTATGAAATGGACCGATGGCTGTGTGAGATCACCGGTATGGACAGTTTCACCATGCAGCCTTTGGCCGGGGCCCATGGGGAGCTGACCGGTGTTATGATGATGGCCGCCTATCATAAGTCGAAAGGAAACAAGAAAAAATATATTGTTGTCCCTGATTCTTCGCATGGGACGAATCCGGCGACCGCCGCTATCGCGGGATATGAGATCGTGTGTGTCCCATCGGATAAAAACGGGGTGATGGATTTAAGCAGGCTTCAGGAAAAGATCACGGATGAGATGGCCGGCTTTATGTTGACCTGTCCGAACACGCACGGGATTTTTAATTCTAATATCGATAAGATTACCGAGATGGTCCACGCAGTGGATGGGATTATGTATTATGACGGGGCTAATCTGAATGCGATTATGGGACGTTTTCGGCCCGGGGATGTGGGTTTTGATGTGATGCATGTCAATTTGCATAAAACGTTCGCGACCCCTCATGGAGGCGGTGGACCCGGCGCAGGGCCGGTGGGGGTTAAAGAAAAACTGATTCCCTATCTGCCGATTTCACGCGTCGTTAGGAAAGAGGACGGGACATATTCTTTAAATTACGACTATCCTGACTCGATTGGTTATATCGCCTCGTTTTATGGAAATTTTGGTGTAATATTGCGGGCGTATGCCTACCTCCTATTATTAGGGAAGGAAGGGCTCAAAGAGGCCAGCAATCACGCTGTCTTAAACGCGAATTATATTAAAGAACGGCTGAAAAAACACTTTGCCCTGCCGTATGACCATATCTGCATGCACGAAGTTGTGCTTTCAGCCGCGACGCAGGCCAAGTCCGGTGTCCATGCGATAGACATCGCAAAATTTTTGATTGATAAAGGAATTCACCCGCCGACTGTCTATTTCCCTTTAACTGTCCAGGAAGCCATCATGATTGAGCCCACCGAAACCGAATCTAAACAGACTTTGGATCATTTTATTCAGGCGATGGTAGAAGCCGATGAACTGAGTGTCACTGAGCCCTCAGCCTTCAAAGATTTACCAAAAACAATGCCGATCAGTCGCCCTGATGAAACCAAGGCTGCCCGGGATATTGACACGAACTACTTTGCGGAAAAGCCATGCTAAAAACATGTTTATAAAGTCTGTAGTATTATTGGCTTCTTCAATCCATGATTCTTAAAGACATTTCTTTTAAAACACCCGTTGAAAATATTTTGTACGATGATGTCCTTTTGACTTTGGCCGAACAAGACAAAGGCGGGGAGGTTTTACGTCTGTGGGAGTCGGAAATAGTATTTATCGTTTTAGGCCGGATTTGCAAAACCGAAGATGATTTAAACATAGACGCTGTGCTTAAAGATGGTATTCCTGTCGTTCGCCGTTCTTCAGGCGGGGGAACAGTGCTGCAAGGGAAAGGCTGCTTGAACTATTCTTTAATTTTATCTAAAACCCTTCACCCTTCGATCGCCGACTTGCGGCAGTCCTATCAGTATATCCTCGGCAAGGTGATAGCCGGTTTAAAGAAATTGGATATCGAAGTTGTTTTTCAGCCGGTGTCGGACATCGCTTTGCGTTTGGGGTATAAGAAAATTTCCGGAAATGCCCAGAGAAGGATCAGAAATTTTATTTTGCATCATGGAACGATTTTGTATGATTTTGATCTCCATCTGTTGGAGAAATATTTGAAAATACCCAAAAGTATTCCGGAATACCGAAGGAATCGCTCGCATTTGGAATTCGTTGCGAACGTTTTTTCTCCCGAATCCTACAAGTCGCACTCGTCCGGTCGGAGAGTGGACGATATAAAAGACAGCCTCAGGGATGTTTTTCATGTCGAGAGGCAGGAGAGAAGTTTAGGGGAAGAAGAAAAAGAATCTCTGTTGAATTTGTTGAAGATCAACAAGGCTGCCGTGACTCTCTTGCGATGATGGAATTATTGACCTCCGCATTCTATTTTTTTTGCAGAAGTAATTGCTTTGCCGGATTTGAGGAGAATTGATCATGAAGTTTGAGATTAAGAAATATTGTACCCCGTGTGCTCTTTTTTTAATTCTAGCGTTTTGTTTGACGCTGAGTTCTTGCGCGCACACATCCGCCGTAAAGAGTTCCCCTAAGATAACTTACCAGAGTTATATCGACTTCTTTGAGAAGGTTTACAAAACGATGGAAGATAATTACTATCAACCCGTCTCCAGGGATGTTTACGAGGGGTTTATACAAAAATTTACCACTAAAATTTATGGTGAATTAAAAGATCAGGGGAAATCTATTGATTTTATCCGATGGCGCAGCTCCGCGTCGCTTATGGACAACCTCAAATCGCCGGAGGATATTTTTTCGGCCTTTTATCCGCCGGAACCGGCTAAGGAGTATGAGCAGACGGCCTTGGGGAAAAGGGTGGATTTGGGTGTCGAAGGCAAGTTAACCCCTGAAGGGTATCTGATCGCGCTTGTCGAGCCGCGGTCGGACGCGTATCAACAAGGTTTACGGGATAATGATATCCTGCTGCGGATTGATCAGTCCAATATAAAAGACCTAGATGAACAAGAAATCAATGAGTTATTGAATCCCCTGGAGAATGCCGCGGTTTCAATTCATTTTTGGGACGCGGAAGAAGGCGGAGAGAAAAACATTCAAGTTGTCAGTAAAGAATATTTTAAACAGACAGTTTTTATGATGCCGATCAATATTCCAAGCATTTATGGCCTTGAAATCCGCCGTTTTAATAGAATGACAGCGGAGGATTTGTTTCGTTTCTTAAAGTTTTTTAAGGAAAACGGGGTTGTCAGAGGGCTTATCCTGGATTTGCGTAATAATCCCGGCGGACCACCTTTGGCTGCCCGTGAGATTGCCTCCTTTTTTCTGCCGGGAGGGGAGGATTTCGCCTATTTCCAGAAAAAAGGACAACCTAAATCCATGCTGGATGTCCCAAACTTGCCGGAAGAATTTCGGGTGAAATGTCCAATGGTGATTTTAGTTAATAAGGAAAGCGGCAGCGCTTCGGAATTATTTTCAGGTGTCTTGCAGCGGCGGGGGCGTGCTATTTTGATGGGAACGAACTCAGCGGGCCAGGTGATGCTGAAAAGCATGTTTCCCATGAATGACCAATCCATGATGCTTTTGGTAACGGCCCGGGGACATCATCCTGACGGCGGAGTATTTAGTTTTGATGGTCTTACGCCGGATCGTTTTGTTTCCGACGGAGAGCAGGACAAAATCCTTGAATACGCGACCAAGTATCTCGTTTATGTCCATATGTCGCAAACCCGTTGACCTTTATACAGCAGATACATCAAGCCTATGGTTAAAGAGGCGTCATGAAGCCAAAAATTTTAGTTATTGTCCCGGCGTATAATGAGGCCGGCAATATTTCTGCGACGATCCAAGAAATAAGTTCTTTGCATTTATCCCGTTGTTTCGGGGATACGGAGGTTTCTGTCCTTGTTGTGAATGACGGATCATCCGACGCGACGGCCCAACATGCCCGAAAGGCGGGGGCGCTGGTTGTGTCGCTCCCCTTTAACCTCGGCATAGGCGGGGCCGTCCAGACGGGATTTAAATTCGCCCGCGAACAGGGATTCCATTTCGCTGTTCAGGTTGACGGTGACGGCCAGCATGATGTTGCGTTCCTGGAGGCGATCATACGACCCGTATTCAACGGGGAGGTGGATATGACGATCGGGAGCCGGTTCTTGCCGCCCCATCTTGGGTATCAGTCTTCGTTTTTCAGACGGATAGGCATCCATTTCTTCGCCCGTCTCATAAGCTTCTTAACAGAATATAAAATCACGGATCCTACGTCGGGTTTTCGAGCGTACAATAAAAAAATGATTGAAATTTTTGCCCGGTATTATCCCCAGGATTTCCCCGAACCTGAGGCCATCGTTGTGGCTGGGCGATATAAGGCCAGGATCAAAGAAGTGCCTGTGACAATGCGCAAGAGAGCGCAAGGGAACAGTTCTATACGGTATTTCAAAACATTATATTATATGATTAAAGTCACGTTTGCCATTTTGCTGGACAAATTAAAGAGCCCAAGAGAGGCGTAAGATGATCAACACGAAAATTGTAACTGTAATGCTGGCGTGCGCGGTCTTTTTTCTTGTGCTAGACCTTATCCGCCGTGAGAAGCTGACGTTTAAGTATGCGGCTTTCTGGATTTTCGTCTCAGGAGGGGCGGCTTTTTTCGCGATTTTTGACCGTGTTCTTTTCCGCATGGCGTCCTTTCTTGGTTTCCAGTTACCGAGTAATTTTATTTTTTTCACGTTGTTAAGTGTCTTTGTCTTTTTGGGGTTGCTGATGACGATCTTTCTCTGCCAGCAGAACAGCCGCAATGAAATGACGGCTCAAAAGATCGGCCTTCTTGAGCTGGAAATTGAACAGATGAAAAGTCGAAAGGTTCTCGATAATGAGGCCGGGAAGGATGATTCCTGAAATGACCAAAGGGACATTACCTCACGTCAATCACTGGAATCGATTCTGGAAGGCGGACGCAACAGAAAGGTTCACCAAGGTCAGTTGGTCGAAAAGAAGAATTCTCCAGACGATCCAGCCCTTTGTGCATCAAGGAAAAAGGGCTCTTGACGCCGGATGCGGCAGCGGATTTTTTTCACGGTATTTTTGCGACGCCGGCATGAAAACCGTTTCACTCGACTATTCAGATCAGGCGTTACAAATTGCGGAGAAGGCGACGTCCGGGCAAAGCAAACTTCTCAAGAAAAACTTATTATCTTCGGATTTGTCGAAGGAAATAGAAGAGCGGTTTGACCTTATTTTCTCCGACGGTCTGCTGGAGCATTTCAGCCGGGAGGATCAAGACAGGATTTATGCGAATTTTATTAACCTTCTTTCGCCGGGGGGTGTCATTGCCACGTTTGTCCCCAACCGCTGGTCTCCCTGGGAATTGATTCGACCTTTTTATATGCCCGGGATTGAAGAGACCCCGTTTGTCTTAAGCGGATTAATCGATTTGCATCGGCGCCACCATTTATCGATACTCGCGCAAGGCGGGCTGAACACATTCCCTTTTGCCTTCTCGCCGGATAAATTAATGGGAAGTTGGTGGGGGATGTTGTTATACGCCATAGGCAAGAAAATAGATTAAAGAATAGTAGCCAGTATGGCTCGATTTCAAATGGGGTCATGTCAATTTATGCAAAGTCCTACCGTCGGAGTTGTCATTCCTGCCTACAATTGTGAAAAAACCATTTTAAACACACTGCATGCTGTCCTTGCTCAAACACACGCCAACATTAATCTTATTGTTGTGGATGACGGATCAACAGATAAAACCGCCGAGATTATCCGGTCCGTCCAAGGGGTAAGGTGCGTTTATCAAGACAATGCGGGGCCGGCCATGGCTAGGAATCGAGGGGCTCAGGAGGTTAAAAACGATTTAATATTTTTCACGGATTCGGATTGCATTCCCCACAAGGATTGGATCGAGAAGGCCCTTGGGTATTTTGAAGATCCTTCCGTGGCTGTCGTTGCGGGGAGTTATGGAATCGCCAACCCGGAGAATCTCTTGGCGCGGTGCGTGCATAAAGAGATTCTATACAGGCATCATCGTTTGATGCCGTTGTATCCCAAAGTTTTTGGAAGCTACAATTTTGGTATTAGAAAAAGGATTTTTGAAATTGTGGGCGGCTTTAATACGTCCTATCGTCACGCTAGCGGAGAGGATAACGATTTAAGCTATAAGATATTAAAGGCCGGCTACAAAATTTACTTTGCCAAGGAAGTGCTTGTAAATCATTACCACCCGGAGCGTGTTAAGAAATATTTACGTGAACAATACCGTCATGGATTTTGGCGGGTGCAGATGTATCTGGATCATCCCTCAATGATGAAGGGGGATGACTATACTTTCTGGAAGGATAGGGCTGAAGTCGGTTTCGTGAGTTTGATTGTTTTAAATTTGATAGTGTCGAAATTATTTTTGCCCTCAGGGTTTACTATTACCTTTTTTTTGTTTTTATTTTTGTTCACGATCGAAGGATATTACAGTTGGGCAGTGACAAAGAATTTTGTTGAAACTATTTTTTTTACTTTTGTCATGCTCTTAAGAGCTTTCGTACGAACTTTTGGGTTTTCGTCGGGGGTTTTGCGTATTTTTCCTAAGAAATTTATTAAAAAAAGTTAAATAAACCTTGAAAGCATAAACGCGTATGTTAAGATTAGTCTGCTTTTCAAAAATTCATTTGAACAGAGCCGTTGTTCGTGAACCGTTGAGGCTCAATAAGAAGCAAGAATCGGATGATTAAACCCAAAACAACATTAGGATATTATTCGGTCGTTGGATTCGAAAGAGAACCTTTCTCGACGAGTCCGGATCCGGACTTCTTTTATCATACGCGAGAGCATGATTTGGCGTTGACGAATTTATTGATTGAGTTGAGGCTGAGACGCGGGCTTTCTGTGATTTTCGGTGATGTGGGGACCGGCAAAACAACATTGTCGCGCAAACTCCTGCATGAATTGAATAAGCGCGGTGATATGATCTTTCATATGATTTTAAATCCTGCGTTTAACGGTGAGGATCAATTCTTGGCTTCGTTAGTGCGGAATTTTAATATTGATTTACCCGACGACATTGATTTGAAAAATAGCGATATTATGGAGTTGAGAGACGCGATAGAAAAATTCTTAATTCAAAAAACGTTGGAAGAGAATCGGACGATTATTCTTCTTATTGATGAAGCTCAAAAGCTGGATTTGGCCACCCTTGAAACTTTGCGTTTGCTTCTTAACTTTGAAACCAACGAGCACAAATTGATACAGCTTGTTTTATTGGGGCAGTTAGAATTGTATTCAAAGGTGGTCCATATGAGCAATTTTATTGACCGTATCAGTTTTAAGTTCACCCTTAATCCATTAGATGTGAAAGAAACTGAAGAGTTAATCGATTTTCGTATTAGCAAGGCTGGTTACAGGGGGGGTAAGAAACTGTTTTTGGATGAGGCCATAAGCGAGATTTATAACCATACCAAAGGTTATCCCCGAAAAATTATCATGCTTTGTCATAAAATCTTAAAAGAGATGGTTTCTCAGGATGTCGCTATAGCTGACCGTGCCTTTGTTGAAGAAGTTGTTTCGAAAGAGCGTCAGTGGCGCATGATGCCTTTAGAGATGGTGAAGGTATAAAATCTCCTTGGTGGATTTAATAAATTTTAATTTTAGACAATCATTTACAGGACTTTGTTAATTTTCGAGACGTTCCTTGAATCGCTGGGATTTTATTTTCTGTAGTAGAGGATGGTTGGGGTTCTTTGACAGGAGAAGAGCG
>Ga0154332_122_pt1 | contig 89943 bp, 71 predicted proteins | sample RifGroA2_FD_115860 | JGI IMG/M metagenome (GOLD analysis project Ga0154332, IMG submission 115860) | Omnitrophica WOR_2 bacterium GWA2_45_18 | reverse complement strand
TGAAGAGCTCGCGGGATTAAAGAAACAGCTTGAAGAGCTGGGGAACGGGATTAAGGAGAAAGAGACGAGTTTAAATCAATTGACGCAAGAGAAGGCTGGGATCGTCAAAACGCTTGGGCAAAGTGAAGAAGAAAAGCAACGATTGAGTGTTGAACTCGATCAATTAACCGCGAAGTTAAAAGAGACTGAAGGGTCTGTACCCGAGATGATCGAGAAGGCGAAGGGCCCGCTGGCCGAAGAGATCGCGGGATTAAAGAAACAGCTTGAAGAGCTGGGGAACGGGATTAAGGAAAAAGAGACAAGTTTAAAACAGTTATCGACGACGAAGGAAAGCCTGGCGCAACAGCTTAGTCAAAGTGAGGAGGTAAAGAATCGGCTGAGTCTGGCCTTAGATCAGGCAACCCTGAAATTGAAAGAAACTCAAGGAGAAATTCCAGGCATGGTCGAAAAGGCAAGGACCCAACTGGCGCAGAAGGTCGTTGAGTTAGAAAAGAATTTGCAATTACTGGAAAGTAGTATCAAAGAAAAGGATGTTCAATTCAAGCGGCTTTCCGGAGAAAAAGATGATATTGCACGGGAACTCAGCCAAAACGGACAGGAGAAAGAATCCTTGGCGGCTGAACTCGAGATTTATAAGAGTAAAATTCAGGCCTCTGAATCGGCTGTGCAGGAAAAATTGCTTCAGGTTAAAGCGCCTTTGGAAAATAAGATTAAGGATTTAGAAGGTCACTTGCAAGAATTAGAGGCCTCTGTCAAGAATAAGATTAATGCCGTAAGACTGCCTTTGGAGAAAGAAAATTCCGCTTTGGTCGAAAAATTAAATGAGACGGAAGGTCTGATGCATGAGAGGGAGGCCTTTATCAATAATCTTAACAGCCAACAGGGCACCCTTAATGCGTCCTTAGTTAATTTACAAAATCAAAAGGCCGGCCTGGAAACGGAGATGACCGGGTTAAAGCAAAAAATAAAAATTGCGGAGGAGTTATTGCCTCAAAAAGTTGCCGACGCTGAAAACACGCTGAAGAAACAATTGCAATCGTTAGAAGCTAAATTTAATGAGTCCACGCAACTCCTGGTTGAAAAAGATCACGCGATGAGAAAACTGGATAAGGATATGAAGGCCCTTCAGGAAGAGCAGACGAAGTTATTCAATGAAAAGAATTTATTGCAGGAAGAAGTCGTGGAAAGGAAAAATTCTTTTCAAGAGCGCATTCTTGAAGAAAAGAAACCTTTAGAAGAGAGCATCAAGATGTTAAAGGAGAAGGTTAATGCCCTTGAAGAAGATCTTCTCATCAGACAGGGCCAATTAACCAAGGTGACCAATGAAAAGAAGACGGCGGATAACGCCTTGAAGAGCTTAAACGAGGAACAAGGGGCTTTGGCCGGTAAATTTGAGGCGATTCAGACACAATTGAGTCAGACAAAGGACGCGTTTGCCAAACAGGTGGAAGATATTCAATCGCCGCTGAGAAAGGAGATCGCAGATTTAAACGCGCGATTATCTGAGACAGGAAAATCGATTGCCCAAAAAGAATCTCAAATCAATGATTTTCAGAAGCGCCTTGTCCAATTGAGCCAGGATCTCAACGACAGAACAAGCCGGAATGCCGATCTTACGCAAGAACTGAAATTGGTTAGAGAAACGTTGCGTCAGCAGGAGATCTCGGCTTCTCAACAAATGGATCAAAACAAGACGACGCTTCAAAACAAGATAACTCAATTGGAAGCGCAGCGCGATAATTTAGAGGCGGCTTTAAAAAATAAGGAGTCCGAGAATGTGGAATTGTCTCAAGCCAAGGCGTTATTGTCCGGTGATTTGGAGAAAATCCAAAAGGAACGCGAGGATTTGAGTCTTGAACTTTCGGATTCCGTGAACAAACTTAAGGAAACCCAGGCGTCGATCCAAGTTCATATTGCCGAGAAAAAAGCGCCGTTAGAGAAAAGTGTCCGATTTCTGGAAAAGCGGTTATTAGATACGGAAAATCTTGTTCAGGCAAAACAGACAGCCATCAATGAACTTATTCAAGCCAAAGAATTATTGAGTCTTGAATTGAAAAAAAGTGAGAATGACAAAATAACGTTAAAGAATGCCTTGCTTCAAACAGAATCGAATATCCCTCAACAGATAGAGGCGGCGAAAAATCCTTTGCAGAATGAGCTCAAGACCCTTAGGGAAAATTTAAGCAATGTCCAGGGGACGATAAAATCAAAAGAGAAATCTGTCGGAGAATTAGGCCGCAAGCATGTGGCCTTAAAAGGCGATTTAGAAAAGGCCATGAATCAGAACAAAGATTTGCAGCAAGAAATTACGCGTCGGACGGCACAATTGGATGAACTCCAAAAATCCGTTCCAACTAAGATCGCGGCAGCCCAATCCTCATTGGAGAATGAGAACGCCTCCCTGAAAACAGTTTTGGCGGAAAAAGATGCCCTTCTTAAAAATCAAGCCGACCAGTTACGAGATGCCCAGGGACAGTATGAGGATTTGACAAAGCAATATGCGGCAATTCAGCAAGACAGTTCCGGTCTTTCAAAAAGTTTTGAAGATTGGAAAGCCAAGGCAAAGCAAGTTGAGGATTCTATTCCTGATGAGATTGCCAAGGCGCAAGCTCCTTTGAAGGATCAAATACAAAATCTTAATGCCACTCTCAAAACCCAGGAAAATGTTATCCGTGAGAATGAAAAGATCATGGCGGGCGTTTTTAAAGACAAAGAGACTCTGACCCAACAGATCGTTGCGCTTAATCAAGAAAAAGACGTTTTACAAAGTAATATTAGGGCTTTGGATGAGCGCTCAAAGGCCGTCGAGTCAGAAATTCCGTCGAAGATTTCAGAAGCCAAGGCTCCCCTTCAAGACGTGATAAAATCTCTCGAAGAAAAATTAAGAGCCTCTGAAGGCCTCTTAAAAGAAAAAATTGTTTACGCGGAAGATCTCATGAAAGAGCGAGAGGCCTTAATCAAGGTGTCTGTTGCCTTGAAGGGGGAAAAAGTTACCGTGGAAGATCAATTGAAAGAGAAAGAAGAGGCGTTGGAAAACCTGCGCGCGTCAATAACTCAGAAAATTACAGAAGCTCAAAAGCTTTTAGAAAAAACACTTCAGATGAGCGCGGGGGAACTTCAAAAAAGTCGGCAGTTAGCGCAAGATCAAGAAGCTCTTATTCAAACTCTGAAAGGGGACAAGGACATCCTTAGCAAAAATTATAACGCGGTTTTATCAGAGAAGAGCGCTTTTGAGAAAACAATCGTTTCATTGACGGACAAACTCAAGAACACCGAAGCCCTGATGAATCAGAAGGTTGAAGAGACGCGACAACCGTTAAATCAGAAGATATCCGGCTTAGAAAATCAAATGAAGGAACTTCAGGACCAAAGGCTGCTTGAATTAAAAGAGGTTCAGGAACCTCTGCGGCAAAGTGTCACCCAATTAGAGGAAGAAAAACAGAGTATTCAAGGATTGGTTTTAGAAAGCGAAAACAAGCTCAAAGAAATTTTAGGTGTTAATGACACTTTAAAGAGAGATATCAGTTATCTTCAGGCAAAAAATTTCGATTTGTTAAAGAATGCCGAGATATTGCAAGGAAATTGGCGCAGCCTCAAAGGCTCTGTCGCGGCTCAGATCGCCGAGGCAAAACAGCCACTGATAGAGGCGATGTTGAAATTAGAGCAGAATGTTCAGAGCCGTGTTAATGTCTTAAATCAAAAAGAACAATTGTTTAAGCAGTTGGAAGATGAGAAAACCGGATTAAAGAATGAATTGCTCATGACACAAAAGGAAAGGGCTTCTTTAAATGATCGTATTGCAGAATTATCTGATGAATTGAAGAGTATCAAAGTTGTTTGGCAGAATAAAGTTGAAATGGTCAAAGTCTCTTTGCAGGAAAAGATCACGGTATTGGAACAACAGTTGCATGAGACTTCAGAACTCGTTAAACAGAAAGACGTTCAATCAGCCGGTTTAGCCGGCGAGAAAGGTAAACTTGCCCAAGAGATAGAGGTTTTAACACAAGGGAAGCAAAATATCGAAATGGAGCTTCAAGATTTGAAAACCCAAAAGGCCGATCTGGAATCCAACGTTGGGTTGAGGGTCGCTAAGGCCAAGATGCCCCTGGAGGCTTCTCTGAAGAGCGCGGAAGAAAAAGTTGGTCAGATGCAGGAAATGATCAACAGCAAAGATTCACTGATTAGCCATATTGAGAAATCCGAGAAGGATCTTCAACATAAATTACTAATAACAGATCAAGTTAAGATAAATCTGGCTAATGACTTCGTTGTTTTGCAGGAACGCGTGAATAACATGGAGCGATTATTAAAAGAAAGAAATCAATTGATGGAGAATCTCAATAAGGAACGCGCCGATCTTAATCAGCGGTTAGAGAAGTTAGAAGGAGAAAAGAAGTCGCTGACCGATGAGCTTAAGAGGGCGCAATTGAGCATGTCGGATAAAGTAGAGGCGGCAAAAATTCCTCTTCAGGAAAAAATCGCCAAACTGGAAAATTTGAATCAGGAAACGCGACAAACTCTGGATCAAAGAATCAAAGAGAGTCAATTCGTTTTAGAGAATGAAATTAAGAGGCTTAACGCCTTGACGAGTAAACTCGAGGAGGCAACAGAAGATTATAAGAAACAGATTCAGGCCGGGCAGGAGAAAAACAAGCTTCTTGAACAGAAAATATCTGATCGCTCCAAGAACATGGATGAATTAAATCAGGAGATAGAGGGGTCTTTGGAATTAATCAACACAAATCATTAAAGATATATTCTATAAAATTTCCTCACTGCCGTCAGTGTTTTTCTTTTTTGGGTGATTCAGATTCATTATGTCGCAGCGGCTGTTGCCTTTTTTCACATTATCTCCATTGGGTCTCAGATTTTATCCTACTCAAGAAGGTTGAGGACGTGATTGTTTGAATAGAGAAATGGAAAGGATCATTCAAGAGGACAGCGTATGATTATCAGCCGTACACCGTTTCGTATTTCTTTTTTTGGGGGAGGCACAGATTACCCTGTTTGGTATGAAGCCAATGAAGGGGCGGTGTTGTCAACGACGATCGATAAATATTGTTATTTGACCTGCCGTTATTTGCCCCCGTTTTTTGAGTATAAACACAGGATTGTTTATTCAAAAGTCGAATTGGCCAAAGACAACAACACGATTGTGCATCCGGCCGTGCGGGCCTGTCTGGATTATATGAAGATCCAAAAGGGAATTGAGCTGCATCACGACGGGGACTTGCCGGCGCGCACCGGATTAGGCTCGAGTTCTTCATTCACGGTGGGCCTTTTGCATTCTTTGTACGCCCTTAAAGGATCGATGATCACAAAGTCGCAATTGGCCAAAGAATCCATCCATATTGAAAGGGACATCTTAAAGGAGCATGTCGGGTCGCAAGATCAAATTGCCGCGGCCTTTGGCGGTTTTAATAAGATCAGCTTCAAAAAAGACGGGGGTTTCTTTGTTGAACCCATTATCATTTCTAAGGAACGTTTGTTGGATTTAGAAAAACACATCATGCTCTATTTTACGGGTTTTTCAAGGATTGCCTCTGAGATCGCCCTGCAGCAGATTAAAAATACCCCTCACAAGACCCATGAATTGCGTCAGATGTATCAGATGGTGGACGCGGCCTTGAACATTTTATCCGGCAATCATGATTTAAAGGATTTTGGAAAGTTGTTGGAGGAGTCGTGGCAGCTTAAACGTTCTTTAACGACGAAGATATCCAGCGTCGATATTGATCAAATTTATGAAGCGGCGCTTCAGGCGGGGGCTACCGGCGGGAAATTATTAGGCGCCGGCGGCGGCGGTTTCATTATATTTTTTGTCAAGCCGGAGTTTCAAGAAAAGGTGAGACAGAAGTTCAAGAACATGCTGGAAGTGAAGTTCCAATTTGAGAATTCCGGCAGCCAGATTATTTTTTATAATGAAACGTAAAGGTAAACACCACAGCCAAGGGTTGAATTGCGCTGAAGACTGTTTACCTATTATCCGACAAACGGAAAGAGCGCTATGAAGATATTGATCACGGGCGGAGCGGGGATGGTGGGATCGCACTGCGCGGAGTATTTTGCCAGGAAGAAACATCAGATTGTCGTTGTCGATAATCTCATGAGATCCAAAATATTCGGGTCTAAAAACAAGTCCGTGGAGTACAATTGGCATTACCTGGAGACTTTGAAGAATATTCAATTACTTAAAAAGGATATTCGGGATCGAGCGGAAATGCAGCGCATCTTTAAACGGGAAAAGCCGGACGTGGTGATTCATGCCGCGGGTCAGCCCGGGGTGCGGTTTTCTTTGGAGGATCCGTTGGAAGATTACGCGATTAATGCCACCGGTACTCTGAATGTCCTCGAGGCCCTGCGTCTGACAAATAAAAAGGGCGTCTTCATTTACTGTTCGACGAATAAAGTTTACGGAGACAACGGCAATTCTCTTCCGATCCGTGAAACGGAAATGCGCTACGCGTATAAGCGGGGAAAAGGGATCAGCGAGGACTTCGGCATCGATCGGACGGGACACACGCCGTATGGTGTTTCTAAATTGGCGGGCGATCTCTACGCGCAGGATTACGCTTATGTGTACGGCTTGAAATGCGGGGTGTTCCGGATGAGTTGTATTTACGGGACCAGACAATTCGGCTTCGAGGATCAGGGGTGGCTGGCGTGGTTCGCGATACGGTTTCTTCTTGGAAAACCGATCACCATCTACGGAGACGGGAAACAGATTCGGGATGTCTTATGGGTCGAGGATTTAGCCCGGGCGTATGAAAAATTTATTGAAAGCGGGTTGCAGGGGGAGGTTTTTAATATCGGCGGAGGTCCTCAAAATACCCTCTCTCTTTTAGAGTTGGTGGCGGCTTTGAAAAACGTGACTCAAAAGAATGTCAAAATAAATTTTGGTGCGTGGCGGAAATTTGATCAGAAAGTTTATGTGTCCGACATCCGCCGCGCCGGAAGGTTGCTGCGATGGAAACCAACGGTGTCTCCCCGGCAAGGGATTGAAAAGATGGTCGCATGGATTTCCCAGAATCCGCGTCTGTTTAAAGGTAATGCCCCCCTAGATCGCCGCTGACATAATGTTTGAAAAGAAGACGCGTTCATAATATACTGACTTCCGCTACAGTCATGGAACCCTGTGGTCGTCGGCCCCAACTCAAAGTTCGAAACTTATCATGGGAGGTTTTATGGAGGAAAAAGCGAAAATCATTTTGGACGGAAAAACGTTTGAGTTTCCTATTATCGTCGGTACGGAAAATGAAAAGGCGATTGACATCACGAATCTGCGCAGTGAAACCTCCTATATCACTTTGGACAACGGCTTTGGCAATACCGGCTCATGCACAAGCGGGATTACCTTCTTAGACGGGGAGACGGGCATCCTGCGTTATCGGGGCATTCCCATTGAACAGATGGCGGAGAAATCCACGTTTGTCGAAACCTCGTATCTCTTGATCTACGGAGAATTCCCTCAACGGCAAAAATTAGATGAATTCGCTCATTCGCTGAAGATCCACGCGGATCTTCATCCGGATATGTTAAAATTTTTTGACGGTTATCCGACCACCGGACATCCCATGGGGCTTCTCTCCGCGATGGTCTGTTCTCTTTCCGGGTATTATCCGGAACTATTGAACACCGAGCCCACCCAGGAAGATATTCGAACGACCGCGGCGGAACTTCTCTCGAAAGTCTGCACCATCACGGCCTACACGTATAAGAAATCCATGGGAGAACCATTCGTCGCGCCGCGCAGAGATTTTGAGTACATCCCCAATTTTCTTCACATGATGTTCTCGAGCCCTCATCAACCATACAAAATGATGGAGGAAGTTGTCAGCGCCCTGGAAACGGTCCTTATTTTGCACGCGGATCATGAGCAAAACTGCAGCACGTCCACGGTCCGTTTGGTCGGGAGTTCGTGGGCGAATCTGTTCGCTTCGATTTCCGCCGGCGTTTGCGCTTTATGGGGCCCATTGCATGGGGGCGCGAATCAGCAGGTCGTTGAGATGTTTGAAGAGATTCAAAAAGCGGGAGGCGATATTCAGAAGTTTATCGACAGAGCCAAGGATCCCAAGGATAGTTACCGTTTGATGGGATTTGGTCACAGGGTTTATAAAAACTTTGATCCGCGCTCGAAGATTATTAAGGAAAAAGCGCATGAGCTATTTGCCAAACTCGGCATTCATGATCCGCTTTTGGATATCGCTGTCCGATTGGAAGAGGCGGTGCTCAAGGATGATTATTTCACTCAAAGAAAACTCTATCCGAATGTTGATTTTTACAGCGGGATTATTTATCGCGCCATTGGTATCCCGACGGTTATGTTCCCGGTGATGTTCGCGATCGGGCGTATGCCGGGCTGGATCGCGCACTGGAAAGAAATGAAAGAAAATTCAAAATCCAAGATCGGTCGGCCGCGTCAGATTTACACGGGAGAGCGCGTCCGCGATTATATTCCGATGGAACAACGATAATTTGAAATCATGGGATGGAAGAAAGGGGCAGGGCAGTGATTACGTATCGACCACAAGCTGTATTTGATAAGGAAGCCACTTTGATTTTTTTAGAACAAGATCATGTCCTGGGTAAGACGCTTGAGTCTTTTCCGGGTGAGTTAAAGAAAGAAATCGAATTCCTTCACACGACGGACCAGTTTACCGGTGAAAGCGGGCAGGTTTTCCCGTTGATTTTTCGTAAAAAGATCATCCTCTTGGCCGGGCTTGGAAAGAAAGAAGAACTCACCTTGATGTCCTTGCGCGCGACGGTCCGCAAGGCTCTTCAGGCTTCTTTTCTCAAGAAAATCAAGAACGTTGAGATGCTCGTCCCTGACCCCACCGACGATGTCATGAACGCCGTTCTTGAAGCCGTTCTGATCGGCAATTATACATGGCGGAAATACCGGACAGAAAATTCGGAAAATAAAACAGTCGACGATAAGCATATTTTTCTGGTAGCGGGCAGCAAGAAAGTTTTTGAAGAAACCCGGGTCATTTGTGAAGGGGTCAATTTTACCCGTGATCTGATTAATGATAACGCGGATGTGATTACCTCGGAGTATATGGAAGGGGCCGTCCGCCGTCTCATTAAGGACAAAAAAAATGTTTCCGTGGAGATTCTGAACAAAAAGGAACTGAAAGCCAAAGGGCTTGGCCTGCATCTGGCGGTGAATCAGGGCAGCAAGAAAGAACCGAAATTGATGATTGTTCAGTATCACGGTTCTTCGAAAAAGGATGATACCACGGCTCTGGTCGGCAAGGGGTTGACCTTTGATACCGGCGGCCTGAATTTGAAGCCGACCGGAAGCATGGAAACCATGCGGACCGACATGAGCGGGGCCGCCGCTGTCCTGGGCGTGTTGAAAAATGTTTTAAGTTTGAATGTCAAAAAGAATATTTTGTTCGTGATCGCCTTGGCGGAAAATGTCATCGGTTCTCAGGCGTATAAACCCGGGGACGTGATCAAAGGGTACGCCGGAAAAACGGTTGAGGTGGGGAACACGGACGCGGAGGGCCGGCTTGTTTTGGCGGACGCGATTTCCTACACGATTAAAAATTACAAGCCGTCGCGCCTGATCGACATTGCCACGTTGACCGGGGCCTGTGTGGTGGCCCTGGGGTATGATTATTCAGGGTTGGTATCCCCCGACGAACAGCTTGCTTCGCAATTATTGCGTTCTTCGGAACAAACGGACGACCGCGTTTGGCGCCTGCCGATTTACGCGGAATTGAAAGACGCGATAAAATCAAAAGTCGCGGACATCCGCAATATCGGTTTTGCCAAAGGGGCCGCCGGAGCTCTCACCGCGGCGGAATTTCTTCATCAGTTCACGGAAAACACCCCGTGGGCTCATTTGGACATCGCCGGGACAGCTTTTGTTGAAGGGGATGGGAGAATGTATTTCGGCCATGGGGCCACAGGCGCGGGCGTGAGGCTCTTGACGCATTTCTTGCGGTATAATTAATGCCAAGTCTTAACTTACTGCGCCGTCAAATTCATTGCTATTATTGACCTCCGCACAAATAATAGAATTGAACCACCAAGCGGACGGAGGTCGAGATACTGACTACCATAGTGTTTCATTGCTTTTGCGGAAGTCAGTAGATATTTTCAGAAAAGGCGCAGTGTTGTACCGTGTCCGACTATTCAGTGGACACGGTAGCACTTCCGTAAAAATAATGGGACACGCAAACATTTTATTACCAAAGCATGGGAATCTCGATCTCCGTCCGCAAGATGGTCCAATTCCATTACTCGCGCGGAGGTCAATAAAGGTTCGGCCCTGGGTGGTACTTATTTTGTTCGTCTCGACATGCCTGATCCTGCCGTTCATTCAAACGTCTTACGCGAACCCTCCTTCCCCAAAGATCCATGTGATCCAGCTCAATGATGCCGGCATCAATCCCATCACGGCGGAATATATCATCCACGGCATTGACAGGGCGTACGAGGCAAAGGCCCAATGTCTGGTTATTATGCTGGATACCCCCGGCGGTCTTCTGGATTCCACCCGGCATATTGTGAAAAAGATGCTGACTTCCAAAGTCCCGATTGTGGTGTATATCGCCCCCAGCGGGTCCAGGGCGGGTTCGGCCGGTGTTTTTCTGACTTATGCCAGTCATGTGGCGGCTATGGCGCCCTCGACGAATATCGGCGCCGCGCACCCTGTTCAGATGGCGGAAGGCGTTTCGCGCAGGGAGGGTGACTGGGACGAATTAAAAGAGTTGATTAAGGAAATGAAAGCGTCGCGTCAAGAGACAAAAATCCTGAAGGAGGAAGAAGAAATTCCCTCCGTGACGAAAAACGGAGAGGCCCCGCAAGATAGCCCGACCCCAAAGTCTCCCCTGGAGAAGGAAGAATTCCCGCAGGATGCGGATCCCATGAGCCGTAAGATTCTCAATGATACCGTGGCCTTTGTTAAAGCCATTGCCAAAGAAAGACATCGTAATGTCGAGTGGGCGGTGGAAAGTGTGACCCGGAGTTCTTCGATTACCGCGCAAGAGGCTCTGGAAAAAGGCGTTGTTGAAATCCTGGCGGATAATCTGGATGATCTGTTGCGTCAATTGGATGGCCGCGTGATCACGTTGAATAGCGATGAGGCGCGTGTCTTAAAGACGAAGGACGCCTCAGTTGAGAAAGAGGAGATGGACGCGCGTCAGAAGTTTTTTAATATCCTGGCTAATCCCAACATCGCGTATATTTTAATGATCCTGGGATTTTACGGTCTCTTGTTTGAACTCACCCATCCCGGATTCGGCGTCCCCGGCGTCTTGGGGGCGATTTTTCTTATACTGGCTTTTTACAGTATGCAGACGTTGCCGACGAATTACGCCGGTTTGGCCTTGATGATTTTGGGGATGGCCCTGCTGGTTGCCGAGGCTTTTGTCCCGGGGTTCGGTCTTTTAACGCTGGGGGGACTGGTTAGTTTGGTTTTAGGGTCTCTGTTGCTTTTTGATTCCGTGGATCCGGTGATGCGTGTCTCGAAATCCGTTATTTTGGCTGTTTCATTCTCCACGGCGGCGATATCGGTATTCCTTTTGCAATCTGTGATCCGCGCGCAAAGGGCGCGTATTTTAGGTGGACAAAAGGGACTCGTCGGAGAAAGCGGAGAGGCCAGGACCGAGATCAACGCCGCGCAGAGTGGAACGGTGTTTATTCATGGGGAACTCTGGAACGCCCAGAGCGATGAGATGATTCGTCCGGGTGACAAGATCCGGGTGATTGAGGTGAAAGGGTTAAAGTTAAAAGTAGAAAAGGGTTCTTGAAAGGAGAGAAACATGTCTTTGCCGTTAATTGTCTTTATTATTTTTGTTGTCTGGCTCATGAACAGCGTCAGGATTTTGAATGAATACGAGCGGGCGGTTGTTTTCCGTCTGGGACGTGTTTTACCCAAAGAAAAAGGTCCCGGGATCGTGCTGGCACTTTGGCCGATCGACCGTATTGTGGTTGTCTCTTTGCGTCTGGTCACCCTGGATGTCCCGCCGCAGGATATTATCACCCGGGACAACGTTTCGGCGAAAGTGAACGCGGTCGTCTATTTCAGGGTCATGGATCCCATCAAGGCCATCATCGAGGTCCAGGATTACGTGTTTGCCACGTCTCAGATGTCTCAGACGACCTTGAGAAGCATCCTGGGCGAGATGGAATTGGACGGCCTGTTATCCCAACGGGAAAAGATCAATGAGAAACTCCAGGAAGTCCTGGACAAACAGACGGATCCCTGGGGCATCAAAGTGTCCAATGTGGCCGTCAAGCATGTGGACATTTCCGAGGATTTACGCCGGGCCATGGCGCGCCAGGCCGAGGCGGAACGCGAGCGCCGTGCCAAAATTATCGCCGCGGAAGGCGAGGCGCAGGCCGCGGAAAAAATTTGTCTGGCGGCAGATATGATGCAGAAATCTCCCATGGCCCTGCAATTAAGATATCTCCAAACTCTGGTGGAGATCGGAAAGGAAAATAACACAACGACGCTGTTCCCTATCCCCATAGATATCATAAAAGCCTTGACGGGTATCAAGGACGGCAGATAGGCACTGGATGGATTTTAAGATTACCCTTGAACTCCTCTTAAAACGTTTCTCAAGCGAGAATTCCGTTACGCCGTCATTGGCGGTTTTGCGATGGGGTTATGGGGTATCGCCCGTTCGACTGTGTTTATGCCGATGAGAATGCTTCTCAGTATGTTTCTTCAGTCAAGATTCTCGGATCGATTGATGCGGAATTAAAGAAATTAAACGTTTGCTTGGATTAGAGAGGTAATTGATGGCATTTGCCCCAAAATTTAATATCACACCAAAGATCAATAAGGCGCTCGTTGAGATCGAGCGGGTGCGGGGCTTTCTGGATGCGGTTAAGCTCAAGGACGACTGGATCGCCGACATGCAGAAAAAGGCGCTTATCCTTGAATCGCACCATTCCACGCATATTGAAGGCACAGCCCTAAGCCTTGAGCAGGCCAAGAGCATCTTGGAAGGTGGAAAGGTCAAGGGCGTAAATCGTGATGATGAGCGGGAGCTTTTGAATTACAAGAAGGCAATGGATTTTATTTCAAAGTATCTCGGCAAAGACGATCCGGTTTCGGAAGGCATTGTCCGGGAGCTTCACAAGATTCTCGTTAAAGGCGTCCGTGGCGAAAACGCAGACCCGGGCAATTACCGCAAAATACAAAACTATGTCGTCAATTCCCGCACACGTGAGGTTGTTTATACTCCGCCCGGGCCTTTGGATGTTCCGCATCTTATGCGGGAGTTTACGGAGTGGGTAAGTAAGGCTGAGGATGTGTCGCCTATCCTTGTGGCTGGTATCGCTCAATTTCAATTTGTGCATATTCATCCATTCATCGACGGCAACGGCAGGACGGCCCGGCTTCTTTCAACGCTCATCCTCTACAAGACCGGCTATGATTTTAAACGCCTTTTTACTATTTCGGAGTATTACGACAAAGACCGTCCGAGCTATTATCAGGCCATCCAGACCGTCCGCAAGAATAACATGGACATGACCACATGGATTGAATACTTCGTTGACGGCCTGCGTTCGCAGATGACCGAGATTCAGGCTAAAGGCGAACAGTTGATTAAACAGGATAGCCAGTTTCAAAAGATTAAGAAGATCGGTTTGAATAAGCGTCAGGAGAAAGCGGTTAAGCACCTTATTATTAAAAGCACGCTCTCCGTCAATGAGTATCAGTCTGTCGCATCTTGTATCCGGCGTACGGCTCAGAGGGATTTAGAAGAATTGGTCGAGAAAAAGGTCATTAAAATCGTGGCCAAGAGCGCCACTGATCCGACCAAGCACTACGTTTTACTGTGACACGCTACTGTGACATGCTGTGACATTTTACTGTGACAAAATAAGGAATCGATATTAAGCATAGACAACGTGAGCGCAATCGACAAAATACGAGGCCTGAGTGGTTTTTAATATCGGGTTTTATATGATTTCTAAAGACACTTGTAAAATCGTATATGATGGTTCTGTAAATGATGATAGATAAAAGATGAGAAGAAAAATAGCGATTCTTATGTGCAGTATTGGAATAGGGATTCTTTTGGCTATTTCTGCATGCGCTCAAGAAGTTTATGAAAAAGATCAGAATATTTATTTTCGTGATGTAAATAATAAAGAGTCTCAGTTGACGTTCAAAGGGAAAGATTACGGGGCAAAACTGTCGCCTGATCGTGAGAAAATTATTTTCGTTCGAGAGATTAAGCCATGTCCTGGCACCTCAGATGCGGGCTGGATGCCTTCAGATTGTGAAGAAATCTGGGCTGTGAATGTGGATGGTAGTAATGAACATCGAATAATAAAGAGTAATTACGCGGACCATCCCAATATGTCATACTATCTTGGTTCTTTTGATAGTTTGAATTTTTCTCCAGATGGGAATTATATATTTTTTCTAAGTCAACACTGTGCAGTTGACGCTATTTTGTATCGGGCAAATTTTGATGGCAGTAATATAAAAAGATTATCCAATGCGCACCAGCTTGATGTTGTCGGCGGATACCCCAAAGATGAATATTATGGTCATCCTGTAGTTGGGATACGAAAATTACCTAAAGGGGCGAGTGTTATTAAATGGTCAGTTGTGTTAATGGCACCCGATGGACATGAGATTAAAGAAATTGACAATCTTGATTTATTCTGGAAGACTCACAAAAAATTGTGATTTAGCGATTAATGAGTTGAATAATAACTTTTTGTTCTTTGGGACTTTTTCTTAAATAGAGCATCAGGCGGCTTTCGGGGAGAAATGGGGGATATTGAGTCTTTCATGAAATTGCACGGAAGCGCCTTGAACGCTGCGCTGCTCAGTGAGTATTATCGTTTATTTGGTCTGGACAAGGAATTTTATGATTTAAAAATAAAATATTTATAGGCATAAAATGCTGGACGAAGAGAGCAAAAAAGAATTATTAGATTTGTCCAAGTCCGCGGGTTTGAGAGAAAGCCTGCGGAAATTAGCATTCGGCAGCCCAGCTCTTTTTATGGATAACGGCGAAGTGGACGCGGACAAATGGATTGATTTCTTGACGGAGTTCGGCGCGATGATGAATCATGAACCCCGACCTTTTAAAAGGATTGTCGCCAGACACATGGTCTTATAATTTCTGAATTCAATGTTGGAGGAGGAGAAATGAACTATCGCTTAGAGTCGGATTCCATGGGAGAAATCCAAGTCCCGGCGGATAAATATTACGGCGCCCAGACGGCCCGATCGTTAATCCATTTCAAGATCGGCGGTGAGGTGATGCCTCCGGAGCTGATCAGGGCCCTGGCAATTATCAAGAAGGCGGCGGCCCTGGTGAATCAGGAACTGGGGACGTTACCGAAACAGAAGGCGGATCTGATTGCCAACGTCGCCGATGAGATTATCGCGGGCCGGTGGCAGGACCATTTCCCGTTGGTGATCTGGCAGACAGGCAGCGGCACGCAGACCAACATGAATGTCAATGAGGTCATCGCCAACCGCGCGGCAGAACTTTCCGGCGGGGCAATGGGGAACAAGACCTTGATTCATCCCAATGACGATGTCAATAAGGCCCAGTCTTCCAACGATGTCTTTCCGACGGCCATGCATGTCGCGAGCGTTCTGCAGATCCATGAAAAGTTAATCCCCGCGGTCACGCGATTAGGCGAGGCGTTAAAACACAAGGCGGAGCAGTTTAAAAATATCATCAAAATCGGACGCACCCATTTGATGGACGCGACCCCTCTGACGCTGGGGCATGAATTTTCAGGATATGTCCGGCAGTTGGAAAATGGATTAAGAAGGATCGAAGGGGCCTTGCCGAGAATGTATGAATTGGCGCTGGGGGGGACGGCCGTTGGAACGGGATTGAATACGCACCCGCGCTTTGCCGTCCAGGCGGCTAAGAAAATACAGGAATTGACCGGGTTTCCATTTATCACGGCGGTGAATAAATTTGAATCGCTGGCGGCCCACGACGCGATGGTGGAGTTCAGCGGCGTCTTAAAAACCATCGCCGCTTCGCTGATGAAGATCGCCAATGATATCCGGTGGCTCGGTTCCGGTCCGCGATGCGGCATCGGGGAGATTACCTTACCGGAGAATGAACCGGGAAGCTCCATCATGCCCGGCAAGGTCAACCCGACTCAATGTGAAGCCATGACCATGGTCTGCGTCCAGGTGATGGGCAATGACACCACGATCGCCTTTGCCGGCGCCAGCGGGAATTTCGAGCTCAACGTCTTTAAACCGGTCATCATTTATAATCTCCTTCAATCCATCCGTCTGATCGCCGACGCCTGCGCAAGTTTTACGGAACATTGTGTGGTGGGCATCGAGGCCAATGAAGAAAGAATCCAGAGTCATCTCAACGGTTCTTTGATGCTCGTGACCGCGCTCAATCCTCATATCGGGTATGACAAGGCCGCCAAGGTGGCGAAAAAAGCGCACGCCGAACATATCACCTTGAAACAGGCCGCCGTGGCTTTGGGCTTTTTAAGTCCTGAAGATTTTGATAAATTGGTCCGTCCGGAAGAAATGCTCGGTCCACGGTAGAAAAATAACAGGTTTATTCCATGATGATTATCGGTGTCCCTAAAGAAATCAAAAACAATGAATACCGGGTGGCCCTTTTACCTGTGGGGGTGGACATGCTCAAGCGGGACGGGCATAAAGTCTACCTAGAGAAGGGCGCAGGGCTGGGGAGCGGTATTACGGACGGGGAATATCAGGCCTCGGGGGCGGTCATTCTGGATTCTCCGGCGGAGATTTATGCCGAGGCCGAGATGATTGTCAAGATCAAAGAGCCGCAGGAAGGGGAATACGCGTTGTTAAGGCCCGGTCAGATCGTCTTTACGTATTTTCATTTCGCCGCCAGTCGGTCATTGACGGAGGCCCTGCTGGCTTCCCGGATTGTCGCCATGGCCTACGAGACCCTTCAATTAGAAAGCGGAGAGTTGCCCTGTTTGACGCCCATGAGTGAGGTGGCGGGCCGCATGGCCGTTCACGAGGGGGCCAAGTATCTTGAGGAGCCTATGAAAGGAAGGGGAATCCTTTTGGGAGGCGTCCCGGGGGTGATCCCGGCGGATGTTGTGATTATCGGGGCCGGCGTGGTCGGTGCCAATGCCTGCAAGATGGCGGCGGGTCTCGGGGCTAATGTTACGGTCATGGATGTAAATCTCAACCGTTTGAGGTATTTGGATGAGATCATGCCGCCTAATGTCCATACCCTGATGAGCAACAGTTACACGATCCGGGACAGTGTGTTGAAGGCGGATTTGGTCATCAGCAGTGTGCTCAAGCGCGGGGCCAAGGCCCCTTGTTTGATCAGCCGTGAGCTCGTGTCTCAAATGAAGACCGGGGCCGTGATCGTGGATGTGGCCATTGATCAAGGAGGTTCGTGCGAGACCAGCCGTCCCACGACCCACGACAACCCCACCTATGTTGTCGACGGGGTGGTGCATTACTGCGTGACCAATATGCCCGGAGCTGTCGCCCGGACAAGCACATACGCCTTGACGAATGCGACACTTCCGTATATTTTATTACTTGCCAACAACGGTTATGAGAAAGCTGTCCGGAATATCTTTGCCTTGAAACGGTCCGTGAATATGCGCGATGGGGAGTTGGTCATTCAAGAGGTGGCCGAAACGTTCGGTCTTTCATGGAAATCTTTATAAAGGAAGGGAGCGCATGGTTAAACAAGCAGTGGTTAAACAAGCGGCCGGTGAACGCCGTCAATGGGTCCGGGCGAGGCGGGTCTTGAGTATTGAATACAGTCTTAAGGAAAGCAAGCGCAAGGATCTGCAACGGGATTCGTTTTTATCAACGACCCAGGATATGAGTATCGGCGGGTTATCATTTTACACGGATCAGGAATACCAAAAAGGGGATGTCCTGGAAATCCGCGTGGTGATGTCCGGCGTCCTGGATATCTTCAAAGGCCGCGTCAAAGTGATTCGGGTGGAAAGGAAGGCAACCGCCAGCTATGCGCTCGTCGGGGTTTCTTTGATGGACCGAAAGAAGAAAACCGCTTCCCTCCGGGCGCCTATTGACCTCCGCACAAGGAATAGAATTAAACCATCCAGCGGACGGAGGTCGAGATGCTGACTACCATAGTGATTCATTGCTTTTGCGGAAGTCAGTAAAAGGAAATCCGCATTAAAAGGTAGAAAACGTATATAAATTCGTGTCGATGAAATGATTTCCACTGCGCCGTCAAATTAGCTTTCAATAAATATTTTTCAGAAAAGGCGCAGTGTTGTGCTGTGTCAAACAATCTACCATTGAGTTGACACAGGACTACGGACTTTCGCAAAAGTAATGGAACACGAGGTCATGTCGATCTTCCCGCTTTGAATTCCGCGATGAGGTTCTGAACGGATTGCTTCGCATCGCCCAGGATCATACGGGTATTTTCGTAATAGAATAAATCATTTTGGACTCCCGCGAATCCCGCCCCCAGGGAACGTTTCATCACAAACACCGTCTTGGCTTTATCCACATTGATGATCGGCATGCCGTAAATAGGACTGGATTTATCGTTTCGCGCGGCAGGGTTCACGACGTCGTTGGCGCCGATGACAATCGCCACATCCAGGGTTTCCATGATCCTGTTGATGGCGTCCATTTCCACAAGCTGCTCATAAGGGACATTCGCCTCGGCCAGGAGGACATTCATGTGGCCCGGCATGCGGCCCGCGACGGGGTGGATCGCGTAACGGACTTCTGTTCCATTGGCCTCGAGCAGTTTCGCCAATTCCCGGACCGCGTACTGCGCCTGGGCCACGGCCATGCCGTAGCCGGGGACAAAAACAACGGAACGGGCCGCTTCAAGGATAAAATAGGCATCCGCAATACTCAGGGCCTTGACTTCCCCGTGGGGCCCTTCGGTCCTTGGATGAGGCACGGCCCCAAAGCCGCTGAAAAGGACGTGGGACAGGGATCGGTTCATGGCCTTGCACATGATTTGGGTGAGGATAATGCCGCTGGCCCCCACCAGCGCGCCGGCGACGATTAAAATGTTGTTGAGGATCACGAATCCCGTGGCGCAAGCGGCCAACCCGGAGTAGCTGTTTAACAGGGAGATCACCACCGGCATGTCGGCGCCGCCGATGGGGATGACCACCAGCACACCTAAAATAAGGGAAAAAAGAATTGAAAGTAAAAAAATTGGGTAGTTTCCCGCGGGATTCAGGGTGAAAAGGATTCCGCAGGTCAGGAGCGCTATCAATAAAGCGATATTGCCTATCTGCTGGCCGGGATACAGAATAGGTTTTCCGGGAAGTTTTTCACTTAATTTCCCCCACGCCACGAGGCTGCCTGTAAAGGTGACACCGCCGATCAGGACAGAAAGAAAAATGGTGAGGGCGGTTAACGCGCCCGATTCCGGGTGGTGATGATAGACGGCCGAGGCAACGAGAAGGCTGGCCAGTCCGCCTGATCCGTTGAGCAGAGCCACCATCTCGGGCATGGCGGTCATCGCCACTCTTTGCGCGGCGAAAATGCCCAGGGCCGTTCCGATCACGGCCCCTACAATGATCCATTGAAAACTTAATCCTTTGACGAGTAGGGTGGCGACGATGGCCAGGAGCATGCCGACGGCTGAAAAAAGATTACCTTTCCTCGCCGTAGCCGGGGAGTTGAGCATTCTTAATCCCAGGGCAAACAAGATAGCCGCCAGGATATAAAAGATATCAATGAGAATATTTAAGTTCATGGCTTACCTGCCGTTTCTTTCTTTTTAAACATGGCCAGCATGCGGTCCGTGACCAGATATCCTCCGACGACATTGATCATGGCAAAGATCACGGCCAGGGTCCCTAAAAACAGACTGAATTTGCTTTCGGCGGTCCCTGCGGAGACAAGGGCGCCGACGATGGTGATCCCGGAGATGGCGTTGGATGCCGACATCAGGGGCGTATGCAAGATGGAGGGGACTTTGGAAATCAGCTCAACTCCAAGAAAAAGGGACAGGACAAAAACAAGGAAGACATAGGCTAGGATAGTGGCATCCATAGGCGCTCCTTACTATCGAAGGTTTTTTATAGTTTCATTCACGATTTCGCCGTTATGGGTGATTAAACACCCCTTGAGAATTGGGTCAGTCAGGTTGATGACAAAGGAATTGGTCTCTTTGTTCCAATAGGCCTCGATCAGATTCGTGAGGTTGTTGGAATACATCTGGCTGGCATGAAACGCCACGCGACCCGGCAGGTTTCCTGAACCCAGGATCCGCACTCCGTGGATCACGACTTCCTCATCCAGCTTCGATCCTTCCACATTTCCGCCGGATTCCACCGCCATGTCAATCACAATACTTCCGGGTTTCATCTGGGCCAGCATGTCCCGGGTCAGGATCACAGGCGCCTTGCGGCCGAAAATTTGCGCGGTGGTAATCACAATGTCCGCCCTGGCGCAGACCTTCGCCATCCCTTGACGCTGTTTTTCGATTTGTTCCGGCGTGAGGGCCTGGGCGTAACCGTCTTTGGTCTGTGCTGTTTCCCCGAGATCCATCTTGATGAATTTCGCGCCCAGGGACTGAACTTGTTCTTCAACAACAGGACGCGTATCAAAGGCCTCCACCCGGGCGCCTAGACGTTTGGCCGTGGCAATGGCCTGAAGTCCGGCAACTCCGACGCCGATGATAAAAACCTGGGCTGGGGCTATCGTCCCGGCCGGGGTCATCATCATCGGGAGAATTTTATTCATCTTTTCAGCGGCGAGGATGACGGAAGCGTAACCGGCTAAATTGGCCTGAGAACTTAAAGCATCCATTTTTTGCGCAAGGGTGGTCCTGGGAATCATTTCCATACTGATGGCGCTTATCTGACATCGGACCAACGCGTCGATTAAGGAAACCTCATGGAAGGGATCAAGAAAGCTGATGTGAACGGCGTTCTTTTTTAATGGAGCGATTTCCTCCTGGGGTGGTTTGCGCAAACGCACAATGATATCCGACGAAGAGAAGAGCGCGGTTCTCTCACAAATTTTGGCGCCGGCGTCTTCATACGCCTTGTCGGAAAAGCCAATGGTCAAACCAAGCCCCGGTTCAACCGCGACATCGGCCCCGATGGCGACTAATCGAGCGACGGAAGCGGGGATCAGGGCGACCCGCGGTTCGTTTGGGTGCGTTTCTTTGGGAACTCCGATGCGCATGCGGTGTCTCCTTAACGAAATTTTTTAACGTACTATTTTTTAATGTTGCAGACGCAACCAGATTAACAAAATAACAAGTGATGTCAACGTGAAATTTTTTAATGATTGGTCATGATGACGGGCAAATATATGTTTGTGGCCTTGACAAGAAGAAGATCGAATGTAAGGATGAGAACCCAAACGCGTTTATTGACCCACGCACTGCACTTTTGAGGAAGTCCGGTGGAAGGATAACCTGCTGTTAACTTAAAGAGGAGAAGACTATTATGTCCGAAGAGCTGGGAACTAACCAAAGACCTTTGAGGGTGGCCATTATCGGGAGCGGGCCGAGCGGTTTTTATGCCGCGGACGCGTTATTGTCGTCACAAGTGCCGGTGCGGGTGGATATGTTTGACCGGTTGCCGTCTCCCTACGGCCTTGTGCGTTACGGGGTCGCGCCGGATCATCAGAAGATCAAGAACGTCATCAAAGTCTATGAACGGATAGCGGAAAAGAAAGGATTCGCTTTTTGGGGGAACGTGAACGTCGGCCGGGACATCAGCTTGGGGGAATTGAAGCGATTTTTTGATGCCGTTATTTTGGCTTATGGCGCCGAGACGGACAAAAAACTTGGCATCCCGGGAGAGGATTTGCCCGGCAGTCATACCGCCACGGAATTCGTGGCCTGGTACAACGGCCATCCGGATTATAAAGACAGGCGCTTTGATTTATCCGGTGAGGTGGCGGTCGTTATCGGACAGGGCAATGTGGCCGTCGATGTGTGCCGTATTTTATGTAAAACAGCGGATGAATTAAAAACGACCGACATCGCCGGATACGCCCTGGATCTCCTTGCCGCGAGCCGCGTCAAGGAAGTGCACATGATCGGCCGACGGGGGCCGGCCCAGGCCGCGTTTACGCCGGTGGAAATTGATGAGTTTGGGGATCTCGGTGATTGTGATCCGGTCGTAGACCCCAGGGACATGGAAATCAATGAGGCCAGCCGGCAAGAATTAAGCGATCCGGCCAATGTCCACGCCATTAAAAATTTTGAGATCTTGAAGAAACTTTCTTCGAGCGCCTCCAAAACAAAAAGGAAGAAATTTTATTGCCATTTTCTACGAAGCCCCGTTGAAATTGTGGGACAGGGAAAAGTCCAGAAAGTGATTTTGGAGAAAAACCGCTTGGAGGGCGAGGCGGGCCGGCAAAAGGCCAAAGGGACTGGGGACAAGGAAGAGCTCGCGTCCGATATTTTATTTCGAAGCGTTGGTTACCGGGGAATTCCGATGCGAGGGTTGCCCTTCAACGAAGAAAAGGGCATTGTCCCTAACAGCCAGGGGCGGGTGATGGAGGGGAATCAAGTCCTGGCGGGTTTTTATGCGACGGGATGGATTAAGCGGGGGCCGTCGGGAGTTATTGGAACAAACAAAGCCGATAGTCAGGAGACGGTGAAGCATCTTTTGGAAGATATGCCTCAATTACAACCCTGCGAGAGTCAGGACATGGACGCCTTGGCGCGTCTTCTCCTGGAAAAAAAAGGGCGCGTGATCAGTTTTGCGGATTGGAAAAAAATTGACGCCGTCGAGATGGAACGCGGAAAATGTTTAGGCAAACCCCGGGAGAAATTTGTGTCGTTGCAGGAAATCGTGGCGGTCCTGTAAACACCAAGGGATCAGGGACGAATACCCCGGCGACAGGGGATTGGTCAGACAATCATGCAATCGGTGTTGAACGGTTTGTCCATGAGTTGTGCCGTGAGAGGATTTTCTTTGAGATGCCCGATGATGGCGTCGGCGCCGATCCTGCGGTGAAACGCCCCCAGGCCCTCGCCTGGTTGCGCGGTGCGCTTGTAGAATTTCAAAAGGACATCGATCACCTGGGCCACCTTTTCCCGAGGGACTGAGCGCAGATACAACTCTTCGCCGTTGCTCGCAATGAGGGGCGTTCCTTGGACGCGGGCGGTTTCGTCCCCGAACAAGACAAATTGATACCGTTCAAACCCGCTGCCCACCAGACCGATTGATTTGGTGGCGGGGCGAAAACACTGCCGTTCACATCCTGTGACCCCCACCGATTCCGCCAGATCTCCCCATCCCATGGCCTCAAGTTCATCGATTAAAAACGGTTCAAACCGCTCGGAGTCGGTGTAAGTCAAACGGCAGGTGTCCCGACCGACACAGGCTCCGGAAAGGACTCTTAAACGGGAATAAGGTTTGCTATTGCGAAACCCATAGCCGTAATGCCGTAAATCTGTTTCAAAGGACTCTTTGTCTGTGGGCGGGATATTGGTAAAAAGGAGATCCTGGTTGGGCGTAATCATCAGGTCCACGGGATAGGTGTTGACCATCTCCCGAACCATGGTTTTCAGACGGCCGTTGGGGCCGGCGTCCGTGATCCGGCCGGTTTCCACAAAGGCACCGAAGGTGAACAACCCGTTGTCCGGTTGCTGATGCCAGCCGTGATGCAGATGGCGGTCTCCGATGTCGAGAGTCGAGTCGGGTGGCTCCAGGGAAAAACCAACCTTGGCCGTGACTTGATCCCGGTACCACGCGATGCCCATCTTCTTCACGACAAATTTCAGACGTGCCCAGACGCGATTTTGTCTGTCGCCGTAGGCTTGATGAACGTGCACAATGCCGTCCAGGACCTTCAGGAGCTGATCCTCGGCGACAATGCCCAGCGGTTGAGCTAAACAGGCCAGCGAGGGTTTACCGTTGCGTTCGCCTTGCCCTCCGCCGATATAAATTTGAAATTTCTTAACAACATGATTTTCGACAATAGGCACGACGCCGACATCGTTGGTCAAGACTTCCACGCAATTATCCGGCACCAGTTGTCCAGTAAGCGGGTTTTTATGGATCGCGGAAAAGGCGATCTTAAATTTACGGTTGAGCAAATTGGGCCCGTACGCAAAGGAGGCGGCGGGTTTATCGACCCGATGCGGGTCAACGGCAAAGATTTCGATAAAAGGATCCAGGGGAAGCTGGAAATATTCGCCGGTCCGTTGGGCCCATCGGCGCGCGTTAAAGAGATCCGAATGATCCGAGAGTGGACACCCCAAGACGTTACGCATGTTGTCGCCGCAGCCGTTGAGGCTGTTGCGGCCGGCTTCGGCGAGTGTTTTAATGATGGGAATAAGATTTTGTTTTTTGATCCAGTGGAATTGAATGTTCTGACGCGTGGTTAAACGCAAGGAGGATGAGCCCTCGGGATCAACGGTGTATTTTTCAGATAATTCATCGAAGAGCAGCCATTGGCTTCGGGAAATAGGCCCGCCGCCCGGGATGCCGAAACGGATCATGTAGATCCATTCTTTTTCGTCTCCGGACATGGCGCGGTTGTATTCCAGATAAATCCCGTGCGATTTAGCCAGTTGTTCCGACTCCCAGGCGATATCCGGCTTGTCGTCGCGCAGTTCTTGATAAAGGTCTCCTCTTAGACCGCGTGAGTTCAGTTTAACGAACTCTTCTTTGCAAAAGTTTTCAGGGGGTGTGTTGAATTGGGGGTTAAAGGATTTTTTCATCGGCGAAGGTGAACTTCAAAAGTTTTGTAGGTATATTAAACGCGCGAGGGGGAATGTCAATAAATTTCTTGGAGATCAGGCTGAGATAACGCGTCAGGATCGCGTCAGGATTACTTGATGCATTATCTCAAGGGACATATTAGAATAAAAGTGGGAGATTGATCGACTATTCCGCCATTGAGCAGAGGGGGTGTGTATCATGGGAAATACGAATTCCGATCTTTATCGGGGACGATTTTGGGAAAAGAGGCCGGACGGGCGGATCCGCTGTGGGCTGTGTCCGCGCTATTGCACCCTGGATGAGGGACAGCGCGGATTTTGTTTTGTCCGCAAGAATGTCGGCGGCCGGATGATTTTAACCGCGTATGGCCGCAGCAGCGGCTTTTGCATCGACCCCATTGAGAAGAAACCATTGAACCATTTTTACCCGGGGACGAGTGTTCTTTCTTTTGGGACAGCAGGCTGTAATCTCGGTTGTAAATTCTGTCAAAATTGGGATATCAGCAAATCACGGGAATTTGACCGTTTGACGGACGCGGCCTCTGCGAAGGAGATTGCCCAGGCGGCCAAGAACCTGGGGTGCGCGAGTATCGCTTTTACGTACAATGACCCGGTGATTTTCGCGGAGTACGCGATGGATGTGGCTGAGGCGGCCCATGAAATGGGGATTAAGACCGTAGCAGTTACCGCCGGGTACATCACGGAACAGGCCCGTCCGGAGTTTTTCCGCCGGATGGACGCGGCCAACGTTGATTTGAAGGCTTTTACCGATGATTTTTACAGAAAAATCACTTTGGCCGCCTTACAACCGGTGTTGGATACCTTGGTTTATTTAAAAACGCAGACCAATGTTTGGCTGGAGATTACGAATTTATTGATCCCCGGGGAAAACGACAGCGACAAGGAACTGCATGCCATGACGCAGTGGATTGCTGAGAAATTGGGGACCGATGTGCCCCTGCATTTCTCCGCCTTTCATCCGGATTTCAAAATGCTGGACCATCCGCCGACCCCGCCGGTCACATTAACCCGTGCCCGCGCCATCGCTTTGTCCAAAGGGCTCAGGTATGTTTACACAGGCAATGTCCACGATTCCCAAGGGGCCAGCACGTATTGTCATCATTGCGGCCAGGTGTTGATTGAGCGAGACTGGTATCGATTAGGGGGCTACCACTTGAAGAACAAAAATCACTGCGACACCTGCGGCGCTGTGTGCGCGGGACATTTTGATGAAAAGCCCGGCATCTGGGGGGGCAAATGCGTGCCCGTTCACTTGGGCCGCTGAATTTAGCTAACGGTAAGCCCGAGCAAAAAAGATAAGGAAAATCTTGACAAATTTGATTTAAATTATAAACTACAAAAAATTATGAAAAAAATTTTCCAAATATTACTTTTTGTTGTAATGATTTTGTCCTTTCTGCCTTTGGATGGATTTTGTGCCGATCCTTCCGCAGAGCACAACTGTGTGTTGGTCTGTCATACCTGTTGTCATCATGTTATTCCCCCAAGTAATCAAACTCCCAGCATAGCAGTGCCCCCGATGTTCACAACGACCACCGCATACAGTTTATCCTTCGAAAATCCTACCATTCTTGTCCACAAACGCCCCCCAATTATTTCCGCCTAAAAGTTTCACCCTTTCCTCTGTTTCTTAAAGTTAAATATCCTTTGAGTTAAGTTGATTTCTTTTTAAAAAAATTGTTATGAGGTGCCGATAATGATTGTCCTTATTTTAAGAATTAATTTTATTATTTTATTTCTAATGGCCATTCTTATTGTGCCTCTGCCGGCGCAAGAGCAACCGGAGGTGGTGTCTTTAGAGAAGGCTCTTTCAATCGCATCGCAAAATAATCCAGAGGTGCTGGAGGCGCGCAAGAAAGTCGAAATACAGAAAGCACGCTTTCGTCAATCCCGCAAGTTTGCCAATCCGGAAATCGAATTTGAGGTTAATAAATTACGTAAGGACTTTACCGGTGAAAACGAATATGACAAGCGCGTGCTTGAGGGTGAAGGAAGAGTGAAGCAACCCTTGGAATTGTGGGGAAAGAAGGGGCTAAAAATCGGTATTGCCAAAGATGAAGTGGTTCAGGCAGAGCTGGAATATAAGAAGTTGTGGTTAGACGTTTACCGTCAGATCAAAGAGCAGTACGCTCAAACCCTTCTTGGACAGAAAAGTATTGAGCTGGCAGAAGAAAATTTGAATATCGCCAGAAGGCTTTTGGATCAGGTCCAGGTTCGGTTTAACACAGGCAAGGCGCGTAATCACGAATTGGCCAGGGCAAAACTAGAAGCTGCTAATGTCAGAAACAGTTTATTAAAGGTAGAAAATGATTTTCGCATTGCTCTTGGAAAATTAAATATTCTTTTGGGCAGAAAAATGAATGAGGTTATTAAGTTGCAGGATAACCTCACGCCCAAGGCCATCGCGAAAACTTTGAAAGAATACCTTAATATGGCCATATCTCAAAATACGGAAATTTTGAGCCAACAGCAGGAAGTTGTTAAACGTGATAAAGAGCTTAAACTCGCCCAACGCCAGAAATTACCGGATGTCACGGTGAGTGGCTTCGCGAATCGGGAAGATGAATTGTACAACGCGGGCGCGGGGATTTCTTTTGAATTGCCGCTGTGGCATCAATATCAAGGAGATGTCAAAGCCGCCAAGCTGGAAAAAGAAACAGCCGGGATTCGCCTTGAAGCCTTAAACAGGATGGTAGAGCTTGAGGTCTACGAAGCTTTTCAAAATGTCAACCTGACCTTTCAAACCGTCCATAATTTGGAGGACTCTATTAAAGAGGCCAATGAATTATTGCGGATCATTACCATTGAATATGAGGAAGGGGAAGCGCCATTCTTGACTTATTTAGAGGGGATAGCTTCTTATCAAAAAACAAAACAGGAATATCTTGAGGCCCTGACCGACTATTCTCATAGGTTAGCGGATTTAGAGCAATCCATTGGTAAAACACAAGAATTTACACAGGAGAAAAAGAAATGAAAAAGCATTTTGTTTATATCAATAAAATCCTGATCGTGGGCCTTTTTGCCGTTGTGCTTAGCATGCCAACGATGAGTTGTTCCAAGGCTGAAGAGGAGAAACATGCCGACCAAAAAGAACAGGGAGATGAGCATGGCGAAGATGAAGAAGCCGGTCATGAAGAGGGTATCATTGAGCTGGACGAGGAAGCCCAGGGGATGATTCAATTAAAAACCGCGACGGTTGAAAAGCGGCTTGTGGAGTATCGTCTTAAGGTCTTTGGTAAAGTAGCCAAGGATACAGAAGAACACTCTTATGTAACAGCGGATGACGGTATTGTTGAAAAGATTCATGTGGACTTAGGGGCTACGGTTGAAAAAGAAAGCGCATTGTTAACCATCCGTAAATCTGACGGCAGTATTCAGGATATTTTATCGGAAAGCACCGGGGTCATTTTGGCTATTTATGTTAAGCGGGGAGATCATGTCGATAGATTAAAGTCATTAATGAGTATTGTCAACATCGATAAATTGCGAGTGACGGTGGATGTGTATGAGAAGGATATCGGTTCTGTAAAGGTCGGACAAAAGGCTGAAATTGAATCCATTGCCTTTCCCGGCAAAAAGTTCTTAGGTGAGGTTGTTTATATTTCTCCTCAGGTGGAAGAGGAATCTCAGGCGATAAAGGTGCGGATCAATGTTGATAACTCCGAACATTTGCTACGTTTAGGAATGTTTGTGTCCGGAGAGTTGATCTATGATTCTGATAAGGAAGTTTCGGCGATTCCCCGGAGCGCGGTTCAGGAACTTAACGGAGAGGATATTGTTTTTGTGAAGGGAAGTAAAAATAAATTTGCTTTAAGAGAAGTGACTTTAGGGCAAAGCTTCGGCGATTATGTGGAGATAAAAAAGGGTGTCGAGGAAAGCGAACACGTTGTGACTCAAGGAAGTTTTAATTTAAAGAGCGAACAAGCCAAAGAATCTTTTGGAGACGGGCATGGCCATTGATTTGACCAAACCTTTCCGTTCAATAGAGCCAAGGGATAACTACTAATCAGGGAGTTTGATGATGATCAATAGAATTATAGACGCATCTTTAAAAAACCGTCTTCTTGTTTTTGTGGCCTTTGTGGCCATATGTGTTTTTGGAAAATTTGCTTATGACCGCCTGCCGATTGATGCCTTTCCGGACGTGACCCCGGCCTTAGTTCAGGTTTTTACCGAGACAGAAGGGTTGGCGCCTGAGGAAGTCGAGCAATTGGTGACCTATCCTGTTGAATCCGCGATGAATGGGCTTCCTAATGTGGAGGAGATCCGGTCGATCTCTAATTTCGGACTTTCAGTTGTGAATGTCTATTTTAAAGATGGAACGGATATTTTTTGGGCAAGACAGTTAGTGTCTGAAAGATTAAATGAAGCCCGGGAACAAATTCCGGAAGGCATGGGTGAACCGGGAATGGGGCCTATTTCAACAGGGCTGGGATTGGTATTGTTTTATTATTTGGAAGATGAGACAGGTACGCGCACCGCTGAAGAAATGAGAACTATTCAGGATTGGCTCATTAAATTTAATTTACAAACTGTTCCGGGGGTTACCGAAGTTTTGGGGATAGGCGGTGAGGAGAAACAATATCAGGTTGTTATCCGCCCTGAGAAATTGTTGGCTTATAATTTAACGCTTTCTGAGATCATCGAGGCTATTAAACGAAATAATCTCAACGTGGGAGCGCAATTTATCGAGAAGGGCCAGGAGGAATACGTTATCCGTTCGATTGGATTAGTCAGAAATATCGAACATTTGGAAAATGTTGTTATTAAAACTTTGGAAGATAATACCCGGATTTATCTTAGCCAAGTCGCTGATATTAAAATCGGCGGGGCTGTCCGCCGCGGTTTACAGACCTTTAACGGCACCAAGGAAGTTGTGGCCGGGATGGTGGTCAAGTTGTTCGGTTCTAATACGTCAACCGTTATCCGTAACGTAGAAGAGCGCATGAAGAAAATTAATGCCGCTTTACCCGAAGGCATCAAAATTATTCCTTATTATGACCAGAAGACGCTGGTTGAAGCCTGCGTTAAAACCGTTACTCATGCCTTGCTGGAAGGGATTGTATTGGTGACCTTAGTCCTTTTTATTTTTATCGGAGGATTCCGGGAAACAATTATTGTGGCCGGAGCCATTATTTTCAGCGTGTTCTTGACTTTTATTCTCATGAGCGCCTTTAAAATCTCAGCCAATTTGATGACATTGGGAGGATTGGCTATTGCTATCGGGATATTGGTTGACGCGGCGATTGTTATGGTGGAAAACTGTGAACGTCATTTTCACCTACCGCAATCTAAAGATCAATCCAAAGTAAAAATTATCGGTGAGGCATGTCGGGAAGTGGGACAGCCGATTTTCTTTGCCATCTTGATTATCGTCATTGTGTTTTTACCGCTTCTTACTTTACAAGGAGTCGAGGGGAAAACATTCGGTCCGTTAGCCTTAACCATCATGATGTCGATGAGCAGTTCTCTTGTCTATGCGATGTTCTTCGTTCCCGCCTTAAGTTCAGTCATTATGAAAAAAGAGAAGACGCAAGGTTTGCTTGTCTCCTTAAGCGCGAAGTTTGTGGGCAGTTTACAAAAGTTCTACAAACCATGGGTGACGTATTTTGTTCAACATAGAAAAATTACGCTCATTTCAACAATCATATTTGCTATTGTGGGATTTATGACTATTCCGTTTTTAGGAAAAGAATTTACTCCTGAACTCCAGGAGGGAACATTGGTAGTCCGGGCTACAATGGCTCCGTCAATTTCGTTAACTGAATCAAGGAACACAGCACTCCTTATCGAAAAGCAGCTTATGAAATTCCCCGAGGTGACTCAAGTTGTCAGCCGTGTCGGCCGCGGAGAAGTGGGTGCCCACGCTGATCCGGTCAATAGCGCGGAGATGTATGTCTCTCTAAAACCAAAGAAAGAATGGAAGACAGCTAAAACTCAAGAAGAGTTATTTGAGGCCATCAGCGAAAAAATGGAAAAATTCCCGGGGATTAATTTGGGTTTCACTCAGCCGATTGCCATGTCGATTGATGAGTTGTTGGAGGGTATCCGCTCTGATTTGGCCATTAAAATTTACGGGGATGATCTTACTGAGCTTAAAGAGCTTGCGGACAAAATTGTTGAAGTTATTAAAGAAGTGCCGGGGTCCGCGGATGTGCAGGCTGATCAGGTAACCGGCGCGCCGCAGTTAATCATAACTCCTGATCCTCATAAGATAGCTCGCTACGGCTTAAGTATGGAAGAGGTACAGTCGACTATCAGGGCATCTGTGGGAGGAGAAACAGCCGGGCAGGTTTTTGAAGGTGTGAAACGTTTTGATATTCTTGTTCGATACAGAGAAGAGGATCGAGCAAGCAAAGACGCGATTGCGCGGCTTCTTCTATCAGCCCCCAATGGAGCGCATGTACCTTTAGCTCAGTTAGCTGATATTAAGGAAGTTGTCGGTTCCCGTCAGATTACAAGAGAAAATAACCAGCGGTTTATCGTTGTTCAATGCAATGTCCGCGGACGAGATATGGGAAGTTTTGTCGAAGAGGGAGAAAAAGCTATAAAAGAAAAGATAAAACTCCCGCCCGGCTATATTGTTGAATGGGGAGGACAGTTTGAGCTTCAGCAAAAAGCCAATAAAAGACTGGCGGTGGTTGTTCCCATCACGATTGGTTTGATATTTCTTCTTCTCTATTCGACTTTTAGCTCTCTTCAAAAGGCTTTTTTGATTATTCTTAATATCCCGCTAGCTCTGGTGGGAGGTTTAATCGCGCTGTTCCTTACCGGAGAAAATTTGTCTGTTCCGGCGTCCGTGGGGTTTATTGCTCTTTTCGGGATTGCCGTCGGAAATGGTCTGGTATTGGTATCGCGCATTGGGCAGCTTAGATTGGAGGGAAATGACATGATCCCGGCCTCGATCCAGGGCGGAATAGATCGTTTAAGGCCGGTTTTAATGACAGCTTTAGCGGCGGCGTTGGGTTTAATTCCGTTAGTTTTTTCATCAGGCACGGGATCGGAAGTACAAAGACCCTTGGCTATTGTTGTTATCGGCGGATTAATTTCATCAACATTCTTGACGCTATTCGCCATTCCGGCCTTTTATGGATGGTTTGTTAAAGAAGAACAGATCGAATTCTAGGAGAGGGTTCTATGGTAAAAAACAAGAGGAGACAAACCATGAAAGAAATCAAAGCTTACATTCAACCGTTTATGCTTCAGAAGATAACAGACGCCCTGCATGGGATTCATATTCGGGGGATGAGTATCAGCGAAATAAAGGGATTTGGAAAAGAAAAGGACGAAGCCTATCCGCATCATTCCAGAGATTATGTTACAGAATTTACACCAAAAATTAGAATTGAAATCGCCTGCCTTGATGAAGAAGCTGATCAGATTGTTAAATGCATCAAAGAAAATGCCTATACGGGGCGCAAAGGGGACGGTAAAATTCTTGTTACAACTCTTGATCATGTTGTGAGTATTCGAACTGGTAAGACCGATAAAGAGGCGCTTTAATTTAAGCGTGAATTCCCCGCCTTTATTTAAGGCGGGGATGAGAGTAAAAACTATCCATGTAGTATGGATCCAGGGACTTTTGGCTTTTGCGGAAGTGATTATTAATCCATCTTGGAGCACTGTGATTGCTTTGGCTTTAGAGGAGGGAAAAGAAAGAAACACTTATTCCAATTTTTATGGATACCGATCATTGTTTGAAGGAGGAGCGGCCATCTTGGGTGGCGTGCTTGCTTCGAGTTTGGGATTTAATGTTTTATTCAGCTTAATGGCAGGTTTTGCACTGACTGCCAGTTTATTGGCATTATTCTTGGAGAAGAATTAAATTCTTGTTTTTATTCGGTGAACGGATTGTCAAAAATTCTTTATATTGGATTGACAGGGACGGGTTGGCATTATAATCTATCTTCACAAAAAATCCGTGAACATAGAGAAAGGCACAGCGGGGATTGATGGATGACAGCCAAAGACAAGGGATTTGATAAACAAGCTATCGCGACGACATTAATAGGATGTGTTCAGGAAATCTTCACCAAGACCTGTCATTTGACTTTCTCCAAAGAACCGGAATATGTTGAGCGGGAAATCATTGAATATAACAGCCGCATGCGGATTTTCGGGCTGGAGAAATTTAACGGCCCGTGTTATATCGCCGTCGTTAATTTTTATTTAAATAAGCGGGAATATGAAGCCAAAAACGTCCAGGGGGTGATGGTTCTTTATATCCTGGAAGAAATTATTGAGAAGTTGATGAAGGCCTTGAATTTTGAAGGCGTTGGGTCCAATGAAGAGGATGTGGAGTCCATTCTCAACGGTTGCGGCGAGTTTTGTAACATGATTGCCGGGCAGTTTAAAAATGCTTTGCCGGCCTTGGGATACAGTGATCTGGTTATTTCCGCTCCCAGTAAGTACGTGAATGATATCCCTGACGGGGTTGAATTTCATTACGGCGAATATAAATTGTATGAATTAAGTTTTTTCTTGTGGCAGATCAAGGCGTTGGTTTTGGATATCTCGATGGCCCCGGATCCGCATACCCGATAAGGGGACTGCAATTTATTATTACCAAAATACGGAGGAGCCATGAAAAAGATTCTGGTGGTCGCGCTATGAGTCATATTTTTTATAACTCAAAAACAAAACAAGCCCATCCCTGGGTCTTTGTGACGTTTATTGTGGTTCCGTTAGCAGTCTTTTTTTTGGTGTGGTTTCTCACGCGTCAATTGGTGGACGAGAAAACATTGGACAATCCGGAGCCCGTCCAAGACATTTTTGAGAATTCATGAATCCCCCGTTTTTAAAAAGCGTTACTTGAAAAACTTATGTTTGTTGTCGAGAATACGATCTTGCTGGTGGTGGACATGCAGGGGAGGTTGGCCCATCGGATGCATGAGAAAACACGGTTATTCAAGAACATTCAAATCTTACTGCAGGCGGCCCAGAGCTTGAACATCCCGATCCTTCACACGGAACAAGTTCCCGGCAAGATTGGAAAGACGATCCCGGAAATCACACAATACCTCGTCCACCAGCATCCCATTGAGAAATCCAGTTTTAGTTGCTGCGGTGAGGCCGGTTTTATCCAGGCGTTAACGTCCCTTCACAAGAAACAGATTATCCTTTCAGGAATCGAGACGCATGTTTGCGTTTATCAGACCGCCGTGGATTTGCTTCAACGGGGGTTTGAAGTCCAGGTTGTCGGCGATGCCGTCTCTTCCCGTACTTTGGAAAACAAAGAGTTGGCCCTGGCCCGCCTGACGGCCATGGGAGATCATGTGACGAGCACCGAAATGATCTTATTTGAACTTCTTAAATCCGCGAGCCATGAGGATTTCGCCGAGATTCTTAAATTGATTGTCTAGCACGAGATCTTTAATTTTCAGAGAAAGGCCGTCATTTAAATCTAAATGACGAGCCTCGTCATTTCTTTCTAAATGGGAATGAGGAAAAATGATGGGAGTTACGGATGACGCCAGAAGAAATTCCTTTGAAGTCGGACGCGACGGTTTCGGCCCTCCTGGAAGAAAACAGGATTTTTCACCCACCCTATGATTTTAAGGCCAAGGCTTTTATTAAGGACGCCTCGATTTATGAGCGGGCGCGCCAAGATCCCCAGGGATTTTGGGCCGAATGGGCCGGGAAGTTAGAATGGTTTAAGAAGTGGGATAAGGTCTTGGAATGGGATGTCCCTTATTCCAAGTGGTTTATCGGCGGGAAACTCAACGCGAGTTATAATTGTCTCGACCGGCACATCAAGGCGGGGTTAGGCGGCAAGAAAGCCATTATTTGGGAAGGGGAACCGGAGGGTGAACAAAAGGTTTTAACCTACAATGAGATGTATTTGGCCGTCAACAAGCTGGCCAATGTGATTAAATCGTTGGGTGTGGTCAAAGGCGACCGGGTCGCCATTTATATGCCGATGATCCCCGAGGCCGTCGTTGCCATGCAGGCCTGCGCGCGCGTGGGGGCTATTCACACGGTTGTCTTCGGCGGATTCAGCGCGGAGGCCTTGAAAGACCGCATTCTGGACGCCCAGGCGAAACTTTTGATTACGGCCGACGGCGGGTATCGCAGAGGAAAATTGATTCCTCTGAAAGACATTTCCGATGAAGTCGTTTCTCAGTGCCCGTGCGTTGTGCATGTCCTGGTGGTGAATCGCGCCGGGCATCCGGTGAACATGCAATCGGGGCGGGATTACTGGTATCATGATCTCATGGAAAAGGCGAAGGTGTACTGCCCTCCGGAGCCCATGGACGCGGAAGATATTTTGTATATCCTCTACACCTCGGGAACGACGGGGAAACCCAAAGGCATTATTCACACCACGGGCGGGTACATGACCGGCGTCGCCGCGACGACTCAATGGGTCTTTGATCTCAGGGCAGATGACATTTTTTGGTGCACGGCGGACATCGGCTGGGTCACGGGCCACAGTTACATCGTCTACGGGCCGATGGCCAACGGGGCCACGCAGATTATGTATGAAGGCAGTCCGGATTATCCCCAACGGGACAGGTTTTGGCGGATTATTGAACGGCATCGAGCGACCATCCTTTACACGGCGCCGACGGCGATCCGGTCCTTCATGAAGTGGGGAACTCAGTGGCCGGAACAATGCGATTTGTCCAGCCTGCGTCTGTTGGGCAGTGTCGGCGAGCCGATTAACCCTGAGGCGTGGATATGGTATTACCATTACATCGGTAAAGAGAAATGCCCCATCGTGGACACTTGGTGGCAGACAGAGACCGGATGTATTTTGATTTCTCCCCTGCCGGGGTTGACGCCGCTCAAACCCGGTTCCGCGACCCGCGCCCTCCCGGGCATCGAGGCCGCGGTTTTGTCCGAGGACGGGAAAAATATCGAGCGGGGCGGAGGTTATTTGGCCATCACCACTCCCTGGCCCGCCATGTTAAGAGGCATCTACGGTGACGCGGACCGGTACAAAGAAACCTACTGGACCAAATGGAAAGGGACCTATTTCCCCGGCGACGGGGCCAAGAAAGACGCGGACGGATATCTGTGGCTTCTGGGCCGGGTGGATGATGTCATCAAAGTCTCCGGGCACCGGATCGGGACCATGGAGGTGGAAAGCGCTCTGGTCGATCACCCGCAGGTGGCGGAAGCGGCCGTGGTGGGGATCAGTGATGAGATCAAGGGCCAGGAAATCGCGGCCTTCGTCATTCTTAAGGAAGGGAATCCGCCGGGGCCGGAGGCCGAAGATATGCTCAAGAAACATGTTGTTCATAAAATCGGCGCGATCGGCCGTCCCAAAACCATTATTTTTACCGCCGAACTTCCCAAGACCCGCAGCGGGAAAATTATGCGCCGGCTGTTGCGCGATATCGCCGAAGGCCGGGCCCTGGGGGACGTCACGACCCTGGCCGATGCCCATGTCGTTGAAACCCTGAAACAAAAATACGAGTCCGAAGGACAGACGTGAAGAAAACGCGTTTAAAATATTTCCAGTCCTCTTCTTTTTTACTGACCTCTGCAAAAAGAATAACACTGGCGGTAGTCACCTTTGAAAATTTATAAAAAAGAGAAGTAGGATGCGAAAGATAAAATTGACCAGGGAAGAAATGGCCATCGAGCAAAGTCTGGAAGAATTCGTTCCCGTCCGCGGCCGCGAGTATGAAGAAATCGTCGCGGCTATTGAGCAGAGAAAAAAGGACACGGTTTTGAATATCAGGATCAATCGTTATGATTTGGAAAATATCAAGCAAAAGGCGAAAAAGTTGGGTATTAAATATCAAACTTTCATTTCTGAAATTCTTCATAAAATAGTTCAAGCCTAAGAGAATTCAGGACACAACTGTTTTCCATGAATTTCCAGATTTTTCTCGGATTTTATATTTCAAATTTTTTTTGACTGTGTTATAATCCGCTAAACTTTCGACAACTCCTCACGGAAATGGTTGGGCGTGTTCCATTCTTATTTAAAATCCTCGATTGGTAAGAAACAGATCGTTGCCGTCACCGGGCTGATGCTCATCCTCTTTTTGATGGGGCACCTGGCGGGGAATTGCTTTATCTATCTGGGGCCGGCGTTTTACAACGGTTATGCCAAGAAATTGGCCGGCTTACGGCCGGGGCTTTTCTTCATTGAGGCCGTGCTGGGAATTATTTTTTTGACCCATGTCCTGTTTACCGTCCTGGTTGTTCTTCAGAACATCCAGGCTAGGCCCATCCGTTATCAGGTTTTTAGACCGTCGGAAACCCGCTCCCTGGCCACGCGGCTGATGCCCTTGACCGGGACCATCATTTTTCTTTTTGTGATCGCGCATTTGCTGGATTTTACCTTTATCGATCATCACGGCCCTTCCAGTATCTTGCCGGATGGAAAGAGTTACGGTCTTTACGGCGTTGTTCTTAACGCCTTGTCCCATCCGATCCACGGCGCGCTGTATATTTTGGCGATGGGGGCCTTGGGGCTCCATTTGATCCATGCCATTGAAAGTTTTTTACAGACCTTTGGATTGAGTCATCCGCTGGCGGCGCTCACACAAAAAATAAGCGGTGTGATCGGACTTCTATTTGCCGTGGCGTACGGGGCTATTCCTCTGTACGCGGTTTTTCATATTCAGACGTTTCAATAGAGAAATAACAGGGACATTATGCTCGATGCCAAAATCCCGTCCGGGACATTAAAAGATAAATGGACGAATCATAAATTCAATCTTCGGCTGGTGAATCCGGCCAACAGACGGAAATATCATGTCATTGTGGTCGGGACAGGGCTTGCCGGCGGTTCCGCCGCGGCCTCTCTGGCGGAATTGGGCTACAACGTGAAGGTTTTTTGTCTGCAGGACAGCCCGCGGCGCGCGCACAGCATCGCGGCCCAGGGCGGGATCAACGCGGCCAAGAATTATTCCAATGACGGGGACAGCGTGAAGCGGTTGTTTTACGACACGGTCAAGGGCGGGGATTTCCGCGCCCGCGAGGCTAATGTCCACCGGCTGGCGGAAGTCAGTAATTGCATTATTGATCAGTGTGTCGCTCAGGGGGTTCCCTTCGCCCGGGAGTACAGCGGGTATTTGGATAATCGTTCCTTCGGCGGGGCCCAGGTCGCGCGCACGTTTTATGCCCGGGGCCAGACGGGCCAGCAGCTTCTCTTGGGCGTTTACAGCGCCCTGATGAAGGAGGCGCACAAAGGCGGGGTGAAGATTTTTTCCAGGGAAGAAATGATTGATCTGGTCGTGGTGGACGGTGTCGCCCGGGGCATTGTCACCCGCAATCTGATCAACGGTCAAATCACGTCCCACGCCGCGGATGCCGTGGTCCTGGCCACCGGCGGGTATTCCAATGTGTTTTACCTTTCCACCAACGCCAAGGCTTGCAATGTGACCGCGATCTGGCGGGCGCACAAAAAAGGGGCCTTTTTTGCCAATCCGTGTTACACGCAAATTCATCCGACCTGTATTCCGGTTCATGGCGATTACCAGTCCAAACTGACCCTGATGAGCGAGAGTTTGCGTAATGACGGCCGCGTCTGGGTCCCTCAAAAGAAAAATGATGCGAGACCGCCGAAGGAGATCCCGGAGCCGGAGAGAGATTATTATCTGGAGCGGAAATATCCCAGTTTCGGGAACCTTGTCCCCCGGGACCTGGCCTCGCGCAATGCCAAGGTTCAATGCGACGAAGGCAAAGGGGTGGGCGCGACCGGCCAGGCCGTGTATCTGGATTTCGCGGATTCCATCGCGCGATTGAGTGAGGGAGTGATCCGGGAGCGGTACGGGAATTTGTTTGAAATGTATGAACGCATTACGGGAATGGACGCCTACAAGCAGCCGATGATGATCTATCCGGCGCTGCATTACACCATGGGCGGGTTGTGGGTGGATTACAATCTCATGAGCAATCTGCCGGGGTTGTTTGTCGTCGGCGAGGCCAATTTTTCGGATCACGGCGCCAACCGCCTGGGCGCGAGCGCCCTGATGCAGGGATTGGCCGACGGGTATTTCATTTTGCCCTGCACGATCGCGGATTATCTGGTGGGCGGTCAGGGCGGGCGGACCCAAACCGACGGCGGTGAATTTAAAGAATGTGAAAAACAGGGGAGAGAAAAATACGCCCGGTTGCTTTCCATTAACGGCAATAAGACGGTGGATGAATTTCACCGGGAACTCGGAAAATTATTGTGGGAGAAGTGCGGGATGTCGCGACGGGAACAAGGGTTGAAAGAGGCTTTGGAACGAATCCCGGGGATGAGAGAAGAATTCTGGAAAAACGTCAAAGTCCCCGGCGCGGGTCTGGATCTTAATCAATCTTTAGAACGGGCCGGCCGTGTGGCGGATTTCATGGAATTCGCCGAGCTTTTGGTCACGGACGCCTTGCACCGCAAGGAATCCTGCGGCGGGCATTTCCGCGAAGAGTCCCATACTCCCGAGGGAGAAGCCTTGCGGGATGATGAACATTTTGCTCATGTCGCGGCCTGGGAATTCCGCGGCGTCGGCCAGGAACCGTCCTTGCATAAAGAACCGCTCGTTTACGAAGAAGTCCATTTCTCCCAGCGGAGTTACAAGTAAGACTTTAGGAAGGTTTGATTACCAAGGAATCAAAATGTCCCCCAAAGAAAAAATTTTAAATACCATCCGCCAGCATCTAAAGGTTTTAAATAGATATGGCGTCAAAAAAATCGGATTATTCGGCTCCTTCGCGCAATCAAGCCAGAAAATAACGAGCGATATTGATATTCTTGTGGAGTTCAAGGCGGGTGGAAAGACTTTCGATAATTACATGGATCTAAAATTCTACCTTGAAAAGATTTTTTCTAAAAAAGTCGATTTAGTGATTAAGGATACTCTGAAATCCAGGATAAGAAATCAAGTGCTTTCCCAAGTTAAATATGCGTGACTTTAGGCTGTATTTAGACGACATTCTGGAAGCGGTGAAAAGGATTGAGAAATACACCAAAGGCCTAACCTTTGATAAATTCCGGGAAGATGATCTCATCCTTGATGGTGTTGTACGCAATCTGGAGGTCATCGGTGAGGCCGTTAAAAATATTCCGCAGTCAATCAAAGAGGAATATTCTGAAGTAGAATGGAGAAAAATTTCAGGAATGAGAGATATTCTGGCGCATGAATATTTTGGAATTGATGTTGAGGTTATTTGGGATATCATCGATGAAAAACTGCCTGTCTTAAAGAAACAGGTGAGGCTCATTTTAAAAAACAATAACACCAAGTTTTAATTGGAAAATATAAATGGATCAAAAAATTAATCTTACTCTTAAAGTCTGGCGGCAGAAGAATGCGCGGGATTCCGGTCATTTTGAGACCTTTCAAGCGGACAACATTGACACCGCGATGTCTTTTCTGGAGATGATCGATGTCGTCAATGAGCAGTTGACGAAAGAAGGGAAGGAACCCATTGCCTTTGATCACGACTGCCGGGAAGGGATCTGCGGGATGTGCGGGGCGGTCGTCAACGGCAAGCCGCACGGTCCGCTCAAAGGCACGACCCTTTGCCAGTTGCACATGCGTCATTTCAAGGACAAGGACGTGGTCGTGATCGAGCCCTGGCGGGCCAGGGCCTTTCCCGTGGTGAAAGATCTGATTGTCGACCGCGGCGCGTTTGATCGCGTCATCAGCGCCGGAGGATACATCTCCGTCAAGACGGGCTCCGCGCCCGAGGCCCACACGGTCGCGGTGAATCGCCAGGACGCGGAATTGGCCATGGACGCCGCGGCGTGCATCGGCTGCGGGGCGTGCGTGGCGGCCTGTCCCAACGCCTCGGCCATGCTTTTCGCCGGCGCCAAGATCAGCCATTTAAGCCTGCTGCCGCAGGGGACCATTGAGGCCAAAGAACGCGTGAACAACATGGTGCGCCGCATGGACGCGGAAGGCTTCGGGAACTGTTCCAATGAATACGCGTGTGAAGCGGCCTGCCCCAAGAACATCAGCGTTTCCAATATCGCGCGCATGAACCGGCAATATTTCTCTGCCCAAATCTTCGGGTGATGATTATCACCATGCCTTTCCCCATCGACAAAAATGTGCTTTTAAAATATGATGTCCCGGGTCCTCGGTACACCAGCTACCCGACCGCGCCGGCCTGGTCCCAAGAGGTGACCTCGGAGATTTACCTTCAAAAGCTGCGGGACTTCGGCCGCTCTTGTAAAACACTTTCTCTTTACATCCATATTCCGTTTTGTCAGAGTCTGTGCGCCTACTGCGGCTGTAATGTCTTAGTCAGAAAAAAGGAGGATAAATTCGCCGATGAATATTTGACTTACCTTTTTCAAGAGATCTATCTGACGGCGCGGTATTTGGGGGAACGTAAGAAAGTGCTCCAGTTGCATTTAGGGGGAGGGACGCCCACGTTTTTAAGCGAAGATCACCTCGAACGGATTCTTGGGAAGATCCGGGAACATTTTGATCTGGATGTCCATGCCGAGATCGCCATCGAGGCCGATGTCCGGACGACCGATCAAAATAAAATTCAGAAGATCCGCGGCCTGGGGTTTAACCGTGTTTCCTTAGGCGTTCAGGATTTCGATGAAAAGGTCCTTCAAGCGGTCCATCGGCCTCAAACGGCCGCGCAGATCGAGGCGTTTTACGCGCAGTGCCGGCGGCTGGCTTTTGATTCGATTAATTTTGATCTGATTTACGGCCTGCCGCATCAAAGCGTCGAGAGTTTTCGGCGGACGGTGGACCACGTGATTGCCCTCAAACCGGACCGGATCGCCTTGTACAGCTTCGCCTACATCCCGTGGCTGAAGAAACATCAGAGCAAGATTGATCCAACGGCCCTGCCCTCCAGTGAAACCAAGATGGACATCTTTCTCCACGCCCGTGAGATGTTTCTCCAAGGCGGTTACCAGGCCATTGCCATGGATCATTTCGCCCTCGCCGGGGATGAGCTGGCCAAGGCCTTTCGTCAAAATACCCTGTACAGGAATTTCATGGGGTACACCGTTAAACCCGCCGACGAATACATCGGTTTCGGCCTGACGGCGATCGGTTTTCTGGAAAACACGTTTGTTCAGAATCACAAAACCCTGGCGGAATATTTCGGGGCGCTAAGCGCGGGACATCTGCCGGTGGAACGGGGAAAGGTTTTAACGCGGGACGATCAAATCCGCCAGTGGGTGATCCACGCCCTGATGTGTCATTTCAGAATTGAAAAAGCTGAATTCTCCAAAAAATTTTCTGTCTCTTTTGACGAATATTTCAAAACCGAACACGATCACCTGAACCATTGCGCCGAAGACGGGCTCATCCGCCTGGAGCCGGAAGGGATCACAGCCACGGGGCTAGGCAAGATATTCATCCGCAACGTCTGCATGGGATTTGACGCCTATTTAAAGGGTAAAGCGGGGAACCAAAGGTTTTCAAGAACGGTTTAGTCCGGGCTCTTCAATAGAAGCCAAAGGAGGACGCAATCATGAGTAAGAAATCTTTAAAGGTTGTCCACCCAAACGCTGTTCCGCAGGCCGTTAAACGTTCCAGTCGCGAGTACCAGACACTATTAAAAAACATCATCACACTTTATCAAGACGCGCAAAAGAAGGCGGACACGACCTTAAAAAAAATTCTCCTGCAAACCTACTGGGAGATCGGACGCTATATTATTGTGTTTGAACAAGACAATAACATCCGGGCCCAGTACGGAAAACACGTCCTGCAAAATCTCTCCGTGGATTTAACTCGTGCTTTGGGGAAGGGCTTCTCGGTAAGTTATCTAAGTGATATGCGTCTTTTGTATCGGAAAAACCGAATTTCACCTCCGGAGGTGAAATTGGACTGGAGCAAGCAGCGGCTTCTGTTATCCATTAACACCGACGGCAGAAGAAAGGCCCTGGAACAAAAAGTGCTTAAAAATCATTTGTCCAAACGACAGATTTTAGAGCACTTGAAGGCCAGACCCGGGATGGTTAAAAACAGCCCCTCAGACAGGGATCCCATGAAAAAATTAACCGCGGTCAAAGGCCGCTTGCTTACCCGGGCTGTCATTCCTTCGGTCACGGGAAAGATGCGGGTGGATTTGGGGTTTTCCATCCGTCGAGAGTTACCCGCGGATCAATCCGGTCCCTGGAAAGAGGATGACCTCCTTGAGATTTTGGACAACGGCGCGTTGAAGAAATACGAGCCCCCTAAAGGTTCTCCAAACCCTTTGTACACGTACGAGGCCGTCGTGGAACGGGTGATTGACGGCGACACATTGATTTGCGAGATTCTCTGCGGGTTGGGGGTGACCGTGCGCCAGCGTCTGCGCCTGAGGGGCGTGGATTGTCCGGAACTCAAGACCAAGCCCGGCGAGAAGGCCAAACGTTTTGTTCAAAGCAAACTGAAGAAGACTGACGTGATTGTGATTAAAACGCATCTCAGCGACAAATACGACCGTCCGTTGGCCGATGTGTGGTTTGGACCGGACGAACAATACCTGAACCAGCTCCTTTTGGACGAGGGCCTGGCCATGTGGAGCGAATGAGATGAAAACAGGAAGGGTTTCATGAGGTTGCCGACACCGCTTTTACTGCAAGCGTTTCAAGGCCAGAACGCGCGGGTGCCTGTCTGGTTCATGCGCCAGGCCGGGAGGTATCTGCCTGAATACCGGAAGATGAAAGAGAAATACGCGCTTGAAGAAATGTTTACCACGCCCGAGTTGGCCGCCGAGATTACATGTCAGCCCATCGATATTCTGGGGGTGGATGCCGCGATCCTGTTCGCGGATATTTTGACCCTGCCCTCGGCCATGGGATTTGACATCCGATTCGATAATAAGGCCGGCCCGGTCATTGAAGACACGCGGGAGAAATTGCGTGACTTTAAGGACATTCATGATTTCGAGGATTTGTCGCATGTCTGGCGGACGATTCAATCGGTGAACGCCCGGTTACCGGCGTCGATCCCGCTGATTGGTTTCGCCGGTTCGCCGTTTACGGTGCTGACGTATCTCGTTGAGGGCGGATCCTCCCTGAGTTACGCCAAAACTTTTAAGTTGGCCAACGAACAGCCCCGGACCTTCCACGGGCTGATGGACATCCTCACCCGAAATACGATCCGTTATCTTCATTTGCAAAAGGAGGCGGGGATCAAGGTCTTTCAGCTTTTCGACAGTTGGGCCGGCATTCTGAGGCCCGCGGATTTCGCCCATTGGGTCTTGCCGTACGTCCAGCGGATTTTTGAAGCGGTGGATTTACCTTCGATTTACTTTGTCAGAAACTGCAATCATCTGCTGGCCTTGATGGACCAGTCGGGCGCGGATTTCCTTTCCGTGGACCACACGGTCGTTTTGGGGCATCATCCGGTTCTGGAGAAGACCCGCAAGGGGATCCAGGGGAATCTCTTTAACGGACTTTTGTACGCCCAGGACAAGACCCTGGAAAAAGAAGTCAAGGACGTCCTGGTCGGCGGCGTCCAGCACGGGCGGTACATTTTTAATTTGAGTCATGGCGTGTTTCCGGATGTCCAGGTGGATAAACTGAAATTGGTCGTAGACAAGGTGCACGCCTTTAAATGGAAGAGAGAACCGGAGAGGGCGGGGCTTTAGATGGGCCAACAGATTGTCATCATCGGCGGCGGGATCAGCGGGTTGGCGGTCCTCCATTATTTAAAGCAAAAATATGCCGGTCGATCTGACGTCCGGATTTCTCTTTTAGAAAAGAAAGGCCGGTTAGGCGGCACGATCGACACCCGGGAGGTCGACGGCTGTTTGTTCGAGGCCGGCCCCAACGGGTTTCTGGATAAAAAGGAAGAGACATTCCATTTTGTCACGGCGTTACATCTGGAAAAGAGTCTGATTAAAGCCCAGGAAGCGGCCAAGATCCGATACATCTCCCGCGGGCATGTCCTTTATGAAATCCCGACAACGCCGAAGGATTTCCTCGCGTTTCCGCTCCTGAATCCGTTGGAAAAGATCCGGGTCCTGGGGGAATTTTTTATTCCCGGGAGACCGGATGCCCGGGAGAGCGTCTTTGACTTCGGCGCGCGGAGGCTTGGCAGGAAATTCGCCGAGGTCTTTTTAGACCCGATGGTCAGCGGGATTTTCGGCGGCGACGCCCGCCGGATCAATCTCAAGGCCGCGTTCCCCCGGATGTATGAACTGGAAGACCGCCACGGATCTCTGTTTAAGGCCTTGCGGCAATTGAAAAAAGCATCGGGGTCCGCGGGCGGGAAATCCTCGGGAATGCCGATGGGAACATTAACCTCGTTTCAAAAGGGCATGTCTCAATTGATCGCGGCTTTGGGATTAAAATACAAGGACGCGATTTCTCTGAATCAGGATGTTGTTTCGATCGCGGGTTCTGAAGGCCGGTACGTCGTCCGTTCACGGGATCAAGCGTATTCCGCCGATCATTGTTTTCTCTGTACCCCGGCGGGCGTTGCCGGCGACCTCGCGCGGCCCTTAAGCCCGGCGTTGTCCGGGGCGCTTAAAAAAATTGATTACGCCCCGATGGCGGTCGTCGGGCTGGTGTTCCGGATCAGTCAATTTCAAGAGCCGCCCCGGGGTTTTGGTTATTTGATTCCCTCCTCTGAAAATACCAGGGTTCTGGGGGTCCTCTGGGAGAGCAATATCTTTCCGGGCAGGTGTCCGCAGGACATGATCCTCATGCGCGTCATGATTGGCGGCGCCCGTCATCCCGGGATTCTTCACATGACAGAAGAGGAACGGACGGCCCTGGCGATCCAGGAGGTGCGGTTGTGTTTGCGTCCCCAGGGCGACCCTTGGCGCGTGTGCCAGACGCTTTGGCCTGAGGCGATCCCGCAATATGACGGGCCGTATGTCCAGACCGCCTCCGAGATCCGGGAAGAGGTACGGCGGTTAAAAGATTTTCATCTGGTGGCCAATTACCTGGGCGGTATTTCCTTCAATGATTGCCTGGCCGCCGCGCGATCCGCGGTCGACGCCCTCGAAGGATGACCTCCCGCGTTTGGATGTGTGTGAATCTGAAAATTCCCTTGTGTTCTCAATGAAATGATCTAGAATTAAAAAAAATTATTGACCGAGACCTAAGATCAGCACTAAGAAAGGGCCTGATGAAGAGTTTAATTATTGTGTCTTTGTTTGTTTTGTTTCTGAGCTCTTGCCGTCCGGCGCAAGAGAAACGGAAATATGAGGAGGTTGTTGTGGTCCCGGCACCGGCGCCTGAGATGACGGCGACACAAGACCCGCATGCTTTCTTAAAGGGGCCGATGGAGAAGACCGCTCTGGAGGATATGAGTTCCCCGGAAGCCCTGCGTGTTGTCGCGGCGTCGGCCACGAAACCGGATTTGTCGTGGGAAACCCCTTCGGGCTGGAAAGAAACGAAAGAAGAGGGAATCCGCCTTGTGACGTTTACCTCCGAAGGGCCCAAGGAGGGCATTGAATGTTTCGTGGTTTCCTTACTCGGTGACGCCGGCGGGCTCAAGGCCAATGTGATCCGCTGGATGGGGCAAATCCATATGCCTCCGCCCGCGGAAAGTGATTTGAATGAATTCTTAGCGTCCCTGGCCAAAACGACGGCTCAATCCGGCTGGCCGGTTACGATCGTTGATTTCACGTCGCTGCCGTCCGCTCAAGATCCTGAATCCCCTTCGATGATGGCGGCAATCGTTGAAATGCAAGAAGATACCATTTTTGTCAAAATGACAGGAAAGCTGAAGGCTGTCCGGCTTAATCAAGCGGAATTTCAATTGCTCTGTCAGTCCTTAACCAATCAGACAAAATAAAGTAGTACCGTGTCAACTTAATGGCTAATAGTGGAACACGGTACAACACTGCGCCTTTTCTGAAAATATCTATTAAGAATTAATTTAACAGCGCAGGTGTGGCACGCGTTTTATCCAAACCCGAAAGACCATCGAGAATACCCCATGTTAAGAAATTTCCGTGACCACTTTCTTCAATGTTCCGGCGTTCGTTTTCTTTTCTCTAATAAAGTAACGGTCGCTTGTCTGGTGTTGCTGTTCATCCTGACCTTCTGGGGGACGATCGATCAGGTCTCCAGCGGTCTTTACCTGGCGCAGGAGAAGTTTTTCCATTCGTGGTTTTTTACCTTGGGGGGTTTTATTCCCTTCCCGGGCGCGAGGTTGGTGATGTGGGTGCTGGCCCTGAACCTCATCGGTGTCGCCCTGACGGGTTTTACGTACCGGTGGTCGAATCTGGGTAATACGATGACGCATGGAGGATTGCTGTTATTTTTTGTCGCCGCCTTCGTGACGTTCCATGGGACGCGGGAATCCGGAATCAGTTTGCTCGAAGGGGATGGCACGAATATGTCCCTGACGTATCATGATTGGGAGTTGTCTCTGTGGCAGGAGAAGGACGGGAAACAGCATGTCGTTGCCATTGATACCGCGCGTTTTAAAAAAGGCCGGGCCCTGGATTTCGGGGAATACGGTTTATCGGTCGTTATTAAGGAATATTACCCCAACGCCGAGGCCTTTTTGGCACCGGCACCGGAGACGGAGCCTCAGCCCAAGGCCGCGGAAATCCTCAACGCCTCAGGGATCAACAAACTGCAAGGCGCGGCCCTGGAGAAAGAACCGGAAAAAAATATCCCCGGCGGGATTTTCCTTGTCCATGGGGCGGGACAGCCGGATGTCCCTGTCCTGTTGTTTGGGGGAGAAGAAAAACCCGCGCGGATATTGCCGGCCCCGGGCAGTCCCGACGGTCTGCGTTTAGCCTTGCGCCGAAAAAGGCTGCCGCTGCCTTTTGTTTTGAAATTAAAAGATTTCACCATGGAACGGCATCCCAACACATCGATGGCCCGGAGTTACACGAGTCTCGTGGAAGTCGTGACGCCGGAGGCCTCCCGGGAAGTCCTGATCTCGATGAACAATCCGTTACGTTACAATGATTTTACGATCTACCAGTCTTCGTACGCCATCCGTGAAGACGGCCGGGAAGAATCGACTCTGGCGGTTGTGAAGAATTCCGGCCGACTGCTGCCTTATGTCGCGAGCGGTGTAACGTTTGCCGGCCTGGCGCTTCAGTTATTGATGATGGCGTTTGGGCCGGACAGAAAAAAATCAGGGAAATCACGCGATGGTTAAACGATGCCTCCTGACCTTCTTCTTTTTAATCGTCATGGCCGACAGCGTCCGGCCCCAGACGCTCTGTCCTTTAGAAAATTTAAAACCTAAAATCGTCGGCTCTTTGGATTCTTTTCAAAAACTGCCTGTCCTGGATGAGGGGCGGATCAAACCGTTAGATACCTACGCCCGTAACCTTCTTCTGCAATTTTCCGGAAAGACCACGGTGCGTCGCGAGCCCGCCGTGGATTGGACGGCCCGGTTGCTGCTGGCCCCGACCACCACGCTGGAGGATAAAGTCTTTTTAATCAACCATCCGGATATCCTGACCGTCCTGGGAATAAGCGCCGAGAAAAAGCGGCGGTACAGTTTTTCCCGGATTGAGCCGGGATTGACTAAACTGGAGGCCTTGGCCCGGGCGGCCGCGCGGATCAAAGAAGAACAGCGGACCATTGTGGATAAAGAAATGCTGCGTCTGTACAACGCCCTGGCCCTGTATGTCAAACTTTCGCAGGTCTTCAGTTTCGCGTTCCCCGACGCCGACTTTCAGATTGACCGCCCGGAGACCCTTGCGCGACTTCAACTGCCGCAGGGAAAAAAAATGTTCAGTTTCCTGGATATCGCCCTGAAGGCGGATATCCTGCACGAGGCCACGGATCCCTTGGGACACAATGATCCGCATCAAAAGACGGACGCGGACCGGGAACTCATGGGTCTGTTATCGAACCTGTATCAATGGCACACGTATTATCAGGATCATCCTTTGGCCGTGATCCCTTCAAGGGACGCCCGGGATGAATCCTGGCTGAGTCCCTGGGACGCGATCGCGGGGGAGTTTCCTGATCAGAGTATCCGGGCGGAACTTGTTCTTTGGCGTGATCTGATGGTGGCGTATTGGAACGGTCAGCAGACTTCGTTTGATCTCGCGGCCCAAGCGCTGGGGCGTTCCATGAAAGGACGTGTGTCCGGACATGAAGGGAAGGCGCTGAAAAAAATCCCGCTCGAACTTTTTTATAATCAATCGAATTTTTTTGGATGGGCTAAATTATTTTACGGGATTGCTTTCGCTCTGTTTTTGCTGGGGCTGTTTTTCAAGGGGTCATTTTGGCGAAGGGCGGCGCTGGTGTCCGTCTTTTTAGGTCTTGTTCCCCATGCCTGGGCCCTGGTCCTGCGCGCCCTGATTATGGGACGGCCGCCGGTGACGAACTTGTACGAGACATTTATCTTTGTCGGTTTTGTCGGCGTCTGCTTGGGCGTGATTGTGGAATGGTTGAACAAATGTTGGCTGGGGATTCTTGTTGCCGGTCTCTGCGGAGGGGTGTTCCTTTGCATTGCCGATAAATTTTCCGCCGAGGGAGACACCCTGCGGATGTTGGGGGCGGTGCTCGATTCCAATTTTTGGTTAAGCACGCATGTCCTGACCATTTCGATGGGGTACGCCGGATGTTGCGTGGCCGGGATCGTCGGCCATTTTTATATTCTCCAGCGCGTTCTCCACCCTCAAGAGGACGGCCTGCTTCAGGCGACGTATCAGAATCTCCAGGGCATCCTGCTTTTCGGCCTCATGATGACCTTCCTGGGGACGGTCCTGGGTGGAATCTGGGCGGATCAATCCTGGGGACGGTTCTGGGGATGGGACCCTAAAGAAAACGGGGCCCTGCTGATTATTTTGTGGTGCGCCATTATTGTGCACGCCAAGGTGGGCCGGATGATCGGTCCTGTCGGCGTGGCCGTGGGAAGTATCCTGGGGGTGGTGGTCGTCATGTGGGCCTGGTTCGGCGTGAACCTGTTAAATATTGGTTTGCACTCCTACGGATTCACCTCGGGAGTCGCCTCCGGGCTTTTGGTCTACGGCATTCTCGAAGCCGTCTTTTTAGGGATCTGCGTTCCTCCCTTAATCCTGCCCGAGTGGGGGAGGAAGGGTGGGGGGCGTTGACCAACGCGGGTGGACGTTGCTATTAACCATTTTTTCAATGCGGTTGCGATCATGAAGACTCTCCTCAGGTTCCTGTCCAAGATGCTTTTAATTTACGGGATCATCGTTGTCCCGTATCTTCTGGTAAGTTTTTCCATCTGGTTTATATTCTTTATGCTGGCCATGCTGATTCTTGCTGTCGCTTTGCTGGTGGTTATTGTCATGGCCCTGGGGACCGAACTGAAAGTCTTTCAAAGGCGACCCTCTAACGAGGGTAAAAAGAATGCCGACGGCAAGGACGCGCCCCGGTACTTAAAAATCCATTACAAGAATATTGAGGTCAGTTATCTGTGGAGTCTTAACGGCGGCGGATTAATATTTACTTACGAATTTGACCGGGTTGTTTCCCGGAAAATCGGCAAAGTGAACCATGTCTTTGAATATTGCGCGGGACCGGGTTTTATCGGATTTAATCTGCTGGCGAATAATTTGTGCGACCGGTTAACGTTGTCGGACGTTAATCCCAAAGCGGTGGAGGCGATCCGGGAAACAATCCGGAATAATCATCTCGAGGACAAGGTCACGGTGGTCCAGTCTGATTGCCTGGACGCTATTCCGGAACACGAGCAATGGGATCTGGTGGTCGGTAATCCGCCGTGGGATGTTTCTGCCAAGACTCAGAAAAATATTATTCTTTCCGATCCTCAGGGACGGGTGCACGAGAAATTTTTCCGGGACATCCGGAAATTTCTTAAACCCGGGGGATCGATCCTGTTTATTGAGGGCCGTGAGTTTTCGAATGCCCGTTGCTTTAAAGATTTGGCGCGGAACAATGGACTGGAATTGGGTGGGGTCTTGAAATCCGTTCCTTTCCTGGAAATTTTTAAGCATCGGGAAGAGTACCGCGGGATCCGCGCCCCCTTGTTTATTTTCTTACGGGTGAGTTTATTTTTTCGTGAGACCTATTTCCTCTGGTTCAAGAGAAAAGAGGTCGTCGCCGTCGGCGCTCAACCCGTTTGAGCGGCCTCGGTAGATGCCCAGGGGCGGTCCTGAGAGGGGAATTTTATGAAGGAAGTTATTTTTAAAATCCTTTTAATTGAAGATGACGATACGGATGCCAGGATATTCAAGAAACTCTTATCCAAGGTGAATGGTTTTCGTGTTGAGCTTTCGCGCGCGGGTTCTTTGGCTGAGGCCGCTGCCCTCATGGACCATCACGTGTTTGATGTCATTTTTCTGGATTTATCCTTGCCGGATAGCTCGGGACAGGGAACATTAAATCAAATTTCTCAATTGATGGGGGAATTTCCTGTCATTGTGTTGACCGGAATGTCCGAGGTGTCCCTGGGGACTCAAGCCGTTCACGCGGGGGCGGAAGATTATCTGGTTAAAGATAAAATAAACCAGGAGCTGGTAGGGCGATCCGTTTTATACGCGATGGAAAGAAACAAACTTCGCCGGCAGTTGAAGCAGTTAGCCCTATCCGATGAGTTGACGGGTCTTTACAACCGGCGAGGATTCCTGACCTTGGCCGAACAGCAGATCCGATTGTGCCGGCGTAAAAAAGAAGGCATGGTTTTTGTGTATTTGGACATCGATCATTTCAAGCAAATGAATGATGTCCATGGACATGGGGCGGGGGACAAAGTTCTGAAAGATGTCGCGGAGGTATTAAGAAAATGTTTCCGGGCATCAGATATTATCGCCCGCATCGGCGGTGATGAATTTGTTGTCCTGGCTGTGGACGCGGATGAGGGGAGTCAGGAAAAGCTGTTGCGCAAGGTTCAATCGAAAATGGATCACTTCAATCAATCGTCGCAACGGCCGTTTGGGGTATCTCTGAGTACGGGGGCGGTTTATTATGACCCGCACTCTAAGGAATCTTTGGAAGATCTCTTGAGCGGCGCGGACAAGAAGATGTATGAAACGAAAAAAAGTAAAAAACATAATTTTTGGGATTGGTGACGGAATTCGGAACATACGGATTTCCGCGAACCTAGCGGAGGTCAATCGGTTCAAGAAGGAGGAGGGGGATGTTTAAATTGGGTTTTCCGGAATTGGTGGTTATTTTTTTGGCGGTCGTGCTTCTGTTTGGACCTCGGGCCCTGCCCGGCATTGCCCGGGGTTTGGCCGAGGCGATCAGGAATTTTAAGAAGACGATGAGTGGCTGCGACGATGGCGACGATCAAACGAAAGAGAAGAAGGAAAATAACGATTCTCCCAAAGCCCCGGAATAAGGACGTTGGCATGATATCCGTTCAAGAAGCCGATAAAATTATTGAACAAAGTCTGGACCCGTTTCCCGTCGAAAGAGTCCCTTTGGATCAGGCCGCCGGTCGTGTCTTGCGTGAAGATCTTTACGCCGACAGAGACGCCCCGCCTTTTGACAAGGCGGCCATGGACGGGATCGCGGTGTGCCACGCGTCCTGGGAACAGGGGACGCGAACGTTTTTTGTCGAAGGAATCCAGAAGGCGGGCAGTCCGGCGCTGGTTTTAAAAAATAAAAATAATTGTATCGAAATCATGACCGGCGCTCCGTTGCCTTCGGGGTGCGACAGCATCGTCCCCGTGGAAAGTTTACGGCATGCCGACGGATACGCGCGGATCGATGAGGAATTCAAAGTGGCCCGGGGCCGGAATGTGCATGAACGGGCCGCGGATTACAAAAAAGGGGACCTTTTGGCGAAAGCCGGATGCCGGCTCTTGTCTCCCCAGATCGCGGTGGCCGCGGCCGTCGGCAAGGCGGAGGTCCTGGTTTCCCGGACGCCGTTGATCGCGGTGATCGGTACCGGGGACGAACTGGTGGGGCTTGATCAGGAACCGGCCCCGTATCAGATCCGTCAATCGAACAGCTACACGATCCAATCGGCTCTTCATTTACATGGTTACGTCAAGACGCGGCGTTTTCATTTGCGTGACGAGAAAGAGGTCCTGTTGGAAACCTTGAGTAAGATATTAAAGGACTTTGAGGTCCTGATTCTCAGCGGCGGGGTCTCGATGGGAAAATATGATTATGTCCCGGAGGTGCTGACACGCTTGGGCGTCGAGGTCCTCTTTCACAAAGTGAAGCAGAGGCCCGGAAAACCGTTTTGGTTTGGGAAAAGCCGGGAGGGGAAAGCGGTTTTCGCCTTGCCCGGGAATCCGGTCTCGACGCACGTGAGCGCGTACCGCTACATCCTGCCGCATTTAAACAGGGCCCTGGGGTTGATGAACCCATCGGTTGAACTGATCGCCTTGAATGAAGATGTCGAGAACAAGACCCCGTTTACGTATTTTTTGCCGGTAGCCGTCCTTTACGATCAAGGCGCCCGTCCTGTGGCGAGACCGGTGTTTACCCACGGATCCGGGGATTACGCCTCGCTGGTCAAGAGCGACGGATTTGTCGAATTGGGAGGACAGGGGCGACGGGATTTCCCGATGGGGACCATTGTCCCTTTTTACCGCTGGTAATAATTTGGGAGTGAAGGATGTTTCCACATTCAAAGTCTTCGCATCACGAAAAGGCGTCTCATCCGGCGCGGGAGACGTTTATGTTCAATCCTTATGAAGTGGCCTTTTGCGGTTTTTCCCATTCCGGGAAGACGACGGTACTCACGCGTCTTGTCCCGGAGCTCTCCCGGGAATTCAAGATCGGGTATGTCAAGAATGATGTCCACAGCTTTCAGATGGACAAGGAAGGGAAGGATACTTTTAAGGTCAAGCAAAGCGGCGCGGACTTCGCGTTTATCAGCGATCCCGTCCATTTCGCCTTTGTGCGCTCCGGCCGCGCGGATCAAATGAGCCATCAAAATATATTCTTGGACGCGGACATCGTCCTTGTGGAGGGTTACAAAAATTCACAGATCCCCAAGTTTATTTTTGTGGATGAACACGAAGAAATTTTAAAGGACATTCAGGACCAAAAATTCAAGAATGTGATCGGTTTTATCGGGATCAAAACGTCTTATCCGGCTTTGCCTTCAGACGTCGCGTATTTCCACCGGGAGGACATCGCCGGGATCAAACGGTGTCTTCTGCGTCACTTTCAGAGCCGGGCGCGGGAAATACCGTTTTACGGTCTTTTATTGGCCGGGGGAAAAAGCACGCGCATGCGACAGGACAAGTCCCTGCTCCAGTATCACGGCAAGAGTCAGTTGGAACATGGATTTGAACTCCTCTCCCGGATCTGTCCCAAGGTCTTTGTCTCTGTCCGTCAGGAACAGGCGGATTGCGCCGGATACAGCCATCTCCCGCAGGTTCACGATCAGATATTAAACGCGGGTCCTCTGGGAGGGATTCTTTCGGCGATGTCCGCGTATCCGCAGGCGGCCTGGTTTGTCCTGGCGTGTGATCTGCCTTTTCTTGATCTGAAGGCGTTGGAACATTTGAATCAGCGGCGGAATCCTTTTAAATTTGCCACGGTGTATCAAAGTTCCCATGAGGCTCTTCCCGAACCGCTTTGCGCCATTTATGAGCCCAAGGCTAAATTCCGGTTGAACCAGTTTTTCGCCAATGGGATCCACTGCCCGCGTAAAATTCTCTTGAACTCGGATATCCGGATGATCCCTCCGGAAGAAGCAATGTCTCTGGACAATATTAATCATCCTGAGGAATATCAGAAGGCCGCCGCTGTATTGAAACGCAAAACGGAGACCAGCGCATGAATGTCCCATCTTCATTATTTTTCAAAATTTTCTTTCTCTGGGTTGTTGTTGGCGTGTTCATCCCCGAGCCGCGGGATGTGCGAGCGGCGGATCTTCCCATCGCCGAGAATGTGAACCGTCAATTGGTTCTGGATCAATTAAAAAAGAGCGGGGAACTGATTGCCGGCGGCGAAGATCTCCTGAAACAGAAAAAGGTGATCGAGGCCATGGGGATGTTTCGTAAAGCGAAGGCGATCGCCCCGTACGATTACCGGCCTTACGCGTTCTTAGCCGGCGTCTATTTTACGCAGGGGCTCTTTGATGACGGGTTAAAGATCCTGGAAGAGACAGGCCGGTACAATCTCTTAATAGATGATTTGTATCAATTTCTCAAACCGGCGTTCGCTTTGATGCCGCCGTCGGCCTATTTTTCTTCCCCTTCCGAGAAGGTGTGGATCGCCCCGTTTAAAGATAATAAAGACTGCGCGGTGAGTATTTCCTTTGATGACGGGGCCCAGAGCGATTATTCCCTGGCGTTACCCTTGCTGGATAAAGCGGGATGGAAGGCGACGTTCTTTTTGAACCCGTCGGTCATCGAAGATACCCCTCAGAATATCTGGTGGGGGAGCTGGGATGAGTGGAGGGACGCGCGCCGGCGCGGGCATGAGATCGCCAACCACGGGCATCGTCACAGGGGACTGATTGAACTGGATGAGGAAACACTCGAGCACGAGATCAACGGGGCGTACGATCTCATCACGGAGAAAATCGGGGAGCCGCCGGTCTCTTTCGCCTTTCCTCATGATCTGGTGGGCCCCATGGGTTTGCTGAAAGTCCAGGAGCGTCATCTCGCCATACGGGACCACGTGATGTTGAATGAGATTTATGATCGCGTTTTTATCCCCATTTACGGAGGGAAATATTTCTCCTTGTCTACGGCCAATTATTTGATTGACCTGGCCATGGAGAAGCATTTTTGGTTTATCCCTGAATGCCATGCTATTCAAGAGAAGGAGATCCGGTCCTTCAAACCTTTGACCGTGGAATTTCTGGAACAGCACTTAAGTTACATCAAGTCCCACGAGGATAAAATTTGGGTGGACACGTTCTTCAACGTGTTCCGGTATCTCCATCTGCGCCGCGGGACGACCCTGCATGTCCTTGAGCAAGGGGACCATGAATTGATTTTGACGATGGCACCCTCTGTGACCGACCCGCGGTATCTTGTCCCGTTGACCCTCGTGATCGATGTTTCCCCCGATGCCCCGGGGCAGGCCTGGGCGGCGGTGGAGGGACGGGAGGCACCTGTACCTGTTCAAGTGGCTGGCGGCCGGCTCTTTTTATCGACGGAACCGTCCCCGCGGGCAATCCATGTGCGTTGGGAATAATCCAATAAGGAAAGTGGTAAAATTCCGCGAAATTTTCTTGAAAATTAATTGACAGAGATAGGCCGAATAGTATAATCACAAACAATCATCAAAGAAATATCATTAAATCATTCTCGAAGAAGTGACTTGACACGTGCCTTGATTGATTTGAAATTTTTCGACAGCGCGCTAACCAATTTTAAGATCGAATTATTCCCATGCCTCTTAAGATTAAAATACCGGATGAGCAGTACTGGAAGGCGCAAATCAATTGCCAGTACGCCTGTCCCGTGCATACCGATGCCCGAGGTTATGTCCGGGCGGTCGCCAGCGGAGATTTTGAAAAGGCCTATCTGATCGCCCGGTCCCCGAATCCTTTAGCCTCCATCTGCGGGAGAGTTTGCGGGGCCCCGTGCGAAGCCGCATGCCGTCGGGGAAAGATCGACAAGAGTATTTCCATCCGCGCGCTGAAACGTTCCGCTTTTGAAGAAAGTCACGCCCTTAATGTCAAACCTCTTGAGCTCATCCGAAAAATTAAAGAAAATTTATCTTCACGCGATAATGTGGATATCGATGATGCGGGGACATTCCTGGAAAGCGTTCAAAACGGAAGAATCAAGAAAGTGAAGGGTCCCAGTGCCGGCATTATTGGATCCGGCCCGGCGGGGCTGGCCGCGGCGCATGATTTGGCCCTGATGGGATTTTCCGTGGTCGTTTATGAAATGGAACCGGTACCCGCGGGGATGCTTTATTTAGGGGTCCCGGCGTACCGTCTGCCGCGCAAACTTATTGAAGCCGAAGTCGATGTGATCCGCGCGTTAGGCGTTGAGATCAAAACGCATTGCGAGGTCGGCAAGGATGTTTCTTTGGAGGAGTTACGCAAGCGTCACAACGCGGTGGTCATCGCCGTCGGCTGCAAGCGTTCCAGAAAGCTGCCCATCCCCGGCATTGAGGCCCAAGGGGTCATCGGGGGTGTTGAATTTTTAAGAGATGTCGCGTTGCAACTTCCTCATAAGATCGGCAACAAGGTTGTGGTGATCGGCGGCGGGAATGTGGCCTATGACGTGGCCCGCTCGGCCTTGCGGCGTCAACAGATGGACGTGGCGCATACGGCCTTTCTGGAAAGAAAAGGAGTCCAGGTGACCTTGTGCTGTATTGAACGCCGTGAAGAAATGCTGGCCGATGAAATTGAAATCCTGGAAGGGGAAGAAGAAGGGGTCTCCCGTCAAAACGGTTACGGCCCGGTGGAAATTTTAACCGAGAACAATCAAGTCAAAGGCGTCCTCTTTCATAAGATCCTTTCGATTTTTGATGAAAATAAACGATTTAATCCAAAATATGATTCCAAAGATACGATCACCCTGGAAGCGGACACGGTCTTGCTTTCCGTGGGACAAAGAACAGACCTTTCCTTTATCGACGCCAAAAGAGACGGAATTGAGATCAATGAGCGCGGGATTGTTGTCTGCCACCCGCAGACGCTGGAGACAACGGCCCCCGGTGTCTTTTTGGCGGGAGATCTCGCCCACGGTCCGCGGCTGATGATCGATGCCATTGCCAGCGGGAAAAAGGCCGCGCGGTCTATTTATCAGAAGATCACGGGAAAGTCTCTGCGCTCAGAACGCCTTGAACTTCACTGGACTATTGAAAACTATTCGCGCGAGATGGGGTATGAAAAAATCCGCCGTCAGGTTTTAAAAACGACGAGCGTCAAAGACAGGGTGGTGGATCACACGATGGTGGTCGAACATGGATTTACCGCCGGACAGGCGCGGATTGAAGGATCGCGCTGTCTGGACTGCGGGGTCAACACGATCTTTGACGGGAATCGTTGTATTCTTTGCGGCGGGTGCGTTGATGTTTGTCCTGAACTTTGTCTGAAACTTGTTTCGGTTTCGGATCTGGAGGGGGACAATGATTTCAGCGCTTTGGTGGATCTGAGGAAAAAAGAGAAGCACTCCCAGGAATTGACGGCCATTATTAAAGATGAAGAGAAGTGTATCCGTTGCGCCTTATGCGCCATGCGATGTCCTGTGGGCGCGATTACCATGGAACGATATAGCTTTAAGGAGATGATGAAATGTCAATAGAGGGACGCGGATCAAAATGTCATTGCAGTTCGGATACTGAAGATAAGATGAGCCGGCGGGATTTTTTGAATTTGTCGGCGCTCTGGACGTGTGTCGGGGCGTGGGTCCTGACAACGATGGGACTTTTGAAATTTCCGAAACCGGCGCTCCTCCCCGATCCTTCCCGGACGTTCAAGATCGGGAAACCGGAGGACTTTCCTGTCGGGACGTCGAAAATTCTGGATGATAAAAAAGTTTTGATCACCCGTGACGCGCAGGGGATTTCCGCCGTCTCACTGGTGTGCACGCATTTGGGGTGTATTGTGCAGAAAGAAGTCAACGGGTTTTCGTGTCCCTGTCATGGTTCAAAATTTGATGCCCAAGGCGATGTCATCGGCGGGCCGGCCCCGCGAGGATTAAGCTGGCTGGAAGTCAGTCAAGTTCCCGGCGGGAAATTAGTCGTCAACGCGGCCAAACGTGTCGCTGTCGGAACAAAATTTACAGTTTAAGAGGTGAAGGAGACATACGCATGCCTATTAAGAAATTTTTTAAGAATTTAATAGAACTTCCGCACACGTTTTTGCAATCGTTTATCCGGCACGATAAACCCACCTCCGACCGGGCCCGGAGCCATGTCGTCTTCAGTAACTTTTTCCTGCACACCATCAGCACCCGCATCCACCGTTATTCCTTGAAACCGACGTTTACTTTTGGTCTGGGCGTGATCGCCGCGTCTTCCTTTATTATCCTTTGCGTGACCGGCGTCCTTCTCATGGTCTATTACAAGCCGGCCGTCAATTTGGCCTATGATTCGATCAAAGATATTCAGTATATTGTCCCCAGCGGCCGGTTTATCCGCAATGTGCATCGATGGGCGACCAACATCATGATTGTGAGCGTTTTCCTCCATATGGCGCGTGTTTTTTACACCGCGGCTTACAAGAAAAACAGGTCCTTCAACTGGGTGATCGGGATTGTCCTGCTGGCGTTAACGCTCATGATGAGTTTTACGGGTTATCTTCTGCCCTGGGATCAATTGGCCTATTGGGCGGTGACGATCGCGACCAACATCGCCGCCTCGTTCACGGAATTAACCGACGCGTTGAATATCACGCAGGTTTTCGATCCCGGCGGATTCGTGAAAATCCTTTTGCTGGGTTCCAACGATATCGGCCAGGACGCCCTGCTCCGTTTTTACTGGCTGCATTGTATTGTGCTTCCGCTGGTCCTTGTGATGTTTCTCGGCGCGCATTTCTGGCGCGTGCGTAAAGACGGCGGTTTGGCCAGGCCGGAGCATCTCACGGACAAAGATCTCGAAGGAACCCCCAAGGACCCGCTCTCGGATAAGGTCTTTGCCCATGCTCCGCAAAAAACGTACGGATTGATGTGTCTGGTCAAAGGCAAAAGCCCGGCCGTAGGACGAAGCCCGGAACAAACCGTTTCTTCCTGGCCGCACCTGATGATTAGAACCGTAGCCCTGTTTATGCTGACCTTCGCGGCCATCTGCGTGTATTCTTATTTCCTGGATGCCCCTTTAAGAGAAATGGCTAACGCGGCCGTGCCTGAAAATCCTGCCAAAGCCCCATGGTATTTCCTGGGCCTGCAGGAACTGGTTTCGTATTCCGCCTTCATGGGCGGCGTGGGCATTCCCACCCTCGCTCTGTTGGGTCTTGCCCTGATTCCTTATTTGGATAGAGAAGAGCAGGAGATCGGGCGATGGTTTGATAATAAGGAAGGACGGCGCGTCGCGCTGGTTTCTTTTTTCTTCACCGCCGTGGTTGTCATTGCCATGCTCGTCCTGACGGTCAGTTTCGGATGGCTGAGAAACTGGTTCCCCAAGATCCCCCAGCTCATCATCACGTTCGTGAACCCGGGAACGGTTCTGCTGTCCTTTTTCGTTTTCTGGTCATTTTATTGCATGGCGAAATATAAATCGACCCGCATGGCGGCGATCGCGCTTTTCACGTGCTTCCTGGTGTCTTTTGTCATACTGACCTATTTCGCGACGTATCACCGGGGGCCGAACTGGAATTTTTACTGGTTGCACAGCCAATGGCCGATCCATTGAGTAAAATGTTTGAATTGCCTTGGCAGGGCGTTGAAGATCTCGTACCCTAAATTTTAATAATGGAAAAATAATCTATGAAAAAAACGATCATTATCTCAAGTCTCGTCGTTATCGCCATTTTGCTCGCCGAAGCCGTCCGGGAAAACGCGAAAATGGATTGGCAAAAATACCAGAAAATCTACAAAGAGGAACTGATCCGGCTGGCTGTCACGCCCAAGGACAAAGAAGTCGCGGGCCAGTATCAGATCAAAATGCGCCAATTGGTCCTGCCTGAATTAAACAGGGTGGACCGCTGCGTGATTTGTCATCTGGCGATGGAAGACGCGCGCATGGCCGATAAGGCCAATCCCCTGAAGTCTCATCCGGGCAATTATCTGGAAAATCATGACGTCGAAAAGGTCGGATGCACCATTTGTCACGACGGGCAAGGGCGCGCCATTACGTTTAAAGAAGCCGTGGGTCATGCCCATGATACGTATTGGGAAAAACCCATGTTGAAGACGCCTTATCTGCAAGCCAACTGCGCGCGTTGTCACCGTAATAAAGTCGAAGAGATCACGCGTTACAATAAAGGGAAAGAAATATTTAATTCTCTGCAATGCGTCACCTGTCATAAGGTCAACGGCAAGGGCGGCACCATCGGCCCCGACCTTTCCAACATCGGTAACGCCAATTTCCACGTCAAGGCGCCGATTTCCGCGAATCGCGAAATATTCCTGGAGAAGTTCGACAATAACATTAATCTGGCGTACCTGTATGAATCCGTGACTCAACCCAAAGCCCAGCCGACGGATTCGCTCATGGCCGATTACAAACTCTCCGAAGAAGATGCCGTGAATCTGGTTATCTTCTTAAAGAGTTTATCGACCGAGCCTATTCCTCAGAATGTCATTCCTCATGAAACGGAGCAAGTCGCGGCCGCCAACGTGACCATTGAGGCCACACGCGTTGAGTTGCCTCCAACAGTTTCGACTGCCGCGGAATCTGTTCAGCCGTTACCCGCGGTCTCGATCGCTGAAACGGCAACTCCCCAAGAAATAAAACCTGTTGTCGCGTCCGCCGGGGAATCTCTTCCGTTTTCGGAACAAGGGAAAACAGTCTTTAATCTGCGATGCATCGCCTGCCACACCATCGGCGGCGGCCGTCGTGTCGGTCCGGATCTTCAAGGGGTGATTGATCGGCGTGAAATGTCATGGCTGAAATCTTTCATAAAATCCCCGTCAACGATGTTCAAGAATAACGATCCGATCGCGACCGCGTTATTGAAAGAATTTATTACCCCCATGACCGATATGGGATTGAATGACGCGGAGGTCGACGCGGTCATTGCCTACATCAGGAACCCGGCGGATCTCACGCAACAACCCGGCGGGGGCCAAAGTCCTCAGGCCTTTGTGACCGAGCCGCTATCGACCCAAGGCGAACTGGATGCCCGGCGGGGGGCGGAAATTTATCAAGGCAGAATATCGCTTTTCCACGGCGGGCCCGCGTGTAATTCCTGCCATGAAGTCACCCATCAAACGGTGCAGGTCGGCGGCGGTGCCCTGGCCAGGGATTTGACCAAGGCGTATTCAAGGCTAGGAGGAAGCGCGGGGATCAAGGCCATTCTGGAAAACCCGCCGTTCCCGGCGATGAATAACTCCTATGCCGCGCATCCCCTCACCCAGGATGAAATTCAATCCCTCCTGGCGTTTTTACAAAAGAGCGATCTTGAGAGCGCGAATCAAATTAAACGGGATTACGGGATGCAATTATTTGCTTACGGGGTCGGCGGTGTCGCTGTCTTATTAGGCGTTTATTCCGTCCTCTGGTCCGGTCGAAGAAAGAAATCTGTCAATCAGGATATTTTTGACAGACAAACCAAATCACAGTAAACGGGAAAGACCATTGCTACGGCAATGGAACATAAGTTTTTTCCTCACACCTTTCCTCTCCCAGTCTGACGATGGGGACGATTAAGGAGGGGGCGGGAAGACGTAATCAATTGTGTTTTATTTTAAGAAATCTTATTTAATAATCCTGAATGTTTAAGTATTGGAGAAAAACATGAGCTGGATCCAAGATCTCATCTCGCCGCAGACAAGAAAATGGGAAGAATTTTACAGAAACCGGTTTCAGCATGACCGGATCGTCCGCAGTACGCACGGCGTCAACTGTACAGGGGGATGCTCCTGGCAGATTCACGTGAAAGAAGGGATTGTCGTCTGGGAAACCCAGGCGATTGATTATCCACTGCTGGAAGATTCTCTCCCGCCGTACGAACCGCGCGGGTGTCAGCGGGGGATATCTTTTTCGTGGTATTTGTACAGTCCTTTACGCATCAAATATCCGTTAATCCGCGGGGCTTTAATCGACGCCTACCGTCAGGAAAAAGCAAAGACCGGAGACCCGCTTCTGGCCTGGGAAAATTTACAGAATAATAAAGAAGCGCGCAAAAGATACCAGACCGCCCGGGGCAAAGGCGGTTTTAGAAGAATTACCTGGGATGAAGCCCTGGAACTTGTTGCCGCGTCGAATATTTACACGGCCAAGAAACACGGCCCGGACCGCGTGGTCGGTTTCTCCCCAATCCCAGCGATGTCCATGATGAGTTACGCGGCCGGCGCCCGTTATTTGCAATTGTTCGGCGGCGTTAATTTAAGTTTTTACGACTGGTATTGCGATCTGCCCACGGCCTTCCCTGAGATATGGGGTGAACAGACCGACGTCTGCGAGAGCGCGGACTGGTTTAACGCCAAGATGGTGGCGGATATGGGGGCCTGCCTGAACATGACCCGCACACCCGACTGCCATTTTTTCGCGGAATCCCGCCACAACGGAACCAAGGCCGTTGTCTTTTCGCCGGATTTCAGTCAGGTCTGCAAATACGCGGATCAATGGGTGCCTCTGCACGCCGGAAGCGACGGAGCCTTCTGGATGGCCGCGACCCACGTGATCCTCAAAGAATTTCATCATGAGCAACAGACCCCTTACTTCATGGAATACACCAAGCAATACACGGACAGCCCGTATCTCGTCAAATTAGAAAAGGCGGGGGATACCTACAAACCCGGCAGACTGCTCAGGGCCAACGAGCTGGGTCAATTTAAAGACATCGAAAACGGCGACTGGAAATTTATCAACATCGATTCGAACACCGGGCATTTTGTTGTCCCCAAAGGAAGCATGGGACACCGCTGGGGCAAGGAGCAGGGCAAATGGAATATGAAATTGGAGAATTCCGGGGATGATCGCCCCTACAACCCTGTGTTGACCTTATTAAATAATCATGATGAAGTCCTCCAGACGGAATTTACGGAATTCGGACTGAACGTCCACGCGTTAAGAGGCGTGCCGGTGAAATACGTTGACACGATCCATGGAAAAGTTCCCGTGGCTACGGTCTATGATTTAATCATGGCGCAATACGGCGTCCCTCGAGGATTAGCCGGGCAGTATCCCAAAGATTACACGGATAAAGACGCGGCCTACACCCCGGCCTGGCAGGAAATCTTTACTGGAGTTGATTCCAAGACGGTCTTACAGTTCGCCCGGGAATGGGCGAATACCGCCAGCGCCACCAAGGGCAAGTGCATGATCATCATCGGCGCCGGTATTAATCACTGGTACCACGCGAATTTGATGTACCGTGCCGGGGCCATGGCTCTGATGCTTACGGGCAGCGTGGGCCGTAACGGCGGGGGACTCAACCATTATGTCGGTCAGGAAAAGCTCGCGCCCATGGATTCCTGGTCCACGATTGCCTTTGGCAAAGATTGGCAGGGAGCCGTCCGCCTTCAGCAGGCACCCCTGTGGCATTACATCAATACAAGCCAATACCGCTACGACGGGCAATACACCAAATATCACGCCGTCCCCAAGAATGAGATCACCGATCAACACACGGCGGATCAGATTTTCCGGGCTGTGCGCATGGGATGGATGCCGTTCTATCCGCAGTTTAATCAGAACACGCTGGAATTAAGCAAAGAGGCCATTGCCCAAGGGGCCAAGACCGATGAGGACATTAAAAAGTATGTTCTCGATAAATTAAAGTCCAAAGAACTCAAATACGCCGTGAGTGATCCCGAGGCGGAAGAGAACCATCCTAAAGTCTGGTTCATCTGGCGCGGGAATGCCATTATGGGAAGTATGAAAGGCCACGAGTATTGTTTGAAACATTATTTAGGGACGCATCACAATTCCATTGCCAAGGAATCTGAAGACCATACCAAAGAAGTCAATTGGCGGGAATTCGCCGCCACCGGCAAGATGGATCTGATCGTTAATTTGAATTTCCGCATGGACTCCTCGGCCCTGTATTCAGATATTATCCTGCCGGCCGCCTCCTGGTATGAAAAGGCGGATATGAACAGCACCGACCTGCATTCGTACATTCATCCCTTGTCGCAGGCCGTTGCCCCTGTCTGGGAATCCAAATCAGACTGGGATATCTTTAAAACCATTGCCAAGACGGTCAGTGAACTGTCCAAGAAATATCTGGCTGAACCCCAGAAAGACATCGTGATAACACCCATCAGCCATGACTCCGCCGGTGAAATCTCCCAGCCGCAGGTCAAGGACTGGTACCGCGGGGAATGCGAGGCCATCCCCGGCAAGACCATGCACAGCATTGCCGTGGTGGATCGGGACTACACGAAGATTTATGATAAATTTATCACTCTAGGAGAAGGTATCAGAAAAAATGGTCTGGGCGCGCACGGCAACCATTACATGTGTGAAGACATGTATGATAAAATGCTCCAGTCCAATCATTTTGACGTCGAGCATATCGACGGGAAGGTTTATCCCTCTATCAAGGAAGATATCGCGGCCTGCAATGCCGTTCTGTACCTTTCCACCCTAACTAATGGGGTTCTCAATGTCCGCGCCTATCAAAATATGGAAAAGAAGACGGGCCTGCCGTTAGCCGACCTCGCCAAGGGTTCGGAAGATGTCCTGATCAATTATGCGGATCTTCAGGTCCAGCCCAGACGCTACAACACCTCTCCGTTGTGGTCGGGATTGATGAACAACGGCAGGGCGTACGCGCCGTACACCTACAATGTGGAAAGGCTTGTCCCCTGGAGAACGCTTACCGGACGCCAGCATTTTTATCTGGATCATGAAATCTATTTAGCGTACGGCGAACATCTGCCGACGTATAAACCTTCTCCCAAGCCGGAGGCGTACGGCGATTTAAAAGAGACGTTAAAAGAGACCAGCGCGCGGGTATTAAATGTCCTGACGCCGCACGGCAAATGGCACATCCACTCGACGTATTGCGACAACCTCCGGATGCTGACCTTGTCCCGCGGATGCGAACCGTGCTGGATGAGCGAGATCGATGCCAAGGAACTCGGCATCAAAGATAACGACTGGGTCGAGGTGTTCAACGACCACGGCGTCTATTGCACCCGGGCCGTTGTCAGCGCCCGTATTCCCAAGGGAGTCTGTATTGTTTATCACGTGCCGGAACGTACCGTCGGCATTCCCAAATCCCAGGTCCGAGGCAACAAGCGCGCGGGAGGACACAATAGTATGACGAGAATCCATCTGAAACCGAACTTTTTGTGCGGCGGCTACGGCCAGTTTAGTTATCACTTTAATTATTGGGGGCCGATCGCGCCCAACCGCGACACGCATGTCGTGATCAAAAAGATGGATAAAGTGGTGTTTTAACATAACCGTCATTCTCCGTTGAGAATGACATAATGAGGTCAGCCAAAATAGGAACAAACATATGGACATAAGATCGCAGATTTCAATGATTTTCCATTTGGATAAATGTATCGGTTGTCACACCTGTTCCATTGCCTGTAAGAATATCTGGACGGACCGTAAGGGCGCGGAATACATGTGGTGGAACAACGTCGAGACAAAACCCGGAACAGGCTATCCATCGAAATGGGAGGATCAGGAGATTTACAAAGGCGGATGGGAAAAGAACGGCGATGACATTGATCTGAAAGGCGCCGGAAAGGGAAAGGGCCTCGCCAATATTTTTCACAACCCCAATATGCCCGTGATCGATGATTACTATGAACCCTTCACCTATAAATATCTGGATTTGATCGAAGCCCCCGAAGGGGATGATCAGCCGACGGCAAGACCCATTTCCTTGATTACAGGAAAGCCCATGGATATCAAGGCGGGACCTAACTGGGATGACGACTTAAGCGGTTCACCGGATTATGCCCGCAACGATCCCAATTTCAAGAATCTTTCCTCGGCGGAAAAAGAGGCGATGTTTCAATTGGAGCGCATGGCTTTTTTTTATTTGCCGCGGATCTGCAACCACTGTTTGAATCCGGCCTGCGTGGCCTCGTGTCCTTCCGGCGCTATTTACAAACGCGGCGAAGACGGCATTGTCCTTATTAATCAGGATGTTTGCCGCGCCTGGCGGATGTGCGTGACCGCCTGTCCTTATAAAAAATCGTATTACAATTGGGATTCCGGCAAGTCCGAGAAATGCCTGTTATGTTATCCGCGCGTTGAGTCCGGATTAGCCCCGGCGTGTATGCATTCCTGCGTGGGCCGGATCCGTTATCTGGGCGTGGTCCTCTATGATGCCGACCGTATCCACAAGACAGCGTCGGCTGATGAAAAAGACCTGGTGGATGCCCAACTGGATATGCTCATGGATCCCTTTGATCCACAAGTCATTGAATCCGCCAAAGCCAACGGAGTTGCAGACTCCACGATCAAAGCCGCCCAGGATTCCCCGACCTACAAATTTGTTAAGAAGTGGGGATTGGCCCTGCCGCTTCATCCGGAATTCCGGACACTCCCCATGCTGTTTTACGTTCCGCCGCTATTGCCGGTCATGGCTTCCGTGCGGGAGGTCAACAATAAAGACCAGAATGCCAAATTAAATCCTATCTCCAAGGTTTGGGATGATACGTGGCTGTATGATACCAGCACCGAGGAATTGTGGGGGACCATTGAACAGGCCCGATTCCCCTTGACCTATTTGGCCAGCTTGTTTAGCGCCGGCGATGAAGGGGCGGTGAAAAACCGTCTCAAGAAGCTTATGGCTGTGCGTATCCATCGGCGCTGGAAGACGGTGGGCGATGTGCCTCAGCAGAAGGCCGCGGATGTCCTGAAAGACGCGGGGCTAACGCCGGAAATGGCCGACGACATTTATTATCTGACATCGCTGGCAAAATTCGATGACCGCTTTGTCATCCCGGCGGCCCATCGGGAGCAGGCTATTGAGATGATGGAATTTACCGGCGATGCCAAAGGGAGCATGGGGTTTGGCTGCAAACAATCGGTGAAACGGGGATTGTGATTTTTTATGACATTGGAGCATTACCATTTATTAGCGGATGTGTTCGAGTATCCCGACAGGGGTTTTCCGGAAAAAGTCCGCCGGGTCGTGGATGCCCTGACTCCCGACTATCCGCAAGCCGCCCAGGAATTGGAGGCCTTTCTTCAGAAACTGCCTGCGCAAGACGTCAATCAGATGGACGAACTCTACACACGGAGTTTTGATGTGCAGGCCATCGTCACGCTCGACATTGGATATGTCCTCTTCGGCGAGGATTACAAACGCGGGGAGTTGCTCGCCAATCTGAACAAAGAACACGTCAAGGCAGGTATTGACTGCCGGCACGAATTGGCGGATCATTTGCCCAATGTCCTGCGTCTCGTCGCTAAGCTTGACGACGAAGAGTTGCGTCATGATCTCATTGAGGAGATTCTCGCTCCGGCCTTATGGAGCATGATCAGGGAATTTGAACCCGACCGTTTAGAGCTGAAGAAAGAAATGTACCAAAAACATTACAAGACCTTGATCGAATCCTTAACGGGAATTAGCGCCATTTACAGCCACGCCTTGAAAGCCCTGAGGATTGTTTTATCTCAGGATTTTAAAATAAATTTTGGAAATAAATACCAAACCAAATGTGATCTCCTGAAATCTCTCTCAACCGAATTGGCAATCAATGATACCGCTGCCGACTTCAGCAAAAGTAGTGAATTGTCGCGGCCGTCGGTATCTCGACCCGAGCTCTCTAAAGGGCAGGATTCCATGAGATGTACGTAGGTTCATAAACTTTAGATAAGGGGTTAATGATGAATCAATATTATAATTTTTTATTCGCGGTATTCCCGTACATGGCGGTCATTGTGTTTATCGTCGGGTCTGTTTATCGTTACCGGACGAGTCCTTTTCAGGTTTCGTCGTTATCTTCCCAATTCCTGGAAGGGAAGAGTCTGTTTTGGGGATCGGTCCCTTTTCACATCGGCATCCTGTTTTTGTTTTTCGGTCATCTGGCCGCTTTTCTTTTTCCCAAGAGCGTGCTTGCCTGGAATAACCAACCGTGGCGGCTTCTGATCCTCGAAGCGTCCGCCTTGATCTTCGCTTTAAGTTTTCTTATCGGTCTGTTTCATCTGTTTATCCGAAGAGTCACCCATCCCAGGCTGAATGTCGTCACGAATAAAATGGATATCCTCATCGAAGTTTTATTATTTGTCCAGGGCATTTTCGGCTGCTGGGTCGCCCTGGGTTTCCGATGGGGGTCGTCCTGGTTTGCCTCAACCTTGTCGCCCTATTTATGGTCCCTGGTCCAACTCAATCCCAAAGTGGACGCGGTCAGCGCCATGAACTGGGTCATTCAGGTCCATATCTTCGGCGCGTTTCTCATCCTTTTGTTATTTCCCTTTACCCGGCTCGTTCACATGCTCGTCGCGCCTTTGCATTATCTCGCGCGGTCGTATCAGCGGGTGATCTGGTACTGGGACAGAAAATCCATCCGTAATCCCCTGACCGCCTGGTGCGTTAAACGACCTAAAAATAACTGATACACTTTTTTTCATTAATAATAGGAGAAAATTATGCAAGATGTCGCTACCCTTAAGTCCCACCGCATGCTTTTCTTTAATACCCTGGCCTTCACGGTGTGTTTCGCGGCGTGGATGCTCAACGGCGTTCTCGTGACTTTTCTGGCCAATAATCAAGTTTTCAATTGGGGACCGAAGGAAATCGGTTGGCTCATGGGGATCCCGCCTTTGACGGGGTCGATTTTCCGTTTGCCCGCGGGTATGCTGACGGATAAGTTCGGCGGGAAACCGGTTTATGGGACGCTGCTGCTTTTGTGCTCCATCCCGATGTTTTTATTATCCAAGGCGGACACCTTCATGGAGTTCGCGTTGTGCAGTTTTGGTTTTGGGCTGACCGGCGTCGCTTTCGCGATCGGCATCGCCTTTTCCTCGGTCTGGTATCCCAAAAATCAACAGGGGACCGCTTTAGGGATTTTCGGAGCCGGGAACGCCGGCGCGGCCCTAACGACTCTTTTGGCGCCCAATGCCTTAAAGTCTTTGACCGACGGAGGGGCCAATATCGAAGGATGGCGGACATTGCCCGTCATTTATGCCGCGTGTCTCCTCGTGATGGGGATTTTATTCTTTTTATTTACCGAGAACAAAAAACCTCTCAGTCATTCCAAGACATTAGGGCAGATGCTGAGTCCTTTGAAAGTGATGCGTGTCTGGCGGTTCGGTTTGTATTACTTTCTCGTCTTTGGCTGCTTCGTGGCCTTTTCCCAATGGCTGGTTTATTATTTTGTCAATGTTTACCAATTATCGCTTATTGCAGCCGGTTATTTCGCGTCCGCCTTCAGTCTTCCTTCCGGCGTGATCCGCGCCTTGGGCGGGTGGATGTCGGATATCTGGGGCGGCCGGAAGGTGATGTACTGGGTGTTGGCCTCTTCGGTCATTATCACTTTTATGCTCATTGTTCCCAAAATGGAAGTCTTTTCGCCGGGAATGGGCATCAACGCCAAGAGACCCGGAACCGTGAGTGCGGTCACGCCTACGGAAATTATCGTCGATGAAAAAGTTTATCCGCTCATCACTAAAAATGAATTGTCCGCCCAAGCGGATGACGAACTGCTGATTTTGCCGGCCAAAGAGGTCTGGCAGGAGCCGGTTGTTCAGGTGGGCCAAAAGGTGAAACAAAAAGAACTGTTGGCCAAAGGCGTTACCCGCATTTATTTCCAGGCCAATGTCTGGATCTTCGCGGTGCTGGTCATCCTCCTGGGCACGATCTGGGGGATAGGGAAGGCCGCGGTTTACAGACACATCCCGGACTATTTCCCGGAGGAGGTCGGTGTTGTCGGAGGGATGGTGGGAGTTCTCGGCGGTTTAGGCGGGTTCTTTTGCCCGATCCTTTTCGGTTATCTTCTAAAAACCACGGGGTTGTGGACGAGCTGCTGGATGCTGATGTTTGTGATCTCCGTGATTTGCCTCATCTGGATGCATTGTGTCGTTCAAAGAATGATGCGGGAAAAACATCCCGAATCCGTCCGCCAGATGGAACGCGGGTCTTCCTCTTGAAATGGCGCCCCACGGGCGTGCCCGTGGTAAACGGCGAAGGCGGATGAATATGGAAATTTTCAAGGCCATCACACAATAACCCGCAAGGAAAGGGTAAAGCGCATGTCGAAAGTCAACATTGAAAAGTGGGACGTGGAAAATGACGGATTTTGGGATGCCACCGGAAAAAAGACGGCGCAAAGAAATCTTTGGATATCGATCCCCAATTTACTTCAATCCTTCGCGATCTGGATGATGTGGGGCATGATCATTGTCCAGATGAAAAAGCTCGGGTTTACCCTCGGAATGCCGCATGAAACCCCTGAAAATTTAAAGGCGATTAATGAAATGCTCTGGATCCTGCCGGCCATCGCGGGTTTGTCCGGGGCGACTTTGCGGATTCCTCATTCCTTTCTGATTGCCGTTGGGGGCGGCCGAAATGTCGTTGCCCTGACAACGGCGTTGTTACTCATCCCGACGATCGGCGCCGGGATCGCCCTTCAAAATAAAGAGACCCCTTTTTTGGTGTTCGCGTTTCTGGCCATCGCGTCGGGTTTCGGCGGAGGGAATTTCGCTTCCTCGATGTCCAACATCAGCCATTTCTTTCCCAAAAGAGTGCAGGGAACGTCTCTGGGATTAAACGCGGGGTTAGGCAATCTGGGCGTGAGCGTTATGCAGTATTTAATCCCGATCGTGATCGCGTGCGGTTATTTTGGCCCATGGGCCGGTGCGGGGATACCTCTGATGGAAGCGGATGGCGCCAAGAGCGTCGGAACATTGGTCTATATCCAGAACGCCGGTTGGGTCTGGGTGCCGCTATTGATCATTTCCGTGACTGCCGCGTTCTTAGGGATGAATAATCTTAAGACAGCGACGCCCAAGTTGGGGAATGCCGTTTCAGAATTTTCTAAAATCATCATTTTAGTCGTCTTCGGTGTCATTGCCTCGTGCGCCGGTTCTTATCTTTTAAACGGCCTGAAGCTCAACATGTGGATCGTGCTTCCCGTAACCATCATCATCACACTTTTATTGATGAAATTCTTATCACCACGAGAACTCAAAGAAAGTCTCAACAGGCAGTTTTCCATTTTCAATAATAAACATAACTGGATCATGACCGTCATTTACACCATGACGTTCGGTTCGTTTATCGGTTATTCCGCCTCGTTTCCAAAACTTATTCAGGATGTGTTCGGTTATCTGCCGGACGGGAGTGTCAATCCTCATGCCCCGAATCCCATGACGTGGGCTTTTTTGGGGCCCATGCTGGGAGCGTTTATCCGTCCGGTCGGCGGATGGCTGTCGGACAAGATCAACAGCGGTTCCAAAGTGACCACCTGGAGCACGGTGGCTCAGGTGGCCGCGGCGCTCGGCGTCGCCTATTATGTGATTCAGGCCAATAAAACACCGACGCCGGAAATTTACTGGTGGCCGTTCTTCACGTTATTTATTATTTTGTTTATCGCGACCGGCGTCGGGAACGGTTCGACCTTTAGAAGCATTCCCTATATTTTTAGCAAGGAACATGCCGGTCCGGTCCTGGGCTGGACATCCGCGATCGCGGCGTACGGGGCTTTTATCATTCCGAAAGTCTTCGGCGAACAGATCAAGGCCGGACACGCGGAATATGCCTTGTACGGTTTTACCGTTTACTATCTCATTTGCCTGGTGCTCAATTGGTGGTATTACGACCGGAAGAACTCCGGGATCAAATGCTGATCCGTCTGCGCCGGAACTCACGGGCACGCCTGTGGGGCCCTATTTTTAAAACCGATGAAAATCAAAAAAGTCATTATCCATTATTACGCGTTACTCCGTGAAGAAGCGGGTCTGAACAGGGAATCGGTTGAGACAGGCGCCGAGAACGCGGTGCAGCTTTATGAGGATTTACGTCAGCGGCATCCGTTTAGATTATCATCTGATTTCTTGAGAGTCTCCATTAATGACGAATTTGTCGGCTGGCAAACTCCATTGAAAGACGGCGATCACGTCGTTTTTATCCCTCCGGTATCCGGCGGAACATTAAATTTTTGATGAGCGATCATTCCAAAAATCAGTCTTCCTTTCAGGCCTGGTTGATGTGCGGCGTGTTTTTATTATTGGCCGTGATTTTCTTGGTTGTGGGGAGTGGTCACAAAGATGGTATTCAGGAAAACCCTGGCGTCGATACGCGTTTTATCGCCCATCCGTTCGTCCGGGACCCGCTCGTCGATGGTCCCAAGATTAAGCAAGCCGGATTTGCTTTTAAATGTCATGAATGTCATCAAAACATTACGCCTTCCTTGGAACCCAAGACGTTATTGGCCGCGCATCAGAATGTGATCCTCGAGCATGGAATCAATAATAATTGTTACAATTGCCATCATAGGACAAACCGGGAAGCCCTCTTGGATATCAATGCCCGTGAAATCTCTTTTAGCCAAAGCGAATTATTGTGCCGGAAATGCCACGGCCCGACGTACCGGGATTGGGAGATCGGTATCCATGGACGCCCGAGCGGGTTCTGGGACAAGAGCCGCGGGAATTCTTTTAAAGCCCTGTGCGTCGCGTGTCATGATCCCCATTCGCCGAAATTTAAGCCGATTCAACCGGCGCCGGGCCCGACAGAGAATCACAGTACGGATACGAGGTCAGAATGAACACGCAAGGACACCCCAACGATAATCCGGACCCGTTAAAAATGAACCGCAGAGATTTTTTGAAACGGAGCGCGGTGATGGTCTCGGGCATCAGCGCCGTGGTCGCCGCCTTGTCGCCGTTGAAAGACCTGCAAGGGGCTTTGGACGTCGATCAATTCCTTCAGAAACATTATCATGAACTTTCTCCGGCGGAAATGGACCGCGTCTTGAAAAGGATTGCCGGCGAGGTTGAAAAAAAATACGGCCTGAGGCCCAACGTGCGCGATGTCAAACCCATGGACGGGGTGGAATTTGTCTACGCGTTGAATCTGACACGGTGTATCGGTTGCCGTCGCTGTGTGCACGGGTGCGTGGCGGAAAATAACCAGTCGAGAACTCCTGAAATACAGTACATCCGCGTCTTGAAGATGCCGCAGGGGACTCTGGACATGGAGAAAGGCGAACATCGCTACGATGTGGCGAGCGTTCCTGAGAAAGGGCATTTTTACATGCCGGTTCAGTGCCATCAATGCAAGAAACCGCCGTGTGTCAAGGCCTGTCCCGTGGAGGCCACGTGGCAGGAACCCGACGGGATCACGGTCATTGATTATAACTGGTGTATCGGATGCCGGTATTGCGAAGCGGCGTGTCCTTATTGGGCCAGACGGTTTAATTTCGCCGAGCCCCAAATCCCCAAAGAAAAAATCAACCCGGACATGGCGTATCTTTCCAACCGGCCGAGACAAAAAGGTGTGATGGAAAAATGCCATTTTTGTCTGCATCGCACCCGGGAAGGCAAATATCCCGCCTGCCTGGAGGCCTGTCCGACGGGTTCAAGAATCTTCGGCAATGTCCTGGACCCGGACAGCGCGATTTCGTATATTTTAAAAAACAAGCGGGTCTTTGTCTTGAAAGAAGAGGCCGGCACCGTACCGAGATTTTTTTATTACTTTGATATTTGAGTCCTTAACGACCGAAGGGAATGCCTATGTTTAAATGGCTCCGGGATTATCTCTATTTTCTCTATCGCTGTATTGTGATCAGTTTTGAAGGGGGCTGGTTATTTTACGCGTGGATGACCATTCTGTCTGTTTTAAGTTTGGTCGGACTCAACGCGTACTGCAAACAACTGGTTCATGGATTACATTTAACGGGCATGACGGATCATGTGTCCTGGGGGCTTTATATCTCCAATTTTACGTTTCTGGTCGGTATGGCCGCGGCGGCCGTGATGCTGGTGATCCCCGTGTATGTCTACAAAAATAAAGAGCTGGAAGATGTTGTTATCCTGGGGGAATTATTGGCCATCGCGGCGATCGTGATGTGCCTGCTGTTTGTCGTCGTCGATTTGGGCAGGCCGGACCGTTTTTGGCATCTGATTCCGTTTATCGGGAAATTTCATTTTCCTATTTCGATGCTCAGTTGGGATGTGCTTGTCTTGAACATCTATCTTCTTTTGAATCTGCATGTCTGCGGGTATGTCCTTTACATGAAGTATCTGGGCAAGAAACCCTCCAAGATGTTGTATATCCCTTTTGTCTTTATTTCCATTATCTGGGCGGTCAGCATTCATACCGTCACCGCCTTTCTTTTCGCCGGGCTTGTCGGGAGACCCTTCTGGAATTCGGCGATCCTCGGGCCCCGGTTCATTGCCTCAGCTTTCGCGGCCGGGCCGGCTTTTATCGTTCTGTCGCTGCAACTGATCCGGCGCTTTAGCGATTATAAAATCTCGGATCAGGCCCTGTTGATTTTAAGGCAGCTTATTCAGGTGGCGATGATCATCAATGTCTTTCTTTTCCTCAATGAAATTTTTACGGAGTTTTACAGCGGGTCATTACACGCGAGTTCCATCCAATATCTCTTTTTCGGTCTGCATGGCCATCATCAGTTGGTCCCGTGGATCTGGACCGCCATGGCGTTTAACCTGAGCGCGTTATTGATCCTGATCCTCCCGATCTCCAAGGGGCTTCGCTATTTGAATGTGGCGTGTGTCCTGGCTATCGTCGGGATATGGATAGAAAAAGGGATGGGCCTGATTATCCCGGGGTTCATTCCCACACCGTTAGGCGAGATTGTGGAATACGTCCCGACAACCAACGAGATCCTGATTTGCGTGGGGATCTGGGCGTTTGGTTTTCTGGTTTATACGCTATTGCTGAAAACATCCATTCGTATTTTGCTGGGAGGGCTTAACATTAAATTAAAGTACGCGCAACGCAATATTTAAAAAGGAGATGGTTGTATGCGAAAAAGAATTATTTATCTGGTGGGGTTGGTCGTCTTGTTGATTCCCCTGAGAGCGCAGGCCGGTGTCTTCGGCCCCAGCGAACTTTCCGGCAAGTCCAGGAAATGCCTCGATTGTCATAAATCCGAGACGCCGGTGATCACTCAGCAGTGGGGGGCCAGCAAACATTTCCGGGGAAATGTCGGCTGTTTCGAATGCCATCAGGCCGATAAAACGGATACGGACATTATGGAACATTACGGCGAGAACATCGCGACCATTGTGTCTCCGAAAGATTGTGCCCGGTGCCATGAAAAAGAGGTGGGGGAGTTTACGGCCTCGCATCATTCCAAAGGGGCCCGGATTTTGGGGTCACTGGACAACCGGCTGGCGGAAGTCGTGGAGGGCAACCGGATGATGAAAACGCCTGGATTTCCCGACGGCATATCCTCCGCGGCGGTCAGCGGCTGCTGGCAATGCCACGGTTCGGAGGTCAAAGTTATTGGTGAGGGGAAATTAGATCCCGCGACCTGGCCCAATACGGGCATTGGAAGGATCAATCCCGACGGCTCCGAGGGTTCGTGTTCCGCCTGTCATTCGCGCCACCGCTTTTCTGTTGAGCAAGCCCGAAACCCTGAAAACTGCGGTAAATGTCACATGGGGCCGGATCATCCCCAGTTGGAAATTTATGAAGAGTCCAAACACGGCATCGCGTATAACGCCAATAAGCACAAGATGAACATGGATAATGAAAAGTGGGTCCTCGGTGAGGATTATAACGCCGGCCCGACCTGCGCCACCTGTCATATGAGCGCCACGCCCGATCAGGATGTCACCCATGACGTGGGCATGCGCATTAGCTGGAATAATCGTCCGGCCCTGTCCATCCGTCCTGAGGTCTCGGACGCCAAACTTGGGCTCCCGGGTAAGGACATTACGTGGGAAACGCGCCGGGATAATATGAAGAATGTTTGTTTGAATTGCCATAATCAAAATTACGTGGACAATTTTTATTTTCAATACGACAGTCTCATCGAGTTATACAACGAGAAATTCGCCCGCCCGGGGCAGGCGTTGATGGAATTGGCCAAACCGTTAATCAAACCGGTCGAATTCGGGAATAAGATCGATTTTGTCTGGTATGAAATTTGGCATCATGAAGGCCGCCGCGCCCGGCATGGGGCTTCCATGATGGGCCCGGATTACACGCACTGGCACGGGACGTATGAAGTCGCCAAACATTTTTACTCGGAGTATATCCCGGAACTCGAAGAAATCGTCGAGAAGAACATCCATTCCGAGGACCCGCTCAAGGTGGAGCAGGCTAAAAAGCTACAAGCCAAGATCGATGAGGTGCTCGGCTCCGATGATCACAAATGGTACTTGAACAAAATGGATCCCGACGAAGAAAAGAAAAGACAGGAGGCCATGAAGGCCTTCCAGGAGAGATACAAGAAGTAAGTCCGTGTTGACTTAATGCTCATCGGATACCCCGCGCCGCTTGCGGCCGGGGTATCCTCAGCGGGGAAGGAAGTCCTTACGGCTATTTTGATAAAAGGGAGAGATATGGCGTATCAATTGACATTAGAGGACGGACAAAACGCCTTGGCCCAGCACGCGGCGGATAAAGCCTTGAGGCTTCGCGAGAAATACGGTCGGAATATTGATTACAAGACCTTGCGGACGATCCTCAATGATCGGGATTTTGTCCGGTATCCGACGACCATAGAATTCAATTCCAAGGCCTTGGCTCAAGGGTTTTTTGCCTGGGCCAGGCCTGTTTCCCAAAGACCTTCCGATGGTTTTACCCTTATTGTTCATGAATATTTTAAAGATAAACCCGATGATCTGCCGGCCCTTGTTTTTTATCATCTCGTGACCGTGAATTACGGCTCCCTCGCGTCACATCAGGAGGCCGAGAGTTTCGGGGCCGCGGCGCTGGGCATGGAGAGAGAGGCGTATTATCGCCTGATCTGCCGGCTGGCCGATCAACTCCCGTTGTGACGGATCGAATTTATTTTACGGGAATCTATTTTTTTACTTTTGTGAAAGACCGTATTTTGATATACTCAGCCCCAGACATTAAGGAGTCCCATTCGATATGAATTTCATAGTCATCGGCATCAACCATAAAAACACTCCCATCGAAGTCAGGGAGAGGTTCTATCTTAGCGACACACAGCAGGACCTTTTATTAAGTGAGTTGAAATCCCAACCTTCCGTAATAGAAGCCTTTGTCCTTTCGACCTGCAACCGTGTGGAGATTTACGCCAATATTCTGGAAGGCGATAAACAGGAAATAGACATCCTTTTTAAATCCCTCTTCTCTATTAAAGGCGTTCCCGTCACGCGGGAATTCAGGGATTATTTTTATTCCTACGCTGGGGATGCCGCCATCCACCATTTATTCAAGGTCGCCACAAGTCTGGACTCGATGGTCATCGGGGAAAAACAGATCATCGGTCAATTGCGTCTGGCCTTTGAACGGGCTAAAAAGAGGGGGATGATGGGGAAATTTCTGAATGTCCTTTCGAACATGACCCTGCGCACAGGGAAGAAGGCCCAGCACGAAACAGCGATCGGCCAAGGCGGCTCGTCGGTCAGTTGGGCGGCCATTGCCACCGCCGAAGAGGCTTTAGGGACGCTCAAGGACAAATCCATTTTGATTATCGGCGCCGGTAAGATGAGTGAACTGGCCGTCGGTCAGATCCAGAACAAAGGGTTTAGTCAGCTTTATCTGATGAATCGCACGATCGCCAACGCGGAGCATCTCGCTGTTCAATACGGAGGCACGGCCGTCGGGTTTTGTGATATTAAGGAAATCTTAACTCAAGTCGATGTCTGTATTTGTTCGGTAGGCGCGCCGCATTATATTTTGGATAAAAGCACGGTGGAAAACATCATGCGTTCCAGGGGAGACCGGCCTTTGGTGATTATTGATATTTCCGTTCCCCGGAATGTGGATCCTCTGGTGCGTGAAATCGAGCATGTTCTCTCTTTTCAGATCGACGATTTGGAGAAAGTGGTTGACGCCAACATGAAGCAAAGAGAGAAGGCCATTGGGGAAGTGGAGGACATCATTGCCGCCAAATTAAATGAATATCAAAAAAAGATTCAGAAAATTCATACCCTCGATCATGGTAAGTATACCAATCCTCAGAGCAGCACTTTAAATTCTGTTATCCTTTATTAACCTGCCGTTTCACTCTCCCGCGAAGCGCGGGACAAACTCCCCAAAGTCAAAGATTGTGTGGTCCGTTTTTTTTCTCATTCCTCAGGAACATTTTTAAAAAAAATTTTAAAAAAGATTTTTAAATATTCTTAACTCTCTGAATTGTTGAAGGTTGGGTCAATTTTGGCCTGAAGTCAACCGTTTGACAATGCGTCAAACATATGTTACCCTTTCGCTATCCTCCCCATTTCCCCCAGAGGAAGACCAAAGACCCATGTCTCCACAGGAATTTTTTATAATTTTTATGCGCGCCAGCCTGAAGCATTTACCACAAACCTGTTTCCCTCGACATACATTACCAAGCCAAAATATACATACTAATCAAACAAAGGTTATGAAGGTGCGGCCACCAAGGAGGATGCGATGAGATTAAGACGATTAAGGGATTTGACGCGGGGATTCCAAACAAGGTTGATGGTTGGCGCGCTGGCCGGGCTGGTTGTGCTCGCCGGGAGCGCGACGACGGCCTGTGCCGGAGGGAGGAGTCCGGCGTTCTTGAATAGTCTGACGACGGAAGTGGACCCGTATTCAGGGAGTTCATCGCTGGCGGTGCCGATCGCGGTGCCGAGTGGGCGAGGAGGAATTCAGCCGAATGTGGCGTTGAGTTACAATTCCGGCCAGCATAACGGGGTGGCCGGGGTCGGCTGGAGTCTGGAATTGGGCGCGATCGTCCGCTCCACGAAATGGGGCGTTCCGAATTACGACAGCAGCGACAGCTTTGTGATGACGATGCCGCAAGGGACGAGCGAGCTGGTGTACGACAACAGCGCCGGATATTACCGCCCGGAAATCGAAGGGGCGTTTATGAAGATCGAGTTTATCAACGGCAGTTACTGGCAGGCGACGGACAAGAACGGGACAAAATATATTTTCGGTTCGGATGACCTTTCTCAGGAATATAATCCGGTCAATACGGGCCATGTCTTTAAGTGGTGCCTGAACAGGGTGGAGGATGTGCATGGGAATTATATGGCGTATTTTTACCGCCGGCATGGGAACGTGTTGTATCCGAGCAGTATCAGCTATACCGGCAACAGCACGCAAGGGGAAACGCCTTACGCGCTGGTGGAGTTTGAGTATGACACAACCCGCACGGACGGGTATTCGAATTATTTATCAGGATTTTCCCGGCATTTAGGGCTTCTCTTGAGGACTATCACGACGCGGGCGGCGGGGACGTTGGAACGCAGCTACAGCTTCGCGTATACCAGCAGTACGCCGACTAACCGCAATCTATTACAAAAAGTCACCCAGACCGGGGCCGACGGCACGGCCCTGCCGGCGATGACGTTGGAGTATCAAGGGGATGGGGCGGTGAGTTATCAGACGCGGGTGGTGACCGGCCAGAACAGCGGGGGAAAGTCATTCGTGGATTATAACGGGGACGGGTACGCGGATATTGGGACGTTCGTGCCGGACCAGGGCCAGTATCGGGTTTCTTTAGCCAGCAGCAGCGGGACGTTCGCGAGTCCGACGTCGTGGATCAGCGGCATCGGATCGACCACGCAGATATTGATGGGGCATTTCGACCGTGACGGGCGGGTGGATCTCTGTATTTATAATACCTCGAGAGGCGAATGGAACGCGGCGCTATCGAGTGGGAGCCAGTTTGTCGGCAAGGGGGTGTGGCTGACGGATTTCGGGGTCAACCAAAGACCCGGGACCGGGGACATCAACGGGGACGGGTTGACGGACGTGTACGTGACGTACACGGACGGGAGTGGCACGCGGATCAGGATCGCGCTCAATAAAGGCGGCAGTTTTGCGGCGACCGGGGGCGCGGACCCTGTTCTTTTTTCGGCCGGGACCGGGGACGTGTTTAACGGGGATTTTAACGGAGACGGATTAACGGATTTCGCGCTATTCGACGGCATGAGCGGCACCTGGAGCGTAAAGCTGAACAGAGGAAAGCTGACGGATTTCGAATTGATCCCAACCGTCACTGGTTTCGGCGGCGGGGACAAGCCTGTACTGGCGGACTTCAATATCGACGGGATGACGGATATCGGATATTACGACAGCGTCAATGCCTATGTGCACGGCCGATTGTCGAACGGGAGTTCATTTAACGGGACGGTGATGTATGCGTTGGGCGTGAGCAGCCGGGGGGCCGGATATTACGCGCAGAGCGCGGACTTTAACGCGGACGGCATCACGGACTGGGGGGTGTACAACGACGCGGGCCAGATCGAGACCGCGACGCTTCAGGGCGGGAAACAACCGGATTTAATGAGCCGCAGCCAAAACGGGATCGGGGGGGTGATGACGCTGACCTACGCGCCGTCGTCGCAGTTCAGCCAGAGTTTTTTACCCTTTACGGTGCCGGTGGTCAGCGCGGTGACGCAATCGAACAGCCGGGGGGAGGCTTACACGACGAACTACACCTATACCGGCGGGGTATGGAACGCGCCGAACAAGGAATTCTGGGGGTTCGGGACCGTGAAGGTCACGGATCCGGACGGGAACTACAGCGAGACGCATTTTTTGCAGGACGCGATATATAAAGGCAGGATCAAAGACCAGGCGAGTTACGACAGTAATGCCAAGCTTTACGGCAAGACGGTGTACACCTGGGCGGCGCAGACCATTGTATCGGGGGTCAATTTCGTCTACTTAAAGCGCAAGGACAATTATGTTTACGACGGGGACAGCACCGGCAAGCGGACGGCCGAGGAATTTTATTTCGAAGAGACGCCCCAGAGGGGGAACCTGACCAAGGCGGTGCAGTTAGGGGAGGTCAATTTAAGCGACGGGAGTGACATCACCGGTGACAGCCGCACAGTCGAGACTACGTACGCGAGCAATACCACCGGCGGGAAATGGCTGCTCGGTCTGCCGCGGCAGGTGGTGGTGAAAGACACCAGCGGGACGATCGTGCGCCAGAGCTGGCTGGACTATGACAACCAGAGCAACACGACCGCGCCGGTCCAAGGGTTATTGACGAAAAAAGAAGAATGGGCCGGGAGTCAAACAGGCTCGGTCAATCCCATGACGCGTTACACCTACGACGTGTTTGGAAACCTTGTTTCAACCAAAGACCCCGCGGCGAACAATACCGGCGCGACAACCGCGACCGCGACGGTCAGTTACGACACGAAATATCATCTGTTTCCCCTGACGACCCAAAACGCCCTGGGACACACGGTGGTGAATACCTATTACGGAATTAACGGGGTCGCGCTGAAAGGCAGCGACGGGACCCGCGGGCTGTGGGGCCAGTTGAAAAGCACCACAGATCCCAACGCCGAGACCGGAACAAGTGTCTACGATGAATTCGGCCGGCAGACAACCCTGGTCGGGCCCATGGATTCGTTGAGTTATCCGACGAAGACCGTCGAATACGCCTATGGCAGTGACCACAGCCGGATCACGGCGCGCCAGCGGATCAACAACGGGCAGGCCGGGACGATCGACAGCGTGAGTTTCAGCGACGGCCTGGGCCGCGGGATCCAGGGCAAGAGCCCGATGGAAACCAGCGGGCAATACGCGGTGAGCGGACAGAGTGAGTACAATTCCCGGGGCTTGCCGCGCAAGAAATATCTGACGTTTTCCAGCACGAACGGGATGACAACCATGGACGCGATCACGACGACGCGTCCGGCCGCGACCATGGAGTACGACGCGATGGGGCGGATGGTCCGCAGCGTGAATCCGGACGGGACCTACGCGAGTGTCGGTTACAGCGACTGGACCACGACCGCCGTGGATGAAAATGGGCATCAGCAGAAGAGCACGGTCGACGCCTACGGCCGGCTGGTCAAGAAAGAAGAATACACCGGCGCCGACGGGCGAAGCCCCACGTACCCGGCCTCGGCTTTTACGCTGTACGCCACGACCCAGTACAGCTACGATAGCGAAAGCAACCTGGTCAAGACAACCGACGCGCAGGGCCATGTCACGACGATCAGTTACGACAATTTAGGCCGTAAAGTCAGCATGAACGATCCCGATATGGGGGTGTGGACGTACGCGTATGACGTCAACGGCAATCTGACGCGTCAGATCGACGCCAAAGGCCAGACCATGACCTTTATCTACGATGTGCTGAATCGGCTTAAGAATAAAACCGATGGGGGAAACCTGAATGTGAATTACACCTACGACGACCCCTACGTCACGAAATCCAAAGGCAGGCTGACGAAAGCCGGTTACGGCACAAACGACCAGACGACTTTCGCGTACGACAGTTTAGGACGGGAGAAGAGTTCCCAAAAGCAGATCGACCAGCTTGTGTATAACGTCGAGCGCGGTTACGACGGCTTAAGCCGGCTGAACAACGTGATGTATCCTGACGAGGGCAAGGTGACGTACACGTACAATTCCGGCGGGCAGATTGAGACGGTCTCGGGGAGTTTTGAAGAGACACCGCAGGTGCCCACCGCGCCGGTGGTCTCGTCCGCGCAAGGGGGCGTGGGGACGGTGACGCTCGTTTGGGGGGCGGTGGCGAATGCCACGGGGTACAAGGTTAAGCATGGGACCACGAGCGGTAGTTACACGACTACGGTGGACGCCGGTAATGTCACGACGTATCAGGTCACGGGATTGAGTTACGCGGTCAAGTATTATTTTGTCGTTACGGCATATAACGCGTCGGGAGAGAGCGGGAACTCCAAAGAGCTGAGCGCCACAACGGATTCGCCCACGCCCGGTAAACCCACGCTCAACACGCCGGGGATCGGCAGTCAATCCCTGAGTTTAAGCTGGGGTTCGGTCAGCGGGGCCACGGGGTACAAGATCAAACACGGGACAGCGACGGGGAGTTACACCACTACGGTCGATGCCAAGAATGTCACGAGTTACACGCTTAGCGGATTAACCAACGGGACCAAGTATTACGTTGTGGTGAGCGCGTATAACACGTGGAAGGACGGCGCGGTCTCCAATGAGGTCTCGGGGACCCCGGCGGTGGTCAGCTATCAGACCATCACCGTTAATGCCAACATGAGCAGTTCATTCACCAATACGAGTACGGGCACGATACAGTTCGGGGTGGATGCAACGAAGACCAACCGTATGCTGGTGGCCTCCATCGTTATGAAAGACGCGACCGTCAATCCAGCACCGACGACTGTGACCTATGCCGGCCAGGCCTTGACCAAGATCACCCGTAAGGAACGGATGGTGGGGACTACGTATTACGCGGTGGAGATGTGGTATCTGGTGAATCCGTTGGCGGGGACAAACAGTTTCAGCGCGAGTTTTAACACAACCGTCGACAGTTTGAGAATGGGGACAAGCGCCTTATCCGGTGTCAGACAAGGCGCTCCCGAGACCTTTGCCGCTGTCAGTGGGACAGGGACGACATCTACGGTGTCCCTGACAACTATTACACCCAATGCCCTGGTCATGGATACGTTCATGGATGAAAACGGGTATGTCAATTCGTCCAAGGGGGCGAATCAGATCGAATGGTGGCGCGGCTCAAACGGCGCGGACATGATCGGGATCGGGAGTTACAAGAAAGTAACGACGGCCTCAACGACTACCATGTCCTGGACATTAGCATCGAGTATTAATTACGCCCAGATCGCCGCGGCCTTTGCCCCGGCATCTACGCAAAGCGCGGCGCTGAGGATATCGGAAGAAGCGCCTCGTTATGCCAATGTATTCTCTATTCCCTCCCACATCGTGGGGAGATTTAATATTCCCTCCACCGGTTTTGCGAGGAGGGTTAGGGAGGGGGGGAATACAATCCTGTCATCAATTTCGCGGGCGTCTGCAGAACTGGCGGACATGCTCTTCGGCGTATTCAGCGTCACAACAGCCGAGGCCCAAACCGCGCAGACCGCGGTCAATTACACGACGTTCACCGAGGCGGACCCGACATCCAAGATAACCGTTGCAACAAGCGCGATCAGCTTTACGAATATCGAATCCAACAACACCAACGCCTACGTCTACACCCCGAGGACCACCAACGGGGATTTCAAGTACGAGTTCGACGTGCTTGTGTCCGGCGGGGACTCCAACAGCCAGCCTGTCCTAGCGTGGGGGGTGACGAACACACCTGCCAAGACCATCAACACCTGGACCGACGGGATTTATGTGGCGGTGAATAAATTCGGGAGCCTGTACACGATCAATCTGAACTCGTTGAGCAATAGTTATACCTTCACATCCGGATGCGTCGTTGGCACAAAGTATTACGTGCGCGTCAAGCGCTCAGGGACGACCGTGACCATGGAGGTTTATAAAGACGCGGCCCGGACGGTGTTGTACGACACCCGGACGCGGACCAACAGCGGGAATTACACGTACCTGTACGGCTTCAGCGCCATGGCCGGCGGCGGGAATAATTTTAAGATCACGGGGAGCGTGAATAATTTAACGGTACAATCCTCGGTGGCTAAACCCTCGGCGCCGGTGTTGAACACCCCGACCGCAGGAGACAAGAGCGTGAGCTTGAGCTGGGCTGCAGTCACCAACGCGACCGGATACAAGGTGAAGTACAGCAGCACCAAAGGGAGTTATTCGACGGTGGTCACCCTGGGTAACGTCACGAGCACGAAAGTGACGGGCCTGACGAATGGGACCGCGTATTACTTCGTGGCCACGGCAACGAACACCTCCGGGGAGAGCGGGAATTCCACTGAAGTGAGCTCAACGCCCAAGGTCTCCGTCCCCACGGCGCCGGTGTTGAACACCCCGACCGCGGGGGACGCGAGCGTGACCTTAAGCTGGGCCGCGGTGACGAACGCGACCGGGTACAAGGTGAAGTACGGCATGACCAAGGGGAGTTACCCGACCGTGGTCACTCTGGGTAACGTCACGAGCACGAAAGTCACGGGTCTGACGAATGGCACGACGTATTATTTCGTGGCGACCGCGACGAACACCTCCGGGGAGAGCGGGAACTCCACTGAAGTGAGCGCCGCGCCCAAGGCGCCGCCAGCGACCGCGGTCATCAAGGGCGTGGATTACAACGTGCACGGCCAGGTCACAAAGATCACGTACGGCAACGGCACGGTCACGACGCACACGTACAACAGCTTGAATCTGCGGCCGGAACGGATCCTGACCGTCGATGCCTCCAACGCGAAACTCCAGGACCTGAACTACGCCTACGACTCGGCCGGGAATATTATTTCCATCACGGACAACGTCAATACCGCGACCCAATCCTTTCAATACGACGCGCTGAACCGTCTCACGAAGGCGGCGGGCCAGACGTACGGGACCAAGACCTTCACGTACGACACGATCGGGAACATCACGGCGAAGGATGACAAGACGTACAGTTACGGCGAAAACGGCGCCGGGCCGCACGCGGTGACGTCCTTATCGGACGGCTCCACGTTCACCTACGACGCCAACGGGAATATGACGCTGCGGGTAGAGTCCGGGGTAACGACCGCGTACACCTACGACGCGGAAAACCGTTTAACCGAGGTCAGTAAGTCCGACGCCCTGATCGCACAGTACAGTTACGACGGCGACGGCGGGCGGACGAAGAAAACCGTCTATTCCACAACCACCACCACCAGCAACACCTGTTTCCTGGCCGGGACGCGTGTGATGATGGCGGACGGGACGTCTAAATCCATCGAAGAGATCCATGCGGGCGATGAAGTCAGGAGCTTCAACGAGAAGACGGGTCAGACCGTCAACTCCAAGGTTACAATGTTTTTTGACGCCGAGCGTACCAAAGACTACCTCGTACTCAACAACGGTCTGCGTGTCACGGCGAACCACTTGTTCTACTCGAAGGGCGAGTGGCGGGAGATTGGGAAGTTGTCGACGGCAGACACCCTGCTGGGCCTGGAACTCACGGACGCGGGGATTGAAAGTATCGAAAAAATCCGTTTAGAAGACGCGGTGCCCGTGTATAATATCGAAGTCGATCAGTACCACAATTATTTTGTTCTTTCACAATCGAACGGGAACGGGAATGGAGAGGAAGGCTATCTCGTCCACAACAAACTCTCCTTCGGCACCACCAGCGCCACCGCGAGCGTAGGCGCAGGCGTGACCACAACGTACGTGGGCTCTCTATCCGAGGAAACCTCCGGCCGCGTCACGAACTACATCTTCCTCGGCGGCACGCGGGTGGCGAGCGAGACCAACGGCAAGCTGATGTACTACCACCCCGACCACCTCGGCGGCACGAATGTCCTTACCGACAGCACCGGCTCCAAGAAGGAGCTCATCGAATACGACCCCTTCGGCTCCTACGCCAAGCACGAGAAGTATGGCAGCACCGAGGAGGTGGCCTACTACTACTTCACCGGTAAACCCCTGGACGACGAGTCCGGCCTGTTCTACTTCGGCGCCCGCTATTACGATCCATCGTTGGGGAGGTTTATTACTGCGGATGCGGTTGTTCAAGATCCCTACAATCCGCAAACGCTTAATCGCTACAGTTACACCTCCAACAACCCCATAAATCGTATTGACCCTGACGGGCATAGATGGAGCTGGAAGAAATTCTGGAAGAGTTTTGCTGGAGCTTTTGTGAGTGGCCTTGTGACAGTAATGACAGGTAATCCGCTTTTGGGCGCTATGACAGGAGGGGCATTAAGCGGCGGGCTTAATGGTGGATGGAGTGGCGCGTTAATTGGAGGAACGCAATTAGGTATTTTTGGCGGAATTGTTGGTTGGGCAAGAACAGGAAATTACCAATATTTATTAGGAGCCACGTTCCCAGGGGCAATATATTTAACAGCAAGAAATGACAGTTGGGATAGTTTTGCGGGAGGGCTGACTGGAGGACTAACTGGAGCATCTGTTGGGAATGGTATTGATAGTTATTTTCACGATCCGCTCAGTGTTAAAGAACCTGCTGGCGGGGTGCGTAATGAAAGCGTTGTGGAAGGGCGCGGAGTAGGCACTACTCCAGATAAGGCATTACAGGTTGCTAATGAAACAGGCAGTAGGGTTGTTTATACTCAATCCAGAGGTACTGTATCTGATATTATTCGTGGTGGGATGCAGTTAGTATTTAAGAATAGTTTGGCTTCCCGTCAATTTGCACAGTTTATGCTAGGGAACCCTAATACTACCTATAATCTTCACAGCGAAATGACTCTCACAGCCTTGGGAGCAGCCAAGATGCTTAAAGGTAATCAAGTGGGAGGGCGTTTTAACTTGGTTAGTCCTTTTTATTCAAAAGCTACGGCAGAAAGCGTATTTGGTGGCATTGGGGCTACTGCTAACTGGGTGCCTCCACATTTAGCCGATTCAGCAGGAATGTTTACGACGCTCAATCCTGTGACAGCCCCTATCTATGGAACATTAGGCGTTGTAACATTGGAGCATTTTCATGGTTATAAAACTTATCAACAAAATAATAATTAGAAATTTTGTTACTGCGTTTATAATTTTTATTAGTTGGTTGTTTTTTAAGTTGCCAAACACAATGGGAAGTGAGGCTGATTTAAAAATGCGTCGAGATTCAGGTATTATTGGAAACAAAAAGACTACTCAAGGAGCAAAAGAATATTATGATGACTCTACAGGGATAACATATAATGTTCGCAGGAAAGGAACTTTTGTTACACCCAAAGTAGTCGGTGATGTAGCATCTTTTGGTTTAGATGGAAATTTAGGTTATACTTTTAGACTTGCCTGTCGAGACTGGAGGTATAGCATAAAAGCATATTGGTCCAGTCCATACGTTAATGAAGAAAGAGATGGCTTTTTGGTCAGTTTAGAATCTCCAGACAGTGGGATTTTTATTGACATAAAAGAGATTGATATTCCTGTATCTGCCCAGTCATCTACTTCACTGACACAGGAACAACTTAATATTGCACAAACCAGAGGTTATGTAGAAGATCCTTTTCTCGGAGATGATCGAATGCTTGCAGCGCAGCAAGCGATTAAATGGGTTTTGGGTCAGGAAGGCTATGAGATAAGAGGCGAGTCGATTAAGTTTACGTCAGAACATATTGGGCACAAAGTATTGACTAAGGCTGAAATTGATATTTTTTCTAAAGAGAGAAATATTATGAAGAAATGTGCAATTTGGGCACTGAACTATCGCGGCTATAGACTTAAAAATCAAGAGAATGTTAAGAGAATGGAGACATCTGTTTACCAAGCCATCAGCGATCATTCTAATTATGCAAATGCAGTAGACAAAATGGTTGCAATCCTAGAAACATTCAAATTCGATGATGGCCGGAATGTTTACCCAGACTTAAAATAGGTAAAAGTTCCGGGGACAAAAGTTCCGGGGAAAAGTTCCGGGGACACGTACCTTTTGATTGACAGATTAGAAAGCGAGGAAGGATAGGATGGCGAGAATGGGAAGCCTGCGGATTTAACATCAAAAAGCTCATGAGAGCTTTTTGGCTCTGGTTACAAAACCGATTTAACGGTATTCCAACGGTTCATTTTCAAAGAACATTTGCCTAAAACAGGCTTTTTCAAGATCGACCATGTTTATCCAACAGCTTCTCGATTTCCTTTAGTGAGGCGATAGATTTCTCCAGTTTTTCTTTGTCCAATCCTTGCACATTTTTTTCTACACTTTCGATAAATACTAAAGGGAGGCTAATCAGATTTCGAATGCGTTCTTCAGAGCTTTCAGTATGTTCTTTTAATTTGATGAGAAATGCATACGCTCTATCGATTTGGCCGATAATTCTCTCGCTGTCTTTGACGCTTAGAGGCTCATTATCTTCTGTCAGCACACCGAAAATCATTTCCATAGCGTTAAAAACGTTCCCAAGATAAAGCTTCCGGGGACACGTACCTTTTGATTGTCAGATCAGAAAGCGAGGGAGGAGAGGATGGCGAGAATGGGGAGGATTGTTGCGCCATTGATGCCGCATCACGTGGTGCAAAGGGGGAACAGAAGGCAAGAAGTATTTTTTGGGGAAGAGGATCGGACAGTGTACCTGCGGATTCTGCAAGAACAGAGCCAAAAGAATCAAGTCAAGATTTGGGCATATTGCTTGATGAGTAATCATGTCCATTTAATCGCGGTACCTGAGGGAGAATCGGGTTTGGCTAAAGCAATCGGGGAAACGCATAAAAGATACACCCGAAAGGTGAATTTCCGTGAAGGTTGGCGAGGGTACTTGTGGGAGGGCAGATTTAAGAGTTTTGTGCTGGACGAGAAATATGTTTATGCCGCAGTGCGGTATGTGGAGCGAAATCCAGTCCGGGTGAAGATTGTGCAGAGGGCAGAGGACTACCGATGGTCAAGCGCCTTGGCTCACGTTCAGCGCAGAAAGGATCCATTGCTAAGCGATTTTTATTTAATGGAGGAGATTGAGGATTGGTCTGAGTATTTAAGGGAAGAGGAAGAGTAAGAAGATTTAAAATTATTGAGACGGCACGGCAGTGTTGGTCGGCCATTGGGAAGGCCGGAATTTTTGAAGAAATTTTTATCCTAAAAGGTACGTGTCCCCGGAATTTTGTCCCCGGAATTTCTTGAATCTTGATGATTTATATGAAAAATATATATATTTTCTCGGTTGCTTTAATGGTTTTGTTAATGAGTGGCTGTGCGTATACCATTCCAATGGGTGTAGCAAGACAAGCGGAAAATGAAGTAAGTAATAAAAGTGAAATCGACAAGATTATCGACAACCATTTTGATGATTCGAGACGCTTTAAAGAGAATCATGTGAAATCTAAGGGGTTTCATTCCCTGGAGCAACCAGATATGGATCTTTGTACGTCTGATACAACTCCATATTCTTCAGCTAATATTGTTAATTGCCGAAAATCAACTGAGGTGAAATAAATGCGGTGCGGCCTGACAAGAATAATGGTGAGAATAAAGGCGACGGACACTTTTTGATCGAAGTATGGGATTATTGCTCAAGGAGGGGCAGAGCGCATTTTTTTAATACGTCTGCAATCTCCGCCAGCGACGGATTCTGACAAAAGTTTTATGAAGAATACGAATGAATAGGGTTGATAGTATGAAGAATTTCATAAGAGATTTGTCATCCCCGAATGAT